>Ga0247742_10000523_pt1 | contig 30725 bp, 29 predicted proteins | sample UWRJL208509C2_FD_180944 | JGI IMG/M metagenome (GOLD analysis project Ga0247742, IMG submission 180944) | Plant litter microbial communities from Arlington Agricultural Research Station in Wisconsin, United States - UWRJ-L208-509C-2 | ecosystem: Environmental > Terrestrial > Plant litter >...
TGCGACGCGCAGAGCCTGCCGCACCCGAACATCTTCTCCGAGAGCGGCCGTTCCCTGACCGCCCACCACGCCATGCTGGTGGTGCAAGTTACCGACGTCGAGAAGCACAACGACGACGTGCCGCTGATTGAGAACAAGGAAAGCCTGCCGGAAACCGTGCAATGGCTGGTGGACCTGCTGGGCCCGACCGACATTGAAATGGTCACCGAAACCTACTGGCGCGCCACTCACTACATGAGCGACGTGGCAACCCAGTACGCCGACGGCAAGATCACCCTGGCCGAGAAGGCCTTGGCTGAACAATGCTACTTCGCCGTCTGCCGCCGCCTGCACGACTCGCTGAAAGCCCGCCAGCGTTCCCACCGCCAGGTGCTGGACGAACTCAACGACAAGCTGGCCGACAAGTACATCTGCAACTTCTCGGTCTTCCAGAGCCTGCCGGACACCTGGGCCATCGGCCAGGTGCTGCCGATATTGCCGCTGCATCGCCTCGACGAAGAACCGTTGCGCCGTGCGGTGCTGCAGGATTTGACCTGCGACTCCGACGGCAAGATCAAGCAGTACGTGGATGAGCAAAGCATCGAGACCAGCTTGCCGGTGCACGCTGTGAAAGAAGGCGAGGACTACCTGCTGGGGATCTTCCTGGTGGGTGCCTACCAGGAAATTCTCGGCGACATGCACAACCTGTTCGGTGACACCGACTCGGTGAACATCTACCAGCGTGACGACGGTTCGGTGTACAGCGCCGGGATCGAGACCCACGACACCATCGAAGACATGCTGCGCTACGTGCACTTGTCGCCGGAGGAGTTGATGACTCACTACCGTGACAAGTGCGCCAGCGCGAAGATCACGGCGGCGGAGCGGACTCAGTTCCTGGATGCGTTGCGTCTTGGTTTGACGCGTTCGTCGTACCTGTCCTCGTAAGGACACCGCTTCCAGGCTGACAAAGATCTCAATGTGACAGAGATCCAGTGTGGGAGCGGGCTTGCTCGCGAAGGCGGTGTGTCAGTCGATACATGTGCAGACTGATACACCGCCTTCGCGAGCAAGCCCGCTCCCACATTTGGATCGCCGCAAGTCCTGCAGTTTTTATAGGGCCTGAATAATGTCGAAAAAACTCCTGCAAGTGTTCACTCTGGCCATCGCGACGCTGCTCGCAGCCTGCTCCCCGATCAAAGTGCTCAACGCACTCACCCCCACCAGCACCTTCACCAAAACATCCGCCATCGCCTACGGCGATGACCCCCGCCAGAAACTCGATATCTACCGCCCCGTCACCGCCTTGCCCGACGCGCCCGTCGTGATGTTTTTCTATGGCGGCAGCTGGAACAGCGGTTCCAAGGATGACTACGGGTTTGTCGGCGAAGCGTTGGCCTCGCGCGGCATCGTGGTGGTGATCGCCGACTACCGGCTTTACCCGCAAGTACGCTACCCACGGTTTTTGCAGGACGGCGCCCAAGCAGTCGCGTGGGCGTATCAGCACAGTGCCGAATACGGCGGCGATCCCCGCAAGCTGTATGTGATGGGCCACAGTTCCGGTGCCTATAACGCGGCAATGCTGGCACTGGACCCGCAGTGGCTGGCCGGGGTTGGCCTGTCGCCGTCAGTCTTCAAGGGATGGATCGGCCTCGCCGGGCCGTATGATTTCCTGCCGATTGAAAACCGTGATGTGCGCCCGGTGTTCTTCTACCCGGACTCGCCGCCCGATTCCCAACCCATCAACCACGTTAGCCAAAGCGCACCCCCCAGCCTGTTGATTGCTTCGGTGGACGACAATCTGGTCAACCCCAAGCGCAACACCGGCGGGTTGGCGAAAAAGCTGCGAGCGGCGGGTGTGCCGGTGGAGGAGTTCTACTTCACCAAGACCAGCCACGCCACATTGGTGGCGTCGATGTCCCGGCCGCTGCGCTGGCTGGCGCCCGTGTTGGACCGGGTCACGGCGTTTATCACGTTCACGCCGGGCCAGTAAGCCAGCGGTCCTGCTTGTTCAGGCGCCAGGCAATTGCCCACAGCGTCAGGCTGCGCAGGGCCATGAACAGCAGGAAGGTTATCCACAACCCGTGGTTGCCAAGGCCCTGCAAGGCCCAGGCGAAGGGCAGCACAATCACCACCGTCAGCAGCATGCCGTTGCGCATTTCCCGGGCGCGGGTGGCGCCGATGAACAGGCCGTCCAGCAGGTAGCTCCACACGGCGATCAACGGCAGTACGGCGAGGTAGGGCAGGTAGATGTCGGCGGTTTCGCGCACGCTCGGGATATCGGTTTGCATGGCGATAAACAGGTGGCCGAACACGGCGAACAGGATCGCGAAGCCGATACTCGCCAGCAACGACCAACCACAGGCCACCACCAGCGAGCGGCGCAAGGCCTGGCGGTCGTGGGCGCCGATGGCGTGGCCGCACAAGGCTTCCACAGCGTGGGCCAGTCCGTCCAGGGCGTGGGCCGTCAGCAACAGACCATTGAGCAGCAGCGCGTTCGCCGCCACCGTGGCATCCCCCAAGCGAGCGCCTTGCACGGTGATCATGAAAAACACTGATTGCAGGGCCAGGCTGCGGATGAAGATATCGCGGTTCACCGCCAGCAGCGGGCGCCAGCTTTGCCACAGCTTGAGCGCGGCCCAGGCGATATGGCCGGGGTAGGCGCGCAGGGCTTTTTGGGTGAGGGCCAGGCCGAGCAGGGCGCCGGTCCATTCGGCGATCACCGAGGCGCGGGCCGAGCCGACCACACCCCAATCCAGACCCAGCACGAACCACAGGTTGAGCGCGATGTTCACAAGGTTGGTGGTCAGCAGAATCGCCAGCGGCGCGCGGGCGTTCTGGGTGCCGAGGAACCAGCCCACCAGCGCATAGCTGGCCAGCGCTGCGGGCAGGCCGAAGAGCCGGGTGTGGAAGAATTCGCGGGTCAGTTGGTTAAGTTCGGGCGAGGGCTGCATCCAGTCCAGCACCAGGCCGCTTAACGGAATGCCGATGCTGCCCAGCAACATCGCCAGGCCCAGCGCCAGCAGCAGTCCTTGCAACAGAATCTGCCGCAGCGCCGCGCCATCACCACGCCCGGCGGCCTGGGCGGCAAACCCGGTGGAGCCCATGCGCAGGAAGCCCATGGCCCAGGCGAGGAAGGTGTACAGGCTGGCGCCAACGGCCACGGCGCCGAGTTGGTGGGCGTGGGGCAGGTGGCCGATGACCATGCTGTCCACCAGCGCCACCAGTGGTACGGAGATGTTCGACAGGATCATCGGCGCGGCGAGGGCCCACACGCGGCGGTGGGTAGGGCGGTCGCGCCAGTCGGTTAGCAGGGAAGTCATGCGGGCTCCTTTGGGGAGCGGTAGTGTAACTGTCCATTAGCTGCGCCGCAGGGCCAATGTGGGAGCGGGCTTGCTCGCGAAAGCGGTGTGTCAGTCGCCGGATGTATTGGCTGATCCACCGCTTTCGCGAGCAAGCCCGCTCCCACATTTTTGACCGCGTAGTGTCAGGTTTTGCGCGGGTGCAGGCATTCGATGGAGCGGTCGACGGTGGTCTTGGCAATTTCCAGCAAGTGCCACACCGCCAGGATCTTCGCGCGCTGCGGGCTTTCCAGCAGTTCGCCGCAATCAAGCGCAGTCGCCGAGGCACTGCTGAGCAGGCTGGCGGTGTAGAGCAGGGAATCTTCGAAGCTCAGGTCTTCGTTGATGGTGTGGAAGCCTTGGGATGGCAGGTAATGTTCGAGCGCGCGATTGAAGGCGGCGCGGTCGTTGAGGAGGTCGCTGGGTGGGTCGGGAACAGGCTTATGCATGGTGTAACTCCACTAGTAGGTAAGGAGCTGACACCCGCGCGACTAAACGAGGGTGGCGGCTGTACGCAGGTTAGTCGACCGGCTAGTGGAACCCGGCGCACCCGAAGGTGCCCTGCGCACAGCCGCCATGAAGCATGGCGACAACTTGCGCTCACTAATTCCGGGCGACTAAACCCGATCACTGATATGCAGTGAAGGGCCGAAGACTAGCCACCCATCCCAACAGGCACAAGGCCGAAAGATTGTCTCGGAAACGTCCCTCAAATTAAAGGGATTTACCCTGCTGGCCCTTTATTAATGCACCACCCAGCTGAGCACCCACAGCCCGAGCATCAACCAGATAATCCCCATGATGATCGAAGCCCGCATAAACGCGCGCACCGCCGAGTACAACAGCATCAGGCCGATAATCAGCATGAGGATGCTGATGATCGAGGTGTCCATCCCCAAGGATCTGGACAGCCCGTCGACAAAGTCGCCGCCCGCGTGGGACAGGGTATTGAACAGCCCGCTGAACAACTCGACGATAAAGTGGATGATCTGGCCGATCTTGAGACCCAGCCATCCGAAAAAGTCTGTTTGCATGTGTGTGTCCTGATAAGACGGTGGGCGTAGCTGCCGAACCTGAGCCTTTGTTCGTAATTGGCCCAAGCTAGTTCCCTTCTAGCATAGAGGTTTACGGGCCGCAGGGATTCACTTGCCTTCGCGCGGCTTGCGCCCGAAGCTATACACCTTCAGGAGCCCCCCATGAACCTCGATCACCTCACCGAACGCCTGCACCGCATCCGCGATACCAACGACTGGAAGCAGTTCCACAGCCCCAAGAACCTGGCCATGGCCGCCAGCGTTGAAATGGCTGAGCTGGTGGAGATATTCCAGTGGTTGAGCGAAGACCAGTCGCGCCAGTTGCCCGCCGACAAACTCGCCCATGCCGGCCAGGAAGTCGGTGACATCGTGCTGTACCTGCTGCTGTTGTGCAGTGAATTGGGGTTGGACATGGATCAAGTGGTAAAGGCCAAGCTGGCCGACAGCGAACGGCGGTTTGCCAAATGAGCGACCGTCATTTCGACCAGTTGGCCACCCGTTTCGCCGAGAAGATCTATGGCGGTGCCAAGGGCGCGATTCGCCTGGCGGTGCTGCAGGCCGACCTGATTGAAGCGCTGCCGGAACGCCCGCTGCGGGTACTGGATATCGGCGCGGGGCTGGGCCATATGTCGCTGTGGCTGGCCGAGCGCGGCCATGATGTAACCCTGGCCGAACCCGCCGAGCCGATGCTCGAAGGCGCCCGCCAGCGTTTCGCCGAAGCCGGGCAGACAGCCACGTTCATTCAAGCCCCCTGGCAAGACCTGCTGGGCCAGCTCACCGAACCCTATGACCTGGTGCTGTGCCACGCCGTGCTGGAGTGGCTGGCCGAACCCCATGCGATCCTGCCGGTGCTGCACCAGTTGACCGCGCCCGGTGGCTGGCTGTCGCTGGCTTTCTATAACCGCGACGCCTTGATTTACCGCAACCTGCTCAAAGGCCACTTCCGCAAAATGCGCAAGAACGACATGGCCGGCGAAAAGCAGAGCCTCACGCCGCAACAACCCCTGGACCCACGGGAGTTGGCGACGCAACTAGAGGGCCTGTGGCAGGTCGAAACCCAAAGTGGCGTGCGGGTGTTCCACGACTATATGCCGGTGGAATTCCAGGCCCGCGCCGAGTTGCAGGATTTGTTGGAGATGGAGCTCGCACACCGTCGTCACCCAAGCTTTGCCGGACTTGGGCGTTATTTGCACTGGATCTGCCGTCCGGTTTAAGCGGCCCAGTCTGCGGAGGTCGAAATGAAGCGCTGTCTTGGACTGATCCTGCTGGGCCTGGGCCTGGCGGGTTGCCAAAGCCCCAACCCGTATGTGGCGGCGTCTGCCCCGATGCCGCCGGCGCCTGCCCAGGCGGCCAACACCTTTGATGCCAGCGCCTACCCGGCGCCGGTGCGCGACTACAGCGCCTACCGCAGTTGGGCCTGGCTCAACAACCAGCTGCCGGCGGGCTCGGCCTGGGCCGATTCGGCGCAGATTGCCGAGGCGGTCAGCGGCGCCCTCGACCAGCGCGGCCTGCGCCCCTTGCATGACAACCGCGCCCCCGACCTGCTGGTAAGCGCCGACGTGCGCCTGGAAAAACGCCTGCGCCAGGTCCAGGACGACTATGGCTACGGTTACGGCGGCTATAACCGCTACGGCAACGGCTACGGCATGTACAACACGGTGCCGGTGGTACGCACTTATGAAGTGACGGTGGCCGTGGCGCGCATCAGCCTGTTCGACGCGCGCACCCGCCAGCCGGTATGGAGCACCAGCGCCGAAACCACGAGCCAGGGCAGCCTCAGCGAGCGCGCCGACTCGCTGCGTGAGGCGATGCAAAAGGCAATGACTGCCTACCCACCCAGTTAGCAGCTATTCTCATCTCAGGCCCGGATTGTCTTTTGGAGAAAAACCATGCTTCGTCGTATTGCTGCACTTGCTGTTGTTGTGTTGCTGGGCGGTTGCCAGACCAGCCAGGTCAACCATGATTTCGACGCCAGCCGGGACTTTGGCGCCTACCGCAGCTGGAGCTGGAAAGAACCCGCGCTGCAATACCGCCCGGATGACCCGCGGATCAAGAGTGACCTCACCGAACAGCGCATCCGCCAGGCCGTGGGCGAGCAGCTCGACCAGCGTGGCCTGCGTCCTGCGGCGCCGGGCACCAAGGCTGACCTGAATGTACAGACCTACCTGATCGTCGAAGACCGCCAGCAACAAGTCACCACCAATTACGGCGGCGCCTGGGGCGGCCCGTGGAATGGTTATTGGGGCGCGCCGATGTATAACGAAACCCGCAACATCACCTACAAGGTCGCGACCATCCAGATTGACTTGCTCGACGGCAAGGATGGCAAGCTGGTGTGGCGTGGCAGCGATGAGCAGATCCTCGCCAGCTCGCCTGAACCCCAAGACCGCAGTGCCGCTATTCGTGCCACGGTGACCAAGGTGCTTTCCAACTACCCGCCGCATTGATCGCCTGATCAGCCCTCCGCCAGTCGTCGATCTATGGCGACTGGCCTGCAGCCCCCGCCGCTCTTGACTACACTCCCAAGCAACACAGGAGAGTAAGCGCTCGGCAGTGTGCCGGCAAAGGAGTGCTCGATGTCTCTTCGACTTCGTTCCGGTCACCACGCCGGGCCTGCAAGGCAGCGCGGTGCGGTTGGCTTGGTGGCGGTCTTGACCCTGGGCATGGTGCTGGTATTCATGTTGCTGGTGGTTGATAGCAGCCGTTTGTACCTGGAAAAACGCCAGTTGCAGGGGATTGCCGATATGGCGGCACTGGAGGCAGTGCAGCGTAAGGGTGATTGCCTGCCCGCCACCAATACCGCGCCCACCTATGCCGGTGCCAGCGCAGTGCGCAACGGTTATGTCATCCCGCCAGCAAACGCCCTGATAGTGAAATGCGGCGTGCTGACCACCGGCGCCACCAACCAGCGGGTGTTCTCCGCAGACGCGACCAAGACCGATGCCATCCAGGTGACTGCCTCGCGCCCGATCATGACCAGCGTTGCCGGGGGGGTCTGGGCGTTGTTCAGCGGTAGCGGCTACAACTTCAACACCCAGTTGTCTGCCGTCGCGGTGGCGGCGCCGAAGATCCTGCCGCCTCAGGCGCAACTGACGATCAAATCGACCCTGGTCACTGTGGACTCGAGCAAATCAGCAGCACTGAACCTGTTGTTCGGCCAACTCTTGGGCGGCTCACTGAACCTGAGCGTGGCAGGCTGGCAGGGCCTGGTAGACACCAACATCAACTTGCTCAGCTACCTCAACCAGTTGGCGTTGAACGTGGGCGTCACGGCCGGAGCCTACGATCAACTGCTGACCAAGACGGTCAAGATCAGTCAACTGGTCGACGCAGCCATTACGGTGCTCAGTGCCGGAGGCAATACAGCCAGCGTGGCGGTCAGCGGTCTTACCAGTATCAACGCGATAATCGGCAACCTTGATGTCACCCTGGGCAGCCTGCTGCAGCTGCAAACGGGGGCGGTGTCGGCGGGGCTGAACACCAGCCTGAATGTGTTCCAGCTGGCCGAAGCCTTTGTGCAATTGGCCAATACCAAGAACGGGGTGGTGGCGACCATCCCGGTGAATATTCCGGGCCTGGTGAATGCAGGTGTTCAGGTCAAGGTGATTCAGCCACCGCAGTTGTCCGCTATTGGCGATCCGCGGTTTGCCGTGGATAAAACTTCAGCAACCCGCATTTACGTAAAAACGGCTCAGATCAGCGTCGGCCTGACGTTAGGGTTGCCACCGCTGGATTCTCCCGCGGTGCAGGCCGCCCTGAACGGCTTGATCGGGCCACTTTCGGACGTTTTGAACAATTTGTTGAGCTTGAACCTGGGAGGCACCATCAGCTCGGTGCTGTGTGTACTGGGTGGTTATTGCCAGATGACGAATTTGCAGGTGCTGTCGTCATCCTCAAACCCGCCGGCCGCCAGGATAGATGTGGTCCTTCAACTGGGCACGGCTGAAAGCTATGTCACCGGGTTTACCTGCGTCAGCGACGCTACCAAGACCCTGACCACCCAGACCAATGCCTCGATCGTTACCGTGCAAATTGGCCAGAGCCCGCAACTGATCAACGCGTTTAACAGCAACACCACCCTTAATCCGATTCCTCCAGTGCCGGTGGTGGATATCGGATCCATTACCTGTTTCAAACCCTTGCTGGGCCTGGGGCCTACCACTTGTGATCCGTCCACCCGCAAAGCGTTTTACGGGGGCGGCCTGGGCTTGAGCGTCAACAGTCCGGTGGGCGCTGCGACAAGTGCCTTGCCCCCCCACACGTACCTCCAACCGCCGGAAATCAACCTGCCGCCGCAGTACTACGCCTCATCGACAGCCAGCCTTCTCAGCGCGATCAGTAACGCGTTGAGCGGTATCCAGTTCCAGGTCTACAAGCCAACGGGGTTCAATCTGCTGGGAGGGTTATTGACGACGGCGGGCACAGTGCTAAACGGGCTCAACAGCACCTTGGGCACCGTGATTGGCGGAGTGCTCAGCCCTATTCTGGACCCGGTGGTGAACAGCCTGTTGTCGAACCTTGGGGTTAACCTGAACGCGGTGGAAGTGGGCGCCAACCTCAGTTGCCGGCCGCATGGGCAAGCGGCCCTGGTGAATTAGGCTTCAACCACCGGCAGCTCCACACAGAACTTCGCCCCATGCTCGCTGTTGGCGACGCTCAACCGGCCGCCCATGTTCTCGACAATGCCGTAGCTCACTGACAACCCGAGGCCGGTGCCCACGCCAATCGGCTTGGTGGTGAAGAACGGCTCGAAAATCCGCTCCAGCAGCCGCGGGTCAATCCCGCCGCCGTTGTCCTCGACCCAGATGCGTACGTGGCGGCTGTCCTGCTCGATCTGCACCGAGATCCACGGTTGCAGGTCGCGGTCTTGTTCGCGTTTGCTCAGCAGGGCATCGCGGGCGTTGACCATCAGGTTGATCAGCACCTGCTCCAGCTGGTCGACATAGCCTTTGACCTGCACCGTCACGTCTAGCTGTGCCACGCGCAGGTCCACGCCTTTGCCGCGCATGCCTTCACTGAGCAGCGACAGGGTGCCTTCCACCGCCTGCGCCGGGTTGAAGGGCTGCTGTTCGACTTCCGAACGGCGGCCGAACACCCGCATGTGGTCTACCACGCGGGCTGCGCGCTGGACCTGGGAGTCGATACGCTGGAGTTTTTCCGTCAGGTAGTCGATCTGTGCATCGCCGTTGCTCAAGCGCTTGAGCACGTTGACGATGGCCATGCGCATCACATTCAACGGCTGGTTGATCTCATGGGCCAGGCCGGTGGCCATTTCGCCGAGGGTGGCCATTTTGGCGCTTTGGGTCAGTTGCTGCTGGGAGCGGCGCACTTCGGTGTTGTCGCGGCCCACGGCCTGCACTTCCTGCAACTGGCCCTGTTCGTCGAACACGCCCCGGTCCGACCACACCCACCAGGCATGTGTGCGCCCCGGCAGTTGCAGGCTGATTTCGGCGGTGCTCACCGGGAATTCCGGGGTGAGCTGGCGGATGCGCAGTACAAACGCCTCGTGTTGTTCGTCCGACAACCATTGGCTGAGGTTCATGCCCGGCAGCTGTCCAGGCAGGCATTCCATGTAGTTGGCCAGGGGCGTGTTGCCGAAGGTCAGGGTCAGGTCCGGAAGGTAGCGGCAGATCATGGCCGGGGAGTCTTCCACGAGGATTCGATAGCGCTCCTCGCTTTCCTTGACCCGTTGCGCCGCCAGGGTCGTCTCGGTCACATCCAGCCACAGGCCCACGGCTTCCACGGGCAACCCGAGGTCGTCGCGCAGCAGCCGGGCTTCATCCAGCAGCCAGTGGTAATTGCCCTGTGTGTCGAGCACCCGGTAGCGACTGCGCACGCTGCCTTCGCGCAGCAGTTGGCGGGTACGGTCGAAGTAGAGGTCGCGGTCTTCGGGGTGGATCCACTGGTTCAGCGTCGCCGGGGTGAAATCGGCCAGGGTGCGGCCAAGCAGCGGCAGCAAACTGTCGCTGAAGAACACCGGTTGCAGCGTGCCCTCGACGTAGCGCTGCACATAGATCACAGCCGGGGAACTGGCGATCAGGTTATCCAGGCGTGCGTGGGCGGCGGCGGCCTGTTGCTCCTGGTTTTTTATGTCGCTGATGTCGAGCATGAAGCCCACCAGGCGGCGATGCTCACCCGAGCCCAACGCTTGCCCCTGCACGCGATACCAGATGGGGTTAAGCGCCGCGTCGGCACGTTGCAGGCGCACACTGGTGGACAGCGGTTTGCCCAGGGTCTTCAGGTCTTGCAGGCGGCTGGCGAGTTCTTCCCGGTCGGCAGGGTGAATCAGCTTGAGCCACATGGGTAGCGACAGCTGTGTGATCGCCTCGCCTTGGCTCAGGGTGTGCAGCAGCGGTGGGGCGAGTTCGAGGTCTTCAGTGTGTGGGGACAGCTCCCACCAGCCGGTGCCGAGCAATCCTTGCAGCGCGTCGAGGCGTTCCAGCTGCTGTTGATGGCGCAGTTCGCGCAGGCGGCCGAGCAGCGGTGCCGCGAGGGCGGCGGTCAGTTGCAACCAGTCACGGTCGCTGGTGTGTTCCTGGCGGTGATACACCCCGCACAGCAGCCATGCGCCCACGCCAAGGCCGTCGCGGTAGGGCACCAGAAAACCATCGGTATTGCCAAACAGGCCTTGCAGGCGTGGGTGTTCGCTGTGGCCACGGTTTACCTCCAGGCTCACTGGCGCCGTGCCGCCCAGGCTGTCGAGGCTGGAGCCCAGGGCTTGGCCGTTGCTCCAGAGTACCGGCGCATCGTGGGCGGTGTAACAGCCCTCGATGCACCACGCCTGGCCCTGCTCATCCAGCAAGGCGATGGCGACGCAGGGGATGTGCCAGTGCTGGGAAATCGCCTGCAGAGTGTCTTGCAGTACTTCGGGCAGTCGCACCAGGCTGCAGACCCGCAGTTGCTCGCTGATCTGGTCGCTCACCCGTTGATTGTGTTCGCGCACCTGGGTGAGTTGGCGATGGGCAATCAGGTCGCCGATGTCCAGCAATTGCAGGAGCCAGCCCTTGCCTTCGGGTTGAACCCAGCCACGGGTATGCAGGGTTTGCCCGGCGAGCCCCTTGAGCTCCAGGTCCAGGCTTTGCCCCTGCCAGTCGCTGGGCGTGCCCTCGATCACCAGGCGGCTCGCCGCAGTGAGGTAGTCGAGCAGCGAGGGTGCCTGTTGCTGTTGCGCAGCGGGGTGTTCGAGTCGATGGCGAAGCGGGCCATGGACATCCATTACGCGGCCCTGGGCGTCCAGGTAGAACAACAACGCGGCGGTTGCCGGGATCGCTGCCGGTGCGTCAGCAGGCAGCTGGTTGCCGCGTCCGAGCAGGCGGCCGAAGAGTTTATCGCCTGAGGTCAAAACTGCATGCTCGACTGGGCGGACAGCATGGGAGGCAGGGCGGGGACGGTACCGATGCCTGGCAGTACCAGGAACGGCAGCACACTTTGGAGGCTGGACGTCGGGTAATTGATGTACACCGTCAACACGCCTGACGAGTTGTAGACGGCCGTCACGTACCCGGGAAGGAATTTGAACTGGGAGGGGATCCACGCCAGTTGTGCCTGCGCCGCACTGACGGCCTGCAGCGGCAGTGCCGTGACGTAGCCAGGCGTGGCGGGGTCCAGCGCGACGCTACGTCTTACGCCTTCGGCGGCGGCCTGGGTAAAGGACTGCATCAGCAATAACGGCAAGCTGTAGCTGACCAGGCCATAAAAAATGGCAAAAAAAATCATGAAGACCATCGCGAACTCCAGCGCGGCGGCACCTTTTTGCTTTTTAGCGAGGCCTTTTTTCATGACTCGTCTACCCTGACTACTACTACCTGATATCAGCATAGAATCATTCAGCAAAAAGGGATTTTTTTTACGTGATTCAAAGCCTCGTCCTGGTCGTTTGGCTCGCGCTGTGCGCTGTGCAAGATATCCGTCTACGTCAGGTCTCCAACCGTTTGACCCTCGGCGCAGCCTTGCTGGCGTTGGGTTACCTGTTCTGGAGCGGTACGACCTGGCTCGGTGCACCGGCTGTCGAGGGCGGTGTGGCCTTTGTCCTGGCGTTGTTGTTCACCCTGCCGGGGTACGCGCTGGGCCGCCTGGGCGCCGGTGACGTGAAGCTGATCGCGGCATTGGGGCTGGCAACCGACTACCTCTACGTACTGGGCACTTTTATCGGCGCCGGCCTCGCGAGCGCAGCCTGGCTGTTGCTGGCGCCCAGGGTGTGGCCGCTGATGAATCAAGGGCTTAGGAATACCTTGCAGTACCTTGATCCGGCACATTCGGCCAGGCAGCCGTTCGTGCCGTTTTTACTGATCGGTTTTTGCCTGTCCTGGTTTTGGATCCCATTAGTCGCCACGTAGGGTATCGCTATGTACATAGTAGGAAAGTACGTCTACGTTTATGGGTAGGTTGTATAGGAAAAATGGTCGGAATGGATACATCGGTCCTTTTGCTTGCCAGGCATGGAGTAGCGCGTGAACAAGCTTACCTCTCAAGTGAAAGTGCTCGTGGTGGACGATCAGCCTTTGATCGTGGAAGAGCTTTGCGAATTTCTTGAAAGCAACGGTTACCGTTGCGTCCCTTGCGCATCCAGCCAGGAAGCCATCGAGCGTTTTCGCGACGATGCCGAGATCGGCCTGGTGCTGTGCGATCTGCATATGCCCGAGATGGATGGCATCGAACTGGTCCAGGCCCTGCAACACCTGGCCGGCAAGCAACGGGCCTTTGAGGCCATCATGCTGACCGGGCGTGCAGACAAGCAGGACGTGATCAAGGCCTTGCGCGCCGGGATTGCCGATTACTACCAGAAGCCGATCAATTTGGGCGAGCTGCTCGAAGGGTTGCAACGCCAGGTGGTCGCGCTGCAGGACCGGCAGAAAGATCTCGACCTGGGGCACCTGAACCAGAAGCTGCAGTTTCTCTCGGCGTCCATCGATGACCTTTATCATGACCTCGACAAGGTGCGCAGCAGTCCGCAATCCGGCCTGTCGACTGAAGCCGAGGGTGAAGTCAGCGACACTGACCGGGTTGAAATACCGGCGATCTTCAATCAGTTGTCGCCCCGCCAACTGGATGTCGCAAGGCTGGTAGGCAAGGGCCAGACCAACTACCAGATTGCCTGTGAGCTGGGCATCACTGAAAACACCGTGAAACTCTACGTGTCCCAAGTGCTGCGCCTGACCCATATGCACAACCGAACCCAGTTGGCGCTGGCGTTATCGCCGAACAATTCTGCGGCGCGCCAGCGCGTCACTGCGCATTAGTTGTTGCTGCCTGGGGTGTTGCCGCCCAGTTTCTGGTCGTAGTACTCAGGAATAGGGTATTTGTAACTGTCCAGCAGGCGTTGCATGGCCTGGTCGCGTTCAGCGGGCGTGGCCTTCTGCCGGATGGGAGATGCGCGTTCGCCACTGACCTGCAGTTGCAGCCAGCCTTCGGTCTGTTTTTGCTGTGGCGAAGAAGGCCCCGGCTCAATAGCCAGCACCGTCAGCGGCAGGCTGGCGAACAGCAGCGTGGCGAGCAGTGTGAATTTCATCGTGTGTACTCCCTTTAGAGACCTATTTGACCGGCGCTTGCAGCACGTCGCCTACGGTTGCGACCTGATCTTTTGGCGCTGTCGTCGGTGAGACGGGCGCCTTGAGTTGCTGCGCCCGGGCCTGGGCTTGCGTCACTTGTTCCGGGCTCAGGCCCATGCGGCTGGCCACTTGTGCGGCTTGTTCCCAGTTGTCCTGGTAAATCATCAGCGTCACGAGGTTGAGCGCGGCCAGTTGGTCGCTCTGCTTGAGTTCCATCGCCGTGAGGAATTCGAAGCGCGCGTCTTCCAGGCGCCGTTGATTGAGGTACACCACGCCCAGGTCGTTGCGGATTTTCTCATCGGTGGGCGACATCCTGGCCGCGCGTTGCAAGTGCGCCATGGCCTGGCCGTTGTCTCCCCTGGCCGCTGCCAGCTGGCCGAGCCCGTGCTCGCCTTCGGCAGCCATGCAGGTACCGAGCAGGCTGCGGTACAACGGTTCGGCTTCGCTGCGGCCCAGCAGGCGGTACACCTTGGCCTGGCGCTGGCGCACCTGGGGCAGGTTGTCCGGCAGGTTTTGCAGGTTGGCCAGGCTGGCGTGCAGCTTGCCCTCGTTGGCCATGTCGTCGGCCAGGTTCAGCGATAACTCCTGATTGGAGTTGGGCTTGGCACAACTGCCCTGCGCGCTGAAACCCGCCCACGGCAGTTGCCCGTTACTGGCGCAACCACTTAACAACAACAGGCTGCAGGCGACCATCAATGTCTTCATTGCATGTCCTCTCAAGGCACGAAGGCTTTGGCGATGGCGATAAAGCCAGGGCCGGCCAATACGATCAGTAATGCGGGAAACAGGAACAGCATCATCACCACGGACATTTTGGCGGACATCTTGGAAATGTATTCCTGCAGGCGGGTCAGGCGCCGGTCATCCAGCAACTGCTTGAGCGATTGCAGCGACTTCATCGCCCCGCCGCCCTGATGCAGAAGCTGCTGGAGGATCAGGCACGTGTCGCTGAGTTCATCGACGTCCAGCATCTGGCTGGCCTTGTTCAATTCCTCCCCCAACTCCAGCCCGGAATCGACGCGTGCCAGCACCAGGCGCAGTTCGGCGGTCAGTACCGGCAGCAACTTTTGCGCGTCGTAGGCCATGACCCGCAGCGCCTGCTCCACGGCCATGCCTGACTCAAACAGAATGCGCACCAGGGGGATGAAGGTCGCTACTTCCCGGGAGATTTTCCCCTGGCGCCTTTTGGCGAGTGCCACCAGTATTCGCTTGGGCAGCAGGTAGCCGATGATCAGGCCCAGCAGGGAGATCACAAACTCATGCTCGGTGCCGGGAAAGAACAGCTCCAGTGTCATCGCGGTCAGCCCCAGCAAAACTATCGGTGAACCGATCTGGCAAGCGGCGAACATCGAGCGTTGGCTGGTTTTTCTCCAGCCCATGCGGTTGAGCAGGATTTGGGTTTCGTTATCGAGGCTGATGGTGCGCTGGCCGATCCGGGTGCTGCCCAACTGGTGCAACCACTCACTCATTTTGTCATTGCGGCTTGGCTCGCCCTGCAGCCGCTGGGCGACCACGCGTTGTTGACGACGACTGCTCAGGATATTCGCCAGCAGCAGTGATAACGCGGCAAGAAACAATACGGCACTGATCAGTATCGCCATCTCAGATACTCCGCAACATGCGCCACAGCGCCACGCATCCGATGACTTGCAAGGCGAACGCACCGAGCATCAGGCGTTGGCCGCTGTGGTCATCCCACATGGCCATCAGGTACGTCGGATTAACGAGCAGGAAGTAGCCCGCGACACTCACCGGCAGTACCGCCAGCACCAGCGCGGTCACCCGGGTTTCACCGGTCATGGCGCGTAATTGCCGTGCGCCCTGGTCGCGCTCGCGGATCATCTTGATCAGGTTTTCCAGCAGCTCACTGGCGTTGCCGCCGTAGCGGTGGTTGACCTTGAGGCCCAGGGCAAACAGGCGCAATTCATCCTGTTCATAAAACTCGGCATAGTCATGAGCGGCCTCCGGCAGGCTGACACCCAATTGCACATTGCGCTTGATACGGCCCATGGACTTTTTCAACGGGTCGTCACTGGCATCGATTCCGCTCAGGATGGCGTCCGCCAGGGTGCGCCCGGATTTCAGGCTGCGTACGGCGTGATCGAGCAATTGCGGGAGTTGTTCGATCATCCGGCGCAGCCGCCGCTGGTAGCGTACGGCGATGTACAGGCGCAGTGCCAAGGGCGGTGCCGCCACCATCACAAACAAGCCTATCCACTGGCCCACGAGCCCCCCCAGCAGGGCGCCAAAGGCCCACAGGGTCAGCCACAGGCCGAGGCGCTCGGTTGGCCGGCCGAGGCCTGCACGGATAAACGTGCGTTCCAGGCTGGTGGTCACCGCGTTGTCTTTCATGGCCTGGGGTTGCCCTTCGGCCAGGCGTTCCAATACCCGGTCGGTCTGGGCCTTGCGCAAACCGTTGCGCATCAGGCCTATCCCCAGCACCAGAAGGGCTACGGCGAGTAGGGCGAGCAGAATCGGACCGATCATCGGGTTGCCTCCTACACCGGCAGGTGACCTTCGTGACGCAACTTGTCACCGGCCGGGTTGACCGCTTCGCGCAGGAAGCCAAAGCCGGTGCGCTTGTCGTGGCGAAACAGGGTGTTGGTGACGTACACGTCTTCGCGGATGCCCACCACTTCCACCACTTCGCTGACACAGCGGCGGCCATCGGGCAGGCGCGTCAGCTGGATCACCACATCCAGCGCCGCGCAGATCATTTGCCGCAGGGTTTTTTCCGCGACGACCCGGCCGGTCAGGCCCACCAGGGTTTCCAGGCGCAGCAAGGCGTCCTGGGCGTTGTTGGCGTGCACGGTACTCATCGAGCCGTCGTGGCCGGTGTTCATGGCGGTCAACACATCGATGACCTCCACGCCCCGGATCTCGCCGAGGATGATCCGGTCGGGGCGCATCCGCAGGGCGTTGCGGATCAAGTCACTGGCCTTCACTTCCCCATGCCCCTCGGCATTGGGCGGGCGGGTTTCCAGGCGCACAACGTGGGGATGGCCCAGTTGCAACTCGGCCACGTCTTCGATGGTGACCAGGCGCTCGCGGGGGTTGATCAACTGGCTGAGAATGTTCAGCAGTGTGGTTTTACCGGTGCCGGTACCGCCGCTGATCAGGATGTTGCAGCGCTTGCCGACGGCTTCCTTGAAAAAATCGAAAATGGCCTGGTCGATGGTTTGCATGGCCACCAGGTCGCTGCTTTTAAGCATGTCCTTGCGAAACTTTCGAATCGACAGGCACGGCCCGTCCAGGGCAATCGGCGGAATGATGGCATTGACCCGGCTGCCATCGGGCAGGCGCGCATCGACCATCGGCGACGACTCATCCAGCCGGCGTCCCAGGCGTGCGAGGATGCGCTGCATGACCCGCTCGACATGGTGGTCGTCAATGAAGCGCAAGTCACTTTGTTGCAGCAGGCCATCGCGTTCGACGAATACCCGGTGCGGGCCGTTGACCAGGATCTCGGTGACGGTCGGGTCGCGCAGCAGCACTTCCAGCGGGCCGAAACCGGTCAGCTCATCGACGATCTCTTCAGCCAGGCGCTCCATCTCATAGCGGGAAATCGCCAGGTGCATACGTGTGATGTATTCGGCCACCTTGTCGATCACAAACTGCGCCAGGGACTGGCGTGTGCCTTCCAGCAGATTTTTTCCCGAATCCTCGATGGCATCGATGATGTAGCGATGCAGCACAAGCTTCAGGCCGTCGTGATCGGTGTTGCCGACGTTGCCGCGCGGGGCGACGCCAAACAGCTTCTCGCCGTTCATTTGGTCCTCAGAAGGCGGTTGAGCCAATTGGTGGAGGGTTTTTCCAGGCCCTCGGAGCGTTTTGCCAGGCGCTCACCCAAGCCGCGCAACGTCTGTGTCAGGGCTTCCCGTGGGGCCAGGGAGAACAGGGTCTGGGCCTGGTTCTTGGCACTCAGGCGCACTTCCGGGCTCCAGGGCAGGACGGCGATTACCTCCAGCCCGAAGCTATTGCCCAGTGCCTCCGAGTCCGGGGCGGCCCCCTTTAGGTAGCGGTCTACCAGCAGGCGGGCATGGTCGAGTTTCATGCCTTTTTCCCGCCACAGGTTGAGTACGGCCAGGTTGCGGCGGCAGTCCGGCACGCTTTGGTCGGTGCACCACAGCAGTTTGTCGCAATGGCTGACAAAGGTGCGCAAGGCTTCGCTGTCGGGTTGGCCGGTCAGGTTCACCACGATGTGCTGGAAGTGCTGGCGCAGGGCGCTGAGCAACATGTACAGCTCGGCCGCGCTGGTCCGTTCCAGGGGCTCGTCGTTGTTGTGGTAGGCGAGGATGCGCAGACCGGCTTCGGCGGTGGTGAAGGCGCTGTTGATCAGGGTTGAGTCCAGGCGCCGCAAGTGACGCAGGGCGTCGCCGAAATGAAAAGAACTCTCCAGCCCCAGCAGTGCGAGGCTGTCAGCGAGTGGCAGGCCCAGGTCGAGCAACAGCGTTTGCTGCCCGCTTTTTTGCACCACCAGCGCCAGGTGGCTGGCGATCAGCGCGCCGTCGGCATTGCCTTGGGTGCCGTAGAGCACGGTCAGTCCGCCCAAATGGGTATTCGGGGTGACCGCCGGCAAGCGTTTGCTCAGGCGCCGAACCAGGCCGGCAACCTCACTGGAGCGCGAGCCGTAGGCCACGAAATCCCGTGCGCCGGCGCGCATCGCGTTCAGTACAAGCTGGTTGTCCATGCCATCGCCCAAGGCCACAATGGCAAGCATCGGCTTGGCTTCCAGGGCACCTTCGATCAGGGCGCACTGGGTGGTGACGTGTTCCCGGTCCAGGCCGATGAACACCAGGTTGGCGAACGTCACGTCTACCAGTGCCAACAGTTCGTCGAGGCTGCCGGCACCGGCGCTGACCACTTGCCCCAGGGGCGCGAGTGCGCCCTGAAGCCATTCCAGATCCGTGGTGTTGCGGGTAATTGCCAAAAAGGTCTGGCTCAGGCTCTCACTCATTCGGACAGTCCACTGCGGCGGTCGAAATTGCCGTTTTCGAGGAAATACAGGCGGTACCAGTTAGGATCGTAATTGCGCAGCTTTTCCCCTGGCAACGAAGGCAGTTGGGCGTTGGCCGCCAAGGGCTGCACGAGGTGCGGGGTGACGATCATCAGCAGCTCTTTTTCCTGGCGATTGATGCTGGAGTCGCGAAAGAATGCACCGAGGATCGGGATGTCACCCAGGCCCGGGAATTTGCTGACGCTGGAGGTGTTGTTGGTGCTGATCAGGCCGCTGATCACGAAGCTTTCGCCGTCGGCCAGGGAGATGCTGGTGTCGGTGCGCCGGATGGTCAGCGCCGGCACGGAGATACCCTGGATGTTGACCGCGTTGGTGTAGTCCAGCTCACTGACCTCTGGCGCGACCTTCAGGGAAATCCGCCCATGGTCGATGACGGTCGGGGTCAGGGTCAGGCGAATACCGAACTCTTTGTATTCGATGGAGATGGTGTTGCTGCCGCTGCTGGGCACCGGGATCGGTACTTCACCACCGGCGAGGAAGGTCGCACTTTGGCCACTGAGCGCCACCAGGCTCGGCCGGGCCAGGGTGTAGGCAAAGCCGCTGCTTTCCAGGGCGTTGATCATGGCCGAGACACGGCCGCCGCCAAAGCCGATGTTGAAGGTGTCGTTGTTCACCGGGAGCCCACGGAATCCTGTGGCCGCCGCGTTGGCAACATTGTTCGGGGCGCCGAACAGAAAGTTGCCGCCCCGGCCAAAGATCGAGGTACTGGCCTCCTTGAGTTTGGTGCGGCTCACTTCCACAAAGCGGATGTCGGTTTGCACCTGGCTGGGCAGGGTCGGGTCATCGGACGGCGACAGGGCCAGGCTGGTCAGGGCCGACGTGGCCTTGCCCTTGACGAACACCATGCTTTGGCGCGGGCTGCTGGAGCAGGCCGTCCAGACCATCAGGCTGGTGGTGCCCGAGGCGATGCCGGTGAGCAGGAACGCCTGGTTGCCGTTGACCTGCACATCGGCCACTTTCGGATCGCCAATGGCCAGCCGCGTAATCGGCACCGGCGACTGGATAGCCTGTTGAGCGCCTTCACCCACCTCCAGCACTGCCGGCAGCTGGCCCAGGCCCGTGCAGTTGCCGGGTGCTGCCAGTGCAACGCCGACAGGCAGGCTCAGGGTGAGAAGTGCCCAGAAAATTCGCGAAAAAGACCACACGAAACGACTGCTCATTCAAGGCATCCTTAGCTCTTTCAGGGCGTTTGTTGGGTAACCTGATTGCCACGTATTACTTCGACGCCTGAACGCCTTGGCGCACCATTGCCGGCGGGACTCAGGCCGTTGACGGGCGCTGTGCTGAAGGCCAGCTGGTTGAACTGGTAGAGCTCGCGCCGGGTGTTTTCCAGGTGGGTCGCGGACTCCGTTTCACCGGCCCAGTATTGGCTCAGCAGTTGTTCGTCGGCACTGCGTACAGCCAGGCGCAGTACGCCGGACTGGGCTGCGAGCATCAGCCGGCTCAGGAGCTCCTCCGGTACGGCGAGGAGTACCGTGCGCGCGCTGGCGCGACTCTGCTGCGCCTTGAGTTTTTCGTCGGGGGTGGTCGGTGGCACGGAGCCGGGCGTACCGTCGTTGGTCAGCCCCAGTTGATCGCCGACGCCCAGCAGGCGCAAGGCGGGCACCACGATTTGTGCGGACTGCTGCGGGTTGCTGGCTTCCTGGCGCAGGAAGAGCAGGACGTCCACATAGTCCCCCGGGGAGAGTTGCCCGCTGGCGCCGATCACTTCATCCACGGCGACGGCAAGCGCGCGTTCGTTAGGGCGGATCATTCGCGCCACGGTGCCGCCGGAGTTGAAGCTCTCCTCGGTCAGCCAGGTCCCGGCCGACAGCGGCCGCCACGGGATCTTGCCCACGGCCTGGTCGAGGCTGGTGAGGCTGCCGGCGGGAACCGTGCGCAGTTTTTCCAGGGTCAGGTCGGCGGCGGTGAGCGCAACAAAAGGTGCGACGTCATGGGCCAGCACCACCACGGGTTGGCGTGTCTGGTCTTCGGCTACGGGTTGCACGACTTCAGGTGTTTGGGGCACGGGCGGTGCGACAGGGGCAGGGCGGCTGAGTACCAGGCCCCAGTAGCCTGCAATCAGTGCACCTACCAACAGCAGCCCGGCGAGGATCAAGCTAATCCGACTGTTCATGAAGGCTCTCCCTTTCCTGCTGCATCCACTGCTGTTTCCACTAATGCTTGCGTATCCGGATCGCTTCAAGCTTCTAACTATTTCGCTATTTGAAGGTAGTTCAGCTAAGACAAAACGCCATTACCGGGCGAAAAATATCTCCAGAAACCTCTGCGAAAGTGGGATTTTTGGCGTCAGCCGGCCGACTAATACTTTGTGATTAATCAGTTCTTACAGTTGTTGGTCTGGGGTTTGTTGACAATGCTCTAGTGGCACACCGAAATCATTTTTGTGATGCCGCGATACCAGCGCCGTGGGCGCAAAGGAGAAGTCATTATGTTCCTTGATCTTATTCGCATGGGTTTCATCAAAGTCCAGATTTTTTTCTATTCCAAAGAGGGCGCATCGGGTATCGAATACGCACTGGTTGCGGCGATGGTCGCTGTGGCGCTGGCTGCTTTTATTACACCTATCCGGACCGCCATAACCGGCGTCTTCAACACGATACAGGCCGGCATTCATACCTGACTCCGGTACTCGCCTAAACGTGCAGGTTCCGCTGAATGATCTATTGCGTATCAGGCATTTCCACATGAACTCCTCTTCGGCTCCCCGGCAACAAATCCTTTTGGTGGATGACGAAGAGGACGCCCTTATTGAACTGGCCGAGTCGCTGGAGAATGAAGGCTTTGTCTGTTTTACCGCGACCTCGGTCACCTTTGCCTTGCAGGAGCTGACCCTGCACCCCGATATCGCACTGGTGATTACCGACCTGCGCATGCCCGAGGAAAGTGGTATTTCCTTGATCAAGCGTCTGCGCGAACACACCGCTCGCCAGCACTTGCCGGTGATCGTCATGTCCGGCCACGCCGAGATGGATGATGTCAGTGACATGCTGCGCCTGCAGGTACTGGACCTGTTTCGCAAGCCGATCTATCTGGTGCGCTTGATCGACACCCTCAACAACCTCTTCCCCATCCCCAAGATCAGATTGATGTAGGAGCGAGCTTGTGTGGGAGCGGGCTTGCTCGCGAAAAACGTCAACGATAACGCGGGCAGTCTGGTTCCCCGCGTTGTCTGGACGTTCTTCGCGAGCAAGCTCGCTCCCACAGGGTTCAGAGTTGGTAGCTGAAACTCAGGGTATACCGCGGCCGCCGATTGAAGCTGTCGAGGGCGATGTCCGACATAGGCTTGGCCGCTTCCAGCGCGATGTTGTAGTACTTGTTATCCCCGAAGCGCAGGCCCACCGCTGCCGATGACATGTTGTTGCCCTTGGCCGGCAGTTCGTTGAACCAGGTCTTGGCCTTGTCGAGCACCACGTACGGCTGCAGGATTTTTACCCATTCACCGCTGCGGTTGAAGCTGTAGTTGACCTCATACGCCACGCCCCAGCCCTTGTCGCCCGAGCCCTGGTCATCCGGGTAGCCACGCCCGAAATTCTGCCCGCCGAACGTCGCGCGTTCGCTGTCGGGCAGGGTGTCGTTGCTCCAGTAGAAGGCACCCGATGCCACGCCTTGCCAGTTGTCGAAGAACTTGTCGCTCTGTACGCCCGAGACGCGCAGGCGGAAGAAGTCGATGTCGGGTTTTATACCCTCGAAGTCACTCCGGGTGCTGGCGCCCAGGCCGTCGATGCCCTGGTACAGGCCGGCGCTGAGAATGCGCAGTTGGCGCGTGTCGGATTTGCGCCAGTCACCTTCGAACGCCAGGGCGCGCAGGTTGGTTTCCAGGTCGAAACGTTGCGGGAAACCCACCAGTTGATAACGGGTGGTCTGGTCCACGGCATAGAGTCGCGTGCCCAGGGTCAATGACTCGGTAGGGGAGGCAATCAGCGGATGGCTGAGGCCGACGGAGTAGCGGTCAACCTCCTGGTGTGGCTTGAGTTCAAAACCGCCGTCCAGCTGCACGTTGCTGCGCGGGTCGGCGCGGTAGCGCTCGGCGTTGACCACCAGTTGAGTGCCCTCGGCATTCACGAACTGGCTGTAGCCCAGGCGGTAGTAGTGCTCCTTGTCCTCGCCGGGCGGGAACAGGCCGCTGACGCTCAGTTGTTCGCCCATGGATGTCTGGGAATTGCTGGTGCCGGTGATCAGGGCTTGCAGGCCGCCACGGCTGTCGTCCGTCATGCTCATGCTGCTGGTGAAGGGTTTGCGCGAGGCCTGGATCTGCATGCGCGTGCCGCCATCGGTGGTGCCCGGCGGCGGTACTTGCGCCTGCAGCGTTACACCTGGAATGCGGCCCATCAAGGTGGTGTAGCGTTCGAAGGTCTTGCGGGTCAGCGGGCGCTCGGCCAGCAGCTTGGCCGCCAGTTTGTCGACGTAGGCCGAGACCGAGCCAATGTCGCCCTGCACGTTGTAATCCTTGATGTAGCCCTCCACCAGCACCACGCGCACCAGGCCGTTTTCGAAGCGCTGGTCGGGCAGGTACGCGTAGGACAACAGGTAGCCGTCCTGCTGGTAGCGGCGGGTGATGCCGCGGGTGGCTTCGATCAGTTGTGCCAGGTTGGTTTCATGGCCAATCAGCGGTTCGAAAACCTTGGCCACATCCTGGAGCGGGTAGATCGTCCCACCGTCGATTTGCAGCTTGCGGATGGTCACTTTGGTGTCCATCAACAATGGCTGGCCCTGGGTTGCCGCCGGCTCGGGCAGTTGGGTCTGTGGGGTGACCGGGCGATAGGCATCGGCGGGGAGGTTGGGTACCGGCAGGTTGCGAATGGTGTCGTTGCTGTTGAGGTAGCTGGGCAGGGTCTCGGCATGGACGCTGGCAGCAATGAGGGTGAGCAGAAACAAAGGCGTCAAGGCGCGCATAGGACACTCCATGGTCAAAACTGCTGCAGCGTTTTCGCTAGGCCCGCCGGGTTCTGGGACACGGTTCGCAAAGCCATTCATTGGCCAATAAAAAAGACGAGAGACTCGTTGGAATCTCTCGTCTCAACCAAGCGTAGGCGCTGTAGGGGAGGCCGTCTAATGGCCAGGTGCAATTCTATTTTTTGCCGGTCAGCCCACCGAGCAGACCTCCCAGGCCGCCGCCTGTGTTTGCATTTGCATTGGCAGTGCCCGTAGCGGAGGCACCGGCACCCACGTTCAAGCCACCGAGCAGACCGCCACCGTTACTGCTGGTGCCGCCGGTTACCAGGCCACCCACCGAGCCGACGGTATTGCCGACGGCATTCAGGGTACCGCCCACAGCGTTAGTCACCGGATTGGCATTCGCCGCCGTCAGGTTGGTGCCCAGGCTGCTGACTGCGCCGCCGACCTGGGTAACCAGACCATTCACCGGTGCGCCGATACCGGTGCTGGTGCCGATGTTTTGCGTCAGATTGGCAACACCCGAGGTCACTGGGTTGAGTGCGGTGCCGACATTGGTCGCCAGGCCTGCAACGGGAGCCGTGGCTGCAGTGTTGGCCACGCCATTGCCACCGATCAGGGTGCCGAGCGACGCGACGGTGTTACCCACTTGGCCACCGGTTACACCGGCTGCACTGACAGTGCCGTTGGTGTTGCCGGCATTCAGGCCGTTGCCGACGTTGGCGACAAGACCGCCGACGAGTTCAGGCAGGCCCGATTGAGGGGTCGTGGTGGCCGGGTTGACGTAACCGCTCGACTTATCAAGGGTGGTGCCAACGCCAGTCAACACGCCACCGACGAGTGTCCCGACAGGGTTGCCTGCGCCGCCGGCGCTGGCCACCTGGCCGCCAAGGCCGGTGACAGTGGAGCCGACTTTATCCAGTACGCCGCCGACCGGGTTGCCCAGGCCTGTTTTATTGCCCAGGTTGCCGGTGGTGTTTTCCACCAGGGAGACCACCGGTACCAATACGCTTTTACCCACCGTATTGGTCACGCTGCCCAATGGCCCGGTGGTGCTGGCAGTGCTCAAGGTATCGCCGAGCATGGTGACGGCCTGGCCGACCTGATCAACCACGCCACCTGCCGCACCGCCCACGCCACCGGTCAAGCCGCCGACTACGGGAATGCCGCCGAGTGTGGTGCCCAGGGATTTGCCGGTGTTGGAAACGCCGGTGCCCAGGTCGGCAACGCCATCGGCCACACCGGCAACGGTTGTGCCCACGGAGTTGCTATTGGTACCCAGCGTGCCCAGGCCGTTGCTCAAGCCGCCGCCGATACTGTTGACGGCGGTGCCTGTCGCGGTGACCAGCCCGCCGGCAGTGGTGCCGACAATGGGAACCGTGGTCAGGGTCGTGCCCAGGTTACCTACCGTGGTGCCGACATTACCGACGACACCGCCCACAGCGCCTACTACCTGGCCGGTGACCAGGGGAGTGGTCGAGCCGGTGCCGCCGCCAGTACCACCGCCAGTGCCGCCACCGGTACCACCGCCGGTACCTCCACCAGTGCCGCCGCCGGTGCCACCACCAGTACCTCCACCAGTACCGCCGCCGGTGCCACCACCGGTGCCGCCGCCAGTACCACCGCCGGTACCTCCACCAGTGCCGCCGCCGGTGCCACCACCGGTACCTCCATCAGTGCCGCCGCCAGTGCCACCACCGGTACCGCCGCCGGTACCGCCGCCGGTGCCTCCACCTGTTCCACCGCCAGTACCGCCGCCAGCATCCGGAGAGGAGGCTGCGACGCTACTGTGATGACCACCACCACCGCTGCTGCAGCCTCCGAGGCTTACTGCCAGAATCAGGGCCAGCGCGGTACTTGCTTTCCACAACACGACTTGAGTTTTCATGATTGAGTTCCTTGCACCTGGTACAGCCTTTGTTGTTTTCGAAGTTCGCTGTTTCTAGGGGCAGCGATACATTCGTCCGTTATGGCTATAACAGTCCCGGGTGCGCGCTCTCGCAACGCTCAACTTGGTATTAACGATTTATATACACGAAGAGTTAGTTTGCTTAACGACTAATACCAAGGGTGTAGAAGGCGGCGGTGTTTAAGTTGTAAGTTTATTAAAATCAATGAGTTGATAAGAGTAGCGAGCTATCGATAGCTCGCTATAACTTAAGATGTATATATACAATTTATCAGGCGATGGGCCGCCAGCGGCCGACCATGTGTTCAATGTCCCCGGCGCCTTTAAGTTGCAGCTCACCGCTGGAGCCGGGGGCGCTCGTGAACAACGTTACCTCACTGGGCAAGCGCACCGGCTTTTTAAACTCGACATCTATCTCGAGATTGGCGGCTGGCAAATGCTCACTCAGTGCCGCCAGTGTGCGGGCCTTGTTCCACAGCCCATGGGCGATGGCCTGGGGAAAGCCGAATAACCTGGCAGTGAGGGCGCTCAAGTGAATCGGGTTGTAGTCGCCGGACACCCGGGCGTAGCGGCGGCCAACATCGGCGGGGGCTTTCCAGCGGGTCAGTTCGGCGACAGCGGCAGGGGGTTGCAGCGGGTTGTCCGTTGCTGCGCCATCGAGTTTCACACCGCGACAGAGCATCCGGCTTTGCGCTTCCCACAGTAGCCCCAGTGAATCTTCGACCGTGGTCACAATATCGAATGTCGCGCCCTTGGCATGGGGCTGCAAATTCTGCGCGTAAACGCCGACCGTCAAGTCACTCACACCGCCCAACGGGCGCAGGATGCGGATCCGGTTGCTCAGGTGGATCAATCCCAGCAGCGGGAAAGGAAACGCCTTGTCAGTGAGCAATTGCATCTGCAGGCCGAATGCCAGGATATGCGGATAGGTGGCCGGCAAGACCGGGCTGTCGGCAAACCCGCAGACCTTGCGATAGGCCGCGACTTCCCTGGGGTTCACACTGACCCGGCAGCGCAACCCTTGCTCGGGCAGCGTGGTGCCGGTGATCTTGCGCTTGAGTGCCGCGCGCCAATACAGCGGTGGCAGGAACGGGGTGCTGCCTAATGTGTGCCACTCCATGCTTACGCTCCCAATAGACTTTGCCCACACACCCGCAACGCTTGCCCGCTCACCGCGCCCGAGCCCGGCTGGCCGAGCCAGGCCACCGCCTCGGCGACGTCCTGGGGCAAGCCGCCCTGGCCCAGCGAACTCATGCGGCGCCCGGCCTCACGCAGGGCGAAGGGAATGTGTGCGGTCATCTGGGTTTCGATAAAGCCTGGGGCCACGGCATTGATGCTGATCCCGCGCTCACCGAGCAACGGCGCCCAGGCCTGGGCCAGGCCAATCAGCCCGGCCTTGCTCGCGGCGTAGTTGGTTTGCCCGCGGTTGCCGGCGATGCCGCTGATGGATGCCAGCAGCACCACGCGACCGTTGTCGTGCAGGGTGCCGCTGTCCAGCAGCGCCTTGGTCAGCAGTTGCGGCGCGTTGAGATTGACCGCCAAGACTGCGTCCCAATATTCCGGCGTCATGTTGGCCAGGGTTTTATCGCGGGTGATGCCGGCGTTGTGCACCACGATGTCGATGCCGTCCGGCAGGTGTTCGATCAGTTGGGTGGCGGCGTCTTCGGCGCAGATATCCAGGGCGATGCTGCGGGCGCCCAGGCGCGCGGCCAGGGCATCGAGGTCGGCCTTGGCTTGTGGCACGTCCAGCAGGATCACCTCGGCACCGTCGCGGGCCAGGGTTTCGGCGATCGAGGCACCGATGCCGCGGGCGGCGCCGGTCACCAGGGCCTTGTGCCCGGCGAGCGGGCGCGTCCAGTCCGCGACCTGAGTCGCGCAAGGGTTCAGGCGAATGACCTGGCCGGAGATATAGGCACTTTTCGGCGAGAGGAAGAACCGCAACGCACCCTCCAATTGATCCTCGGCCCCGTCGCCCACGTACAGCAATTGCAGGACGCCGCCGCTGCGCAGCTCTTTGGCCAGCGACCGGCTGAAGCCTTCAAGGGCCCGTTGGGCACTGGCGGCAAACGGGTCGCCGAGGCTTTCCGGGGCACGGCCAAGGATCACCAGGTGCGCGCTGTGGTCGAGGTTCTTCATCAACGGCTGAAAGAACTCCCGCAGCTGTTTGAGTTGATCGGTGTGCTGCAGTTGGCTGGCGTCGAATACCACGGCCTTGAGCTTGGGCCCGTGGCCGGGAATCCAGGTGGTTGCCGCCGACGGTTCGGTGCCGTAGCTATAGATAGCGTCGGTCAGCTTGTTGGCGAACGGCAGGATTTTTGTCGCCAGCGGGCCGCCGCCGATCAGCAGTGCACCCTCCACCGGGCGCAGGCGTCCGGCCTGCCAGCGTTCCAGGCGTACCGGTGACGGCAGGCCAATGGCGGCGACCAGGCGATGGCCGAGGCTTGAGTTGGCGAAGTCGATATAACGGTCAGACATGGAACGCTCTCCGAGTGCTGGGGTTCAAACGGTGGACCATCAATAGGTGAAAGTCGTTCGATTGAGCCTAGGCTAGGCTCAGAGATTCACCCCATAACCTCAAGGGAGCTTTCCATGACTCAATTGCGCCGTGTAGCGATCATTGGCGGTAACCGCATCCCCTTCGCCCGCTCCAACGGCCCTTACGCCACGGCGAGCAACCAGGCGATGTTGACCGCCGCCCTCGAAGGCCTGATCGAACGCTACAACCTGCACGGCCTGCGTATTGGCGAGGTGGCCGCCGGGGCGGTGCTCAAGCATTCCCGCGACTTCAACCTGACCCGCGAGTGCGTGCTGGGCTCGCGCCTGTCGCCGCAAACCCCGGCCTACGATATTCAGCAGGCCTGTGGCACGGGGCTGGAAGCCGCGTTGCTGGTGGCGAACAAGATTGCGCTGGGGCAGATCGAAAGCGGGATTGCCGGCGGCGTCGACACCACGTCCGACGCGCCTATCGGGGTGAATGAGGGCCTGCGCAAAATCCTGCTGCAAGCCAATCGCAGCAAATCCATGGCGGATAAACTTAAAGTCTTGTTACAACTTCGTCCCCATCACCTCAAGCCGGAGCTGCCGCGCAACGGCGAGCCGCGCACCGGGTTGTCCATGGGCCAGCATTGCGAGTTGATGGCGCAGACCTGGCAGATACCCCGCGCCGAGCAGGATCAGTTGGCGCTGGAAAGCCACCAGAAAATGGCCGCGTCCTACGCCGAAGGCTGGCAAAACGATTTGCTCACGCCCTTTCTTGGCCTGACCCGCGACAACAACCTGCGCCCCGACCTGACCCTGGAAAAACTCGCCAGCCTCAAGCCCGCCTTCGAGCGCAGTGAAAAGGGCACCCTCACCGCCGGTAACTCGACGCCGCTGACCGATGGCGCCTCGTTGGTGCTGCTGGGCAGTGAAGCCTGGGCCAAGGAGCGCGGCTTGCCGATTCTCGCCTACCTGCGCGATGGCGAAGCGGCGGCGGTGGATTTCGTCAACGGCGCCGAAGGCCTGCTGATGGCGCCGGTGTACGCCGTGCCGCGCCTGCTGGCGAGGAATGGCCTGACCCTGCAGGACTTCGATTACTACGAGATCCACGAAGCCTTCGCTGCCCAAGTGTTGTGCACGCTGAAGGCCTGGGAGGATCCGGAATACTGCAAGACCCGCCTGGGGCTGGATGCACCGCTGGGCTCTATCGACCGCAGCCGCTTGAACGTCAAGGGCAGCTCATTGGCCGCCGGCCATCCGTTTGCTGCCACGGGCGGGCGTATCGTCGCCAACCTGGCCAAGCTGCTGGACGCAGCCGGTAAGGGCCGGGGCCTGATCTCGATCTGCGCCGCCGGGGGCCAGGGCGTCACCGCGATTATTGAGCGCTGATCTCGGCTATGATCGGGCCGCCGGTCAATTTGGCATATTGGATGCATTCTTAAGCGGTCAAAGGTCGGTACCCTCTCCCCGCGGCGAGAGGATTGCCGTATAACGAGTGCCATACGCGTGTTTGGTAATAAAGGACCCACAATAAAAGCTGATGAAGACTCCTAAACGCATTGAACCCCTGATCGAGGACGGTCTGGTCGACGAGGTGCTGCGCCCACTCATGAGTGGTAAAGAAGCAGCTGTTTACGTGGTGCGCTGCGGCAACGAGTTACGTTGCGCCAAGGTCTACAAGGAGGCGAATAAACGAAGTTTTCGTCAGGCGTCCGAATACCAGGAAGGCCGCAAGGTCCGCAACAGCCGTCAGGCCCGGGCCATGGCCAAGGGCTCCAAGTTCGGCAAGAAAGAAACCGAAGATGCCTGGCAGAACGCTGAGGTAGCGGCGCTGTTTCGCCTGGCCGGTGCGGGTGTGCGCGTGCCCAAGCCGTACGACTTCCTCGAAGGCGTGCTGCTGATGGAGCTGGTGGCCGATGAATACGGCGACGCGGCGCCACGTTTGAACGACGTGACGCTGGAGCCGGACCAGGCCCGCGAATACCACGCCTTCCTGATTACCCAGATCGTGCTGATGTTGTGTACCGGCCTGGTGCACGGTGACCTTTCCGAGTTCAACGTGCTGCTGACGCCGACGGGCCCGGTGATCATCGACCTGCCTCAGGCGGTGGATGCAGCGGGCAACAACCACGCGTTCAGCATGCTGGAACGGGATGTGGGCAACATGGCTTCCTACTTCGGGCGCTTTGCACCGGAATTGAAGAAGACCAAGTACGCCAAGGAGATGTGGGCGCTGTATGAAGCCGGCACGCTGCACCCGGCCAGTGTGTTGACCGGCGAGTTCGACGAACCGGAAGAGCTGGCTGACGTGGGCGGTGTTATCCGCGAGATCGAAGCGGCGCGGCTCGATGAAGAGCGTCGCCAGGCGATTCGCGCGGCAGACGATGCGCCACCGAGCAAAGCGTCGGAAGAACCGCCACCGCCGCCCTGGATGCAGTGATCCAACGGCGAGTGGATATCCAAATGTGGGAGCGGGCTTGCTCGCGAAAGCGCTGGTTCAGTCAACTGATGTATTGACTGACA
>Ga0247742_10000524_pt1 | contig 30724 bp, 26 predicted proteins | sample UWRJL208509C2_FD_180944 | JGI IMG/M metagenome (GOLD analysis project Ga0247742, IMG submission 180944) | Plant litter microbial communities from Arlington Agricultural Research Station in Wisconsin, United States - UWRJ-L208-509C-2 | ecosystem: Environmental > Terrestrial > Plant litter >...
CATGGTGCGGGTCAAAGAGAACCTGGATCGCCTGGGCCTGACCGCCGAACTGATCGCCGCTGATGCCCGCGCCACCGATCAATGGTGGGACGGCAAGCCGTTCCAGCGCATCTTGCTGGATGCTCCTTGCTCGGCGACCGGTGTCATCCGACGCCATCCCGACATCAAGCTGACGCGTCAGGCCGACGACATTCCGGCCCTCGCCGCGCTGCAAGGTGAGTTATTGGACGCCTTGTGGCCAACGCTGCAGGTCGGCGGAATTCTGCTGTACGCCACCTGCTCCACATTGCCGATGGAGAACACTGAGGTCATCGAAGCATTTCTCGCGCGGACGTCAGGCGCGCGGGAGCTGGACATCGCAGGGCAAAACGGCAACCCACCGCCCGGCCTGAAACAGCCCCATGGTCGCCAGTTGTTGGCCCAGGAGGGCGGGCATGACGGCTTTTACTACGCCAAGCTGATCAAGATCGCTGCTAGCCAAGGCTAATCTGTAGGAGCCACGTGTTGGCGATGGGGTGTGATGCCGTTGAACATACCTCGCGAGCAAGTTCGCTCCTACAGGGGTCGGGACAGCGCAAGATTCAAGGAGTGAACCGTTGAAAATCATTATTCTCGGCGCAGGACAGGTCGGTGGCACGCTGGCCGAGCATCTGGCCAGTGAAGCCAACGACATCACGGTGGTCGACACCGACGGTGACCGGCTGCGGGATCTGGGCGACCGCCTGGATATCCGTACCGTTCAGGGCCGCGGCTCTTTCCCTCACGTACTGCGTCAGGCCGGCGCCGACGATGCCGACATGCTGGTGGCCGTCACCAGCAGCGACGAAACCAACATGATCGCCTGCCAGGTCGCGTACACGCTGTTCCACACGCCCACCAAGATCGCCCGAATTCGCGAAGCGGCCTATCTGACGCGCGCGGGTCTGTTCGACAACGATGCAATTCCGGTGGACGTCCTGATCAGCCCGGAACAGGTCGTGACCAACTACATCAAGCGACTGATCGAATACCCAAGCGCGTTGCAGGTGATCGACTTCGCCGCAGGCAAAGTGCAACTGGTAGCAGTAAAGGCCTATTACGGCGGGCCATTGGTGGGCCAGCAACTGCGCCAACTGCGTGCGCACATGCCCAATGTCGATACGCGGGTAGCGGCCATCTTCCGTCGTGACCGCCCGATCATTCCTCAGGGCGACACGGTCATTGAAGCCGATGACGAAGTCTTCTTCATCGCCGCCAAGGCGCACATTCGTGCGGTCATGGGCGAAATGCGCCGACTGGACGAGAGCTATAAGCGCATCATCATCGCCGGCGGCGGACACATCGGTGAGCGCCTGGCGGAAGCCATTGAAAACCGCTACCAGGTCAAAATCATCGAGATGAATCCGGCGCGCTGTCGCTATCTGTCGGACACCCTCGACAACACCGTCGTCCTGCAGGGAAGCGCGTCCGACCGCGATCTGCTGATGGAAGAAAACATCGACAACGCTGACCTGTTCCTAGCTCTGACCAACGATGATGAAGCCAACATCATGTCGTCGCTGCTGGCCAAAAGGCTCGGCGCCAAAAAGGTGATGACGATCATCAACAACCCGGCGTATGTGGACTTGGTGCAGGGCGGCGAAATCGATATTGCAGTCAGCCCACAACTGGCGACCATCGGCACATTGCTCGCTCACGTGCGGCGCGGCGATATCGTCAGCGTGCATTCATTGCGCAGGGGCGCAGCGGAAGCGATTGAGGTGGTCGCGCACGGTGACTCGAAATCGAGCAAGGTCATCGGCCGGGCCATTCGGGATATTGACCTGCCGTCGGGCACTACCATTGGTGCCATCACCCGCGGAGAAGATGTGCTCATCGCCCACGACGCCACGGTGATCGAGTCGGGCGACCATGTGGTTATGTTTCTTGTGGATAAAAAACACATTCGGGACGTGGAGCGGTTGTTTCAAGTCGGATTGAGCTTCTTCTGACACCCTCACGATCGTCCGGGCGCACCACTGCGCGCGTGGCGAATCCGCTGGAGCAAGGCTTGCCCGCGAAGCTCACGACGCGCGCTGTGTCAGGCAGATCGCGGCCCCAGCTTTGCGAGCAAGCTCGGCTCCAACAGGATCGGTGGCGACGGATCTAATACCACCGCGCTTCACCGGCCGGGCGTTTCTTGAAGCGCTTCATCGTCCACATGTACTGGCTCGGATAGGCCCGCACATACTTCTCGACCACCTTGCTCATCGCCGCTGCGGATGTTTCGGTGTCAGTGCTGTACATCTCTTCCGGCGCCGCCTGGAGCACCACTTTGTAGCCCGAACCATCCTCCAGTCGCATGGCGTGAAGGAACACGCCCACCGCCTTGCCACCGGCCAACATGTTGGGCACAAACTTGCTGGTCAGCGCGACCGTCCCACAGAACGGTACAAAAATGCCTGCCGATTCCGCGGGCTCCGGGTCAGCCGGAATCCCTACTGAGCCGCCTTTGCGCACTTCCTTGATGACGCTGAGAATGCCCTCCTTGGTTGAAGCGGCGACACGGTTGCCCAACTGCACACGCTGTTTGCGCAGCAGCTCATCCACGGCTTTGAGCTTGGGCGGGCGATAGAAGATGATCGGTTTGCACTGGCTGCAATAGAAGTGATTGAGCACTTCCCAGTTGCCCAGGTGGCTGGTGATCCCGACCACGCCTTTGCCCGATGCCAACGCGGCGGTCAGCACCTCAAGGCCTTCGACTTCGCGCACCAGATTGATCGACTTCTGCGCCGGCCAGATCCAGGCACAGGCGCTCTCGGTCAGAGTCTTGCCGATGTCCATCAGGCTGCGGCCGACCAATGCTTCAAGCTCCTGGGGATTCAACTCGGGGAAGCACTTGGACAGATTGATCCGCGCCACTTCACGCGAACGATTGGGCAGTTTCCACATCAGCCAGCCGATGGCAGTACCGACTGCTTGCACCGCGCGCCAGGGCAGCAGGGCAAATAACCGCAATGCCCCGACCATCATTGCGCCTTTGAACTTATCCACAGATCACTCCTGAATCGATGAGGCGGGCATTGTAACCATTCAGCGCGCGAGCGCTGCGTACTGATCGCAATCGACGGTGTGGTCCATGACCATGCCGGTGGCCTGCATGTAGGCGTAGCAAATAGTCGGACCGACGAAGGTGAAGCCTGCTTTTTTCAGCGCCTTGCTCATGGCTTCAGCTTGGGGGGTGATAGCCGGAACCTCGCTGCGGTCCTTGAAGTGATTGATCCTGGGCGCGCCGCCGACAAACGACCAGACGAACCCGACCGGGTCCTCCAGCTTCAGCCAGGCTTGAGCGTTGCGGCGCGCAGCATTGAGTTTGAGGCGGTTGCGCACGATGCCCGGCTCGAGCATTAGCGCTTCGATCTGCGCGTCAGTCATCTGCGCCACACGCTGCACGTCAAAATTGAACAGGACTTCGCGGTAACGGGCGCGTTTCTTCAAAATCGTGATCCATGACAACCCGGCCTGGAACCCTTCGAGCAACAGGAACTCGAAGAGCATCTGCGCGTCGCGCAACGGCACGCCCCACTCTTGATCGTGATAGGCCATATAAAGAGGGTCATCGTTGCACCAAAAGCAGCGTGGCATAGGGCTCCAAGGGTGGAGGCGCGGTCGAATCGGGTATACTCCCGCTCTTTAAATCGCAGCCCCCCAGTACAGGTGAATTTCGTGAGCCAGCCTACGCCAGCCGTGCGTACCTTCCAAGACTTGATCCTCGCCCTCCAGCAATACTGGGCTGAGCAAGGTTGTGTGGTACTTCAGCCCTACGATATGGAAGTGGGCGCCGGCACTTTCCACACTGCCACGTTTCTGCGCGCCATCGGCCCGGAAACCTGGAACGCAGCCTACGTACAACCGAGCCGTCGTCCGACCGATGGCCGTTATGGCGAAAACCCGAATCGCCTGCAGCATTACTACCAGTTTCAAGTCGTGCTCAAACCCAACCCGGACAATTTCCAGGAGCTGTATCTGGGCTCTCTGAAGCATGTGGGTCTGGACCCGTTGGTGCATGACGTGCGCTTCGTCGAAGACAACTGGGAATCACCGACCCTAGGCGCTTGGGGCATGGGCTGGGAAATCTGGCTCAATGGCATGGAGGTTTCACAGTTCACCTACTTCCAGCAGGCTGGCGGCATCGAGTGTTACCCGGTGACCGGCGAAATCACCTACGGCCTCGAGCGCTTGGCGATGTATCTGCAAAACGTCGATTCGGTGTACGACCTGGTCTGGGCGGACGGACCTTTCGGTCGCGTTACCTACGGCGACGTGTTCCACCAGAACGAAGTGGAGCAGTCCACTTACAACTTCGAGCAGGCGAACGTTGAAAAACTGTTCGAGCTGTTCGACTTCTATGAAAGCGAAGCCAAGCGCCTGATCGAACTCGACCAACCGCTACCGCTGCCGAGCTACGAGATGGTCCTCAAGGCCTCGCACACCTTCAACTTGCTGGATGCCCGTCGCGCGATTTCCGTGACTGCGCGTCAGCAGTACATCCTGCGTGTGCGCACGCTGGCGCGTTCCGTGGCCCAGGCGTACCTGATGGCCCGCGCCAAACTGGGCTTCCCGATGGCCCCCCCTGATCTACGTGACGAAGTGTTGGCTAAGCTGGAGGCTGCACAATGAGTGCTCAAGATTTCCTGGTTGAACTGGGCACCGAAGAACTGCCACCCAAAGCACTGAGCGTGCTGGGCGACGCCTTTCTGGCCGGTATCGAAAAAGGTTTGCAGGCCGCAGGCCTCACCTACAGCGCCAAACAGGTATTCGCCGCGCCGCGCCGTCTGGCCGTGCTGATCACCGAACTGTCGACCCAGCAACCGGACCGCAGCGTTACCCTTGATGGTCCTCCGCGTCAGGCAGCATTCGACGCCGAAGGCAATCCAACTCAGGCAGCTCTGGGTTTTGCCAAGAAGTGTGGCGTTGATCTCAGCGAAATTGATCAAAGTGGCCCCAAGCTGCGCTACAGCCAAAGCATTGCGGGCAAGACGACCACAAGTCTGCTGCCAACCATCGTTGAAGATTCGTTGAACGACCTGCCAATCCCCAAGCGCATGCGCTGGGGTGCTCGCAAGGAAGAGTTCGTGCGGCCAACGCAGTGGCTGGTCATGTTGTTCGGCGAGCAAGTGATCGACTGCACGATCCTGGCGCAAACCGCCGGCCGTGAGTCCCGTGGTCACCGTTTCCATCACCCGGAAACCGTGCGCATCACTTCGCCTGCCAGCTACATCACTGACCTGCGCGCAGCTCATGTACTGGCCGATTTCAATGAGCGTCGCCAGCTGATCAGCAAGCGCATCGAGGAGCTCGCTACCCAGTACGAAGGCACCGCCATCGTGCCGGCGAGCCTGCTGGACGAAGTGACCGCACTGGTGGAATGGCCGGTTCCGTTGGTCTGTTCGTTTGAAGAACGTTTTCTGGAAGTCCCTCAGGAAGCGTTGATCACCACCATGCAGGACAACCAGAAGTATTTCTGCCTGCTGGATGCCGACGGCAAGCTGTTGCCACGCTTCATTACCGTCGCCAACATCGAGAGCAAGGACCCAACGCAGATCGTCTTGGGTAACGAGAAAGTCGTTCGCCCGCGCCTGACCGATGCCGAGTTCTTCTACAAGCAAGACAAGAAGCAAAAGCTGGAGACGTTCAACCAGCGCCTGCAAAACGTGGTGTTCCAGGCGCAGTTGGGCACGGTATTCGACAAGGCTGAGCGAGTTTCAAAACTGGCGGCGTTCATCGCGCCTCGTATTGGTGGAGATGCCCAGCGCGCTGCCCGTGCCGGCTTGCTGTCCAAATGCGACCTGGCGACCGAAATGGTCGGCGAGTTTCCAGAAATGCAGGGCGTTGCCGGCTATTACTACGCCTTGGCTGATGGCGAGCCAGAAGACGTCGCATTGGCGCTCAACGAACAGTACATGCCACGCGGTGCAGGCGCTGAATTGCCGACTACGCTGACCGGTGCTGCCGTTGCCATCGCTGACAAGCTCGACACGCTGGTTGGCATCTTCGGTATCGGCATGTTGCCTACCGGCAGCAAAGACCCGTACGCGCTGCGTCGCGCGGCGCTGGGTATCCTGCGCATCCTGATCGAGAAGAAGCTAGACCTCGATCTGATCAAGACCGTGCAGTTTGCTGTGGCCCAATTCGGTACCAAGATCAAACCAGCCGGTTTGCCGGAACAAGTCCTCGAGTTCGTATTCGACCGCCTGCGTGCGCGCTACGAAGACGAAGGCGTCGATGTGTCGGTCTACCTGTCGGTGCGTGCGCTGCAACCTGCATCCGCACTGGATTTCGATCAGCGCGTGCAAGCAGTCCAGGCGTTCCGCAGACTGCCGGAAGCAGCGGCATTGGCAGCCGTGAACAAGCGTGTTTCCAACTTGCTGAGCAAAGCTGAAGGTGCAATCGCCAGTACGGTGGAGCCTAAGTACTTCGACAACGCCAACGAGTTCTCGCTGTACTCAGCTATCCAGCAGGCGGACCAGGCCGTGCAGCCCATGACGGCGGATCGTCAATACAGCGAGTCACTGACCCGACTGGCTGCCTTGCGCGAACCTGTAGATGCCTTCTTCGAGGCTGTGATGGTCAATGCCGAAGACGCAAGTGTTCGGGCTAACCGCTACGCGCTGCTGGCACGTCTGCGAGGGCTGTTCCTGGGCGTCGCCGATATTTCCCTGTTGAGCTGATGCGGGAGCGCGACACGTGAAGCTGCTGATTCTCGATAGGGACGGGGTGATCAACGAAGACTCCGACGCGTATATCAAGTCGGTGCAAGAGTGGATTCCAATCCCCGGCTCAATCGAGGCAATTGCGCGGTTGAGCAAGGCCGGCTGGACGGTAGCCATTGCTACTAACCAGTCCGGCATCGCTCGTGGTTATTACGACATTGCCACTCTGGATTCCATGCACGCGCGACTGCGGGCGTTGGTGGCAGAGCAGGGCGGTGAGGTCGGCCTGATCGTTTATTGCCCCCACGGCCCCGACGAAGGCTGTGACTGTCGCAAGCCCAAGCCGGGTATGCTTCGCACCATCGCCAGTCATTACGCTGTGGACCTGGCTGGCGTTTGGTTCGTGGGCGACAGCAAGGGTGACCTGGAGGCCGCGCTGGCCGTCGACTCTCAGCCTGTTCTGGTGATGACGGGCAAAGGTCACAAGACCCGCAGCGGTTCCTTGCCTGCCGGCACACTGATTTTTGATGATCTGGCGGCGATTGCCGCAGAGCTAATTCACAATAACGCTACGTTGAACGGCTAGCCGGTCGCCCAACGGTGCGCAAGATTCGGGCAATGCCCGTACGGTAAATGCTTCTATGTCGATGATGCGGGCAATCAGGATCTTCTTCTTTTACCTGCTCTTGGGCAGCACTGCCTTGCTGTGGTGCTCGCTGAGTTTTTTCGTCGCGCCGTTTATGCCCTTTCGCGTGCGCTATCGGTTCATCAACGTCTATTGGTGCCGGTGCGCGTTGTGGCTGACACGCGTGATGCTCAACATCAACGTTGAGGTCACTGGCCAGGAAAACGTGCCGAAAACCCCGTGTGTGATCGTGTCCAACCACCAAAGCACCTGGGAAACGTTTTTCTTGTCAGCGTACTTCCAGCCGCTGAGCCAAGTGCTCAAGCGTGAACTGTTGTACGTGCCATTCTTCGGCTGGGCGATGGCCATGCTGCGCCCGATCGCAATCAACCGTGATAACCCCAAAGCCGCGCTCAAAGAGGTGGCCAAGAAAGGCGATGAGCTGTTGAAGGACGGTGTGTGGGTGTTGATCTTCCCAGAGGGCACTCGCGTTCCGTACGGCCAGATCGGAAAATTCTCACGTAGCGGTTCAGCGCTGGCAGTTAACGCCGAGCTGCCGGTGTTGCCTGTTGCACACAATGCCGGCAAGTTCTGGCCCAAAGAAGGGTGGGGCAAGGTGTCGGGCACCATCCAGGTCGTAATCGGCGAACCGATGTACGCAGAAGGCACCGGGCCGCGTGCCGTTGCAACATTGAACGACCGGGTTTTCGCCTGGAACGAAGCCACGCAAAAGGCGCTCGGCTCAGCCGGTGTACCTGCTGCCACGCCAGAAAAAGCGTCCGCGTAATTTTGTGGATAACCTGTGCACCATTTTTGTAAATTTTCTGATAATTCCCCGTAACTCGTTAATTTTGATGCTTATTTCCTATCGCGATGAGCGGGCCAAAAACGTGCATAAGTTTTTTATAATGCTGTTTTCCAGCCCGCTGAATCCGCCGGAACTGCCCGCCTTGTCGTCTCGCCATAGCAAACTTAACCAAGACCGCTACCCACTGGCTTTCTCTTGGTTATCCACACATTGCAAAGCGCGGCCATTCCTACAAAAACAAGCCCACCCATCGCCGCAGCGATGAATCCTGACACCGGAGAAACACTGTCGATGGCCAATCCTACAAGCGGCGTCGCCATCGTCTGACCAATCCTGTAGGCAGAATCTTGAAGGCCCATAGCCTCGCCGCGTACGTTCGCAGGCGCAAGATTGGCCACCGTTTCAGACCCTGCCGCCAATGTCGGCGTACACAGCAGATTGGTCGGCAACAGCGCAATCATCAGAATCCACCAGGTCTGATCGAACAGCGCCACTGGGAGTAGCAGCAAGCTCATCCCCAAAGCCAACGATGCCTGTGACAATGCGCGATGAACAATGCCATGTACGAACCCGCCTGCAATCGAGGCCACCGACATGGCCGCAATGACGTAGCCGGTAAAGCCGATCTGGCCGTTTTCCCTTAGGACCGCGATCAGCGCAAGCTCCGTCCCGGAGAGCACAAACAACGCCCCAGCGCTCACGAAAAGTGCCGAGATCAAGCGACCGGACATCCATGTCTTCAACGCAGGTCGTACGGGCTTGGCTTCAATCGCGATTTCTTCCGGGGTGCGCGTGGGCCAGTTGAGTCGATATAGCACGATATAGGACGCAGCCCGCCACATGCCGATGCCTGCCAGCGTAGTCATGGGCGAATACAAGGTGATCAGCAAAATACCCACGGTGGGACCGATGACAAAAGAGAGCTCCATCAACATCATGTTCAACGAGTAAGCCGGGCGACGGTGATCCTCAGGCACCAGGCTCGCCACGAACTGTCGGGCGAGTGAACCAGTAGGCACAGTAAACAACGAAGCCAGAAAGGCCAGACCGATGAACGTCGGAAATGGCAAGAACGGTAAAAGCGCCCAAGCGGTGGTAGAGAGCGTTCCGCAAACCGCTACCACAGGGCGCAGACCGTATTTGTCTATCATGCGCCCCAGCACTGGCGAGCCAAGCGCAAACCCAAGTGCAGTGGCAGTGCCTACCACTCCAGCTTCGAAATAACCGCGCCCAAGATCCGTCAGCACATGCAGCGTCAGGGTAAGGCTCATGATCGTCAAAGGCAGGCCAGCGACGAACATGAACAGGATGGCCGGTAGAACTCTCGGCAGTTCCAGTACTTTTCGGTATTTGTACAACGACATCCTGTGGACAGCTCCTAATGGTGAAGAATGCTCCTGACAAACGATCAACTATCGCTTCGGTTGCAGCATCAACGCGACTAATGCGCTCCAGCCAGTCTGGTGCGACGCCCCCAATCCGCGTCCGTTTTCCCCGTGGAAATACTCATGAAACAGCAACAGGTCCCGGCTCTTCGGATCAGTTTGTAGCTGTGGATAACCGGACATGGACGGGCGATTGCCTGTCTCGTCCCGAAGAAACATCCGGCAGACTCGTGCGCTGATTCCGTCAGCCACTTCATCCAGCGATGCCAGATAACCTGAGCCCGTCGGATACTCCACAGAAAAATTCTCTCCGTAATAGCGATGAAACTCGCGCAATGATTCGATCAGCATGTAGTTCAATGGCATCCAGATTGGGCCACGCCAATTGGAATTGCCGCCAAACAGCCTCGACTCTGATTCCGCAGGCTGATAATCAGCACAAAGTCTGTCGCCGTTAATGTGCATGCTTAAAGGCTGTGCAGCGTAAGACTTGGACAGCGAACGGATGCCGAACTCAGCCAGGAACTCACCCTCATCAAGCATGCGTCGCAGCAGATCCTTTGTCCGCTGACCTCTCAAAAGAGCCAGCAACAAGCGATTTCCCTTGCCTGGTTCGGTCCAGCGGGACACCAGAAGGGCTAGGTCCGGGCGGTGATGCAAGAAGCCAAGAAGACGATCACGCAGCCCTTTGAGGCCTTCGTGTTCTCGCTGCTCCAGCACGCGCACCGCGAACAACGGGATCAAGCCCACAATGGATCGCAACCGGACGGGTTCGCTGCCACCGTCAGGACGATGTAGAACATCGTAGAAAAAGCCGTCCTCATCGTCCCAAAGGCCGTCGGTGTCCTGACCTACCTGGCTGATTGCTCCGGCGATATACAGAAAGTGCTCAAAAAACTTAACCGAGATATCAACGTAAACCTCGTTACGCTTGGCCAGCTCCAATGCGATGCGCATCAGGTCAAGTGCATAACCGGCCACCCAGGCGGTACCGTCTGCCTGATCAAGCTGATAACCCGGGGCCATAGCCGCAGATCGATCGAACAACGCGATGTTGTCCAGCCCCAGAAACCCGCCCTGAAAGATGTTATGTCCCTCGGCATCCTTGCGGTTGACCCACCAGGAAAAATTCAGCAGCAACTTGTGGAACACCCGCTCAAGAAAATCGACATCGCCTTCACCCTTCAGGGCCTTCTCCATCTGGTACACCCGCCATGTCGCCCAGGCATGAACGGGGGGATTGGCGTCATCGAATCGCCATTCATAAGCGGGCAACTGACCATTGGGGTGCATGAAGCGATCTTTGATCAGCAACAACAATTGGTCTTTGGCAAAGTCAGGATCGATAAGAGCAAAAGCAACGGCCTGAAAAGCCAGATCCCAAGATGCGTACCAGGGGTACTCCCATTTATCAGGCATCGAAACGATGTCGAAATTGCACAGGTGCTGCCATTGGCTGTTGCGAATTTTTGGGCGGCCAGGCGGCAATGGGCCTTGATTGGGATCACCCTCCAGCCAGGCTTTCACGTCAAAATAATAGAGCTGCTTGGACCACAGTAATCCGGCCAAGGCCTGACGCTGGACGTTGCGCGCGTCGGCATCCTGCATCCCTGCCTGCAGCGCGTCGTAGTAATCACCAGCCTCGTTGAGACGGGCGCTGAATAACTCGCGAGCGTTGATGCGCTTGGCATCGGCAGGTGCAAATCTGAGGTAAACCACTTCGCTGGCATAGCCATCCAGCTGCATCAAAAAGTGCGCAGCCACGCGCGTGCCTTTGTCTCGGCGAATCGCATTAGCTTCAGCGCCGACGATGTAGTCGTTGATACCGTCTTTGAAGGGCCCCGTACCTGGGGTGCCGAACAGTTTGGGGCCGTTGGTTTCGTTCTCGCAAAAGATCCACTCACCAGGCTGTTGGCCCCACGCCGTTGCCATCTTTTCAGGCAGCTGCGGATGGCGCGCGATAACACTTTCACCCTCCAGCAACAGGGTAGGGCGTTCGGAGTCACGTCCAAGGCTCCAGGTGTTCCTAGCCCACAGGTGCGGCAATACATGCAATCGCGCTGAGCAGTCGGACCGGTTAACGACCGTGACACGCATGAAGATGTCATCCGGCGTGTGTTTGGCGTATTCGACCGTCACGTCAAAGTAATGGTTGTCGTTGAACACGCCGGTGTCGAGGATTTCGTACTCGGGGTCCTCCAGACCGCGTCGCGCGTTCTCGGTAACCAGGTCATCGTAGGGAAAAGCCGCATGGGGATATTTGTACAGCATGCGCATGTAGGCATGACTCGGCAGGCCATCGACATGAAAATACAGCTCCTTCACGTCCTCCCCGTGATTACCTTCGGCGTTGTTCAGGCCGAAAAGCCGATCCTTCAAAATCGTATCGCGTTCGTTCCACAACCCTAGCCCAAGGCACCAGTGCTGCGATTGATCAGAGAACCCCGCCAGACCATCCTCGCCCCAACGATAGCTTCGGCTGCGCGCGTGATCGTGTGGAAAGTAATCCCAGGCGTTGCCATCAGCGCTGTAATCCTCCCGAACCGTGCCCCATTGTCGATCGCTTAAATACGGGCCCCATTCTCTCCATTGGGCAGCGTCCTCGCCGGCGAGGCGCAGGCCTTCAGTGGTTTCAAGGATGGTCTTAGGAAGGCTATCGGCGGTCATCTTTACTTCCAGAACAGGTCAGACGTCTGGCAGTGTAGGGCGACCGTGTAACGAAAAGAAATCTATTTGCCCACATTCAACGCTGTGTCGTCTTGTATCCGGGCGTAAAAAAACCCCAGAAGATCAAAGACCTTCTGGGGTTTTTTCGTCAACAACGTCGAGCCTTAGAAGTCCAGGTTCGATACCGCCAACGCGTTACTTTCAATGAACTCGCGGCGGGGTTCTACGGCATCGCCCATCAAGGTGTTGAAGATCTGGTCAGCACCGATAGCATCTTCGATTGTTACCTTCAGCATACGACGTACTGCCGGGTCCATCGTGGTTTCCCACAATTGATCCGGGTTCATTTCGCCCAGCCCTTTGTATCGCTGAATGGTGTGACGCTTTGTGCTTTCAGCCATTAGCCAGGCCAGCGCTTCCTTGAACTCTGTAACCTGCTTTTTACGCTCGCCGCGCTGGATATAAGCACCTTCTTCGAGCAGCGAGCTGATCTGCAAGCCAAGCGCAGTGACGGTCTTGTAGTCATTGCTGCCGAAGAAGTCACGGTTGAAGGTGATGTAGTTCGAGAGACCGTGGGAGATCAGCTCGACTTCTGGCAGCCACACGCCACGCTCACGGTCTTCACGCAGGCTGGCTTTGTAGACTAGGCCCGACTTCTCGCCGACTCGCAGACGCTCGTCGAACTTGTCCAACCACGCTTGCATACCAGCATGATCAGCAAGCTGCTCCAACGTCACTGGCGGCAAGTACACGAAGTGCTCGGTCAGTTCCTGAGGATAGAGACGTGACAACCGCTTGAGTGTCTTCATCACCATGCGGAAATCGTTGACCAGTTTTTCCAGCGCTTCGCCGGAAATACCAGGTGCTGATTCATTCAGGTGCAGGCTGGCATCTTCAAGGGCCGACTGAGTCATGTACTCTTCCATGGCTTCGTCGTCTTTGATGTACTGCTCTTGCTTGCCTTTCTTCACTTTGTAGAGCGGCGGTTGAGCAATATAGATGTAGCCGCGCTCGACCAGCTCAGGCAATTGTCGGAAGAAGAAGGTCAACAGCAGGGTACGGATGTGTGAACCGTCGACGTCAGCATCCGTCATGATGATGATGTTGTGATAGCGCAGCTTTTCAATGTTGTACTCGTCGCGGCCGATGCCACAGCCTAAAGCTGTGATCAAAGTGCCTACTTCTTGCGAAGAGATCATCTTGTCAAAACGTGCTTTCTCGACGTTCAGGATCTTGCCTTTGAGCGGCAGAATGGCCTGAGTTTTACGGTTACGTCCCTGCTTGGCAGAACCGCCAGCAGAGTCACCTTCCACGAGATACAGTTCGGAAAGGGCAGGATCTTTTTCCTGGCAGTCTGCAAGTTTGCCTGGCAGACCGGCAATGTCCAACGCGCCTTTACGGCGAGTCATTTCACGCGCCTTGCGCGCCGCTTCGCGGGCACGTGCGGCATCAATCATTTTGCCTACAACGGCCTTGGCTTCATTTGGATTTTCCAGCAGGAAATCCGAGAAGTATTTGCCCATTTCCTGTTCGACCGCAGTCTTCACTTCTGAAGAGACCAGCTTGTCTTTGGTCTGAGAACTGAACTTCGGATCTGGTACTTTCACCGAAATAATTGCGGTCAGACCTTCGCGCGCATCGTCGCCGGTGGTGGCAACTTTGTGCTTCTTAGCCAGACCTTCCTGCTCGATGTAGTTGTTCAGGTTACGCGTCAACGCAGAGCGGAAGCCCACCAGGTGGGTGCCGCCATCGCGTTGAGGGATGTTGTTGGTAAAACACAAAAGATTTTCGTTGAAGCTATCGTTCCACTGCAGTGCGATCTCAACACCGATGCCGTCGTCACGCTGGATATTGAAATGGAACACTTCATTGACAGGTGTTTTGTTGGTGTTCAGGTACTCGACGAAAGCACGCAACCCACCTTCGTATTTGAACAGCTCTTCCTTACCGCTGCGCTCGTCTCGCAGGACGATACCGACACCGGAGTTGAGGAAAGAAAGCTCACGAATACGCTTGGCGAGGATGTCCCAGCTGAAGTGGATGTTCTTGAAAGTCTCGGCGGAAGGCTTGAAATGGATTTCCGTGCCGGTGGAATCACTTTCCCCAACGATGCGCATCGGTTCCTGTGGAACGCCATGCACATAGGTCTGCTCCCAGATTTTGCCGCTACGACGTACAGTCAACAGCAGTAACTCGGACAGGGCGTTGACAACAGAAACACCAACGCCGTGGAGGCCGCCGGAAACCTTGTACGAATTATCGTCAAACTTACCGCCAGCATGCAGGACGGTCATGATGACCTCTGCCGCGGATACGCCTTCTTCCTTGTGCACATCGACCGGAATACCACGGCCGTTATCCCGTACGGTGATTGATTCGTCCGGGTGGATAATGATACTGATGTCGTCGCAATGGCCAGCCAGCGCTTCGTCGATCGAGTTATCGACCACCTCGAAAACCATGTGGTGGAGACCGCTGCCATCGTCGGTATCGCCGATGTACATACCGGGACGCTTGCGTACGGCATCTAGCCCTTTCAGCACCTTGATGCTGGAGGAGTCGTACGTTTGATTTTCGCTCATGCATTCACTCCCGATGATCGTGGGTCTGGGTGATACAGCCTTGTTCCACGTGGAACAATGCAACTGGCGTTTCCGTCTGCCAGCCTTCCCTCAAAAATTCTTGATCTACACAGGTGATAAAAACCTGGCAGTGTAAGTCTTCAAGCAAACGGCACAATGAGTTGCGGTGATTTTCATCAAGCTCGGACGGCAGGTCGTCAACAAGGTATATGCACTGACCTCGACGCGCCTGACTTACCAAATGGCCTTGAGCGATGCGCAGTGCACACACCACCAATTTTTGCTGACCACGAGACAGAATATCGGCAGCGTTATGACCACCTAGCCGTAAACGTAAATCGGCTCGCTGCGGTCCCGCTTGCGTATGACCCATCTGTTGATCGCGATGGAGAGAGGAAGCGAGCACAGTGCTCAGGTCCTTTTCTTTGTCCCATCCGCGGTAGTAACTTAGGCTCAAACCTTCAAGCTGCACTAACTCGCTTAAAGTTTGCTCGAAGACAGGCTTTAACGCCTTGATATACGCGCGTCGAAATTCATCGATTTCATCACTGGCCAGGCACAGTTCCCGGTCCCATGCCGCTTGCGAAGCGGCGTCAAGTGTACCATGTCGCAACCATGAGTTACGTTGCCTCAGGGCCTTCTGAAGTCGTTGCCACGTCCCCATGAATCGAGGTTCCACGTGGAACACTCCCCAGTCCAGGAACTGACGTCGGATCTTCGGAGCGCCCTCAAGCAACCGAAAGCTGTCGGGGTTGATTAACTGCAAAGGTAAAGTCTCGGCGAGCTGCGCTGCGCTCTTGGCATTTTGCCCATCAATGCGGATTTGAAACTCGCCTTGGCGATCACGGGAGATGCCTAAACTGCTATGGCCACCCTCTGCCAGCTCTACCTGACCAAACACGGTGCATGCAGATTGCTCGTATTGAATAACCGGTAGAAGCCTGACACTACGAAACGAGCGCGCAAGACCGAGAAGATGGATGGCTTCAAGGACACTGGTTTTCCCACTGCCGTTGGCGCCATAAAGAATGTTGATACGTGGGGAAGGGGAGAAGGTCACCGGTTGCAAATTGCGCACCCCGGTGACCGAGACGCGGCTGAGAGACATTAGCTTCTGCTGTTACAGGCGCATCGGCATTACGACATAGGCCGAGTCGTCATTACCGGACTCTTGTACCAATGCGCTGCTGTTGGAATCGGACAGGATCAAGCGAACTTGTTCAGTAGTCATCACACCCAAGACGTCGAGCAAGTAACTAACGTTAAAACCGATTTCCAGCGCCCCGCCGTCATATTCAACGCCAATTTCTTCTTCCGCTTCTTCCTGCTCAGGATTGTTGGCCTGAATTTTCAGCTGCCCGCTTGCGAGCTGAAGGCGGATACCACGGTACTTTTCGTTGGACAGGATAGCCGTACGGCTGAACGCTTCGCGCAATGCCTGCCGGTCACCGACCACCAACTTATCCCCACCCTTAGGCAGGACGCGCTCGTAGTCCGGGAATTTACCGTCCACCAATTTCGAGGTGAAGGTGAATTCGCCTGTAGTGGCGCGGATGTGATGCTGACCCAGCACAATGCTGACGATGCCATCTTGCTCTGTGAGCAAGCGCGCAAGCTCAAGGATACCCTTGCGGGGCACGATGACCTGGTGACGATCAGCCTGTTCGATCTCCGCACTCATCGAGCACATTGCAAGGCGGTGACCATCGGTAGCAACCGCACGCAGGATTCCGGACTGGACCTCAAGCAACATACCGTTGAGATAGTAACGAACGTCCTGTTGAGCCATTGCAAAACTGGTCCGCTCAATCAAACGGCGAAGCTTGCTTTGAACGAGGTTGAAAGTGAAGGAGCCCGGGCCTTCTTCTACCGTAGGAAAGTCATTTGCCGGCAGGGTCGACAAAGTGAAGCGGCTACGGCCAGCCTTGACGATCAACTTCTGCTCATCAAGCTTGATATCGATCAACGCGTCATTAGGCAAGCTCTTGCAAATGTCCATCAGCTTGCGCGCTGGCACAGTGATTTCGCCAGGTTCAGCAGTCTCTTCCAGCTGTACACGACCGACCAGTTCAACTTCCAGGTCAGTACCCGTCAGGGACAACTGCTGGCCCTCGACAACCAGAAGCACGTTAGACAGAACCGGCAAGGTCTGGCGGCGTTCTACAACGCCTGCGACCAGTTGCAGGGGTTTCAACAGGGCTTCGCGTTGAATGGTGAAATGCATGGTCTAGTCCCTTGCCTTGATAAGCTGCGTCGGCATCATTAAGTGGTCAGTGTACGCAGCAGGTTCTTGTAGTCCTCGCGAATATCCGCGTCGGATTCTTTAAGCTCATTGATCTTACGGCAAGCATGCAGGACCGTTGTGTGGTCGCGCCCGCCAAACACATCACCGATTTCCGGCAAACTGTGATTGGTCAATTCCTTGGACAGGGCCATTGCCACCTGACGTGGTCGGGCCACCGACCTGGAACGACGTTTGGACAGCAGGTCCGAAATCTTGATTTTGTAGTATTCAGCGACTGTGCGTTGAATGTTATCCACACTCACCAGCTTGTCTTGCAAAGCCAGAAGATCCTTGAGCGACTCGCGGATCAACTCGATGGTGATATCCCGCCCCATGAAGTGTGAGTGAGCAATGACGCGTTTAAGGGCTCCCTCAAGCTCACGAACGTTGGAGCGAATACGCTGTGCGATGAAGAATGCAGCGTCGTGAGGCAAATCGACTTTTGCCTGATCGGCTTTCTTCATCAAAATGGCAACACGCGTCTCAAGTTCAGGCGGCTCGACCGCAACGGTCAACCCCCAGCCAAAACGCGATTTCAGCCGCTCTTCCAGGCCTTCGATTTCTTTTGGATAACGGTCACTGGTAAGAATGACCTGCTGGCCACCCTCCAGCAGTGCGTTGAAGGTGTGGAAAAACTCTTCCTGGGAGCGCTCTTTGCGAGCAAAAAACTGAATATCGTCAATTAGAAGCGCATCCACGGAACGGTAGAAACGCTTGAACTCGTTGATTGCATTTAGCTGCAACGCTTTGACCATGTCAGCCACGAAGCGCTCGGAGTGCAGATACACCACCTTTGCGTTTGGATTCTTCTTGAGAAGATGATTACCCACAGCATGCATCAAGTGAGTTTTACCCAGGCCCACACCCCCATATAGAAAAAGCGGGTTGTAGCCATGCTTCGGGTTATCCGCAACTTGCCAGGCTGCGGCACGCGCCAGCTGGTTGGACTTGCCTTCGACGAAGTTTTCAAACGTGAATGTACGGTTCAGATAACTGGTGTGCTTTAGCGCACCCTCAACCTGCACATTACGCTGCTCAGCACGAGCGGGCGCTTGCTGAGAGCTGGCTCCGGCCATCGGGTCGAAGCTTGCCCGGGAAGGCTCGTCATCGACGCTCAGCGAGCTTTGAGCTGGAGCTTGCATGGGCACTTTAGCGGAAGGCTGGGGAGCGGTAGTGCCATTGCCGTTGGTGGCATGGACAGCCTGGGATGCCGCTGCGGCCAAAGGAGCATTAGGCGCGGCGCGTGGAGCCGAGCTTCTCTTGCTGCCTATTAATAAGGAGAGAGCAGGCGCCAGCCCCTGACCATGCTCGCCGAGAAGCTCAAGCAGTCGGCTCAGATACTTTTCATTAACCCAATCGAGCACAAAACGGTTCGGGGCATAGACACGCAACTCGTCGCCTTCGGCTTCAACCTGAAGCGGACGGATCCAGGTGTTGAATTGCTGGGCAGGCAGCTCATCACGTAATAGCTCTACGCACTGCTGCCAAAGTTCCACTGACACGGACATCCCCTAGGTCAAAAGGCGGTGAGGCAAAAACAAGCGCCCATTGTAGCGAGCAGTAGCAGACTTATCCACATGTAGGTTGCTGCGCTTGCGTAGCGAAGCGTATTTTTACGGACCAAAAGGCGACAAAAGGCATGTGCATAAGCCCTGTGGATAACCCCATCTCAGCTCATTGCATAAGTACACTCTGAAATCTGTGGATAATACGCCTGTGGATAAAACCGCATTCCACACACAGCTTTTCCGACAGCACAGCACAGCCACAACACGGCTTTTGGACAACCTTTCTTCCGTCTGTACACAACGCAGTACAAGGGCTGCGTGATGTTATCCACAGATATGTGCTCCTATAGCTTCTATAAGCTTTATAAAAAAGCTTTAAATACTTTCCTTCTTTATTTCTATATCTAGGCCAGGTCGAGTCCGTTGAGTCCGGCGGCGATCCAGCCAATTGGCAGGCAAGGAACTAAATGCAGGAAACGCTGGTTGGAAATTGACCTGAGGGCCCGCTTTCTCTAGAATCCCCGGTCTCTTAAAACGGGGGCCATTCCGGCCCGTTGTGGACGAACCAGGTAACACGCCATGAAACGTACTTTCCAACCCAGCACTATCAAGCGCGCCCGCACCCACGGTTTCCGTGCACGTATGGCCACCAAGAACGGCCGTGCAGTCTTGTCGCGTCGTCGCGCCAAAGGCCGTAAGCGTCTGGCAGTTTGATTAATCGGCACAGGTGGTGAGTCAGGACTTCAGTCGGGAAAAGCGTTTGCTGACACCCCGGCATTTCAAGGCAGTCTTTGACTCCCCCACCGGCAAGGTTCCGGGGAAAAATCTCCTGCTCCTTGTGCGCGACAACGATCTGGATCACCCCCGTCTTGGGTTAGTGATCGGGAAAAAGAGCGTAAAGCTTTCGGTTGAGCGCAATCGTTTGAAACGCCTGATGCGCGAATCGTTTCGCCAACACCAAGACAATTTGGTCGGTTGGGACATCGTGGTAGTCGCGCGAAAAGGCTTGGGTGACATTGAAAACCCCGAATTGATTCAGCATTTCGGCAAGCTCTGGAAACGTCTGGCGCGTAGCCGGCCTGTTTCAGAAGCCACAACCGAAACTGCGGGGGTAGACAGTCCTGATGCGTAAACTGGCGCTCGTTCCGATCCAGTTTTACCGCTATGCCATTAGTCCTCTGATGGCCAGTCACTGTCGTTTCTACCCCAGTTGCTCCTGCTACGCGTATGAAGCCATTGAAAATCATGGCTTGTTACGCGGTGGCTGGCTGACCTTACGTCGCTTAGGTCGCTGTCATCCTTGGAATCCCGGTGGTTATGACCCGGTTCCAACAGATCCCACCTCCCGTTCCTCTTCGATGGCCGAGTAATCATGGATATTAAACGCACGATCCTGATCGTCGCCCTGGCAATCGTGTCCTACGTCATGGTCCTGAAATGGAACCAGGACTATGGCCAGGCTGCCTTGCCGACTCAGAATGTTGCCGCCAACACAAATACATCCGCGCTACCGGATACCCCGCCGGGTACCAACGCATCAGCAAATGCCGATGTGCCAAGCGCAACGGGTGAGGTTGCTGCTCCCGCTGAAACACCTGTGGTAGCAAGCAAGGATCTGATTCAAGTCAAAACAGACGTCCTTAATCTGGAAATCGATCCTGTTGGTGGCGATGTCGTGCAGCTTCGGTTGCCGCTTTATCCGCGTCGTCAAGACCATCCGGAAGTGCCATTCCAGCTGTTTGACAATGGTGGCGAACGTACCTTCCTGGCTCAAAGTGGGCTGACTGGCGCTAATGGTCCGGATGCTCGCTCAACTGGACGTCCGGTATACGTCAGCGCGCAAAAGAGTTATCAACTGGTCGATGGCCAAAACGATTTGGTCGTTGACCTGAAATTCAGTGAGGCGGGTGTCAACTACATCAAGCGCTTTACATTCAAGCGCGGCCTGTATGACCTGACCGTTAGCTACCTGATTGATAACCAGAGCGCGCAGCCTTGGAATGGCAACCTGTTTGCTCAGTTGAAACGTGACGCCAGCTCTGATCCGTCGTCATCTACAGCGACTGGTACCGCGACTTATCTGGGCGCCGCGATGTGGACTGCCTCTGAGCCTTACAAAAAAGTATCGATGAAAGACATCGATAAAGGTTCGGTTAAAGAATCAGTCCAAGGCGGCTGGGTTGCGTGGCTCCAGCATTATTTCGTTACCGCCTGGATCCCGAATCACGGTGACAGCAATACAGTCACCACTCGCAAAGACAGCCAAGGCAATTACATTATCGGTTTCACTGGACCTGCGCTGAACGTCGCACCGGGCGCGAAGGTGGAGACCAACACCACTCTGTACGCTGGCCCGAAAAGCCAGGCGGTCCTGAAGGAGTTGTCCCCAGGTCTGGAACTGACTGTCGATTACGGGATTCTCTGGTTCATTGCACAGCCGATTTTCTGGCTGTTGCAACATATCCACAGCATTGTGGGTAACTGGGGCTGGTCAATCATCTTCCTGACGATGCTGATCAAAGCGCTGTTCTTCCCGCTGTCAGCTGCCAGCTATCGTTCGATGGCGCGGATGCGAGCAGTAGCTCCGAAACTCGCTATTCTGAAAGAGCAACATGGCGATGATCGTCAGAAGCTTTCGCAGTCGATGATGGAGCTATACAAGAAAGAGAAGATCAACCCGTTGGGTGGATGTCTTCCAATTCTTGTGCAGATGCCGGTATTCCTTTCGCTGTACTGGGTACTGCTTGAAAGCGTGGAAATGCGCCAGGCACCATGGTTGTTGTGGATAACTGACTTGTCGATCAAGGATCCGTTCTTCATCCTGCCGATCATCATGGGCGCGACTATGTTCATCCAGCAACGTTTGAACCCTACGCCTCCGGATCCGATGCAAGCGAAGGTGATGAAGCTGATGCCAATCATCTTCACGTTCTTCTTCTTGTGGTTCCCGGCAGGTCTGGTTCTGTACTGGGTTGTGAACAACACTTTGTCCATCACGCAGCAGTGGTACATCACTCGTGGTATCGAAGCCAAGGCCAAGAAAGCCGAAGCTTGATCTAGCCTGTGAATAAGTTATTCAAAACGCCCCCTCGTGGGGCGTTTTGCTATCTGTCATTTTCTTCGGGAGCTGGGTTATGAACGTCCCTCGTGAAACGATCGCCGCCATTGCCACCGCGCAGGGAAGAGGTGGGGTCGGCATTGTGCGTATTTCCGGTCCGCTGGCGCTCAGCGCTGCACAAGCGATCGTGGGTAAAACTCCTCAGCCTCGTCATGCCCATTTCGGCGCATTTCAAGACGAACACGGTGATGCCATCGATGAAGGCATCAGCTTGTATTTCCCGGGACCCAACTCGTTCACCGGGGAAGATGTGTTTGAGATGCAAGGCCACGGGGGGCCGGTTGTTCTCGATATGATGCTGCAGCGCTGCGTTCAGCTGGGTTGCAGGCTTGCCCGAGCCGGCGAATTCAGCGAGCGAGCGTTCCTCAACGACAAGCTAGACCTCGCCCAGGCTGAAGCAATTGCTGACTTGATTGAAGCCAGCTCCGCCCAAGCTGCGCGCAACGCACTGCGTTCGCTGCAGGGGGCGTTTTCGATTCGTGTCGATAACCTGACCGAGAAGCTGATCGGGTTGCGGATCTACGTTGAAGCGGCTATCGATTTCCCGGAGGAAGAAATTGATTTCCTCGCCGATGGTCATGTCCTGAGCCTGCTCGATGAGGTGCGCGAGCACCTATCAACGGTTATACGTGAAGCCAATCAGGGCGCACTTCTGCGTGACGGCATGACTGTAGTGATCGCCGGACGGCCCAACGCAGGTAAATCCAGCCTGCTCAATGCTCTTGCCGGTCGTGAGGCAGCAATTGTTACTGAGATTGCAGGCACTACCCGTGACGTGTTGCGCGAACATATCCACATTGATGGCATGCCACTTCATGTGGTTGACACGGCCGGACTACGGGAAACAACAGATCACGTCGAGAAGATCGGGGTGGAGCGAGCACTCAGAGCCATCACCGAGGCCGACCGTATTCTACTGGTGATTGATGCAACGGCCCCCGAAGCAAGTGATCCGTTTTCGCTGTGGCCCGAATTTCTCGAGGAACGTCCGGACCCTGCCAAAGTAACGCTGATCAGAAACAAAGCCGATTTGAGTGGCGATCCGATCACATTGCAGGTCAACGCCGATGGCCATGTGACGATTAACCTCAGTGCCAAGGCCGGGGGTGAGGGGCTGGAGTTGCTGCGTGATCATCTCAAGGCCTGCATGGGCTTCCAACAGACCTCAGAAAGCAGCTTCAGCGCGCGTAGGCGCCATTTAGATGCCTTGCAACGCGCGAGCACCTCTCTCGAGCACGGTCGTTCACAATTAACGTTGGCAGGGGCTGGAGAATTACTCGCCGAAGACCTTCGCCAGGCGCAGCAGGCGTTAGGAGAAATCACCGGCGCCTTTAGTTCTGATGACTTGCTGGGGCGGATCTTCTCAAGCTTCTGCATCGGCAAATAACCAACACCTCCCCAAACGGGCTGTCTGCGTCAGTGGCCCGTTCGCATTGCCGCCCTTTCTCCAGAATCCTCACCGCAGGTCTTTCGGAAAGTCGAGATTCGTCCGTCTTCTCGAGGATGGATTACGAATTTAAAAAATTAAGGCCTGTGCATAAGCCGGCCTAGGCTCAGTTGATAACTGTGGTTTTGGCAGGGGTATAAACCGGTCTGTGCATAAGTGGTCATTTAATCCACAAGCTCAAGCCGCTTATCCAAAGGGCTCATCAATAGATAGGCACAGTGTTTTGAATCTCTGTACACCCCGTATTCAAAGGCTTGTATAGATCTATCCACAGAAAACTGGCTGTGTATAAATAAACATAAAAACAAAGATCTTATAAATTTCTTTCTTTTTAATTTCTATAACCGCCATCTATCCACAGCTGGTTAAATTTTGCGCAAAAGGTTTCTTCAGAGGGGTGAAGTCCCTATACTTGCCGCCAATTCCAATTCCCCCCAGATAACAGGCACGAGGTGCGTGGTGGATTTCCCTTCCCGTTTTGAAGTGATCGTCATCGGTGGCGGTCATGCCGGTACCGAGGCAGCACTGGCGTCTGCACGTATGGGTTCTAAAACCCTACTGTTAACGCACAACGTGGAAACCCTCGGCCAAATGAGCTGTAACCCCGCTATTGGCGGCATTGGCAAGAGTCATCTGGTCAAGGAAATAGACGCCCTCGGCGGCGCCATGGCCATTGCCACCGATAAAGGCGGCATACAGTTCCGCGTTTTGAACAGCCGCAAAGGTCCAGCGGTACGTGCTACTCGCGCCCAGGCGGATCGCGTCCTGTACAAGGCAGCCATTCGCGAAATCATCGAAAACCAGCCGAACCTGTGGATATTTCAGCAGGCCTGCGACGATTTGATCGTGGAGCAGGGAGAGGTGCGGGGCGTAGTCACTCAAATGGGTCTGCGATTCCTGGCAGATTCAGTGGTGTTGACCACCGGCACCTTCCTGGGTGGACTTATCCACATTGGCATGCAGAATTACTCGGGTGGTCGCGCCGGCGATCCGCCGTCAATTGCTTTGGCCCAACGTTTGCGAGAACTACCGTTGCGCGTAGGTCGCCTGAAAACCGGGACTCCACCGCGGATCGATGGTCGTTCGGTAGATTTCTCCGTGATGACCGAGCAACCGGGTGATACACCGATACCGGTGATGTCATTCATGGGTTCCAAAGATCAGCACCCTGCTCAAGTCAGCTGCTGGATTACCCACACCAACGCTCGTACTCACGAAATAATCGCGGCCAACCTCGACCGCTCGCCGATGTATTCCGGTGTGATTGAAGGCGTCGGCCCACGCTATTGCCCCTCGATTGAAGACAAGATCCACCGCTTTGCCGACAAGGAAAGCCATCAGGTCTTCATCGAGCCTGAAGGTCTGAATACTCACGAGCTGTATCCGAACGGAATTTCGACGTCGCTGCCTTTCGATGTGCAGTTGCAGATCGTTCGCTCGATTCGAGGCATGGAAAATGCCCACATCGTGCGTCCTGGTTATGCCATTGAGTATGACTATTTCGATCCGCGTGATCTGAAATACAGTCTCGAAACCAAGGTCATTGCCGGACTGTTCTTCGCCGGGCAAATCAACGGCACTACGGGTTACGAAGAGGCGGGTGCGCAAGGTTTGCTCGCTGGCGCGAATGCATCGCTGCGCGCCCAGGGCAAAGAAAGCTGGTGCCCGCGCCGCGACGAGGCGTACATCGGAGTGTTGGTTGACGACTTGATCACACTGGGTACCCAGGAGCCGTACCGCATGTTCACCTCGCGGGCGGAATACCGCCTGATCCTGCGCGAAGATAACGCCGACCTGCGCCTGACTGAAAAAGGCCGGGAGCTTGGGCTTGTCGATGACGATCGGTGGGCTGCGTTTTGCACCAAGCGCGAAAGTATCGAACGTGAAGAGCAACGCCTGAAATCCACCTGGATTCGTCCAGGCACGCCGCAAGGTGATTCAGTATCAGCGCACTTCGGCACGCCGTTGACTCACGAATACAACCTGCTCAATCTATTGACCCGTCCGGAAGTGGACTACGCCAGCCTCATCTCGCTGACTGGCGAAGGATGCACCGATCCTCAAGTGGCAGAGCAGGTCGAAATCAAGACCAAATACGCCGGATATATCGATCGTCAGCAGGACGAAATCGCAAAGCTTCGTGCCAGTGAAGATACCAAGTTGCCTGCGGATATCGATTACACAAACATCTCCGGTCTGTCGAAAGAGATTCAAAGCAAGCTGGGGATAACCCGCCCAGAAACCCTGGGCCAGGCGTCTCGGATCCCCGGTGTGACCCCTGCAGCAATTTCGCTGTTAATGATTCACTTGAAAAAACGCGGCGCGGGCCGTCAGTTGGAGCAAAGCGCTTGAGTTCTATGGTTACCCCGCAACACGCTGAAGAATTGACCCTGGGTGCCCGCGAGTTGGGGGTCGAGCTTACCGCAGGCCAGCAGCATCAGCTGTTGGCGTATCTGGCCCTGTTGATCAAGTGGAACAAGGCTTACAACCTGACGGCAGTGCGCGATCCAGATGAGATGGTATCGCGTCACCTGCTCGACAGTTTGAGCATCATGTCCTTCATCGACGGTGAGCGCTGGCTTGATGTGGGCAGTGGAGGGGGAATGCCTGGCATTCCGATGGCTATCCTGTTTCCTGGTACCAGGGTTACGGTGCTTGACAGCAACGGAAAGAAAACTCGCTTTCTGACTCAGGTCAAACTTGAACTCAAGCTCGACAATCTGGAAGTCATCCACAGCCGGGCAGAAGCTTTCACGCCAGAACAGCCGTTCAATGGGATCATTTCCAGGGCTTTCAGTAGTCTTGAAGACTTTACCCAGTGGACGCGTCACATGGGCAATGACCAAACGCATTGGCTCGCGATGAAGGGTCTGCATCCTGCCGATGAACTGGTAGCATTGCCGGCAGACTTCCGCCTCGACAGTGCGCAGGCCTTGGCCGTTCCGGGTTGCCAAGGGCAACGCCATCTGCTGATACTGCGCCGCACGGCTTGACAGGGAACACACGCAAGAATGGCTAAGGTATTCGCGATCGCGAACCAAAAAGGTGGTGTGGGCAAAACCACCACCTGCATCAACCTCGCAGCCTCGCTGGTCGCTACCAAGCGCCGAGTGCTGTTGATCGATCTCGATCCTCAAGGCAATGCCACGATGGGCAGCGGTGTGGATAAACACGCGCTCGAGAACTCGATTTACGACGTGCTGATCGGCGAATGCGATCTTGGCCAGGCCATGCATTTTTCCGAGCATGGTGGCTATCAGTTATTACCGGCCAACCGCGACCTGACCGCTGCAGAAGTGGTTTTGCTTGAGATGCAAATGAAGGAAAGCCGCTTGCGCACAGCGCTGGCGCCGATTCGCGAGAATTATGACTACATCCTCATTGACTGCCCGCCGTCGCTCTCAATGTTGACGCTCAATGCGCTGGTTGCCGCTGACGGCGTCATCATCCCCATGCAGTGCGAGTATTTTGCTCTCGAGGGTTTGAGTGATCTTGTGGATAACATCAAGCGCATCGCTGAGCTGCTGAACCCGCAGCTGAAGATCGAAGGCTTGTTGCGAACCATGTACGATCCACGGCTGAGCCTGATCAACGATGTATCCGCACAGCTCAAAGAGCATTTTGGCGAGCAGCTGTACGACACCGTGATCCCGCGCAATATTCGTCTGGCCGAGGCACCGAGCTTTGGTATGCCGGCCTTGGCGTACGACAAGACCTCTCGCGGTGCGTTGGCTTACCTGGCTCTTGCAGGCGAGATGGTTCGTCGCCAACGACGTAACACTCGCACCGCTCAGCCCACTTAAGGAATTCCCATGGCCGTCAAGAAACGAGGACTCGGACGTGGGCTGGATGCGCTTCTGAGCAGTCCAACCGTCAGTTCCCTGGAAGAGCAGGCCACCAAAGCCGACCAGCGCGAGTTGCAGCACATCCCGCTGGATCTGATTCAGCGTGGTAAATATCAGCCACGTCGCGACATGGATCCGCAGGCGCTTGAAGAGCTGGCCTTATCCATCAAGGCCCAAGGCGTCATGCAGCCGATCGTCGTGCGCCCAATCGCTGAAAACCGCTTTGAAATCATTGCCGGCGAGCGGCGTTGGCGCGCCAGTCAGCAGGCCGGCATCGAGACCATTCCGGCCATGGTTCGTGATGTCCCGGATGAAACCGCCATCGCGATGGCGCTGATTGAAAACATCCAGCGTGAGGACCTCAATCCGATTGAAGAGGCCGTGGCGCTGCAACGTCTGCAGCACGAATTCCAACTGACCCAGCAGCAAGTTGCCGACGCTGTGGGCAAGTCCAGAGTCAGCGTGGCCAACCTGCTACGCTTGATCGCACTGCCTGAGGCAATCAAAACCATGCTGTCGCACGGTGATCTGGAGATGGGTCATGCGCGTGCTTTGTTAGGGTTGCCTGAGGATCAGCAGGTCGAAGGGGCGCGACATGTTGTCGCACGTGGGCTGACTGTTCGCCAGACCGAGGCGCTTGTGCGTCAGTGGTTGAGCGGCAAATCGGACGCTCCAGCACCGACAAAACTTGATCCAGATATCAGCCGTCTGGAACAGCGTCTGGCCGAGCGGCTAGGCTCTGCGGTGCAGATACGGCATGGCCAGAAGGGAAAAGGCCAGTTAGTCATTCGGTATAACTCACTGGATGAGTTGCAAGGGGTCCTCGCTCACATCCGCTGAAACAATTGCCCTGTAGCGTGTAGTCGGAAATCACTACCCGGCAGTTGAATAGGGACTTAACCGCCCCTATACTCTGCGCGCATTTTGTCGGCACAAATTATGCCAAGTTATTGATTTTGGCGGCCGACGCTCGAGGAGCAGTAGTGATGGAAACACGCACACCAAACAGGTTGCCATTCCATCGCCTGGCGGTATTTCCGGTCCTCCTGGCCCAAGGTGTCGTTCTGCTGCTGGCTGCTATGGCGCTGTGGCAGTGGCATGGGGTCGTAGCTGGATACTCAGGGCTGTGCGGAGGCCTGATAGCGTGGCTGCCCAATTTGTATTTTGCTCATAAGGCATTTCGGTTTACCGGAGCTAGAGCAGCGCAAGCCATCGTGCGGTCTTTTTATGCCGGCGAGGCGGGCAAACTGATTTTTACGGCAGTGCTGTTTGCACTGACCTTTGCAGGAGTAAAGCCGTTGGCGCCTTTGGCAGTCTTCGGCGTGTTCATACTGACCCAGTTGGTCAGTTGGTTCGCACCCCTGCTTATGAAAACAAGACTTTTGAGACCTTAGGGCGTTTGAGGCAACCATGGCAGAGCAGACAGCTTCGGGCTATATCCAGCACCACTTGCAGAACTTGACCTATGGTCATTTGCCTGACGGCAGTTGGGGCTTCGCCCATTCCGCGGCAGAAGCAAAAGAAATGGGCTTTTGGGCTTTCCACCTCGATACATTGGGTTGGTCGGTTGCCTTGGGTCTGATTTTTGTCCTGATTTTCCGTATGGTCGCCAAAAAGGCTACTTCCGGCCAGCCGGGTGCTCTGCAGAACTTCGTTGAAGTGATGGTCGAGTTCGTCGATGGCAGCGTCAAAGACAGCTTCCACGGTCGCAGCGCAGTCATTGCTCCGCTGGCACTGACGATTTTCGTCTGGGTTTTCCTGATGAACGCCATCGACCTGATCCCGGTCGACTGGATTCCTCAGTTGGCCATCATGATTTCCGGCGATCACCACATTCCTTTCCGCGCAGTGTCGACTACCGACCCTAACGCGACAATCGGCATGGCGCTTTCGGTCTTCGCACTGATTATTTTCTACAGTATCAAGGTCAAGGGTATCGGCGGTTTTATCGGCGAACTGACTCTGCACCCGTTTGGCAGCAAGAACATTCTTGTCCAGGCGCTATTGATTCCTGTGAACTTCCTGCTTGAATTCGTGACTCTGATTGCCAAACCGGTTTCTCTGGCTCTGCGTCTGTTCGGCAACATGTACGCGGGTGAACTGGTGTTCATCCTGATCGCGGTCATGTTCGGCAGTGGTCTGCTCTGGCTTAGCGGTCTGGGCGTGGTCCTGCAATGGGCGTGGGCTGTATTCCACATCCTGATCATCACCCTGCAAGCGTTCATCTTCATGATGCTGACCATCGTCTACCTGTCGATGGCTCACGAAGATAACCATTAAGACTCGCCTTGCGCGTCTGATGATCCCCTTGCCTGCGTGAGGGGATGCCCGCGAGGGCTTGATGTAATAAACGATTTTGCTTTACCGCTTTAATCTAAAAAACCTAACCAATACGACGTAAAAGTCGGGAGGAAAGATGGAAACTGTAGTTGGTCTAACTGCTATCGCTGTTGCACTGCTGATCGGCCTGGGCGCACTGGGTACTGCAATCGGTTTCGGCTTGCTGGGCGGTAAATTCCTGGAAGGCGCAGCGCGTCAACCAGAAATGGTTCCAATGCTGCAAGTTAAAATGTTCATCGTGGCTGGTCTGCTCGACGCCGTAACCATGATCGGTGTTGGTATCGCTCTGTTCTTCACTTTTGCGAACCCCTTCGTTGGTCAACTCGCTGGCTAATCGCTCGAATTTTCGAGTTGATTGGTGTGATGGACAACGAACGAGCGAGGTGTTGGCGTGAACATTAATGCAACCCTGATTGGCCAGTCCGTTGCGTTCTTCATTTTTGTGCTGTTCTGCATGAAGTTCGTGTGGCCTCCGGTCATCGCGGCTTTGCACGAACGTCAGAAGAAGATTGCGGATGGACTGGACGCTGCTACACGAGCAGCTCGCGACCTGGAGCTGGCCCAAGATAAAGTGGGTCAGCAACTGCGCGAAGCTAAGGCTCAAGCAGCTGAGATCATTGAGCAAGCCAAGAAACGCGGTACCCAGATTGTCGACGAAGCCCGTGAACAGGCTCGCGTTGAAGCTGACCGCATCAAGGCTCAGGCTCAGGCCGAGATCGAACAGGAACTGAACGGCGTCAAAGACGCGCTGCGCGCCCAATTGGGTAGCCTGGCAGTCAACGGCGCAGAGAAGATCCTGGGTGCCACAATCGATCAAAACGCGCACGCGGAGCTGGTAAACAAACTGGCTGCTGAAATTTAAGCGAGGGCGATCATGGCAGAACTGACCACGTTGGCCCGACCTTACGCTAAGGCAGCCTTCGAGCATGCACAGGCGCACCAGCAACTGGCCAATTGGTCAGCGATGCTCGGCCTGGCTGCTGCAGTGTCGCAAGACGACACAATGCAGCGCATGCTCAAGGCCCCGCGACTGACGAGCGCAGACAAGGCCGCCACTTTTATCGAAGTGTGCGGCGACAAGTTCGATGCCAAGGCACAGAATTTCATCCAGGTCGTTGCAGAAAACGACCGTCTCCCGCTTTTGCCGGAGATCTCCGAGCTGTTCGACCTGTACAAGGCTGAGCAGGAAAGGTCGGTAGATGTGGATGTCACCAGTGCTTTTGCATTGAACCAAGAACAGCAAGACAAACTCGCCAAGGTTCTCAGTGCACGGCTCGGCCGGGAAGTGCGCCTGCATGCTGCGGAGGATGCCACCCTTATAGGTGGTGTCGTCATCCGCGCCGGCGACCTGGTTATCGATGGCTCAGTTCGCGGCAAACTCGCGCAACTAGCCGAAGCATTGAAATCTTGAGTTTGAAGGGGCAGCAGAGCAATGCAGCAACTC
>Ga0247742_10000525_pt1 | contig 30589 bp, 32 predicted proteins | sample UWRJL208509C2_FD_180944 | JGI IMG/M metagenome (GOLD analysis project Ga0247742, IMG submission 180944) | Plant litter microbial communities from Arlington Agricultural Research Station in Wisconsin, United States - UWRJ-L208-509C-2 | ecosystem: Environmental > Terrestrial > Plant litter >...
CCTCGGCTACCTCGCCAACAAGTTGGCTCCTACAGATTCAGCACTTAGGCGGCCTTGGCTTCAGCCTGCACCAGCGAGCGGTTCAGGGCGCTAAACAGCGCGCGGAAGCTGGCGGTAGTGATGTTTTCGTCGATGCCCACGCCATGTACCGCGCGATCGCCGTTTACTCGCAGTTCGATATAAGCCGCGGCTTTTGCCGTGGTACCCGCACCGATTGCGTGTTCGTTGTAATCCATGATCTCCACGCCCACCGGCAGGCTCGACACCAAGGCTTCCAGCGCGCCGTTGCCTTTGCCCCGCCAGTGCAGGTTGGTTTCGCCGTCGCCTTTGGCCGATACCTCGACTTCTACGGCGCTGTGGCCGTTTTCTTCCTGCAGGCGGTGACTGACCAGTGCGTAGGGCTTGTTTGCCTGCAGATATTCCTGCTTGAACAGCGCATAAATCTGCTGAGCAGTCATTTCCAGGCCCAGGCGATCGGTCTCGCCCTGCACGACCTGGCTGAATTCGATTTGCATGCGGCGCGGCAGAGAGATGCCGTATTCCTGTTCCAGCAAGTAGGCGATGCCGCCCTTGCCTGACTGGCTGTTAACGCGAATCACCGCCTCATAGCTGCGGCCGATATCGGCCGGGTCAATCGGCAAGTACGGCACTTCCCAGACGGCGTCGGGTTTCTGTTGCGAGAAGCCCTTGCGAATCGCGTCCTGGTGGGAGCCGGAGAACGCAGTGTGGACCAGGTCGCCCACGTACGGGTGACGCGGGTGAACAGCGATCTGATTGCATTCTTCAACGACCTTGCGCACGCCGTCGATGTCGGAGAAGTCCAGTTGGGGATTCAAGCCCTGGGTATACATGTTCAGCGCCACAGTCACCAGATCGACGTTACCGGTGCGCTCGCCGTTGCCGAACAGGCAGCCTTCAACTCGGTCTGCGCCTGCCATCAGGCCCAGCTCAGTGGCGGCAACGCCAGTACCACGGTCGTTATGGGTATGCAGGCTGATGATCACGCTGTCGCGGCGCGTGATGTTGCGACTGAACCACTCGATCTGATCGGCGTAGATGTTTGGCGTAGCCACCTCCACCGTCGCGGGGAGGTTGAGGATGACTTTGTTCTGCGGCGTTGCGTTCCAGACCTCAATCACGGCGTCGCAGACTTCCTTGGCAAACTCAAGCTCAGTGGCGCTGAAGGTTTCAGGGGAGTACTCAAACTGCCATTGGGTTTCTGGCTGCATAGCTGCGTATTTGACAAACAATCTAGCGGCGCTGACCGCGATTTCCTTCACGCCAGCCTTGTCCTGGTTAAAGACAATGCGACGGAAAGAAGGGGAGGTGGCGTTGTACAGGTGAACAATGGCTTTCTTGGCGCCCTTCAGCGATTCAAAAGTCCGCGCGATCAGGTCTTCACGGCCTTGGGTGAGCACCTGAATGGTGGTGTCGTCCGGGATGTGCCCGTCTTCAATCAGGGTGCGCACGAAGTCGAAGTCAGTTTGGGAAGCCGCCGGAAACGATGCTTCGATTTCCTTTACGCCAACCTGAACAAGGGTTTTCCAGAAGCGAAGTTTTTTGACCGCATCCATTGGCTCGATCAGCGATTGGTTGCCGTCACGCAGGTCTGAACTGCACCAGATCGGTACCTCGGTAATGGTCTTGGAAGGCCAGGTGCGGTCCGGCAGATCAATGACCGGGAATGCGCGGTACTTGGTCGAGGGATCTTTGAGCATGGTCATGTGAGCAGTCCTTTAAATACTGAGGGCCGAAAAAAGGCGGCCAGCCGGTTGAAACGTAGACAGGGATCGAGGCACCGCAACTAGCTTTGCAGTCGTGCACTGACCAGGCTGAGGCAGCGATGCTGGCGCAGCAAAATGAGGGTGTGAGAGGTTTTCATAACGGCCACCGTAACCAATGAGGTGAAAGCTGGCAAGCTGTCGCGGAAAATTGATAGAAATCCTCGGCTGCGGGTTTTTAGCGAAATATTAATGCGCTTAATCCTAGTTCAGCAGGATTCAATTGCGGGGCCCTTGGTGACCGCGCAATGTCTGCTAACCAAAGGGTCTTAAGGCTGGAAAGCGCCGATAAATATTGCCGGGTCCACTCGGGCATCATTCAGGCTCACATTCCAGTGCATGTGCGGTCCGGTCGCCCGGCCTGTAGAACCAACACGGCCAACGATGCCGCCCCGCGGCACGGCATCACCGACTTTCACGTCGATCTTCGACATGTGGCAGAACATGCTGATGAAGCCTTGGCCGTGGTCCACAAAAACGGTGTTGCCGTTGAAGAAGTAATTGCCGATAAGAATCACCTTACCCGCGGCCGGCGATTTGATGGGCGTGCCTGCCGGCACCGCGAAGTCCAGACCGGCATGAGGATTGCGCTCTTCGCCGTTGAAGAATCTGCGCACTCCGAACTTGCTCGACAGCGGCCCGTTCACCGGTTTATCAAGAATCAGATTGCTTGGCGTGCCTGGGCTGAAACTGCGATAAGCCTGAACCTGTACCGCCAGTTCGCCTTCGATGCGTTTCAGGTCATCCGGGTTCGGGTTGACCTGACGCTGGTTTTTCAAAGTGATGCGCTGCTCCGGATAGTTTTTGTTGCCCACCGCGAAGGACAGGCTGCGGTTGCCGTTCGCATCCTTGGCCAGCAATTGCTCAGTCCCGGGCTTGACCGTCAGTGGCACGCCGACAATCGCCAACCAGCGGTTGCCCTGCTCCTTGACCACCATGACCGGTTTACCTTGATAAGAGGCTTTTGGTGCTTCGGTTCCTGTGCCCAGATCTATTACGGCCACCCCGCCGGGTACAGGCTTGTTCAAGGCTCGAGTAATAAAGCTGTCAGCAGGTGCTGCGGCGGATGCAGGCACGATCAGGCACGCAGACAGCGCAGCCGCGATGAAAATTCGAGTCGTAAGGCCGAGCATCAATAAGTCAATCCAGTAATGAAAGGGTAACGGGCGTGAGGTGGTTGTCCTCGACTCGCACAAGCAATTGGCCTTCGCCCAGTTTTGCTGTCAGGCGTTGACCGGTTTTGGTCTGCTCGGCGCTGCGAATGGCGTGCCCCTTGTCGTCCAATAAAATGCTGTAACCACGACCTAAGGTGGCGAGGGGGCTGACGACGTTAAGCGTCTGTACCTGATTTTGCAGCTGTAAGCGCCGGGTTTTCAGGTTGTCCCTGATGGCTTTTGGCAAACGCTCGGCCAATACGTCCAGACGCTGGCGCAGGAAAGCCAGCGTGCGCCCCGGATGTTGCGCCGCCAACCTGCTTTGCAGATGACTCATGCGTACTTGACGCTTGTGCATCTGTTGCTCGAAAGCGCGTCGCAGGCGCATGTCCAGATCGTCCAGGCGTTGAGCGCGCTGACGCAGACGCTCGCCCGGGTGTCGCAACCGGCGGGAGATACCATCCAGGCGCAATTGCTCGCGCATCAACCGGTCTTGCATGCGGCTGATCAAACGACGCTGCAGGCTGTCTACCCGGCGATGCAGATCGCTGGAGTCAGGCGCCAGCAGTTCGGCGGCGGCCGAGGGCGTGGGGGCGCGAACATCGGCGACGAAGTCGCTGATCGAGACATCCGTTTCATGTCCTACAGCGCTGACAATCGGTGTTACACAGGCGTCTATGGCGCGAGCCACTGCTTCTTCGTTGAAGCACCACAAGTCCTCCAGCGAGCCGCCGCCGCGCGCGAGAATCAGCGCATCGAATCCACGACCGTCCGCCAGTTTCAGGGCGCGCACGATTTGCCCTATGGCTTCGCGGCCCTGCACGGCGGTGGGAATCAGGGTCAGTTCGACCTGCGGCGCGCGACGACGAAAGACGCTGATAATGTCGCGAATCACTGCCCCGGTGGGTGAGCTGATGATCCCGATGCGCCGTGGGTGCAACGGCAGCGCAACTTTGCGTTCGGCGCTGAATAGCCCTTCGGCGCTGAGTTTTTCTTTCAGCGCATCGAAGGCCAGGCGCAACGCACCGTCGCCCGCTGGCTCAACGGTGTCGAGAATCAATTGGTAATCGCCACGCCCTTCAAAGAGTGAGACCTTGCCGCGCACCTTGACCGCCAGGCCATCCTTCAATGCCTGACGCACCCGTGCAGCGTTCTGCCGGAACAGCGCGCAACGCACCTGGGCGCCGGTGTCCTTGAGCGTGAAATACACATGGCCGGACGCGGGCCGGGAGAGGTTGGAAATTTCGCCCTCCACCCAGATGTTGGAGAACACATCCTCCAGCAGCACGCGAGCGCGGCCGTTGAGCTGGCTGACGGTGAGGACTTCCCGGTCGAGGCCGAGTCTTGCGAAGGGGTCTTTGATCATGGCGGGCATGATAAAGGCAATGGGGTGATCGTCACCACAGGAGATGGGCGCGAGTGTTTGCCAGAACGGCGCCAATTTTTCTGTAGGAGCCAACCTGTTGGAGAGACGCTTACAAAGTCAGCCCGAAAAATCCCCTCGCGAACAAGTTCGCTCCTACAGAACATGTTCGGCATTTCTTCTATATAAGTGGCTATCGAATGGTTAAAGTCTGCGCCCATCATTTCCCGTCAATCCGTTCAGGAAGGAGGCGCTGTGACCGTTGCCGGGCTGTTGGGAGAATTCAGTCAGTTGGGGTTTACCCCCATGGATTGGCTGATCATTGAGTTGGGCGTTATCGCCGCCTATCTGGTGTTCGCCATCGCAGGCTTTGGCACTGCACTTGTGGCAGGCCCGGTGTTGATTCACTTCATGCCCTTGTCGCGAATCATCCCGCTGCTGGTGATGCTCGACTTTCTTGCCGCATTCAGCCATCTGCTGCCATCTCGGCAACAGGTGGTCAGGTCAGAGCTATTGAGGATGGTGCCGTGCATGGCCGTGGGCTGCACGCTGGGTGTCCTTTTTCTGCTTAATCTGAAGTCCGATCTGCTGCTGTTGCTCATGGGTCTGTTCCTGATTGCCTACTCGGTTTACAGCCTGGCGATCAAGGTCCGTCCGACCCAGCTGTCTGCGGGCTGGGCGATCCCGATGGGCACGGTAGGTGGATTATTTGGCGCATTGTTTGGCAGTGGCGGCTTTCTATACGCGATCTACCTCAATGGGCGATTGACCGATAAAGCTCAGGCGCGGGCCACGCAGAACGCACTGATCAGTTGCAGCACCATCGTGCGCTTGAGCCTGTTCGTGATCACCGGGGTCTATGCGCAGATTTCCCTGTTGTTGCTGGCGGTGTGCATTCTTCCTGCGATGATCATTGGCTCATGGATCGGGCGTCGTCTGGTCATGAGGCTTTCGCGGGAGATGTTTGTACGATTGGTCACCTGGCTGGTGTTGGTCAGCGGTATCGCGCTCATCGGCCGGTATCTGGCGGGCTGATGGCTAAACTTGACCTCAGCGGTCGCCGCATTAAGCTGCCGCACTCAGTTGACGTCAGTGACAGGCCAGGCCATGAACACCCAAAGCATCATCGTCCCGCAAATTTCCAGCTTTCCGGCCCGCGAAGCCAGGGCCCGCGCCATCCTGCGGTGGCTGGTCAAACTGGATGTGGTCGAAGAGGCGCTTAGCACCTGTGGCCGTAGCAATAACAGGATGGCCTACGCGATTGCCCCCGGCGCCAGACGCTTCGTCGAATATCCCGACGCGCTGCCTTACGGCAAAGAGGTCAATGGTCTGGAGATTGTACTCAAGCGCTGCATCTATACGCCGCAGCAGGGGTTTGTCGAAGAGGCGGGCTGTCCCGAGTGCCGGCGGGAGATTGGCGAAGCGCTGTTCGACAGTCTTGAAGAGTGGATGCCAGGGCATACCGATAACTTCATCTGTCCTGAATGCCGGCATGAGGACGACATCAACGGGTTTATGTTTCTTGATCCCTGCGGCTTCTCCAACCTTGGGTTCATCTTCAATGACTGGCTGGAGGCGGGCTTCAAACAGAGTTTTCTCGATGAATTTGCCGAACGTCTGGATCGCCCGGTGTCTTTCGTCAAAGTCCGGCTTTAACACGAGCGTTACAGTTGCAATTCACGATAGAGCGTGTCGATCATGGCGATTCTTAAATAGACTGATCTTTACATTGAGCACAGGGACCTCTGTGGGTATAATGGCGCGCTTCCAATTTCCCGCTCGGGAGCCCCCGCGATGCTGCGTATCAGCCAAGAAGCTCTTACATTCGACGACATTCTCCTTGTGCCCGGTTATTCCGAGGTACTCCCTAACGAAGTCAGTCTGAAAACCCGTTTGACCCGTGGCATCGAACTGAATATCCCTCTCGTTTCTGCTGCAATGGATACCGTCACTGAAGCCCGCCTGGCAATCGCCATGGCTCAGGAAGGCGGCATCGGGATCATTCACAAGAACATGACCATCGAGCAGCAAGCTGCCGAAGTCCGCAAGGTCAAGAAGTTCGAAGCCGGTGTAGTCAAGGACCCGATCACCATCGAGGCCGACGCTACGGTTCGTGACCTCTTTGAACTCACCCGCCAACACAATATTTCCGGCGTACCGGTCCTGCATGACGGCGAACTCGTCGGCATCGTGACCTCGCGCGATGTGCGCTTCGAAACCCGTATGGAAGCCACCGTTCGTGAAGTGATGACGCCTAAAGAGCGTCTCGTCACCGTGCGTGAAGGCGCCGACAAGTACGAAGTGCGCGACCTCTTGCACAAGCACCGCCTGGAAAAAGTCCTGATCGTCGACGCCAAGTTCGCGCTCAAGGGCATGATGACCGTCAAGGACATCGAAAAATCCAAAGCCTACCCGCTCGCCAGCAAGGACGACCAAGGTCGTTTGCGCGTTGGCGCGGCAGTCGGTACCGGTAAAGACACAGGCGAGCGTGTCAGCGCGCTGGTCTCTGCAGGCGTGGACGTCATCGTCGTCGACACCGCCCACGGCCACTCCAAAGGCGTGATCGACCGCGTTCGCTGGGTCAAGCAGAACTTCCCTGACGTGCAGGTGATTGGCGGCAACATCGCCACCGCCGCTGCCGCCATCGCGCTGGTCGAGGCGGGCGCTGATGGCGTGAAGGTCGGCATCGGTCCTGGCTCCATCTGCACCACGCGCATCGTTGCCGGTGTCGGCGTTCCGCAAATCAGCGCCATCGCCAACGTGGCAGAAGCGCTGAAGGGTACTGACGTTACCTTGATCGCTGACGGCGGCATCCGCTTCTCCGGCGACCTGTCCAAAGCCATCGTTGCCGGTGCGAACTGCGTGATGATGGGTTCGATGTTCGCCGGTACTGAAGAAGCCCCGGGCGAGATCGAACTGTTTCAGGGCCGTTCGTACAAGGCTTATCGCGGCATGGGTTCGCTGGGTGCGATGTCTCAGACCCAGGGTTCCTCGGATCGCTACTTCCAGGATTCGTCCGATGGTGCCGAGAAGCTGGTGCCTGAAGGTATCGAAGGCCGTGTCGCCTACAAGGGTTCACTGACCGCCATCGTTCACCAGTTGATGGGTGGCCTGCGTTCCTCCATGGGCTACACCGGCAGCGCCAACATCGACGAGATGCGCACCAAGCCGGAATTCGTGCGCATCACCGGTGCGGGCATGGCGGAGTCTCACGTCCACGACGTGCAGATCACCAAGGAAGCGCCGAACTATCGCGTAGGTTGACCCGAAATGCATTCGGTCAAACCGGATGCGTTTCCATATTGTGTAGCGGGGCTGTTCATTGCAGCCCCGTGTCGTTTCTGAATTTAGCTCATCGAGAATGACTCATGGCCCTCGACATTCACGCCCACCGTATCCTTATCCTCGACTTCGGTTCCCAGTACACCCAACTGATCGCCCGCCGTGTGCGTGAGATCGGTGTGTACTGCGAACTGCATCCGTTCGACATGGACGATGAAGCGATTCGCGAGTTCGCACCCCGCGGGATCATCCTCGCCGGCGGTCCGGAGTCCGTGCATATAGCCAACAGCCCGCGCGCGCCCCAGGCGGTGTTCGACCTCGGTGTTCCGGTGTTCGGCATCTGCTACGGCATGCAGACCATGGCCGAGCAGTTGGGCGGTCGCGTTGAAGGCTCCGAGATGCGCGAATTTGGCTACGCCCGGGTCGACGTTGTTGGCAAGAGTCGCGTACTCGACGGCATCGAAGACCACGTCGATGCAGACGGCGTTTTCGGCCTCGACGTGTGGATGAGCCACGGTGACAAGGTGACTGAAATCCCTGAGGGCTTCCACTTGCTGGCCAGCACTCCGAGCTGCCCGATCGCTGGCATGGCCGATGACGCTCGCGGTTACTACGGCGTGCAATTCCACCCTGAAGTGACCCACACCAAGCAGGGTGGTCGCATCCTCTCACGCTTCATCCTCGACATCTGCGGCTGTGAAGCGTTGTGGACACCGTCGAAGATTGCCGAAGACGCCATTGCGCAAGTCCGCGCTCAGGTCGGCACCGATAATGTGCTGCTGGGCCTGTCCGGCGGCGTCGACTCTTCGGTGGTCGCGGCATTGCTGCACAAAGCCATTGGCGATCAATTGACCTGCGTCTTCGTCGACAATGGGCTGCTGCGCTTGCACGAAGGCGAGCAGGTAATGGCCATGTTCGCTGAAAACATGGGCGTCAAGGTGATCCGCGCCGATGCTCAGGACCAGTTCCTCAGTAACCTGGCAGGCGAAAGCGATCCGGAGAAGAAGCGCAAGATCATCGGTCGTACCTTCATCGACGTGTTCGATGCCGAATCCTGCAAGCTGGATAACATCAAGTTCCTGGCGCAGGGCACTATCTATCCGGACGTCATTGAATCGGCTGGCGCCAAAAGCGGCAAGGCACACGTGATCAAGTCCCACCACAACGTGGGTGGCTTGCCGGAAGAAATGAACCTGAAACTGGTCGAGCCCCTGCGCGAACTGTTCAAGGATGAAGTCCGTCGTCTGGGCCTGGAGCTTGGTCTGCCCTACGACATGGTCTACCGCCACCCATTCCCGGGTCCGGGTCTGGGCGTTCGTATCCTGGGTGAAGTAAAGAAGGAATACGCCGATTTGCTGCGCCGCGCCGACCACATCTTCATCGAAGAGCTGCGCAAAGCTGATTGGTACCACAAAGTCAGCCAAGCGTTCGTCGTGTTCCAGCCCGTGAAGTCCGTGGGTGTTGTAGGCGATGGCCGTCGTTACGCGTGGGTCGTTGCACTGCGCGCTGTTGAAACCATCGACTTCATGACCGCGCGTTGGGCTCACCTGCCTTACGAGCTGCTGGAGACCGTCAGCGGCCGCATCATCAATGAGATCGAAGGCATCTCCCGCGTCACGTACGACGTGTCGAGCAAGCCGCCGGCGACGATTGAGTGGGAATGATCCCGCGTCCGGCATTGTCCGGCACGATCTAGCAAGAAATGTCCTGGAGCCCGCGTAATTGCGGGCTTTTGGCTTTTTGGGTCTGGCAAGTTCAGGCAGCGTTTTGCATCGCCAAGCATGTATTTTTTATGGCATGGTACGGGGTACTAACTGCATCCGATGCCATGCATGACGCTTGATACCATGCTCGTCTTATCAGGATGGGCATGGTATCGAGATAGCCAAGAGGCCCGGTTTTACTGGGGGAAGCCCCATTCTTCCGCGCTTTTCAGAGCATGGTATTTTTTCATGGGGAAAGTGGAAGCCATGCTCACTGATACCAAGCTCCGAAACCTCAAACCGCAAGACAAGCTCTACAAGGTGATTGACCGCGATGGTATGTACGTGGCGGTTACACCGGCCGGCTCAATCTCCTTTCGCTACAACTACTCCATCAATGGCCGACAGGAGACCGTCACCTTCGGTCGTTATGGCTTGGGCGGGATCACCCTGGCAGAGGCGCGTGAGAGGCTAGGGGAGGCGAAGAAGATGATCGCCGGAGGTAAGTCGCCAGCTAAGGAGAAGGCGCGTGCGAAGGCGCGCACGAAGGGGGCTGAGACATTTGATGATTGGGCTGAAAAATGGCTGCGCGGCTATCAGATGGCGGATTCGACACGGGATATGCGCCGATCAGTCTACGAGCGCGAATTGAAGCCGAAGTTTGGCAATCAGAAGCTGGCTGAAATCACTCATGAGGATCTGCGGGCGTTGACTGATGCGATAGTGGAGCGGGGGGCGCCTGCAACTGCTGTCCACTCCCGTGAGATCGTGCTACAGGTCTATCGCTGGGCCATTGAGCGTGGCCAGAAGGTTGAAAACCCAGCGGACCTAGTGAGGTCTGCCAGCATTGCCAAATTTGAGCCACGTGATCGGGCGCTGACGCCTGATGAAATTGCGCTGATGTACCAGTACATGGATCGGATCGGGACAGCGACGTCGGTTCGTGCCGCAGCCAAACTCTTGCTGCTGACGATGGTGCGCAAAAGCGAGCTGACCAATGCGACGTGGAGTGAAGTCAATTTCAGCGAGGCGCTATGGACGATCCCCAAAGAGCGGATGAAACGCCGAAACCCTCATTTGGTGTTTCTGTCTCGGCAGGCATTAGATTTCTTCATTGCGTTGAAAACTCTGTCCGGAGGTTCTGAGTACATCCTGCCGTCACGCTACGACTCCGATTTGCCAATGAGTGCCGCCACGATCAACCAGGTACTGACACTCACCTATCGCCTTGCCCAAAAGGAGGGGGTGCCGCTAGGTAAATTCGGCCCCCACGACCTGCGCCGCACGGCTAGCACGCTGTTGCATGAGGCGGGCTACAACTCCGACTGGATCGAGAAATGCCTCGCGCACGAACAGAAAGGTGTCCGAGCCGTTTACAACAAGGCCGAGTATCGAGATCAGCGCCGTGCGATGTTGCAGGATTGGGCGGACATGATTGACGAGTGGACGCTTAAGAAACCTCGTGTAGCGGATTGATTCTGAGCCTCCTGGCCAAACAGAGCACACGACTTGGCGTGTGTTTGTGGCGAAATACCCACTTCGGTGGGTTTTTTTTCGTCCCGAAATAGGCGTTTTAGGGACACTTTTTTTCTATCGAATTTTCTTAATAAAACTGCCGATAAAACAAGACATTGCGTGACATTGTCTGTCCCGAAACTAGGCGTTTGTCGGACAATTAAGTTGTTGATTCGTAAGTAAAAAATTAGGAAATTTGCTGGAAGTTTCCGGAAATGTGGGGCAATAATCGAACCTCGAGTGATGACGGAACGAGGTATTCGGTGTGGAAAAAGAATCGAGAAAAGAGAGCAAAATACTGATCAGCAAGAAACAGTTGCTGGCAATGATTCCGCTATGCGAACGCACGATCTACAACTTTGAAAAGCAGGGAAAATTTCCTCGCCGGATTGCGCTCAGCAGCCGCAAGGTCGTGTGGGATCTGTGCGAGGTCGAAGAATGGATTGATGCATGCAAGGGCAGTGGCCCGGCTTCCCGGCCAGGAATGGGGGCCTAAATTGTGGCGATTGACTTGCGGGCTGCGTTCGGGAACGAGCCGCCCACACTTGACTTCGTATGGCCCGGCTTCCTCGCAGGCACAGTGGGAGCCTTGGTAGCTCCCGGAGCCACTGGTAAGAGCTTCTGGGCGCTGGAAGCGGCAATGTCCGTCGCCTGTGGCGCAACCGTTGAAAGCAGAGCGGCCGGTGGTGACTTAGTAGGACTTGCACCTACGAAATCGGGCCGCGTCGTCTATTACGCAGGAGAGGACCCCGAGCCGGCGTTGATTGGGCGAATTCACTCTATTGGCAAGCACCTTGGCCAAGAAGCTCGCGAAGCCATCGTAGACAACCTCATGGTCATGCCGATCATGGGAACACTTTTAGATGTGATGAAGAAAAGGCAGCGGGCCGAGATTATCGAGCAATGCGAAGGTGCTCGGCTGATAGTTCTCGATACATTGAGCCGTATTCATACCCTTGATGAGAACAGCAACAGCGAGATGGCGCGGCTTGTCTCCACGCTGGAGCATATTGCGGCCAGCACAGGCGCATCAGTTCTTTATCTCCACCATATCAGCAAAAGCAGTGCTCGCGACGGGCAGGCAGATCAGCAACAGGCGTCACGGGGCGCTTCGGTACTCGTCGATAATGTCCGATGGTGCGGTTTCATCGCCAAGATGACTGACAAAGAAGCAGAAGCCCGTACCGATCGTGCCTTTGACCGGCAGCCCATCGGGGAAGATCGAAGAAGCTTCTTTGTTCGTTTCGGCGTTAACAAGCAAAACTATGCTCGCACGCCTAAAGAGCGCTGGTACATGCAGCACAACGGAGGCGTGTTGCTGCCGGTAGATCTGTTGGACGCCAAGCAGGACAGCGGAAAGGGGCGTCAACGTGAGCAAGCATGACTTGACTCACGCCCGGCACGACCCGGTGCATTGTCTGGCACCCGGGCTGTTCCGTAGCCTCAAGAAAGGAGAGCGCAAGCACAGCAAGCTCGACGTGGTATATGAGTACGGTAACGACAAGCGCATCGAGTTCAGTGGCCCGGAACCACTAGGGGCCGACGATCTCCGCATTTTGCAAGGACTCGTGGCAATGGCCGGGCCTTCTGGGCTCGTGCTTTCACCCGACCCGCAGACAGAGGCTGGCCGTGAGCTACGTCTATTTCTTGAGCCTAAATGGGAAGCCGTCCAGCAGGATGCAATGGTGGTCAGGGGCAGCTATGGAGCGTTGGCCAGCGAAGTGGGCTATGCCAACAAAAAGGGCACCAAACGAGTACGCGAATGCATCGAGAGGCTTTGGAAGGTCTCCCTCATTGCGCAAAACGGAAGGAAGCGACTGGGCTTTCGCTTGTTGTCCGAGTATGCCAGCGATGAGCAGGATGGCAGGTTGTACGTGGCGTTGAATCCGCTGATTGCTCGCGCAATCATGGGCGGGCCACACGTGCAACACATTCGCATAGACATGGCCGAAGTGAGGAAGCTTAAAACCGATCCCGCCCGCCTGATCCATCAGCGGCTTTGCGGCTGGATTGACCCCGGCAAATCGGGGCGTGTCGAGCTAGGCACGCTTTGTAGCTATGTCTGGCCCGACGAAGCTACAAACCCTAATACCGACAAAAAGCGTTGCCAGACGGCACGCAAAGCTTTGGCCGAGCTGGTCGCCGTGGGTTGGAAGCTGGACGAATATGCCAAAGGCAAATGGGAAATCGGACGTCCCAAGGGCCACGATAACGGCACCCGTCCCACGTTTTCGGCACCCAACCCCCACGTTTTCAGTACCCAACCCTCACGTTAACGGTACCCGGCTCGTTTCTGAAAACCCAGCAACGGCGGGGCTTTACGGGCAGTTCGCAAATTCCATCCAAGATCTCTAAGAATCTCCATCATGCGCGCGAAGCGCAGCGCCTTGACCGCGCAGCTCATCGCTTGCTGCTCTTGGTCGGCCTACGGCCGTTGGGCACCAAAAGGAAGGGCAGATTCGCTCAGTCGAATACACACCACCTCAACCACCTAGGGAAACTCTGAAAAAGCCCTGATTTCGTGATTCTGTAGGCCTGGAGTCCTCATGTTTACTGAGGCCGATTTTTGGGAGGATGGCTTTTTCAGAGAGTCCCTAGGACATCGTGCCCTTTCGAGCTCGCCAAGATGCCGCAGGACACGCCATAAGGTGCTTTATTAGCGAGTGATGACGGGGTGTTGTGCTGATACTGGGAAATTACATCTGACTTGACCAAGCGTTTGCATCCCACTTGACCACCTGTCTGCATTCGACTTGACCAGCCATTTGCATCTGATTTGACCAGCGCATGGGTACGCCTTGACCGGCTGGTATCCATCCAAAGCTGCCCACGAAGGTCAGCAATCGGCCAAGAGCAGTCGTTGAGCAACGACTGCAAAAAAGCCAGAATGACCACCAACACATCTCCCGGCATATCTTCGCCTTCCAGTATCCATCTCAGTTTACCGCTGTAGTTTTCTAACCGGCTCAAACACAGGTAATATCGCATTGCCATTACCGAGCCAAGAACGGAAAAACATGAGCAGGAAAGCGATCAACGAGGTATTCACGCCGCGCTCAAGGGAGCTGAATCCTGCAATGTATGTTGCACGCCCTAGGTTGGAGAAAGATCTATCCAGGGCATTCGGCCGGCACAGCCACACCTTGTTATTCGGTGAAAGCGGCAACGGGAAGACATGGCTCTTTAAGGTAGCACTTTCCAACAATGGTCTACCTTATGTGGTAGCAAACTGTGCGAACGCCTCTCGCAATAAATCCATTACCGAGGAAATTTGCGGGGCGATCACAGAACCAGGTACTGCCTCCAAGCTAGGTTACAGCGAAGAGAAAGCCGCGGAAGTGAATGCGGCAGTTATGAAGGGCGGCCTGAAACATACTGATAGCTATGCAGTAACGCAAGAGGACCCGCTCCTCAGGGCGTTTCGACTTTTCGCAGACAGCGGCGCCGCTGGTAGAGCGCAGAAGAAGATAATTGTTCTCGACAACCTTGAATCCATCTTTGACACGCCTGAGCTGATGTCCGAGCTGGCCGATCTGATCATCCTCCTAGACGATAGTCGTTATTCTCAATGCAACATCAATTTCCTAATTGTTGGGGTGCCCAATGGTGTCCTACAGTATTTTCGAGAGACGAAGAACTCTGACTCGGTCGCTAACCGAATTTTCGAAATCCGGAAGGTAGAAGGACTCGATTCCGGGCAGGTTCAAGAAGTCATCCGAAAGGGTTTTGCTCAGCTCGACATTATCCTGACTGGCTCGCAATATATTGAGGTGTCCAACCATATCTGGTCTGTAACGTTAGGCATCGCACAACGTGTCCATGAATACTGTGAAGCGCTCGCCCATGAAATCGAGGACAACAGTTGGGTCTATAACACCAAACTCTTAGAGAGAGCTGATGAGGAGTGGTTGCTCAGCGGGCTTCGGGCTTGCTATACCGCCATCGAAGGCCACCTTAACAGCCGGGACACAACGGTGGCTCGCAGAAACCAAGCGATCTATTGTATCGGAAGGATCTCGAGCCACCAATTCGATGCCAACGACATCGACAAACGTATCAGGATCGAATTCCCAAGTACCGCGGTAAAACACATGGGGATTGGTAACATCCTTTCCGATCTGGCCTCTGGTGCAAATCCTCTGCTGACTAGGAACGAGCAGTCGGGTGCTTACACTGTCCGTGACCCTATGTACTTGATGTGTATCAAGCTCATGCTGAAAAAAGATACGTCCAATTCGAAAGTCATCAAGAAGAACTTCGGTAGGTGAATCCTGTGCCGTCGAGCGGCCGCATGCATGCGGTGGAAGGGGGCTTCTGAACCTCCACTTCTATGGCGATGACCACCCTCCGCCCTCTAGAAAATCGTTAGGCGGGGCATCGTGTTGGCATTCCGGAATTACTGAATGTCAACAGACTGCTGAATCAACCCACAGCGCAAGCTCAAAACAATAGCTCTCCGCAGTGATTACAGCGAGTCTACGATTCGCTAGTAACAGTGGCCGCCTCCATCGGTGGAGCGGTTACAAACGACAGCTGTGCAACGCTTGCATACGCGGTTGTGCTTCATTCAGCCATGGGACTACTATAGGCATGCCAATTAGCTACTACTCAAGTGAAGCCACATGCCTAAGGAAACACTATTCGACGTTGGGGATCTGGTGAGGATTAAATCTGGCGGCCCAGTGATGACAGTCCGAGGCGCCTACGGCGGCGATAGTAAAAATTTTGAGTGCCAGTGGTTCGCGGGCAAGAAACTGGAAATGGGCCGCTTCCCTGGCGAATCGCTGGTGCCGGTTGAGGACGAGCCGAAGTGACTACTAATGCCGAGTCAGTTTCTGGCTGGATGTTGGCACAAATCGAAAAGGACGCGTGTCTTTACCAAGACGACGTTGTTGACCATATAGTCAGGGCCAAAGCTGAAGTACTGCTGCGCGAAAATGCCGAAGGCAACCTCGTGCTGGCCACCGCAGTGCTGAACGCTTTCAAGAAGCTTACAACGGACTCTGTTGTCTGGGTCGGACCAGATAAGTACTGGCGGTGGCGGGTTGCTGAGGATGAGCCGGGACGTAACGCACGGGGCTGAGTCCATAATTGGGCACCGAGCATGGGGCTCAATGCTTTTCGCCAGGTGTCCTTCATTTCAAAGCGTAGCTACCGTCGCTCAAAGGCTTTTTCGACTCATTGCAGCCGTTCGCGGGTGGTAGAGATGGAACAGAGGCGTGTCATGGACATGCAGGTGGTACGTCAGTAATGTGCTCAAGACTCATGTCGCTCTCGCCCTTGCCTCATGTCGTGCTTCTGGCGTGCCACTCAAACCAATCTGGAACTCCTAATGGATACGGAAAGTTACCAGATGCAAGTGCGGAAAGTTTCAGACCATCTGCGTCGTCTGCTTACAGTTAAAGCACTCACCGAGAATTAATCGAAAATGACTCTAGTAGCAGCTTGGGTTAGGCATTACGGAAAAACTAAAGAACTTTATATAGCGAGCGACTCACGATTGAGTGGCGGAAGAGCATGGGATATTGGCACGAAAGTATTAGACCTAGGGCGAGGCGATTCCGTTATCGCATTTGCAGGATCTACGGCAAATGCTTATCCCTTAATGCTACAGCTTCAAACAGCAGTTCGAATGCACCCTAAAACCAGGTCAAGGGCTTATGAGCTGACAGAGCTGAAAGGTCACGTCCTGCGAATATTTAATGCTATGTGGAAGAGTATTACAAATCTACCAATAGGCCAAAAATTACCCGACCCAGCAGAAGTCAGCTTTATTTTGGCTGGGTACTCCTGCAAAACACAGTCTTTTAAAATATGGACTGTATATTTTCACGAGCAATCTAATGAGTTTCAATTTCGCGAAGCGTCTAAGCACCGTAAAAAGGGTGGCGGGAATAAGTACTTTGCATTCATAGGGGATGATGCAAATCTCGCAAATGAAAGAGCTTATGAAATACTAGGCGAAAGAAATAGGATAGAAGCTGTCGGAATGGTCATGGAGCCATTTGAAGTACTTATAGAATATATTAGGGATGCTGCCAAGCCTTATATTGGAGGCTGTCCGCAGATCTATAAAGTCTACACGCATCTAAATACGTTGCCATATAACATATACTGGCCAAGCCGCGAATCCAAGACGATAGCATTTGGGGGAAGACTTTTACTGCCATATGAAAAAAATGAATACCTAGTACTTGATCCAGATACATTAGAGGTGGCAGCCCCAGAATGGCCTACAGCAAGCACTTAGCAAGTGGTTGAAACTATCTGCCTAGATCTCGCCCGCATGTATCCCCCGCCCATGTAGATCTACTCACTGCGCTCTTTACGCGACTCTTGCCTCTGTCGTTAGCGTCCGCTCATGGCCGATTTCTGCCGGTCAAGACGTACCCCATGTGCTGGTCGCATTCGATGCGAATGGCTGGTCAAGTCGTATGCAAACAGGTGGTCAAAGCAATGCAATTACCCAGATACAGCACAGGACCTTACAGGGTGTGTAATAGACGAAACTGAGACAGGTCCGTGCGTATTACTAATGGCGAAGCCTCCCAGGATTTTGTCCGGCAGAGCCGAGAGCAGCCCCATGATGAAATATCACCAGTATCCGCAAGTACGGTATGTCAACGCGAAGCGTTGTCCATGGGACTCGCAGCACCGAAGGTGCAGAGTGTTCGTAACACCAAAGGGGGAGGAAACAAAACCCCGCACTGAGGCGATGTTCTGTGGGGCTGGCCAGCGATCAGTGCTCACCGCGCTTATCTTGCTTCTGTGCTTCCTGCGCGGCTTGGATGGCCATCAACACCTGCTGGTTCAGAGTAGCGCCACTCTTGCTACCCAGCAGAGGTAAACGATTCAGGGTATGCGCCCCAGCAAACATGCGATAGGACGCCGACAAGGCAAGCGGGCTTACTCGAAGCTGCAACGCCGTGTACTGCCGATCCAGCTCATCTAGCTGCGGCCCGTAACCTTTGCTTCGTAGCCACCGGCCGAGTGCCCACATGCCGATGGCGAACGTAAAGGCGAATACTACGAATCCAGCGAACATCAGAAAGCCCATCATGATTATCTCTCCGGTTGATCGTTCGAGGTCATTCCCGGCACCTTGAGCGAGGCGAGGCGGCCGGTAGCAGAGTTAGTGTCTGAGGCCGGACGGATGACGTTAGGCCCAGCTTGTGAAGCTTCCGTGGCCGATTCTGCTCCATTGGCTGGAGTGGTCGAGTTGGTATCGTCGGAAACTGGTGGCGAAGATCCTGCACCAAGAGACAAGGCGTGCGCATTCTCCATACCTGGCACTGCCATCGAGGCCATCACGCCGAGCATCTTTGCGCCACCGTCGGCGGCTTGGGAAAGTGCGCTGCCGGAGATTACAACTCCCCCTTCTGGTGTCCTCTGCTGGTCTTTTTCGTCGTTCCCCTGTGCGGCCTTTCCGGCCTGCTTGGCGACCTGCTGTACGCCGCTGCTTGGAGAGGACGGCGCGGCCGACGCCTGCCCGGGAGGATTGGCAGAGCTGCCGCCGACCTTCGCGCCTGCGGAACTGGCACCCTTGGCCGCTGCGCCGCCGGTGCTGGCACCCACGCCGGAGGACGCCGCTGAGCCCATAGGCGACGCGGAACCACCTGCGGAGCTGGCACCGGCAAAGCTGGAGTTAATCGCCCCCGCCAGACCGCCGCCGCCGAGTCCACCGACACCCGCCGCCCCGGCCCCGGCTGCGCTACCAGTACCGGCAGCACCGAGGGCAGCAGCAGGAGCCGCCGCCCCGGCTGTGGCGATGGTGGCCACCGCAGCCGCCCCGGCAGCACCGGCCACAGCCATCCCACCAATGGCCGAGCCGCCGCCCATTGACGTCCCGCTAATCATGCCACCGATCAGGTCAGGAATTGTCTTCGTGAGGTAACAGCACACTAAGGCCAAACCGACCATCGTCATTAATGACGCTTCGTCATTGGTGTAGGCGGCCAACCACTGTTTTGCCGACTGTACGATCAGGCCGACAATCAGGGTTCGTACAAATAGCTTGGCGCCAATCGCAACGGTGAAGCGCATTGGCGCAATTGCAAAATCCCGCGTCCATTGCGAACCGCCAAAGCCGAAGAACAGCACGGAAGCATTGATGATGACGTAAGACTCTACGAGCGTGACAAACATGAATGCAGCGATGAAGGCGAAGCATGCCAAAACAAGGATTGCGCATACAGCGATCAGAAGTCCCTTGGCTGGAGAAAACACTGAAATGCCCTCCACCATGGTGCGGCCAAAATCCAGCGCAACTGCCAGCATATCGCCGGGTTCTAATGCACGCCCGAGACCGCTCGCCGATGCCGCCGCATCGCGGAAGCTATCGACAATGGCCGTCGACCATTCCACCGAGTACTTCATGACTGCAAGGAAGAAACCGATAACCAGAATGAAGCGCAGCAGCTCGCCGACAATCTCGCCGAAATCGGCTTGCTTCATGACCAGAGGCATGAACGTCCAGATGAACTGGATCGAGGCCAGCAGCCAGAACAGTCTGATCGCATAGTCATACAGCTTCCCTGACCACTGGTGCGACTGTTGCAAAACTAGGTCGAGTAGGCCCTGAACCGATGTATCGGCATGCGAAAGGTCGGTCGCGGCCACAGCATTTCCGGCCACGAACACACTCGCTAAGGCGAGGAACAACAATAGACGACGATCCATTAGCTAGTACCCCTTCACACCGCCGCGAGTGTTCGGGCGCGCCTCAAACGACGCATCAGCGTCACGCTGGTGGCGTTGCTGCTCAGCTATCGCAGTACATTCGCTATTGCTTTGAACCACCACGGTAAACATGTAACCGGCCAGTGCGGATCCGGCGCACATCAATGCGATGATCCATTTCGAAATAGTCATTCTCAGTACTCCTTCACGCCGCCGCGTGTGTTTTTGCGCGCTTCAAACTGCTGTTCGGCGGCTTCGCTGGCAGCCTTCCGGTCGCCTTGCTGGGCCATGTAGTTGCCCTGCATGTTGATTTGCGTGGCCAGCAGGTCGCGCAGCTTTTGCAGTTGCTGCACGTTTTGCGAGGCAATTTCGTTGCCCGCCTGAATCCTGCATCCGACCAATGGCCGACTGCGAACGAGCCACCATGCGGTCTAGCTGAGCGTTCTCGGACTCAAAGGTGCTGGTATTGAGGTTCGTCGCTTCCATCGCCGTTTTCACGTTGTCGCGGCCCTGTTGTGACCACTTTTGATAGCGATCCTGCGCCGGGACCTCTGCCGAGTTCGCTGCTTGATTTAGGTAGTACTCGAAGCCGGGAAAAACCGTGTTGAATTGCGAATCCATGTTCTGGACTTGGCGGCCCAAGGCTTGGGAGCGGTTGTAGATGTTGACCACGCTTTTCAAGTCAGACGCGATGCTGCCGAACATCGAATCGGGCAAGCCCGTGCCCTGCGTGACCATGTTTTGGTACTGCTGAATTTGCGTTTGCAGTTGCTCGGCGGTGTTCAGCGCCGTGTTGACCTGTTCAGCGTACTCGAACATCTGTTGATAGAACGTCGAGCAGTTAGAGCAGTAAATGGCGTAAGCCGGGGCAGGTGTCATATAGAGAACTACACCAAGGCTTGTGGTTGCCATTGCCACAGCTAGCGCCGCGCCTCGGCCAAATATCCGAGCGATATAAACTGACATTTTTTGCGATTCTATTTCCATACCGAATACCTCATTTTGTAGTAACTTGAGGCTTGATTATTCTCCGATATGGCGCTGTTTTGAATATGCGGATAATAGTCTATCCGCATAGATTTCAATAAGTTGCGTCCGGAAACTGTCCGTCAATCAACCCCTTAACTGATGCCAACTCTCTGGTTTGTCTAGGGTTTTTCTTTCATGAGGAAGAAGAATCGGCTGTCCGGTTTGATGCGTTTTGCGGACGAAAAAATCCCACCGAAGTGCGCTTTTTATAAGTTGGTGCGCGGCGTCAGTGGGCTGCGTAATAAGGATTATGAGTGCGGTAGAGGCAACGCTCAGTTTCAGGGATGTGCAGCGTCTCAAGGTGCCACTCTTCGAGTGAAGAAGCTAGCTCGGCCGCAATGCGCTGGGCCTCCACAATACGCTTACCAGATTGCCCGCTGGCTCGACCGAGGCAGGCTTGCAGTTCGTTGAGTTGAGTGGCCAAAGCGCTGATGCGGTGGGCTGTCTTCATAATCCATTCCTCTTGCTTATCCTTTCCACGATTCTGTCGAATTCTTCCCGGATGTGATCGTCCGCAAGATCAAGATTAACTAATCCTGATTTTATTGCAATTCTTGCAATTCTTTCTGCTGCCTCATTGTCTAGTTTTGCAAGCCTTGCCTTAGCCATCTCTAGTTCAGAACAGGCATCAGCTCGACGCTCAGAAAGAGTTTTTCTAGCCATTTTTCATGCTCCTTTTTGGTGCTGTTTCGGCCTTGATCTATTGTGGGTAGCGGAGATTCTACCGACCGCTTGAGTTGTTAACCATATCAGGGTCGGCATCGCTGCGAGCTAAGCGTGGGTACGGCAAGTTGGCCGGAAATCATACTTTTTCCGCCCTGTTTGAACCATTGATTTAAATTTAATCGATTTCGTTAATTCAAAGCAATTTTAGGCAATTCCTTACCTGAATTAATGCAACTCTAGGCAACTTAGGGAGAATTAACGCAACTCAAGGAAATTTAAGGCAACTGACTTTACCAAAACGGCTATTAGCACTAAATTTCTTTGAATTGCACTCAGGCAGACGGCAAGATATGTGTTTGTAGCTACACGGCTTCGCCGCGTAACTCCAACCACCGCCACTTATTCGCCTGTGGCCCAACGTATCTTGCTCTGCCAGGCCACAATCGCTGCCGCGATCTAGCAACGGAGAAACCATGCCAAGACAAAGCGACACCAAAGGGGAAACATTGAATCGCGAGCGTACACTTCGGTTCCGCGTCAATGCTGTTGAAGAAGGTGAGATCGAGGGGCGCGCCCGGAACGCGGGGCTTTCCCTTTCGGCTTTACTTCGGGCGGCAGCCCTAAACCATCCAATCCGCTCAGTTGTCGACCTGAAAGCAGTGGCTGATCTAGGCAAGATTAATGGCGACTTGGGACGTGTCGCGGGCTTGTTGAAGCTGTGGCTTGCGGAGAAAAATGGCCAGGGAGCAAGCTCGGTCGAGGTGGAGCGGTTGATGATCGAGTTTCGTGAGTTGCAAGCCGGTATTCGGGAAAAAATGAGCGCTGTCGTTTATGCTCGAAAGCGTGAGGGCTGAACCTGGAACTCTGTGGATTGTGCAATCCAATTCAGTTCTGGCGGTTGTTGGGGTGGTGCATTTCCTACTGTCATGGCTCGATAGTAATCGTCGCGAACGACGCTTTCAAACCTCATTGCTTGTCACGAAAATGCCCGTTTATTCAGGGGCCTTCAGGGCCCCTTGGTATTTAAACTGACGTCATACTACGGGCACGGCCTAGTCAGTGATCGGTTGATTTGCCATCGGCGCTCAGATTGATCGGTGCGTTAGAAATATCGTCAGCCGGGACAGGGCTGATCCAGTTTCTGACTTGTTCCAAATACTCTAAAACGCCGAATTGTAGGCTGCCCATAAAGCTATTTAAAGCTGACTCATATTCAAGGAAATCCACTGAGGTGTCGTCGATTTCAGATCGTCCGCTGCCGTACACGTGGCTCGCATCATAGTCCTCGCTTGCCGGGTGAGCTTCGTAGTTGTCTACGAGCAGACGAATCTTGTCAGTCAGGACGAGCCACTGCAGAGCACGCTCAGAGCCCATTGAGGCCGCAAGGTTCAGGGTCGAGCAAAAGTCCGAGTACCTCGAATGAGCAGTGAAGAGCGCGCATTTGAGTTTGCCGAGGTTCGGACTATTCTGCTTCACATCTTCGATCATCCTGTTGAGACTATCGAGTGTCAGGAGCTCTAAATTCACCTGATTGATCGCCATCGTGTGACCAAACCAGTGGGTCTTGGCGTAGGAATCAACTACTGAAGCAACTAGGCGATTCAAGACGTCCATGGTCTGCTTTTCCTTCCTGAGTCGTGGGATGGCCTCAATCACCACGTAGAAAAAATACGCTGCGATCAGCCCCGTCAGGAGGTCTCCGACGATGTCCTCAAACGCTTTTGATTGGAGGATCAGTACTGCTCTGGGCCACTCGGCAAGCATGTAATCCGTAGTCGGAAATTTCACCTTGATCGCGCACAGGCATAGTAGAGCCCTAACTGCCCAAGCACAGAGCATCCTTTCCGATTTGTCCTTCAAAAAGTCCCACATTCCCCTACCCTATGAAAAAAGGCCCAGCAGGGCCCTAATCTTTATATCGCACCGAAACCATACTTCCGATGACGGAGATCACCTAGAGCGTAGGACCTAACCCGCGAGCATAAAGCGACTCAGAATGGGATATCCCGGTCCGAACCATCTGCCTCAGCTGGGAATGGCTTAGAAGCTACAATTGGGATTACCAACGACGCAGCAGTGCGCAATGGATCGACAGCGCCCACATCAACAGCCGCTCCTGAAACAACGATAAGTGCATCTCCGCCTACTGGAGTGCCGCCATCATCTCCGAAAAGATCCTCATCTTCTTTTTCTTCCTCAACAGGATCTAAATCGATAAAGTCTCGGCCCATCATCATTTTGTAATGAGGCATATGGTCCATAGCCTTAAAGACCTTGAAGAAGATTTTTATATAGCTGTGTGCCATGCCATCGCTTATTGCTACGTAAAGGTCATCTGGCGAATAGTGGGATCCGTCATTAACCCAACTAATTAATGATTGGCATTGAACCTTTTCCTGCCCTTCGAACTTGTCGATGATGATGTGCGTATCTATATTTCCTAGGATTTTAAAGTAATTCTCCAAAATCCTACGCATGGTGTTTTGAATGGTGAGCGTCGGCAATGGTTTTTTTGTCAATTCTGCCCACAGTAACTGATAGGACGTCTTGATGGGATTACTTTCAAAACCTTCAATTTTCGAGAAATGATCGGGCTTGCGTACTATCCAAAACGTCTCATCCTTAATAGACGCGTCTCCAGTTCTTTGGGGATTAAAGGTGATTTCTTTATGAAAGTGCACGTTATGGGTCAGGACAAAGATCTGTTTTAGGTTATTCCCCTTCTGCCGAACTTCGTGAAAAAGCTTCTTGATCAAGCTACTCACGATGAACAGCACATCGCTATCCAAGCTTGAAACCGGGTCATCGATGACGACTATTCGATCAGTGCTGATGCCTGAGGTCGAGATGCTTCCCCGAAGCAAATGATAGAAGTACAGGAAAGTAACGAAGGTTTTTTCGCCTTCGCTGAGCGTTGCTTTAGCATCAGTTCCATCGCTTCTGATCAGGCGATATGAATTTTCGGCACATGCAGGATCTAGCGAGAAGCTTCGGAATCCAAAGTCTTTCAGAATTTTGTTGATCGCAACGACAGTAGGTCTCACACTTGTCAGCGAATTTTCAATCTTTGCAATTTCTGCGTCAGCTGTGGATATGTCTACTGTTGCCCTATCCAGGCTCGCAGTTATGCCATCAATTGCTTTGCCGATACGGTCAATGTCTTTAGTATAATCAGCAAGAGTGTCTTTAAGCTCAACATCAATTAGATATCGCCATACCGCATCTGTTAACTTGTTTTGCTCGACGGAGAATCCCGAAATAAGACGATTATGTTCAGATACCTTGAGGTTGGCCGCCTCGATTAGCTCAGAAATTTTAAGCGAAATTTCTGCCAGACCTTCTAGCGTAACTTCAGTACTAGGGCTTGCCACCTTGTGGTCAATGCGTTGCTTGTTCACTAATATGATTGCATTTAGGGCCTGCAACTCAAGATCAAGTTTATCTTTATCTAGATGCGGGCAATTCGTGGTCAGGACTGTTTGAGCCTGGGCTAACAGAGTATCTGCTAATTCGTTATAGGTATCCCGAAACATCGAAAGGGCTCGAGTATCAGCTTCGAATGTTTCGTCGAAGTAATCTTCGAGGCTTTTTTCGAATTCATGCGGTAATTTCTGTTGACAGAAAGGACAGTCATCGTCGGTATGGCCCAAGTACTTCATACCTTGCCTTATCCAGTCACTGTTTCCCAAGTGCTGGATCATCGCAGATACATTGACATCTTCTTTACCGACCACTTTCTTGCTCAGGGCATGGTTTTGCTCAAGCGCGACCAAACGGGACAGGTCTAGATTGGAGACAGCATTCATGGGCAATGGTGCGTCACCATAAAGTACATCTGCACGTTTGCGCAGGTCTTCAATATCAACCAGCTGGGAGGTGTTATTCTTGCTCTCCTGTAAGACCCTATTTTTGAAGGCTTCCCGGTTATTTCTTAGACCTTTGAAAGCCCCCTGAAACTCATCGTCGTGCTTCTGCTTTTGCTCCCAGCACCGTCCTACTAGCTTCTCTTCCAGGGCATTTTTTTCGGCAATTCTCCCGCTCTTGCCGTCCGGGCCATTCAGGTTTTCTTGAGCTTTGGTTTTGAAAAGCGCGTGGCGGTCTCTTTCCTTCTTGAGCCCTTCCAGGTGATCAAGTTGCGCCTGCTCGGCCTGCCCCAGCGTGAACACACCTTTGAACTGCTTAGAATCAGTGAAATTCGCCGCGATGAAATCGTTGTTGTAGACCAGTGCCGGAATCGGATTGCCCTTCCCCCAAGTGACCTTGGAGGCAGTTGATAGTGCTGGGGTGTTTATCAGCCTACTGATCGTTGTCTTACCTGCTCCGTTTGCACCGTAGAAGTAGTTCACAGCCTTCAGGTTTTGAATCGCTTCAGGGGTTACGGGGCTGTAGGTCGCTATGCCGGAGAGGGTGATCGATTCAATCATGTCTCGCATCCGTGGAGAGGGGAAGGTAGGAGCAGGCCAAGGCGGCCTTATATTTGGCGCACTTCGTCCTAGAATCCAGATCAGGCAGTGGCCTTTTGCCGCCTCAGCATAGACCAATACACCAGCTTGGGAGGGCGGTAGCAATCGAAAATTATCGCCGCGCACCCGCTGTCGTGATCTACTGCTTTTTTGGTCGCTCAGAGGAGTGGCCAACCGGCCAAGAGCTGCCCTTCGTGAAAGATTTCGTCTTATCCGAAGCTGCCGGTGGATCAGAATGAACTCAAACTGTGGATAACAGTAATTCGAGTTCATATACATTTATGACTTTTTACGAGAAAATTAGATATCAATTTTCTTGCTGATATTTCTTGTTGAAACTATTGGTATTAGGGTCGAAAACAAATGCAAAGAATTTGAAAGTAGTGTAGAATCGCCGCGCACGCAGGCCAGAGGCAAGTATGAATAACCCAATTGTTGAAAAAGTTACTCGCGAAGCGCAATTAAACCTAGACGCCTCCACAATTTTTGAAGGTGACGCGGTCACAGTATTAAGACGCTTGCCAAGCAATAGTGTGCGCTGCGTTGTAACTTCCCCTCCATATTGGGGGCTTCGAGACTATGGTATCGACGATCAAATCGGTCTTGAACTGACTATGCCTCAATTCATTCAGAAACTAGTTGCAGTATTTTCTGAAGTAAGACGCGTGCTTACTGATGACGGAACGCTGTGGATCAACATCGGTGATGGCTATACAAGCGGAAATCGCGGCTATCGTGCGGCGGATAAAAAAAATCCGGCAAGGGCAATGGCTGTTAGGCCGGACACTCCCGAAGGCCTCAAACCTAAAGATCTGATGGGCATCCCTTGGCGCTTGGCTTTCGCTCTTCAGGATGATGGTTGGTATCTACGAACCGACATTATTTGGAACAAGCCGAATGCCATGCCTGAAAGTGTGAAGGACCGGCCGACCCGTTCGCACGAGTTCCTCTTCATGTTCAGCAAGTCGGAGAAGTATTTTTACAATTCAGATGCAGTTAAACAGGTTGCTGATGGCGGCGGCTTGCGCAATTTAAGAACTGTCTGGAATGTGAACACTAAGCCATACGCAGGCGCTCACTTCGCGACATTCCCTCCTGAGCTGGTACGGCCTTGCGTGAAGGCCTCTACCGAATTGGGTGATTTCGTGCTAGACCCTTTCTTCGGCGCGGGTACAGTTGGTTTGGTCTGCAATGAAGAAGGCAGGATGTATGCTGGTGTTGAGCTCAACCCTTCATACGTAGACCTTGCGGTAGAGCGGCTTGGAGGAATTTTCCATAACGTAGTAAGGATATCGGCTGCATGAAGAAGGACCTCGCTTTCCCATTGCCTGAGCTTCAGGTCTCGTTCTCTTTGAAGCTTCAGGAATTTAGAAACGTCTGGCTTCAGGACGCTCTCTTGGAAACGGTATCCGAGTTAGCCGTTCCAACCATTGATGCAGAGCTGTCCAAATACGTTCCGGCAAAAGACCTCAAAGCGCTCGCCGCTAGGGGATTAAGAGGAGAACTTGTCTTCGCAGTGCCAGCAATTCTGCACGCGAACCCGCATCTGCTCGGCTACTACCGCCTTCTCCTCGGCTATAGCCAGAAAGAGTTTTATGGCTCGGAGTTTGGCGTGGCTTCCATGAAATGTATGGAGGTTGGTGGTCGCCTGAATCCGCGCTCTGTGGTGAAAATGGAGGAGCTCTGCGTCGCTCTTTGTAACGCGGCCTCGCATCTTGTGGGTAACTTAAAAGCAAAAGACCTGAGCATTGGACTCCTGGATGACCTGACCTTGCTAACTGTTGGACCGCAGATGCGGGGAGGAGTGAACAATAAACTTGGCCAGCAAGGCATCGTGGACGTCTTTGACGTCATTGAAGAGATTCTCAGGCCTGCAATTATCAACGCCACACGTGGGGCAATTGAAATAAAAAACATGAGCGGCCGGGATGTGTGGGTGGAGTTTGCAGCCGATCCGGATATCGTCATTCGTGAAGTAATGCCGGACAAATCTTCACGAAGAATCTTAGCAATTGAAGTGAAGAGTGGTACGGATGTGTCCAACATTCATAACCGAATTGGCGAAGCTGAGAAAAGCCACCAGAAGGCCAAAAAAGACGGCTATCGTGAGTGTTGGACTGTCGTAAATGTCTCAAAGTTGGACATTGATAAAGCAAAACTAGAGTCACCGACCACCAACGTCTTCTATGCTCTAAAGGCTCTTCAGTTAAGGAAAGGAGCAGTCTATGAGGACTTCAAGCAAAACATAATCGCGATGGTAGGGATTTCCTCGTGAAGTTTACTTCCAGTGTGACGGAATAGTCAGTTGGTATTTATTGGCGACCCTTTCCACGCCTTGAAGAATATGACTATGCTGCGCCAGGTCAGAGTCTGTCCACTGCGATCTACGTGCGAGCAAATCTTTCAGATCCACTAGATTATACATCTTCAAACTATATAGGTTGGCCCATGTGGCTTCACCAAATAAGTTGTAAATAGTGGTGGTGTCATCCCTTTCGCTTGCTATGCGTAGCAACCCTTTCAGAGCTGAAGCCGCATCGTCTGCGTCATCCCTGGTGTCGTAAGTGTTTAAAAGGTGCATTAGAAACTCTGATGGTAAAAAAGACATAGGATTGTACATATTTCTTGGCGGTGAAGCGTGATCAGGGGGATGTGCGCCAACTGCGAGGTACAGCTAGCATTGGGGGCGGCCGGAAACCCGCGCAACACTCGGCCTCGGCCGAGTTGGGGTCGCAGTCGTTTCGCATGCGGGCCGGGAGCGTGAGATGGACAGCACCGATGAACACCGGAATTTCAGCGTGATCCTATACACCTTTCGCGCTCAAGAGTTTCGCCTGGGCGCTGCGGGTGGGCGGCCTGATTAACAGCGAGCAGCATAGGCCGTGAACTCCCTATGCAAGCCGGTGATGGGAAGGTCTGCCCTGTAATTCGAAGCTAAATGGCTGCTTTTGGCCGCTTACTGCAGCGTTGAGAGGCAGTGCCGGCCAGAATCCGACGGTCATCTAGTGACCTGAGCAGGCTACTCTTGAGTTTTGAGGGCATCTACGACTAGGGGCGATCGATGAAAGATCGTAGTCACGACGAGGCGATGGTAGATCGTTTCCAGGCCGATCCCTCTTATGCGGCGGAGCTGCTGGCCGAGGTTGTTCGGGATGGTAGCGTGGATGAGTTGGCCATTTTAGATAGGCAGCTATTGGTAGCCTTTGCCACGGGAGAAGTTGATCCGACTTCTTGAAAATTTTTACTGTGCATGGCATTTTTCATGGTTGTTGGATTATTGCATGTATTAATATATTGTTTTATAAGGTTTTTTTTAGTCAATTTATAATAGAGTGGGGAAAACCACTCACCGCTGAACCCATTTCAGCGCTGAAACGTTTTGACCCATAAGGGCAGCCCAGGCTGCCCTTATTTTATTCCAAATGCGGGTGTATCTTATTTGCCCCTCGGGCATTGGCCTGCCAGCGCTTCCTCCCTTCCTATTTTCAAGGTGTCCCTCATACATGTCCTTCACCCGTCGACAAATACTCGGAGGTCTGGCCGGTCTTGCCGTCGTTGGATTGGGGGCGGGAGGAGCGTCGCGGTATTGGCTGGGGCGTGCCGGTCCGGGGGAGGGGCATGATTATCAGTTGATCGCCGCGCCGCTGGATGTCGAGCTGGTCCCCGGCCATCAAACTCCGGCCTGGGCCTTTGGCGGTTCGGTGCCGGGTACTGAGTTGCGGGTCAGACAGGGCGATTGGCTGCGGGTGCGCTTCATCAACCGGTTGGCGGTCGAAACCACAATCCACTGGCACGGCATTCGCCTTCCGTTGGAAATGGACGGCGTGCCTTACGTATCGCAGCTGCCGGTCAAGCCCGGCGAGTATTTCGATTACAAGTTTCGCGTGCCTGACGCCGGCAGTTATTGGTATCACCCCCACGTCAGCAGCAGCGAAGAGCTCGGCCGCGGGCTTGTCGGACCGCTGATTGTCGAGGAGCGCGAGCCCACCGGTTTTGCTCACGAGCGCACAGTCAGCCTCAAAAGCTGGCATGTGGACGAGGAGGGCGCCTTCACGCCCTTCAGTGTCACCCGCGAGGCCGCGCGCGAGGGCACGGCGGGGCGATTGTCGAGTATCAACGGCGTTCCACAGGGCGTTATCGATTTACCCGCCGGGCAGATCGTGCGGGTGCGCATTCTTAATCTCGACAACACCGTGACTTACCGGTTGAACCTGCCAGGCGCCGAGGCGCAGATCTACGCGCTCGACGGCAATCCCGTCGCGCCGCGCCCATTGGGCAAGGATTACTGGCTGGGGCCGGGCATGCGCATTTGTCTGGCGATCAAAGCGCCAGCCGCGGGAGAAGAGATTGCGCTGCGCAATGGCCCTGTGCGCTTGGGCACGTTTCGGTCAGTCGCCAGCAGCGACAAGCCCGGCGAATGGCCTGCGCAGCTGCCGGCGAACCCGGTCGCCGAACCCGATCTGGTGGCAGCCGAAAAGCTCAACTTCAATATCGAGTGGGCCGGGGCGGTGTCGGTCAATGTCGATAACGGCAAGCCGCCGAGCCTTTGGCAGATCAACGGTCAGGCGTGGGACATCACCGACAAGACCTGTGCGGATCGTCCCATTGCCAAGCTCGAAAAGGGCAAAAGCTACATCTTCGAATTGAAGAACATGACCCAATATCAGCACCCGATTCACCTGCACGGCATGAGCTTCAAAGTCATGGCCTCGGATCGCAGGAAGATCATTCCGTATTTCACTGACACTTTTTTGCTGGGCAGAAACGAGCGCGCACGCGTGGCGTTGGTGGCGGATAATCCCGGCGTGTGGATGTTCCACTGCCATGTGATCGACCACATGGAAACAGGTCTCATGGCCGCTATCGAGGTTTCGTAATGCGCCAGCCGCAAATCATCGATCGCAGCCGCGATCAACATTTCATGCGCGAAGCCCTGGCGCTCGCAGCCCAAGGC
>Ga0247742_10000527_pt1 | contig 30475 bp, 22 predicted proteins | sample UWRJL208509C2_FD_180944 | JGI IMG/M metagenome (GOLD analysis project Ga0247742, IMG submission 180944) | Plant litter microbial communities from Arlington Agricultural Research Station in Wisconsin, United States - UWRJ-L208-509C-2 | ecosystem: Environmental > Terrestrial > Plant litter >...
ACTGAAAGACGAAGTCCATGATATAACCTGCGGTGCTGCCGGAAATTCCGTTTCCTTCATAAACAGGTATTACAAAAAAGATTTCCTGAATTATTATTATTCAAAAGAATTTGTGGAGCTGCAGGATTTTAACGGTAAGAGTTTAAATTATATATATTCAGTAGGCACAACAGAAAAAAAAGGGCTAATAACTAAAATTGATCCTGATGGAAATGTAGTATGGGAAAGGGTATATTCATTAGATGGGAATAAGGAAAAGCTGATTTTCAAACGAATCATTCAAATCGGCAGGATTATTAATTCTACCAAGCCACATGCACAATGTATCCTGCACGGCACAACTGGTAATACTCACTACTTGTTTAGTATTGACCCTGAAGACGGCTCTGTAATATGGTCTAAACAAATTATATGGAAAGATCAGGATATTGTTATCCATATTGCTCCTGATAGCATTAATACTAATTTTTACCTGGTACTTTCAGACAGAAATCAAATTGATACCAATAAAAAACCCTTCGTTTCTATAATTGATTCTTTTGGAAACTTTATAGCAGGAACACTCCTTGATATTGAAAAAGAAGAATTTATTATCAATTCTATATGTGAAACAGCTAATGGCTTAGCTGTTGCGGGCAGATTTATTGAGGGATTATACAACGATTCAGTTGGGACTATTATACATCTGGATACTAACTTAAAGATTATTAATTCTATACGTATAGATAAATATTATACCACCATCCACGACATTGAGGCTTTAGAGGATGGCAAATACCTAATAAGCGGATATGATAACAAACAGGATGGTTTGTTTATTTCGGCTATTAGCACTGAAGGAATTCACGCATCCTACCATTTTCCTGATACTAAGAACCACAGGTCTGTGATACAGCTGTCTGCAGAAGGATATTACCTGTTACAGGACGATGACCAGAATGGTATTTTACATTTCCTTAAAAAGGACCTTACATTACAGTGGAGCAAAGAAATTAATATAGGCAGTCTTTCAAACGGAATAAGGAATTTTACGTTTAGCCAGCAAAGTAATCACATAACGCTTAATTGTTATAATCAAAAAGAGGGATCCTTAGTAGTACATACTGACAAGCACCTGAATAGTTGCCTTACTGCTATTTTTGACATTGTTGCCTTAAGAAGGATTGATATTCCAGTAGCAAAATTAGTGGTGAATCAGGAAGAAACAAAGCTTGACTTGAAAGAATTGGACGTTAATCCGGAAGAAACTGACCCTTCAGTAAAAAAATATTGTCCCGGAGGAGGATGTGGCGAAAAAGATGTTGAGGTATGTGACTTACGGGACACTATCAGTATAATCTATTTTAATGAACTGGTGGAACCTGCTATAGTTTCTGAAGACTATTTTAAAGGCGCTATACGAAGTTTTACTAAAATCACAGATACGATAAATTCATTTAACCCCAGATATGAGTTATCTAAAAAACTAAGTGTTCCACTTGAGCAAATTAATAGATTTATAATTAGGCCGGATCTTCCCACTTATACACTTGCCTGGAATGCAGTAACACCAATACGGGGACATTTGCTTCAGATCGGTCATTGTACCTGCGATTGTGATGCAGATGAGCTAACCATGCTGCATCAGGTATGCTGGATGTCTATCGAGGACTATGAATATAACATTAATATACCATCCCAGGAAGCAATAGCTGCCGATGCACAAGCCACTATAGATGGTATTACCCAGTATATACAGCCTATCTGGCGTCCTGATACAAGTTATTATGTGTATTTTATATTGAAGGATATTGTTGATAACGCAGCAGGTACACTCTACCCATTTACATACGGATTTACGACAGCAGGACCAATAGGTTTTTTCCATACAAGTGAACAATCAAGCTATGGGGATGTAGTGCTGAAAATCGGTGACATGCTACTAAAAGAAGACAGAAGCTATTTTACAGTCGTTGCTAACGGGCTGCAAAATGATGACGGGACGCTATATATCAGTAACACTAATGGTTTTATACTTGAAGACACAACAGGCCAGTTAAAGAATGCCGCAACCGGACAAATATTTATGATGCCGGACAATCCTAATGTACCTGTCAGGGTAATAGCACATCCGGAGCAGTATGCCTTAACTTCGCTTAAGCCGTATATCGATTATAACCGTTCGTACCCAAATGCAGATGGTAATTTGCTAAGTGCAAAACCTTTATTCTACGATGACCAGGTAAATGAGACTACCCAGATACTATTATTTTTTAATAAGGCGTATGCAACACACTTCTTCCAGAACTGGCCATCTTACAAGGCAGTCGACAATACTATGGCAGGCAGGTTAAAAATTGTAATTAAAGACCCTGTGGAAGGAATAGAAGTAATTAATCCACCGTATCTGGACTATGATGAAGATGATACGGAATATACCTATATCCCACAATCAGAGGAAATATGGACGCCTGATCAGGATCCTCAGGTACCGTTTGCGGTAAGTCACTACCTGAATCTCTACAATGCACCGAATTGTATAGGACAAGTTACTATAATAAAGCCTGCATCGGAATATGTAACTATTTTTCCGAAGCATTTAAAGCCAAATAAATTGTACACCGTTATTGTGAATAACCTTTTTGATGTTGATCACAATGGCGTATTTGGCGAAACAGCGGAAGTTAAAGAAATACGTGAAGTACACCGATTTGTGTTTAAAACCTCAAGGTATAAAGACTTTACCGAGCAGATTAACAGTTTTTATCTCCATAAGGAAATTAATGGTGCCATTGCCCAGCGTGAGGCCATCTTTAAATATGAAGGAACATTTACAACAGCACAGGTTAATGCCGCATATGCCGTGCTCACAGGTCAAGCTGTGACAGGATTTAGCCAGCAAATACTTGATAATTTAGAAATAAATTACCAGCATCCGTTTGATAAAATATTTGAAGGCATTCTGGGGATTACACCATGGGATGAACCTATATCTACAGAAGTTAACGTTTTGAAAGATACCAGTACAGGTACTATCATTGCCTTGATTGTAAGGAATCCTGAACCATTTAATAATCCGCGGCTAACAGCCAGCGACCTTGTTGATACAATGCAGGTTATGATTTCAGATACTGAGCCGGATTTCACCTATACTACATTATTCTCAAAAGATAATTCACAAGCTTTAATTATGAATAATGTTAAAAATATCACTAGTCAGAGTTTAACAATAAGATTCCAGTTGAAAATTTCGGATGGTTCTGAAAATATTATTCGTAGTTCAAGCATCCTGAATATTAACATAATTTAACCCGGTAACATTATGCATTTTCTTAATTCATATCAATATCCACAGGCGGCAGAACATTATAGAGTATTACAAGTTGGCAATGCTATTTTTTTGTTTGGAAAATATCAAAACTCGCTGCTTATAACCAAGTTGAATGTAGACGGAACCCTGCAGTGGTCCAAAATCTATTCAAATATTAGCTTCAGCACCACTATGGTTAGAAATGCTGTAGAATGTGACAATGGTGAAATAATAGTTATGATTCAAAATTATGGGCAGATTCCTACTCCCAGCTGCACAGTTTTGCGTTTCAGACCACTTGATGGATTACAAATTTGGTGTAAAAACTTTGCCGTAAATGCAACTACGGTACGCGAGGCAGAGTTGAATAAAGTTGGTAGGGAGACCTATATGCTTTATATGCATCCTACAGACAATTCTACAGGATCGCAATATTATGTTTATTTAGTTACTTTAAACGGATCAGGGGACATAATTAAAAAAGCAAAATATCAGGCACAGAGTGCTCTCACTTCGTATAATTTAGGAATAGCAGGGGATAATTATATTACTTCCGATGGTACATATATTTATGTTGCTACATATCTTGGAATCTTAAAATTAAACTATAACCTCGAATTGGTTTCAAAGTTTACTTTTAGTGAAAATGTAAACCTCAGTAGTCTAAGTTTAAAAGATTCTAAGATAGTACTAACAGGATGGACGTTAATTAACGCTACAGGTTCCGGATTTGTATCTATATTTGATTTCCCTACTTCAAACCAAAATGTTCAGTTTAGTGGTTTTAATAACAGTGTGCAACAGGTTAAAGTCTGGGATGATTGTGTTTATGTAAGTTATCCAAATAACGCCAAGTTTGAGAAATATAATTTTATAACCGGGACAATAGTATGGAGTAAGAAAATAGCACTTTCAACAGGCTCACTTTTGACAGAGATCGTTAATAATGATACTATTTTTATTATCAACTCATTAACAGTAGGTCTTTTAAATCCTGATGCTGACAGTTGTAAAACTACTATTAATTCGACACCAGGGCAGATAACGGCCAAAAATATTGGTATTGTTACAAATTATGGGCTTAATTATGCTGCCGATTTTGTAGTTAATGTTTCTACTATAACCACCACGCCTGTTACTGTCCAAAGTACCTTTACAAAGCTATGCGTATTTGGTGATGAGATACCGTTATCAAGCAATACAATGTTACAGTCTTCTCATTTTTATATGCAGGCCGCTGGATCTGAGGGTAATGACAGTGCTAAAGGTATACACCTGAGATGGGCTTTCAGAGAAGAATTGGCAGAGCATTTGCCTAAAGGAAACTACGCTACGACCAATTTTAACTTTAATAAAAGTGATGACTTCGTTAAAGTTTACAGGGCGAAATACAATCCAGAAAAGGTAATTTTAGATTTTAATAATGCACCAATCCAGTTAAATGAGGCTAATGCCCAAAAGAACTGGCTATATAGTGTAAATGATAAAATATTTCATGTTTATTTCAGGGATACGGTTAAATACAATCAGGTAAGGGCTACGATTAATCCTTCAAATGCGCCTCTGGATTTTATAGCTGCGTATGGGGATTCTTTACTGGAAATAGAAACCAAGACCGATCTTTCTTTTAAGATTTCACCGGTGTTTAAAATTATCGGGAGCGATAATAATGTGCGGGTTGAACTGTTGTCTGTTACCGAAAATAAAATAACTGCACCTAAGGCAGCTTCACTAAGAAAAAAATATAGCCTTACAGCAATAAACCAGAATGGGCTTGTGGCGGAAAATATAAGGAGTATACGCTTCAGGAGTGTCAATGGTTATGTACAAACCGTTGCTTTTGAGTTTTATGCTGACTTTATTACGGGTATAAACCAGAAAGGTAATTGGGAAGTTCTTGGAGAATATGCCTTAACAAAAGATGATGCAGTAGCTTTTGAACGTTTAGAACCAGAAGCAGACTCTTTAAAAACATGGCTTCGCTATAATGAACAGGCATTTGTAAATCCATTAAATTACAAGACCCGCTGGAACGGTAACACGTTGCCACCACTTGAACGTATTGTGACATCCGTTGAACGCTATATTGCCCTAAGCGACTCTTACGATAATCCAAAAGCTATTGAATATTTTCCGTTTGAGGATCAAAGTGCAGCAGCTGCTTGCGCCCTTACAAATCCCGATTACGATCCTTACATGCCAGAAGGTTTAAATGAAGCTAACAGTATTCCTATTTCATATCTGGATGTGCTGTTGCTGGGGTCTACCGATTACCATAATGCCAGGATGCTCGGCCTTGGTACCCTGGACTTAGATGAAGAAGTTTTTAGCGGTGCGTATATATACTTAGCCGAATACCTAACTTTCGGTGATCTTCAGGACGGGCTTGGCGCAAGGGAAGTACAGCATTTATACTGTTCTCTGCCAACATCCCTTTCGGACCACAGGCTACCTATCCCTGTGGATCTGCAACAACCTGTCGCAGGCCTCTTCTTTGATAATGGATATGACGATTCTGAGGTGGATGAAGAAGAAGTTGAAGATCCGGAACAATTAGACTATTCATCTGTAGAGCTGACCGACGATGGATATACTCCGGATGGTAAAACGCGATATTATACTTTCTATGCCCAATCTATTTTTGATGAAGACTACAATGCGCCTTTTTATTATGTAGATACTGAGTTTGTAGCGGCTGAAAGCACTTATCCGGTATTTGCAGGCCTTGAATACAGGAATACAGGCGATACGAAATGGATAAAACCTGAATTATCGTATAATCCTGAATTTTACAATATTGATTCGAGTGGTATCGATCCTAACAAGATGAATGAGACAGTAGAAATTGTAATCCCTGATGCGGGAAAACCATTGTATTCACATGCTGTCAAGGAAAGTGGCAAACTGGATTATTCGTCATATGGGATTAACTGGTTTAGCAGGGCTAACCAAAGCAGGCTCGTATATACTGTTGAAACACTGCTTAAACCTGCTAATGAGCTACTACCCCCAACAAGCGTAATGGCAACCTTAATACAGAAAGAACGCCCACTTTTATTAAGTACCTCCGCTGAACAGGATCTTTATGAAGCTAATCCGGATACAGATAAGACAATTGTACGCCTGACATTTGAATATAACCACGCACAGGAGCTAATCGATTATCACTATAAGATTAATGATGATGTGATTAATAACTATTTTGAAACTCCGGATTACAAAGAACCCTTTGCCGACAAGATAGAGGTTTTTTTCAGGGATCGTGTGCCGGCAAGTGTATATGGCAAGGTTAAGGCAGTGACACAATTAAGTAACCCCCTTGTGGCTGAAATTACTACAGAACCTTACATTGTTCTTAGCCAGGGAATAAACGAAAATATTATTCCCCAAACAAATCCACCAACATACAACCAGGTGTATACCCCATCTATTATACCAGGTTCGGAAAATAACTATATAGGCAGTATATTTCTAGTTAACGGTATCGAATATGTAATACAGGAAATTGATAATTCCGGTGCTTACCCTACATTTATTGTACTTAAAGCTGATGCTTCTGAAGCTATGCTGAATTTAAATTCAGGTTCAGTATCCAACGCAGCACTTATAGTGCCAGAGCCAGGCGGTTTGTTTATGGTAATCGAAAATATGCAAAATCTTAGTTCGTGGAATATACCTGTAAATCCAGGTTTCACTGTGAACATCGACCTTACAGAAGTATATCGCGAGGATGAGATCATTATAGAGAATACCGATTGCACCACTGAAACGCATGTGCAGAAATTTCGTGGAGTTTATAAGAAAGCAACGATAACCAAATTGCTGGAAAAGGTTGATCTAAATGATAATGGATATTTTGATGTGAATTCCGGAGTTGAAGGCGATCCAAATAATTCTAATTTTGTTTATAAACACCGGGGAGCATATAAGGTAACTTTCCTGGAATTCCACCTACCGCAGCACTCACAATATACTATTGCAAATAATTCTTACACAAATTCAGTAGAATGGCACAATGGCATCTTAAGGCTACATACTTTAAGTGGACTTGGGGCTACGCCGAGAAAAGAATTTAATGTGATCAGGACTGAAAACATAGGCACATCAAATAATCTGGTGCTGTACATACAAGACTTAACTTTTCCTTCTGATGAAACTTTGCTGGGCTCCTATGAAGGTAAAGTAATCCCTGATGGGGACGAATCAGCAACACAAATGGTAAATTATTATCCAGGATACAAATTATATCTATATAAGGATAATGATCTTGGGTTGAATGAAAACACCGTATTACCAGAGGGAGAGCAGGATATACGCTATACAATTTTCGGACTTAGGAGCAAGGATTTGAAAAATGAATTTGAATATGACAATGCTGAAGATTTTTTCTCCAAGATGTCAATTCCGGCACTTATGTTTGCTAATGCCCTCATGGAGCCTGCCCGTCCCCAAAAGCCAATGGGTGGTATGTATGCGACCCGTCCGGATTATTATGGAAAAGCCTCGTACACCTTTACTACAAAGTATGGTTCGGAAAGCGACAGGCACAAACCTTATTCTGTCCAATTTAACAGGGCAAGCGATATACAGTTTTTGTCTGCTATATATGATACCGCAGTACATGATAATGACCAGCAGAATAACCCGGTACTTAATACGCTCCAGATTGTCCTGAAAAATATCTTTATGGAGGGCGAAGAAGATTTTTATGTGAATAGGTGGAATAACCTGTTAAGTTTTAATTACACCTACACTGACAATCCTGCTGATAACGGACGGTTTATGGAATATGAAGGTCGCAGGTTACCGCTTCCTGATAATTCAAATTTTATTGGCAGCATAAATACATTCATAGATGAGCATAACCGTTTTTATAATTTGACAGGCTCTAATGCTGTGCCACATCTTGCGTCAAATTTTAACCTGAATACATTGGTAATTCCAGGGATGGAATCTGTGAACGGGGCGTTATTCGTTAAAGATTTTTTAAGGGATGTCTTATTGAATTGTTTCACACCATTAACAGAGATACCGATTGTTTATAACTATGTTAATGGAAGCAGCTATATACCTATTCCAAAAAAGCAGGTAGTCAGGGACAGGAATGGGAACCTGTTGAATCCTTCTGATACTAACTTTGATATGGCACCTATGATGAAGCGCATTGACCCTCCAGGAGAGCAGTACGCATCACAATTTACCGATTTTGGCCTTGATGGAGCATCGAATGCTAAATATTTCTACGCCGTAAGGGAAATGAATAACCAGCTTAAGACCAGTGATTACAGTGAAATACTTGGACCAATCAGCCTTGTAAATACCGCGCCTCCTGTTGCACCTCAGATTATTAAAGTAATCCCGATATTGGAGAGCCGCGTTTCAGATATAGCTCCTGCGATACAATTGCAGATAAACAGTTATCCTAAATCACAGCATATAGCTAAAGCCTCGATATATAGAGCTACAGATCCCACAGATGCATTGTCAGTAAGGACAATGAAATTAATTAAAGTAGTTGACCTTGAGGAAGAAGGAATTTTGGAAAGCAGTCAATGGATTTTAGAAGATGATTTTATTGATATACCTGAAATCCCGTTTGGAGATCCTTTGTTTTACAGGATGACTGTCTCACGGCGCATCCGTTATAACGATTCGGAACTTAATACAGTAGTGGATTATACCCCTTCGGAGGCTTCGAAGCTCATCATTACCAATATTGTAGAAAACTATAGTCCCGTATCGCCGATTTTGGATTATTATTCAGAACCTCTAAATGCGGATAATGAGTTGGGCTCTGTTATTTTGCATTGGGAAAAAACCTGCTACAAGGGCAAATACCATGTGTATAAAATGAACAGCCAGGGTAACTGGGTAAAAATCCACGAGTTGCAAACCAACGATCAGGATATTTACCTGCCTTTAGCAGATACACTGCTCCATTCAGGAATTTTAACTGTTACCGATGAAGGAGGGGATACTATTTACCACCATTTTAAAGTGATAGCTGAGAATACTGCCGGTATGCTAAGCAGTGAAGAAAAGATACTTACTATTTATATCCAGGATAACTGGCAGGATATAGGAGGTATAGGGGAAATGATAACAGGAAATACATTTATTATAAGATAAACACAATCAAAATATACTAATAATATGGCAACACAGAACAGAAATACATTAAAGAACTATTTTAATACCGGCGACAGGCCGACAGAACAAGAGTTTGGGGATTTTATTGACAGTACTGTTAACATTAATGAAGATAAGGCAGATGTATCTACTGTCATAGATGTTAATGATAATACTTCATTTGTGACGCCAAAATCTACAAAAAAACTTATTGACACCCATACGGTACGGAAGGTTAATAATGTAGCTGCGGATGCCAATGGCAATGTTCAGGTAACCAATATTACCGGCACTGCCTCTTCAATTACCGGTAGCATTTCTAAAACCCAGGTTACAGGATTACAAGCTGACCTGGATGCGAAACTAAACACCAACAATGTAAAAACTATTAATAGCCAAACCATTATTGGTACTGGAAATATAGATATAAGTGCAGGTGGGGCTGTAAAACTTATAGCAGTACCTTTGAATGCTTATACAATTCCGGCAGCAACCTCGCCAAATGCTTTTCCTACGAATTGCGATACTTTTAAACTACAGGCTAATAAGACCTATTTTTTTAAGGGTAAATATCTTATTGCCAATGGAACATCGCATACTATTTCTATGGGATGGACGGCAACCGGCCTTGTTATTTCATCAATGGAATATGTAGCGAGTCTGTTTTCTTCTAACCTCAATGCCTTTGCGACGGCTTTAAGCCAAACACAGGTTAGCGGGACTGCCTTAAAAGTATTAAACAGTTCTACTGCATCACCAACCACGACAATAGAATTTGAAGGGGTTTTAAGGTGTACTACACAAGGGAACTTAACTCCAATAATAGCATTTTCTACGCCAACAACAACACCATTAAGTACCATGAAAGTGGGAAGCTTTATTGAATTTACAGAAGTTGGAAGCAATAGTGTACAAACGATAGGTGATGTAAATTAATATTGATGTTATGGAAACAAGGTCTGGTTTTACAAAGATGAGTGTCGGCGAATTTAAACAATGGATTACAGGGCTAAAAGTAGCAAGGACAATCGTTCGCATACAGGAACACCATACTTACAGCCCATCCTATATTCATTTTAAAGGAAGTAATCATTTTGAACTTCAGGCGGGGATGAAAAATTACCATGTAAATCATAATGGGTGGAATGATATAGGCCAGCATTTCACCATATTTCCGGACGGAAGTATTCTTACCGGAAGAAACCTTGAAAAATCGCCTGCCTGTATTACAGGCCAAAATGCAAATGCTATCTGTATTGAAAATCTGGGTAATTTTGATGTGGCCGGTGATGCAATGACTTTATCCCAGAGAGATGCCATAATAGAAGTTACTGCCATTTTATGCCAAAAGTTCAATTTGGCTCCAAATTCAAATACTATCGTATACCACCACTGGTTCAATTTAAGTACCGGTGAAAGGAACAACGGGACAAAGAATAATAAATCATGCCCCGGGACAAATTTCTTTGGAGGCAATAAGGTTGAAAATTTTGAGACGTATTTTTTCCCGCTTGTAAAATCACAGCTTTCTGCCGGTCTTGCAAACATCAATACTCCTGCTGTCTTAAAATATGCAGCAGTAAGCAGTGATATGCTGAATATAAGGACACAGCCTAAAGCATCAGCAAGTCTTGTGGCTGACAGGGATGCCGCTGAATTTGGCGCTATCTTAAGGATTTATAAAATTGAAGGAGGATGGCTAAAGATATCTAATAGTGAGGAACATTGGGTTAATGGTAAATATACTGTAGAAGTACGACGGGCAGTGGTGAATGCAACTATTTTAAATGTGCGTACAGGTCCGGGAATGGAGTATCCAAAATCCTCGTCAATTGCCAAAGGAGAAGAGGTTTTTATTTCAGATGAAGAGAATGGGTGGTGTAAATTAGCGATGAAACCTGAGTGGGTGAGTAAAAGATACCTTGTTTTAAGTTTTAAATAAAAAAGCCTTCAAATCAAACGATTTGAAGGCTTTGAATTTTGTAGCGAAGACGGGAGTTGAACCCGTGACCTCAGGGTTATGAATCTTTACATAAGTGTGAAATCACCAGCAAAACCAGTATTATAAAATTTAGTCTTTCGGTTTTCGACCGATTTTAACGGGTATTCCCGACAACTTTCCCGACATCTATACCCGACAATAATTGTTGAGGTCTTAATGTTTAATGTTTCAAAATATTAAGTATATTTCATAATTAAAAATTAAGTCATGGATATTAAAACTTATGAAAGGATAACACGCGTTTACAAAGTGATAAGCAACAAATGGTCCTATCCAGATTATCGTGATGGCTACACCATTTTTGATAGAAAGAAATGGGAGAAAAATGAATCTATGTTTGATTTTCTTAATCAATTTTTAGGTGTTCAATTCTCAGTATACTTTAAAGAGAGTCATATAAAATCTTTTTCTTACCCAGAACGATATTTTGCAAGCGATACAATTATTATTACAGACAATCAAGTAAAAGTTCATTATGATTTTTCTCTTGTACTGTATTCTTATATTGCTCATGTGCTACGTCCTGAACTGCAACAATTTTATGATTTAATATTATCTGGTACTTTGCAGAATAAATATGGTAAATCAATAATTACGGACGAATATTCTGTTCAATATAGAGCTGGATATCATGAAGAGATATATAAACACATTCTAACAGAAATACCTCAATATGGTCTGGTTTGGAACCTTCTCTCAATTGGTAGTATCATAACTATCGAAGAATATACTGTAAAGATAAGATATGCCAGAATAGAAAATATATTAAAAGGTTTAGATGTGCAATACGACTTTTCACAAATACAAATAGTGTAGTCTATTTTAAAGTTTAAGTGAAGAAATAAATCCGTTTTGGGAATGTTTGGATAGTTCGTCACTCCTTAATTTTATTGTTTTGGTGTACTAAAAGTTATTGTAAAGAAATTACATTCTCTAAATAAACTATACAATTAAAAGAATTACTTTTGGCTTAACCTTATTGACAAATTAATGGATTATAGATTAGAATCATTAGACAGCGATAGTTTTGAAAAGCTTGTTTTACTTATTTGTAAAGACCTTTTCGGTATCGGTGTTGTTGGATATACACCAGGAAAGGACGGAGGGAAAGATGCAAGCTTTGATGGGGTTGCAGATAATTATCCATCAAAAAGTGGTGCTTGGAAGGGTAAGTTTATAGTTCAGGCGAAACACACCGTAAATCCTATTGCTTCATGTAATGATTCTAGTTTTAAAAAGGAGATTGATAAAGAGATTGATAAAGTTAAAGTTTTATCCTCTGCTGGCAAGATTGATAACTATATTGTGTTTACCAATAGAAAATATTCAGGAATCTCTGGTGATAATCTTGTTGAAAAAATAATTTCTGAAACAGGTGTTAAAAATGTAAAAATAATAGGTAAGAGTGATTTGAATTCACTTTTGGACCAGAATAAATCTATTGTTAAATTATTTGGATTAGATAAAACCATCATACCGTTTGACTTTTCAGATGAAGAAATTAAAAGTATAATTTTAGCCTTTAAAGAGCAATTATCCGAAATAAACAGCGGATTAGTTGCGATGGGTGATAAATCAAAATACGATTTCAGTCACATTGAAAAGGAAAAAAAAAATAAAAAAAATGGTTTAGGGGAAGAATATTATAAGCAAGAAATTTTGTCAACGTCATTAATGGACTTTGATAAAATTCAATTGTTTTTAGAAGATTCTAGAAATGAAACACTAAAAGATTATTATTATGATATTGCTGCTGAACTGAATCAAATTATCATTATTAGTAGAGATAAGTTTGATTCATTTGAAGAAGTATTTGTATACATTTACAAATATATTGCGGATAGTAGTACAGTCTTATTAGGTGGTAAAAGACACATATTTACTTTTCTTCATTTTATGTACATAGAATGTCTAATAGGAAAAAAATGATTAAACCAGACAGACATACCGACCCTCATTTTTCAGTAATTAATATAAGTGCTTTTATATTAAAGCAAATTAATTTGAATTATTCAATTCAATATGATGTATTATTAGAGAAAGTCACCAAGGTCTTAGGTGAAAAGTCAATTGAAAATTATCCGTATGCCCTAAACTTTCTATTTCTATTAGGTAAGATAAGCTACAAAGAAGAAACAGATACTTTTATAAGTAATGAAATTAAGTAAATTATATTGTAATCAAGAAAATTTTAAGAACGTTAAATTTAATTTAAACGGACTTAATGTGATTTATGCGGATGTAAGGTCAGGATTAAATGATAAAAATAATTCACATGATTTAGGTAAAACTAAATTAGCTGAATTAATTGATTTTATGTTACTTGCACAGGTAAATCAAAAAAAACATTTTTTATTTAAACTCAAAAATGAAAAAGGAGATTCTATTTTTAAGGATTATATTTTCTACTTAGAAATAGTTACAAATAGAGGTTCGTATGTTACAGTTAAAAGAGCAGTAGCTAGTAATAGCAAAATTTCATTTTCTGTAGCTTCTATATCTACTAATGGATTTACACCACCAGAAGAATTTGATTTTGTAGATATCGGTCTTGATAAAGCTAAAAACATTCTTAGTCATTATTTAGATTTTGATTTCTTTAATAATAAGTCGTATGATTATAGGAAAGCATTAAGTTATAATTTAAGAACCCCACCTGAAGATTATTCAGATGTTTATCAGCTTGCCAAATTTGCAAATGGTAAACATAGAAATTGGAAACCATTTGTTTTTGATTTATTAGGATTTGATGGTGATTTAATTTTGACCAAAGCGGATAACGATGAACAGATTGAAGAAATAAAAAAATTTATTGAAAGCATTAAAGCTGAATTTGGAGTTAAGCCAGAAGAGAGAGATGATTTAGTTGGTGAAATGCAATCTCGACAATTAGATACTGAAAAAATGGAAAGTGAAATAGATAAGTTTAATTTCTATGAACAAGATAAAGATTTGATTGATAGAGGGATTGAAGAAATTGAGGAGAAGATTAGTGACCTTAATACTTTGTCATATAACCTTTCTTATGAAATTGACAAATTGGAAAAATCAGTAAGAAATAATTTTGCATTCGACATAAATAAAGTTAGTAAGGTTTTTCAGGAATCAGGAATTTACTTCAGTGACCAAATTAAAAAAGACTACACAGAACTTGTGAATTTTAATAATAAGCTATCCGTTGAAAGGAATAAGTTAATTAATAAAACTTTACAAGTAAAAAATGACGAGATTGAAAAAGTTACTTCTATGCTCTTTGACTTAAATGAAGAAAAATCAAAACTTCTTTCATTTATTCAAGATACAGATTCATTTAAAAAATTCAAGACCTATCAAAAGTCCCTAAGTAAGGCTGAAAGTGCCTTAAACAATATCAAGGAGAAGATATCCAAGGTTGATTTGATAATCGAAAAACAGAATGAAATTAGAAAAAAGGAGAAAGAAATTGAAGATACAATCGTGAAATTGAAACAGGCTTCGAATTCAACAGAAATAAATGAAAGATATAAAGAAATTAGACTAAATTTTAGAAAGTATTATAAAGATATTATGAATGAAGATGCTAATTTATCATGGCATATCAATTCCAAAAACAATATCGATTTTCCTGCACCAAAAGTCTTTGATAAAATTACTACGGGGAAGACTACTGCTAAAGACGAAGGAAATACATATAAAAAATTATTATGTGTAGCTTTTGATTTAGCTATTTTGAGTAGCTACAATGATGAGTCGTATTATCGTTTCGTTTACCACGATGACGTTTTATCACAACAAGATAATGGTATAAAACATAGGCTACTTGAATTAGTAGATACTCTTAATATGAGCTATGATTTACAATATATCCTATCTGTTATTAAGTCTGACCTTCCTCATGACAAATTTGACAGTTTGGAGTACTTCACTGATGAAGAGATTGTTTTAACACTACATGATAACGATAGCACAGGGACTTTGTTTGGGTTTGAATTTTAGTGTTTTTTATCTAATATATTTCTAATCTTGACGATTGTATTATTTGATAAGTTGGTAATTGATGCCAGTTTTCTAATTGAATAATTTTTATCTTTTATTAATTCTAAATGTGATTGTTTGTATTTAGATAAAAATTGTTGAGGTGTTTCAATGGTATTTAATTGTCTGCCTTTATAAGTTCCTTTTGCTTTTGCAATGATAATACCCTCTTTTTGTCTCTCTAATAATGATGTCCTTTCCATTTCTGCAACATTGCTTAGGACATCAGTAATCATTTTGAATATAGAATTAGGTTTGTTTTCAATCATCGAATACAAACCAATGTTTTCTACATGGACATTTATGTTAAGGGTACTCAATAAATTTAATGTCGTTTGGATATCAAAAGCATTTCTTCCCAGTCTATCTATAGAATGAACTATTAAAGTATCAATCTTTTTATCCGATATATCGTTTAATAATTTTATTGCGCTAGGTCGTTCGTTGAAGGGAATGGAACCACTACACTTGTCAATATATTGTTTATGATTAACTGTTGATTGTCTATCAACATTTTGCTCTGCTGTACTAACTCTAATATATTTTGCTGTATTCATGATTCTTTGAATTTAAGAAAGCAAAGATAAGAAACTTTTGTTTAAATGTATCAATTTTAGAGTAGTTATTATTGATACAAAGCGAAATCAGTAAAACCGCTTAGATTTTTGGTTTATGTCGTATCATTGATAGAGTATAGTCTATTTTTGAAACGGAACCAATCTTAAGTTATTAAAAAAGGGGTTTTCAATTTTCTTAGATGACTCAGAAGTGCAAAGTGATGAAAAGCTACTAAACCGTTACTAGGTCATTCAGAAAAAATTAAAGAAGTCATTTACAATCAGGGAGATTTCAGAAATCACAGGAGCTTCGTCTACTACAATCATTGGGGTAAAGCAAGTAATGATTGCGAGAAAAATGATTTGAGAAATTATCGATAACATGTTTTAGAAGAAATCTAGACTACTTTTCACTATAAAAATGCCATATTTTCTACTATATTTACCCTGAAAAAATATTCAGATAAAACAATAATGGCAGATAAAAAATTATCACTAGTTACTTTAGAAGCTTGGCTTTGGGATTCCGCAAACATATTAAGAGGAAGCATAGATTCCTCCGATTTTAAAAATTACATATTTGGCTTGTTATTTTTAAAACGTTCCAACGATGTATTTGAAGAAGAAGTTGAAACCATTATGAAACGTGATGGAGTTTCTCGTGAAGAGGCAGAAGATGAAACCTATTTTCAAATGCCTATTGAATCTCGCTGGGAAACCATCAAAAAAGAAACGGAGAATATAGGCATTGCCTTAGATAAGGCTTTTGCTGGTATCGAACGTGAAAACACTTCGTTAGAAGGTGTAATGACTGCCACAAAATTTGGTGATAAAGAAAAACTTTCTGACGAATTACTACAACGCCTTTTAAGACACTTTAACCAACATTCATTAAGAAACTCTCATCTGGAATCGAATGATTTACTAGGTGACGCTTATGAGTATTTGATTAAAATGTTTGCTGACGATGCTGGTAAAAAAGGAGGCGAATTTTACACGCCTCGTGGTGTTGTTCAATTGATAGTACAATTGATAAAGCCTGAACCAAAGCAAAAGATATATGACCCAACTTGTGGCTCTGGCGGTATGCTGATTGAATCGGCCCGTTATATTGCAGAACAACCTAATGGAAAAGTAGGAAGCAATATCAACGTATCGCTTTTTGGTCAAGAAAAGAACCTTGGAACTTGGGCTATTGGTAAATTGAATATGTTGCTCCATAACTTTATGGATGCCGATATTCGAAAAGGAGATACTTTAATTACTCCCCAACACAAAAACGAAAACAACGACCTGGAGTTGTTTGACCGTGTGATTGCCAATCCTCCGTTCTCGATGGATGGATGGTGGACACCAGCCGAAAACTCCATTGAGGTAAAGCTAGACAAAGACGGTAAAGAAAAGAAAGTAACTCCTAATTATGCCAAAGTAGTGAGTGACCCTTACGGGCGTTTTCAATACGGGATACCACCAAGAGGCTATGCCGATTTGGCCTTCTTGCAACACATGGTAGCGGTCTTAAAACAAGACGGAAGAGCTGGTGTTGTTTTACCGCATGGTACGTTGTTTAGAAGCGGAGCTGAAGGAACAATTAGACAAGGTTTGTTAGAAGCCGACTTGGTTGAGGGAATTGTGGGTTTACCTAGTGCTTTATTTTACAATACAGGAATTCCTGCTTCTATCTGGATTATCAATAAAAATAAAACCGAATTTCAAAAAGGCAAAATAACAATTATTGATGCCAGTAATGATTATAAAGAAGGTAAAAACCAAAATGAATTATTGCCTGAACACATTGCTAAAATTGTAAAAGGATACGATAGTAACAAAGAGATTGATAAATACATGCGAATAGTTAGTGTTTCTGAACTAGCTGAAAACGACTACAATTTAAATATCTCTCGGTTTATTGATACCTCAGAAGCAGAAATAGAAGTGGATATTAAAGCGGTACATCTAAAACTTTCTGATTTAGAAAAAAGAGAAAGTGAAATTAGTGCAAAGTTGGCTGGATTTTTAAAGGAACTAGGAGTATGATAGAAGGATATAAAGAAACTCAATTAGGTTTGATACCTTCAAGTTGGAAGCTTATGAGTTTGGAAGAAATCAATATTCCAAATAGTTCAATCTCATATGGGGTAGTTCAACCTGGACCAGAAGATTTTAATGGCATTCAGTTCATCAGAGGTGGTGATATTAAAGAAGGAAAAATCAGCAAGGACTTAAGAACAATTTCGAAAGCAATTTCTGAAAGTTATTCAAGGACTCTTTTAAAAGGAGGTGAAATACTAATTTCTCTAGTTGGATACCCTGGTGAATGTGCTGTTGTCCCTAAAAGTTTGAAGGGTGCGAATATTGCAAGACAAGTAGGCATCATTCGCTTGACTGAGAATAATGATAAATTCTTTATTCGACAATATTTATCATCTCCTATCGGAAAGAAAAATCTATTAGGGAATTTAGTAGGTTCAGCTCAGCAAGTTATTAATCTTAATATGCTAAGAAAAGTCCAAATTCCTCTTCCCTCTCTCCCAGAACAACAAAAAATTGCCGAAATATTAAGTGCCGTAGATGATAAAATTGATGTCATAGACCAACAAATTATCGAAACTCAAGCACTCAAAAAAGGCTTAATGCAACGTTTGCTTACCAAAGGGATTGGTCATACGGAGTTTAAGGATTCGCCTTTGGGGATGATTCCTAAGAGCTGGGAGATTGTGAAATGTGATTCTATAGCTGACATAACATCCAGCAAAAGAGTCTATCTATCAGATTATACTGATTTTGGGATACCTTTTTTTAGAGGTAAAGAAATCACTCAACTTGCAAAGGGAGAAAAATTAAATGATTTAGTCTATATCAAAGAAGATACATTCATTGAATTTAAAAATAGATTTGGAGCACCAAAAGAAGGAGATATACTTATAACTGCGGTAGGGACTATCGGTTCAATTTATATGGTAAACTCTACTGATAATTTTTATTTTAAAGACGGGAATTTAATGTGGTTACGTAAAATTGATTCTCGTTTGAATAGACAGTTTATCACACATTATTTTCGCTCAATTATTTTTCAAAATTTAATTGATATTATTTCAAGTGGCTCAAGTCAAAAAGCATTAACAATTGTAAAATTTAAGTTATTACCAGCTGTTATTCCTCCACTTGATGAGCAAAAAAAAATTAGCGAAATACTTGATTGTGTTTATGAAAAAGTTTCTGTTTTGGAAGAAAAGAAAACCTACTATCAAGAACTCAAACAAGGCTTGATGCAACAGTTGTTAAAGGGTAAAATTAGGGTTAAAGTTTAAAAAAAGAGACAATGGGAAAAACATTTAATATTTATTGTGACGAAAGTACGCATTTGCAGAACGATGGCATGCCATATATGCTAGTCTCTTATGTGAGTTGTGCTTACCCACAATTAAAAATTCACAAGGCGTACATTACACAACTAAGAGCTAAACACAAGTTTAAGGGTGAAATAAAATGGTCGGATGTTTCAAAATCAAAGTATGAATTTTATTCTGATGTAATAGATTATTTTTTTGCCACAGATATACTATTTAGAGCAGTAATAGTAGATAAGAGCAAAATAGATGAGACCAGAAAAGATTTTACCTATAATGATTTCTATTTTAGAATGTATTACCAATTATTATTTCATAAACTGAATCCCGAAAATACATTTAATATTTATTTAGACATTAAAGACACCTGTAGTCAATCTAAATTAATACGATTGCAGGACATGTTAAACACCAAAGGTAATATTAGAAACATCCAATTTATTAAATCATACGAGAGCTTTTTTATGCAGATGTCTGATTTAATCATGGGTGCTATTAATTACCATATAAGAGGGTTGAACAAAGTAACGGCTAAAAATAAATTAATCGAAAAGATAGAGTCTCACACCTCTATTTCATTAAAAGAATCAACACCAAAAAGCAACGATAAGTTTAACCTATTTTATATAGATTTAAAGTAAGTAGTATGCCGTTAAATCAAATTAAAAAGTACTCAGACTTACTTGAAATCATGCATCTAAATGACTATGGTAGATTAGCATCATTAAGGGCAATCTACGATAGAGACATTCAAGACAATGAAAATCTTGCCTTTCAAACAAAAATAATAAGACCGATTAAAAAAGATGGACAACCGTCATTTGATACCGTATTTAACCATTTGATAAAAGAAGAAATTGAAATTGAAGAAGAGGATGGAAAAACAGTTAAAAGAAGGGTTTTTGAGAAAGACAGAGCGCAAAGGTTGCATTGGGTGCGATTTCATATTGAGGTAAAGAAAAAAACTGGTATGGAAATTTTTAGCACTGAGGAAAGAGATGTTAAAAAACGTAAAAATGTATTCAGAACCTATATTTATGACTTGGAACAACAATATGTAGTGATTCTAGAGCCTCAAAACTCTGGTCTAGACTATTATCTGTTATCAGCCTATTACTTAAATAAAAGTTGGGCAACAAAAAACATGTTAAAAAAGATGGCTAAAAAATTACCAACAGTCCTATAAAACCGCAAAGCTCGGTACATATCTTGATGTACCGAGCTTCGAAACACTATCCTCCTAATGTGGTAGGTTGTGCACTGCAAATATAAGAACAAAAAAAAGTAATAAACAAGTTTTAACAATAAAACAACGTATTAAAAAAATTAAAACATTGATACCATTTTAAAAGACAAGGTTTTCATTGACGTTAAATCACTTTATAAAAGCTTAAAAAAGTATAGTAGAATCTAAAATTAATTTAGAATAATAAATATAATCTAGATTGCATTTAAGGCATAAAAAACGCTGATTACTGGTTCAGCGTTAGACCTTTTTAGATTCCAGACCGTAGGTAAAGAACAGTGCAAATGTACATAATAAAATAAACATGACTAAATCACCTGAATATATCCATAGCGAGTTACCAGCCATAGCTTTATTTGAAAAAATGGACTACCAGTATCACAATGGAGAAATGCTTGAAGAACGCAATGATATAACTGAAGTGGTTCTCAAACAAAGGTTATTGGATGCAATTAAGCGCATTAATCCTTGGATAAACGATAATAACCTCAATAAAGCCTATAGTTTAGTCACATCGGTTAATGGAGCTTCGTTGATGGAAATAAATGAGAAGATTTGGGACATTATCAAAGGAGGAACTTTCACCGAAAAACAACTCATAGATGGAGAGGAAGAATTTCTTCCTGTGTATTTCATTGACTATAAGAACCCAGAAAACAATGATTTTTTGGTTGTTAGCCAAATGTCTTTTCATAATAGAGTAGGTAGAAAATCCAGACCAGATTTAGTTGTTTTTATTAATGGTCTTCCAATTGGAGTTATTGAATGTAAATCTCCAATAGCACCCAACGCTTGGGATTCTGCTTATAGTGACTTAAAAGAATATCAAGATTTAAATGAAAAACTATTCCATTTTAACCAAATTCTGGTTGGAATTTGGCAAGTTGGTGGTTTGTATGGCGCTATCTCTTCGCCACAACAATTTTATTCTGTATTCAAAACTAACAAAGAAGATAATTTAGACTTTCTTGGTGAAAAACCAACCGAACAAGATAAATTAATTTATTCTATTTTTCAAAAAGAGAGAATCTTAGATATTATTCGCCACTTTGTGTTATTTGAATTAGATGAAGGAAGAACTATTAAAAAGCTACCTCGTTACCAGCAAATAAGAGCAGCAAATAAAACCATCAAACGCTTACAATCAGGAGAAGGTGGTGTTGTTTGGCATACACAAGGCTCAGGTAAATCGTTAACAATGGCTTATGTTGCCAGAAAACTACAAGCTCCAGAATACGGTTTCAATAATCCAACGGTTTTAATAATGACCGATAGAAAAGATTTAGATAGGCAAATTAGCAACACCTTGCGAAATGTTGGATTCACGAATGTAAATCAGGCTTCATCTGTGGTTCATTTAGATAAATTACTTCGAAATGATTATGGTGGAATTATCACTACGACAATTCAAAAATTTCAAGAAACAGATAAAGAAGCAACTGTTTCTGAAGACCAGACAGAACTAGAAGAACGTGGTAATTTGATGATTGAAAAACATTTAAAGGATAAAATGCTTATTAAGATTACCAAAGAACTACAAAAAGGGAAATGGGTAGAAATTGAACGAGCGGAAATTGAATTAGAAGAACTTTCAAAAAAAGAGAACCTTTATGTTTTAGTAGATGAAGCACACCGTAGTCATTATGGTTTTTTAGCTTCTTTCATGCGTACAGTATTACCTAATGCAAAATTTATAGCCTTTACAGGAACTCCAATTTCTAAAGAAGATAAATCAACTCTTGGAGAATTTTATGGCGGAGAATATATTGATGTTTACACCATTAAAGAATCTGTTGCAGATGGGGCAACCGTTGCTTTATTCTATGATGAGGGAATATGCAAATTAGATGTTAAGAAAGAAGCACTCGATGCAGAATTTGAAAAAACCTTTGCAGATTCTTCTGAAGAGAAGAAAGATAAACTAAAGCGAGAAGCACTTAACAAATACCAGTTATCAACTGAACGGATTGATGATATTTCCAAACATTTAATTGACCATTACAGAGACAAGATTTTTCCAGATGGTCATAAAGCTATGATTGTTTGTAGTGGCAGACCAGTTGCTATTAAATACCAACAAACGTTACATAGGCTCAAAGAAGAAGGTTATCATAATTTTGATTCTAAAGTGGTAGTGAGTATTAGTTCACCAAAGACAGACGCTATTGCCAAAGATTATTATGAGACCTTGGAATGGAACAAGAATAATTCAAGCAATAAAAAACCAATATACGTTGTGCCACCTGAAAACATCAAAGATGCCACGGATGATTTTAAATTGCCTTTTGGGAACGAAACAGAAACAGAAAAATCAGGTAAAAAGAAGTTTGACAATACTGCAATCATGATAGTGTCGGATATGCTACTTACAGGTTGGGATGCTCCTATTGCTTCATGCTTGTATTTGGACAAACCTTTGAAAGAACATAACCTTTTACAAGCAATTGCCAGAGTAAACCGTTCACGAAAAGGAAAGAGCGCTGGATTTATAGTAGACTACAATGGAATCACAGCGTATTTGATTCAAGCCTTGGAAATCTTTTCGGGAGACATTAGACCCGATGATATTTTGAAAAATTTGAATGAAGAATTTCCAAAATTGGAGATGAATCATACCAAATTAGTTGATTTTTTTAAACCGATGAAAATTGATAGAAATTACGAACGAGAAAACTATATAGATTCAGCAGTTAGGTTCATCGAACCAATAAATAGAAGAGATGATTTTAAGTCACTTTTGAAAGACTTCAACAAGTCAATTAATATAATTTTACCAAATACGAAGGCACTAAAATTTCAAGGCGATTTTAAACTTTTTAACGAAATTAAATTAAGAGCTAGAAATACTTTTCCAGATGATGATGATTTAAAAATTACCAAGGATGAAAGCAAAATGCTTCAATCCATGATAGATGAACACTTAAAATCACTAGGAGTTTTGAGTCTGTTAGAAGAACCTATTTCCATAATTGACAAAGATAAATTCAAGGAAGAAATTATGAATGCATCGCCAGCTACCAAAGAGTTGAAGATGCGAAATAACTTGAGGCATACAATTAAGGTTGGGTTGGATAAAAATCCAGACTTTTATAAACCGTTAGCACAAAGATTAGATGAATTATTAAAACTAAAAGAAGCTCAACGAATTGATGAAGCCCAATTACTAATTGCTTATACTGCAATACAAGATGAAATTATAGAAGAGCAAAAAGAAGGTGAACAGAAAGGCTTTGTAACGGAACGTGAGCGAGCAGTTTATAACACAATGAAACTTATATTTGGTGAAGATGCAGAAGATGCAACCAAAACCTTGTTTGACCTCATAAAAGGTGAGCTAAGTATTGTTGCTTGGGAATCTAAAGGTCAAGTTTTGAAAGACATTGAAAATAAAATAATCAGGTTCTTAAAAACTAAGCTTGAGCGTTCGGATGCAAAGGATAAAGCTAGAGAAATGGTTGATGTTTTAAAAAAGAATAGAGATGTTTGATGAACTTGAGAAATACAACTGGTCAGAATGGGATGCTTTTCCAGACCCTAGAAAAGGAGAAAGTATTACCGCTCCTTTTGGATATGGCTTATATCAATTAAAAAATGTAAGTACAGGAGAATTTATTTTATTTGGCGTTAGTAATAATTGCGCATGGAGAATGACATCATTACTTCCTGCTCCATATGGACGCGGGACAAGAAATAACGCGGCAAAGCGAGAATATTTATTAGAAAACATAACTTCAATTACCTATAGAACGGTATCTTTTTTAAGTAAAGAAGAAATGATTTTTGCCGAGCAAGAAATAAAAAAAATCAACGTCCATAAATTCAACACATAAATGGCTTCAACGGTTAAATATGGCAACCGCACGATTAAGTACTCGCTTTTAGAAAAAGAAGAGCTTAAATCGCATTATATAAGCGTTGAGAAGGGTATTGGTGTTACCCTTAAAGGCAAAGCTATCTCACAAGAGCTTGCAGACAAGTTAATCCTAAAAAAGGCTAAATGGATTTTGGATAAATTGGATTTAGTAAGCTCAATAAGTGAAGGCGATATTGTTACGGGGGCAAGAATCCAGTATCTAGGAAGGAAGTATTATGTTCAGCTGGTTATAAATAATGAGGCTACTAACGTTGATATTGATTTTACAGAATCTAAGTTCAAAATTATACTGCCGAGCCAGCTCAATACTCAGGAACAGTTGCGTAATGCCTTTGAAAAATATTTCAGGATAAAAGCGCAGGAAAAAATAGAGCCCATCATAAGGAAGAAATCAAAATCAACAGGTTTGGCTTATAATAATATTAAGTTTATGAAGCTTGAGAAACGTTGGGGAAGCTGTACACCCAACAACACTATAATTATCAATTTTAACGCTATTAAGCTGCCCTTCTCACTTATAGAATATCTAGTAGTTCATGAACTGGTCCATACAAAAATAAAAAGCCATTCAAAAGAATTTTGGGCCGAGCTATCAAAGTATATTCCTAACTGGAAGGAGCTGGATGCTAAGATATACGGGATGAAGTTGTAGCTAAATTATGTATCAAGTATTTTCTAAATAAAAATTACAACCAATGGACAACAATCAAGAATTCGAATATCATGGCTATAAATATGTGCTTGACGGTAGTAATCACGAGGTTTATAGCGATAAGAAGCAACCTGATGATATATATAAATATTATTATCCAAATCAAAATAGCATAGATGCGCTGATAAATCAGTATTTGTACGCTACGCATCCATACTTATTTAATGATTCGATTGATAGCTCAGAGTTATTACTAGATTACAGCAACATCACTCTTGAACGCTACAAAAGTTTTTATAAGCAAACTCTTAAACCAGAAGAATATATTAAGCATAATTTTGATGAAATATTTGTAGAGGATAAGAAAAATGGTTTTGCATCAATAAGGACAAATTTTCATCAATATTTCTCTAGACAGTATGGTATCATTTCCCTAACTACAAATCCACTTAATATATTGATGTGGTCCCATTATTCATCTGAAAAAGGTTTTATGATAGAATTGGACCGTAATTGCGTAATTTCAAATCTCAGAAAATTAAATAGAGATGTTAAAAACTATTGTTTTCGACCAGTGCAATACGTCAAAGAGTTAGAAGCAATCGATATGTTTCAACCTCCTTTCACCACTCCAGATATTCCTTTTTTATATGCTACAAACGTCAAAAGAGCTGAATGGGAATATGAAGACGAGTGGAGATTATCAGTCTATAAAACCGATATGGGCATTCCTTTCAATGTACTTTTACCAGGGGCCAAGGATTATGATGGTAGTGAAGAACGAAAAATTTACTACGATAAAAGTTGTATCAAGGCTATTGTTGTAGGTAAACAATTTTTTAATGGTAAGAATTGCTCGCAACAGAATGCTGATGGCTCATTTGAAATCAGTGATAAAGATTTTTTGAATCTCCTAACATATATTTTCGATAATCATAACGATAAGTTATTCATTAGTGGAGAGCTACAGAAAGGAAGTAAATTTGGTAGAAGTGTGAATAAAATTAAGTTAATCCGAATGAGTGAGAACACTTTCAATGTAGTGGATTTAAAAGAAGTTTATAGTAATATTGACCAATAGGAAATATTCTCAACTTAGTACATCGAACTCTATTTAAAAAACATTTCCAAGATTAAGTATGAATCTGCATCAGAGTATATAACATCATATTTTGATGCATTTGTAATTATATGGCTTCTTATAATTGTACCAAGGATTTCAAAACCGTTATTAAGCGAAGTACCGTCGGAAAATATTAAATCTTTTGCTGTACTTAAGCCAATAATTTCATAGTTTTCATCTAATGGTAACTTTAACCAGTCCCAACCTTTTGGACTTGGATATTTTACCCAACTCGAACTTCTGTTCAAGACTACTTGATGTTGAGTACTCCATTCTGGAACGGAGACAGCAAAAATTAGCCTGTCACTGTATTGTAAGTTTATCATTGAAGCAGTATTACCCATTTTGCTAAATTAAAAAAAATGTGTAATAAAAAACGAGGCTTTCGCCCCGTTGATTTACTTGCTAATTACAAGCTGTTTTTTATAAGAAGTACTACCACAAGTACAGCCTGTGAAACTGCATTTCTGGCAAGTGGTTTTGTTGCATTTTGAGCATTGTTTTGCACGGTCCCCACTGTGGCTGTTACCGCAATTTGGACAGGAGGTTATTTTATCCATAAAATTAATTTTATAAGTTTTTGAAGAATAAGAAAATTAGACCAACGGTAATTAGGAGATGAAACCAAGCGATGTAAACCGTTCCGTCATTTTTCTTCCTCTCTAATGCATCTTTAGTATCTATCTGGGCAATAACATCATATTTATTTTCAATATACGGTAAAAGGAATTTAGCATATATGAGAAAGGAAATAAAACAGAATAAACCAGTAAAGAATGCAAATGTTTGCTCGTCTTTGAAGACGGCTTTGGCAATTCCAGCTGCCACAAATGGCCAGATGGTATAAATGATTTTTTGAGTTGGATTCATGGTTGGGGATTAGCAGGTTTTACATTACCTGTTTTATAGTTTGGGTTCATTTTTCTGGCGACGACAAGTGCAGCCGATTGATTTGCTGCATAGACACGCCTAGCTGTCCTAAAACCGCCTCCTTTAGGATAGAGGTCAACAATCCATTCTTTCATTGTTATTCAGCTCTTTTGTAGTATTTTTTATAGCCCCATTCTTCCCATCCATCCAATAGTAATTCGTTACTATTTATAGAGATGGTCCACGCAGAATCTGAGTTTTCAAATCCCATTTTGAATCCTGAACCGTTTGACCACCAATCCCAACCTGTACCCACACCGTTAATACAATTCGCATCAACATAAACCATTTCAAGAGCTTCTTTATTTGCAAAGAATTCTAATACTTCTTTCCCACAATCACCATTGACATCATACATCGTAGGTTGCGCGTCCCCTTCATAGATTGCCTTATATAAAATCCATTTTCCTAAAAGATTTGATACATTAGGAGTGCTATTGCCAGTTGGATTCCTAGAATAAAGCCAATATAGTTCGTCATTTTCGCCATCCTGATTCAAATCATATTGATTAGAGAAAAGTACCAATATTTCGTTATCAAGTTGCACTATTTGTAATTGTTTGCCTGAGTTTGATAGAGTAATAATATCTCCATCAATTGAAAAAATATTCTCGTTTCCTTTATGCTCAATACATTCTCCTGTAATATTATCAAAATAGTAAGATGTTAATGAGCTTGAAGTAAAAAAGGCGTAATCATTTTCACATCCGTCAGCATGGAGTGCTGGTGTTACTTCTCCATTTAATGTCGTACTTATGTTGTACCACTTTCCTTCAATTGATATTGAAGAAGATTCATCGCTATCATCGCCAGAGCAAGATGCTAAAAAGCCAAATAATATAATTAAGAGCAATTTAAAAACATTTTTCATTGATTGGATTTATTTGTTAGTAATACAAAAATAGAAATAATTTTTAAATAATGATGTATGTATCATGATTCATGAATCATTGATTGCGATTCTTGATGGTTTTACCTTTATCCTATGCGAGTAAGAAAAACCCAAATACCAGAAAACGTGAAGACTGTTGCCCAAAACATCAAGGATTTGATAGAAAAGAAGGGTTTAAAGACGAGTGAAGTAGCGGTTAATGCACAAATTGACGTTGAAACATTTAGGCGATATGTCGGTGGCCCGAATGGACCATCAATTATTATGGGAACGGATAAATTAATCAAGATTGCATTGGCTTTGGAATTGGAAGATTATAATGATTTATTTAAAGACGTAAAATTATAGTTGTAGAAAATATACTTGTGGATATGTTTTACTTAAAAAGAAGGCTTAGCCTTCTTTTTAAGTAAGTCGACCAGTTCTTTTAGGTCGCTCTTTGAAACTTTTTTCAAATCTATCGTTATCGGATATTTTGGTTTAATGCTCGGGTCAGCAAGCAAACGTTTAAATTGTGCTGTAGTAATAGTCAGTTTCATAAATGTTTTTATTATAAATATCGCAACAAATATTAATCTCTCTTTTTTTGCCCCAAAATTTTTCCAGGATTTTTGAAGGCATCTATATGCGCTTGTGCATAAAATTCCAAAAAAGTCGATTGAAAGAGCGGTTTTTTGAACAACATTTTAAAGAAATGATGATTGGGAGGGAGGATATCACCACCACACTGATATTTAGGTTTTTTGTATCCTTTAATGTCCTTTAAATCAAATAATTGTATTTATGTGGAACGTGCTACGTAAGGGTCTTTTATGCTATAATATCTATGTCTATTTATTAGGATTCATGTTATTAGCAATCAGTTGGATATTTTAATTAGCTCTACTATTTACATTATTCTTCGCTACTTTATATTCTAATTATATTATTATACCACTTCATATACGTTACTTTAAATATAGAGATTTTATATAGGGTAAATCCTTATAGATAGTGGTATTATTCCAATATTGATAAATATGGTTTTGCTTGTTTTGCGCTATTGTAAGTCTCTAAATACTAGGACTTGATAATGTGAAATAAAATGTGTATACTTATGAAAAACAAAGAGAGTAAACTCTAAAATCCTTGGTTATTGGGAGGTCATGGACCCAATTTCTTCTACCAAGTTAAAACAAGAAGTCATAATCCTTGTCATGTACGAGGAATAGGTAATTAGAAGATGCCTTGCAAAAATTTAATTTTGATTCAATCGCTAATGAAGGCGATACAGAAGACATCAGTGTCTTATCCAATGACCTTTTATTTAAAGAAATGTCATTGTTATTTCCGAATGTTAATAGCATTCTTATTCCTAAAAAGATTTCTTATGCGCTTCAAAAGTACGTGCCTAAGAAATCTCTAAAAAGCATTGACCCAGACCCATTTATAGCGGTCGAAAAGTGTCTTGTTTTCTTGTCTAATCTTGCGAGTACGTTTTATACGGATGAAAAATGGAAAGCTTTATATTCGCCTCTATTACACGAACAGACAAAGGATAAAGACAATACTTACCTTTATAAAAAGATTGTTGAGGTATTGGTTAAGGGAACTAATAACGGTCCAATATTGGAAGTGGACCCGCGTTACTATGATGGGAGTAGTATGAAATATAAGTTGGCTGACCCATACTTAAAAGCGGGTGTTACCGAATATATATTGAAGACACCAAAGATTATCCAAGTCCGAAACAAGTTGTATTATAAACAGCTAACCAAGGCATTGAATAATCCAATCGCATTAAACCTTGTACAGATTTATCCTAAGCTGGATTTGCCAACATCTGAAGAACTTTTGGAAATAGGAAAACGTTTAGTGAAGGATGGCTACACAACTAATAAAGGTAAAAAGCTAACCATTAGAAATAAGCATCAGAATCACTATTGGACCGACCATGAAAAAAGAAGCTTTGTAGAGGATAATATAAAGCTTTTTGAATATCTGACTCAACGTGGTTTTATGATTCCAATAGAAGGAGATGAGAAGAGCGGTGGTCGTGTCGTTGACAGTTTTACACTAATGCCATCATGGATACGAAAACAGATTACCATTGATGGAATGCCACTACAGGAGGCTGATTTCGTGGCTTTACATCCTAATATTGCAATGAGTTCGTATAATGGGAAAGGCGAGTACTTGAACCATCAAAATATTGCTGATGTTATTGGTGAAGATTTGAAGGCTGTTAAGGTGGAGCATCTTAGTTTCTTTAATAAGAAGATTGGGCAAATGAAAAAATCATCGCTTTATGAATATTACCAAGTGAATGAACCAGATGCTTTAAGGAATATTGAAGAAGACAAACGTAAGCATGGTTATAAGATAACCGCATATAAATTTTTTAAAACCGAGGTAGAAATTATGACCAAAGCCATAAT
>Ga0247742_10000528_pt1 | contig 30472 bp, 34 predicted proteins | sample UWRJL208509C2_FD_180944 | JGI IMG/M metagenome (GOLD analysis project Ga0247742, IMG submission 180944) | Plant litter microbial communities from Arlington Agricultural Research Station in Wisconsin, United States - UWRJ-L208-509C-2 | ecosystem: Environmental > Terrestrial > Plant litter >...
CTGATCGAGAACCGGGTCCGGTTCACCCCTAAGGTGAGCGTAAGAGGCCCCCTTACCGCTGCTGTCATCTTCGTGAGGATCTGCAGGCCATTGATTCGATCGGTGATTTTCCATCGCAGTACTCGACACGGGCGGCTGTCCTTGGCCCGAATGACCCGAGCCGGATTAATACCTTCTTATTCAATATCAAATTCTGCATCACTAATATTTCGAAGGCCTTAATTTCAGCCGGCAAAATATCGGCGTTGCATGATGTCTGGGCAGAAAGACACAGCCTGAACCGACGCCAGCCTGATAGACCGACACAGGAAGAATGCGAAGCAACCGCATCTTTAAGGCAATCGCTAAACGTGACGCGGCAACCGATCGCGTGACACAATTTTAACCCTGTCTATTCCCTCTGGTTTAACAGAGCTGACATAAGCTTCTGCTTAATTGGAAGGCAGATGGCGCATGATCAGGCAGTCGCAGTTGTTCTTGAAGTGGATTATTCCGGCGAGTGTGTCGGCGTTAGTGGGCGCCATGCTGCTGGGCACCCTGTATTGGGCCGCAGCCAGAACGGACGAAGTCGCCGCAGCGCGGCAGAAGAGCCTCGTCTCTCTCATCGTGTCGAAGATACAGTCTGCGGTCGCTCATGATCAGGAAAGTGCGACGGTGTGGGACGATGCCGTGGTTCGGACCAAAGAACGCGATCTTGACTGGCTTGATGTGAACCTTGGCCGGTGGATGAACACCTACTTTGGCCATGACGCTGCCATCGTGCTCTCGGCAGACGGCCAAGTGATCTACCAGTTCGTTGCGGAGTCAGCTAACGGGGTGCCGACAAGAGATCTTAGCCTTGCTTACAGCCCGTTGGCGCACCGTCTCCATGAACGGCTCAGTGCCAGCGACCAGGACGGAATATCGGACCGGGTGCTGTCGATTGGTGAGAGCGACCTGGTTCACGTTGGAGGCCGGCCGGCAGTTGTCAGTGTCAAACCCATCATTTCCGATACAGGAAAGATCGAGCAGCGGGCGGGTGAGGAAAATCTGCATGTCGCGGTCCAATTTCTCGACGGCGAATTTTCCGACGATATAGGCACTGAATACCAATTTGCGGAAATGATCTTCACGCAAAAGATGCCTCAAGACAAGCGACACTCGCAGGTCGCTCTCACGTCGCGGTCCGGTGACGTTATCGGGTACTTCAGCTGGCATCCTTTTGAGCCTGGAACCAGCGTCCTGCACGCGACCCTGCCGGTTGTCGGCCTATCCGTCGTGGCAATTTTCCTTGCTACCAGTCTGGCAGGTCATGCGATCTGGAGACGATCGGTCAAGCTCAACTTCAACCGTCAGGAGCTTCAGCATCTGGCGCTGCATGACCCGTTGACGGGGCTTGCGAACAGAGCTCATTTCAAAAGCGAGCTCACGGCGCGGCTGCAGCGAGCATCCCCCGAGGATATCTGCAGCGTGCTCTTTATCGACCTCGACCGGTTCAAAGCCGTGAACGATACTCACGGCCACCCGACTGGTGACAAGCTGATTTCTCTGGTTGCGAAACGAATGAAGGAAATACTTCCAAACGCCCTGATCGGACGAATTGGCGGCGACGAGTTCACGGTCTTCCTGGAAAAAATGGAAGCTGAAGAAGTGGCGGTCATTGCAGAACAGATCGTGACGTGCCTGCATGAACCTTTTGAGATCGATGGGGTTTATGTTTCGATTGGAGCGAGCGTCGGTGTGGCAATTGCGACGGGTGCGGAGGCTGATGCGATCGAGTTGACAAGGCAGGCTGATATCGCCCTCTATCATGCGAAAGCCGCCGGTCGAAACGCTTACGCTCTGTTCGGCGTGCATATGGACGAACTTCTTCGCACGCGTCGCAGGCTTGAGCACGACCTCCGTGAAGCGCTGTCGACACGAACCCAGATCGAAATTGCTTATCAGCCAGTCTACTCGTCCGACAGCTCGATCCCGTGTTCGTTGGAGGCACTGTCACGCTGGCGACACCCCGAGCTCGGCTCTATTGCTCCAGACGTGTTCATTCCCCTCGCGGAGGAAATCGGCGTCATCCACAAGATCGGCGCCCTTGTACTTGAAGACGCATGCAGCTTGATTGCGCTTTTGCCGTCGATCAGCGTTGCTGTGAATGCTTCCGCCGTGGAATTAAGCGCTCCAGGTTACCCGTTGCGCGTCCTGTCTACCCTGGACAAGTGGGGGATCGACGCGAGCCGGCTCGAAATCGAAATCACCGAGAGCCTGGCAATCAATGGCCAAGAGGAAGCTGAGCGTAACATCATGATGCTCAGGAAGGCCGGCGTGAAGTTTGCCATCGATGACTTTGGAACTGGATATTCCTCATTCTCCAGAGTTCAGAACGTGACGGTGGATCGGCTCAAGATCGACAAATCCTTCATTGGTGGAATTCGCGAAGGTAGAAACAGCGCGATTGTCGAGGCCATAATTAACATGGCGCGAGCGCAAGGATTGCGAACAACAGCCGAAGGCGTCGAGACGAACGAACAAAGGGATGCGCTGAAGTCGCTGGGTTGCGATAACATTCAGGGCTTCCTGATGTCGCGGCCGATCGCGCGTAAGGAGATCTTGGCGCTGCTGGAAACGCTCGAACTCGAGAGCGATCTGCTCTAACGACCCGCACTTCAACGTTCAGCACTAGCTTTTGTCGCCATCACCAATCATGCCTGGGACAACCTCTGCTCTATAAAGTGGCGGTGGTGCGGTCGTTGGGGCCACCATCGATGGGAAGGGGAAATTTGATGAGCATGAAAAAATATTCTGCAGAGGCAATCGGTACATTCTGGTTGACGTTTGGCGGATGCGGTAGCGCGGTTATTGCAGCCGGCCTACCGGACGTGGGTATCGGCTATCTGGGCGTCTCGATTGCTTTCGGTTTGACGGTTATCACAATGGCCTACGCTATTGGCCATATCTCAGGATGCCACCTCAATCCTGCCGTCACGGTTGGCCTTGCGGCCGGCGGGCGATTTCCGACAAGCCAGATCATCCCATATATCGTGGCGCAGGTGATCGGCGGGATCATCGGTGGCGCAGTGCTCTACCTTATCGCAAGCGGCAAGGCGGGATTTGACCTTAACGGCGGCTTTGCCTCGAACGGCTATGGCGACCATTCTCCCGGACAATATTCGCTGTTTGCATGTCTGGTGGCGGAGTTCGTGTTGACCGGTATGTTCCTGTTCATCATCATGGGCGCGACGCATGGCAAGGCTCCGGCGGGTTTTGCCCCGCTGGCGATCGGGCTTGGTCTCGCTCTCATTCACCTCATCAGCATCAATGTTACGAACACCTCCGTGAACCCGGCGCGAAGCACCGGTGTGGCGGTTTTTGCCGCGGGCTGGGCCCTGCAGCAGCTGTGGCTCTTCTGGTTGGCGCCGATGGCCGGCGGTATCGTCGGCGGCGTCCTTTATCGCTGGCTCAGCACCGAGCCGAGCGGTCAGATCGTAGGATCCGTCCCGGCTGAATAGGTAAAACAGCTGTGGGCGGCGCTCGCCGCCCACCGCGCCAATCAGCGCTCAGCCGCGCGTCGCGCCGACTTGACTGGCGTTTGCTGGCAGCGGCCCTATCTACGGGAGATGCAACGCTGCTCTTGAGAGCAGGACATGATGTAGGGGGAGGCCAATCATGAAATTCGGACAATTCTGCGGTTTGATCGCAGACGAGATGGACCTTCAACATAGCGACTTCCTGTTGGGTGCGGAGATCCTTTTTGCTTCGGACCCTGTCGGGAAAGCTCAAGAGACTGTTTTGTCGCTGCCGGACCGTTCGATATCGGCCAACGACGCGGCACTGCTGATCTGCCTCGTCGTTGCCATGGACCAAGGGCATGTCGATCCCTCGCAATGTGCTGAGGCGGCTAACGATATTGCTGCCCTGGGGCAGAACCTTTCGCTCCTAATCGATGCAGTGGAGAAAGGAGAACCTGCGGTCCTCAACATCAGCGGCCGTTTTGAGGCCAACGTGACCGTTCCTCGATCCTTGACCGCGAAAATTTCGCCGCTGATCCGGGGCGGGGCAGTCGCCCACCTCAGATCAATTTAGCGGCTAAAACCATGAGACGTCCGCGCTGGGTTCCTCGCAGACCGTTTCCGGTCTATGCATATCTTCCGGGCCGGCACCCGCATCCTGTCCGCGACCCGCTGGGACATAGTTATCAGCTACAGCCTGTGCCGGTTGACGCCACGATTGAATCAGAAGAGTTCCTGTGGGGTGAAGATCTCTTCAATCACGGCTACTATTGGGAAGCTCATGAGGCGTGGGAAGGAATTTGGCACATCTCTGACAAGGGCAGCGAAATCCGGGCCGTCTTGAAGGGCTTGATCCTGTTGTCGGCCGCCGGCGTTAAAATCAGAGAAGGCAAGCGCACGGCAGCGATGCGACACGCCGGACGCGCAGCGGGGTTGTTTCGGAACCTGGCGAATAGTCATCGTCATCACTTTGAACGGGCGCTTGGCATTCGGCTGGACATGCGTGCCGAGCGCGCAGAGACAACCGCAGCCGCTCCACCGGCGTTGCTGAGAGCCAGCAGGGGCCCGCCTGAACCGGTCTTCGAGTTCATCCTTGGAAGCGAACTTCCGCCTCCAACCACCTGAACGCATGTCATGGGGCGCCAGGCATCTAGTTGAGAATTAGCCGGCAGGTTTCGGACGGACTGGGGGCTTCGCCTTTTTCGGCGCAACGATCCCAAGCTCCCGATTCAGCTTTTTCAGTGCCACCTTACGCGTCCGGCGGATACCTTCCGCCTTTTCGCGAGCACGCTTCACGGAAGGCTTTTCATAATGCTCCCGAAGACGCATCTCCCGAAACACACCTTCCTGCTGCAACTCTTTCTTCAGGAAGCGCAAAGCCTGATCAACATTGTTATCCCGCACCAGAACTTGCAAGCGCCACTCCTATATTATTGACCGGCCCTCCATACGCGTACGGCCGACCTCTGGCAATATTGCCCCTGCGTGAGAAGCGGGAATGACCGTTTCAGCAGCGGCAGCGACCTAAAATTCCAGCACCGGTTTCCGCGATATCTTATAGGCTTCTCTGAACCACAGCTATAGCGACAATGCCTGTTTCAGCGGCTGCTCGTATCATGGCCTCTCTCAATCGATCGGGTTCAGTCAGCCCGATAATAACGTCAAGACAAATCTTGATAGCGTCGTAAAACTGCTCGCCATCATCTACGGGCCAGTAGCGTAATAAGAGCTCGGCTGCATCCCGCGCAGTGCGCACGACCGCGCGGTCCTTCTTTTCCCCGAACACCAGAACCACCGGCTCAAAACGCCGGGACGAGTCCCATTTCATCAGGCCTGCCCCACAGGACAATTCATGATGGTATTCTGCAATTTCTACCACATCTTTTGACAAGAAAAACGCACAACTTCCGGCGCCGAGAGTTGAGACGCTGGATCTGGACTGAGTCATCGGCCATTGGGCAAGATGCATGTTCGCGAGCTTCCGGGGGATGCGGCCGGCTCATACAGCGGAACGCGCTCAAGCCGAGAGGTTTCGATTATCCGGACCCATCCCAACCGCCTCGTCCACCGCTCCGAGTAAATTCCGGACAATCTCTGACGTACAACGATAATAGATTGTTTGGGCATCACTCCTCGTCTCGACCAAGCCTGCGGCACGCAAGCGTGCAAGGTGTTGCGACGTCGCAGACTGGCTAAGCCCGGCGATGGATGAAAGCCCGGCGACCTTGTATCTTGCAACAACATTGCTCTGACCAGACTGAGGCGCACAGGATTGCCGAGAATGGCGCAGAGTGCGGCCGCTTTCACCGCCTGTTCCTCATCCAAGTCAAAAGTCTCCTTATGCCCCTGAAAAACAACACCCGTGATCCAGGATCATCGGGACGCTCAGCCTCAAGGACAGAGGGGCCGCGTTATCAAGGCACGCTGCCGTTCGTGGTAAGGCCTGAACGACCGGTACTCCCAGCGTCCTGTCGGACCTTCCCGCCGATAGACGATTTCCAGACAGTGGACGCTGTCGTCGACAGGCAAGACCGGATACCAAGCATACCACATCGACCAGACAAGCTTGTCTCGTTTTCTGTCTGACATCGTGTCGTCTCTCCTATGCCTGAAGGCCACCTGTTATTGTGAAGCAGGCGATAAGAGCGACCGCCGACAGGCCGGTGCTAATCGCAGGGCGCAGATAAAGCCTGGCGATCGCTGAACACGCGATCCCAAGTGCGAATACGAGGCTTCCGATGACAAAACCGAGATGGAAAAAGGAGAGCGTGACCGTCGTTAGTGCTACGCTTGTAGCGATCATGGTCGTAACCGATGTCTGTGTGGCGAGATCCATGTCTCGCCGAAATATAATCAGGAAAGGATCCCACGCGAACGCTATGGCGACGGCCAGGCAAAGCGGGACCGTCCATGTAACCGGCGACAGGCTCATTCTTCACCTGCCATCCGCCGCTCGATATCCAGATGAATGCCTGGTCGAAGCCGCACCTGAACATCGGTGACGATCGCATCCATGGGAATGTCGTGCGCTTGAGGACGGATGCTCTCGATTTCCTGAAAGTCGAACCCCACCCCGATCTTGATGGGCGGAGGATCAAGTGCTGCCAGCGTCCGATCAAAGTAGCCGCCGCCAAAGCCCAGCCGGTAGCATTGCGCATCGAAGCCGACGACCGGCGCGATGACGATGTCGGGACGCCGCTCTTCTCCGTGACGGGGCACGGGAATGTTCAGGACCCCTTGTTCAAGCTCCTCACCGACGCGCCAGCTCCGAAAAGTCAGCGGGCGGCGTTTTTCCGTGACCACGGGCAAGAGACAGGTTGCGCCGCTCGCGGATGCCGAAGTCATCCACCCGCGCAGATCCGGCTCCCCGAGAAATGGCCAATAGAAACTGATGTTTTGATTGCGTAAGTTTGGAAGAAGCCGATCTAGATGTTGGCGGAGCAGCAGGGTTCTCCGGTCGCGCTCATCGGAACTGAGAAGGGTGCGCAGATCGATCAGCCGGTGGCGTTCATCCCCTCGCCACTCCTTCATGCTGGCATCGCGGTCACCCAGTCCCATGTACCGCGGATCGACTTCATGCATCGAACAGGCAGGAGATGCGTAACTTTCAGGATTTTCTTTATCGTTTTCCTGGTCCATAGGCCTGTTCTTTGCTTGGAATCACGTTTTGCGGGCGATACGTGGCTTGAACAACGTTCATCTTTAGGAAATGATAACGCAACATTATTCGTCTGGCGAGATCATTGTGGACCCTACATCAATCGAAATTTTTCTTGCCGTCGCCAGCGAAGCAAGTGTCACGCGCGCCGCGAAAACGCTCGGCCGGGCGCCGTCGAATGTTACGACGCGCCTCCAGCTGCTGGAAGAACAAGTCGGAGTGCAGTTGTTCAGCCGCGAGGGAAAAAAGATGACGTTGACCCACGAAGGACAGACGTTCATCACCTATGCGAGACGACTTGTAGCGCTGGCCGAAGAAGCCTGCCTTGCGATGAAGAACATAACGACATTGAGGGTTGGGACCATGGAAAGCACGGCCGCAAGCCGGCTGCCGCCCGTTCTTGCCCGGTTCAGCGAGACTTGGCCCTCGGTTTCGCTGCAGTTGACGCTTGGCGCCACCCAGGATCTCGCCAATGCCGTGATCGCAGACGAGCTGGACTGCGCTCTTGTCGCACGACCGCGAGGCCAACCAGACGACGTGGTCTCCTTCGATCGCCATCAACTGCTTCACATGACGCCAATATACGAAGAAGAACTTCTTCTTGTCCTTCCACCCAACCATCAGCCAGTTCGAGATGCCAGCGACATCCGGCCGCGGCAACTGGCGGCTCTTGAGCCCGGTTGCACTTATCGCCGGGTCGCCGAACGTTGGGTAAGACTGACCGCCGATGTCCCAACCCTGGAGGTCGGTTCATATCACTCAATGCTGGCCCATGTCATTTCAGGCAAGGCGGTGGGTGTCATGCCCCGCTCGGTTCTGGATGGCATGCACTGGAACGGCGACATCGGGGTTCATCCTCTGGAGCCGGTCGATACCCTGCTTATTTCGAAAGCGGACGGAATGTCTGAAGCACTTCGTGGTCTTGAAGAACTTCTTCTCGATTCCAGCTCCGCACGGGTGTCGCCGGTTCGTCTGTCCTAAGCCCTCCCCAACTTATCACCAGGTTTGCATGTCCAAGCAAGAAAATGCCGCTCAACGACGAGCCCGCCTCTCATTCCGGTTGTTTTATCCCATCCTCGCTGGCGCGACACTGCGGGATCGACTTCTCGCGTGCCTCGGTGCACTTGTTGCCATCGCGCTGACGGGCATGCTTTGCGGCATCCTGTTCGGAGAAGGCGCGCACCTGCCGCTGATCGTTGCTCCGATGGGCGCATCCGCCGTGCTACTTTTTGCAGTGCCTGCTAGTCCACTTGCGCAACCGTGGTCGATCATCGGCGGGAATACTATCTCCGCGATCATGGGCGTTGTTTCCGCGAGCCTGATAAGTGATCCGATCGTTGCCACGGGGGTCGGCGTGTCACTGGCAATCGCGGCAATGTCGTTCATGCGTTGCCTGCACCCGCCCGGCGGCGCTGCTGCGCTGACCGCCGTCCTCGGTGGTCCCGTCGTCGCGAGCTGGGGGATGCTTTTTCCCTTTGTTCCGGTCGCCTTGAACTCCTGCCTCCTCGTAGGAGTCGGATTATTGTTCCACAAACTCTCGCGCCACAACTACCCGCATGTCGTTACGCCGCTGCCCAACGTGCATCTGACTTTGGATCCCCCGCCTGCTCAAAGAATTGGGTTTCGTGATGACGATATCGACGCGGCGCTCGCGACGCTCAACGACACTTTTGACATCGACCGCGCCGACCTGGGGCGAGTATTGCGGCAGGTGGAATTGGAGGCAGTCTCACGCGCCAATGGAGACATCCGATGCTCTGACATCATGTCGCGGGACGTGATCGCGGTCGATATCGACGCAACGGTGGAGCAGGCCCGTTGGCTTCTTCTCAACCACAATGTCAGAACCTTGCCGGTCAGGGGAGAGGATCGAAGGCTTGTTGGATCCGTCGGCTTGAGGGAACTCGCCTTAGCGTCCGGTAGCCTGGAACGTTTGCTCTCCGAGGCGACGACAGCTCGCGCCGATGATCGCGCCTTCGGCCTGTTGCCCTTGTTGACTGATGGCCGCACGCATGCAGTTGTCATTGTTGATGACGCACAAGGCATACTGGGGTTGATCTCACAGACGGATTTACTCAATGCTGTGGCGAGGGCGCTTCCCCGCGAAGAGATGCTTCCAGAAGTGGCTGCCTAGCCTTACAGCATTCAACGCAGGCCAAGATAAACGAGCAGGCAGACGGCCGACAAGGTGACCATTAGCCATGGCGTCGCGCCATCGAGAAGCAGCGCCAACAACACGCCCCCCGCGAGTGTCAAGGCTGCGCGGGCGATGTCGGTATCCGTAACGGTCAAGGCAAGAGCCGCCAAAAAAACGGCGCTGGCGACCATCGTGACTGGCGAGGTGGCTTCGGCTTCAGGTTCCCCTCTGACGTAGGGCACGATGAACCGGCGCAAGCTGAGTGCGAGCGCAGCAATAAGCAAAAGACAGGTAAAGACATTCATCCACATGCGTCCACCCTAGAGATACGCATATCGTCAATGCAAACCACATGCCATTTCGATCCGGTCTCTTTCCGGCGGAATCGCCGCGAACCGGCGACGATGCGAAGGGTGACGCCGTGAATAAAATTGTCAGATGATTAAAACGTAGTCACCCTTCGTTTCCATACTGATTGTTTGCCGAAAAGGTCCCAATGGTGAAAAGCACCGTCAAAGTTGTCTGCCATTAGCCACCTGATCGCCCGCCCTCCGTGAAATATATGGCCGCCGTTCGAACTCCGAGGTCCGCAATGAGCTGCGCAGGCGCAGAAGATCTTTTCGAGCAATAAGTCCGCACAGTTTACCGCTGGCGGGATCGACGATCGGAATGCGTCCCGCATCGGTTGAGAGCATCACATCCGCGATGAACCCGACCGTGTCTTCTGGATGACCGACGGGGACGGAGGCATCCGAAACAGATTCGGCAAGCGTCAGTTCGCCCAGATCTGGGTTGCCTTGCCAGTTGAGCACATCGCCCCTGGAGACAACGCCCACGAGCCTGCCGGCGCCGTCAATCACCGGATAGATGCGATGCGTCTTCTGTTTCGATTCAAAAAGCTGACATGCCTCTGTTACCGTCATTGTCGCAGGCAGGGTGTCGACGTCCCTGATCATGATCTCGCCGGCTCGCGTGAATTCGAATGGATCGATGCCGTATTCACGGGTGATGTGTTGTCCCCGCCGCGCAATCTTCTCGGTCAAGATTGAGCGGCGCAGAAGCAGGACCGTCACGGCATAGGCGACAACTGTCGCTGCCAGGACAGGCACCAGGGTGCTGATGTCACCTGTGATCTCAACTGCGAAAAACGTTCCCGTCAGCGGCGCTCGCATGGTCCCGCCCATCATCGCCGCCATGCCCAGCAAGGCCCAGAAGCCGGGATCATGACCGGGCATCACCAAGCCCATGAGCCAGCCCAGAGCGCCACCGAAGATGAGGAGAGGAGCCAGAACACCACCCGATGTGCCGGATGACAGCGCAAAGAGCCAGATGCAGCTCTTGACCACGAGGACGGTAAGGACCGTAGAGGCGAGCAGCTTGTTGTTGAGCAGGCCGTCGATGATATCGTAGCCGACGCCCAAAGCGCGCGGCTCGATCAGACCCCCGATCCCAATCACGACGCCGCCGAGCATCGGCCACCACATCCAATGGATTGGTAGCTCTTCGAAGAGATCCTCGATCTTGTAGAGCAGAGTTGTGAGCAGTCCAGACTGCAGCCCTGATACGATGCCAATCGCGGCGCAAGCGAAAATGCCCCACCACGGCAAAGCCATCTGGAAATGTGTCGGAAACAGCGGACCTGTGCCAAACAACATCGGCCGCCAGCAGATCGAGACACAAGCTGCAACGGCAACAGGAATGAAGCTGCGAGGTTTCCATTCGAACAGCAGGAGTTCGACTGCGAGCATGACGGCAGCAATCGGTGAACCGAAGATAGCCGTCATGCCGGCTGAAGCGCCTGCCACCAGCAAAGTCTTGCGTTCGGCGGCGCTCATGTGGAAGAGCTGCGCAAACAACGAGCCCATTGCTCCGCCCGTCATAATGATCGGCCCCTCCGCGCCGAACGGGCCACCCGTGCCGATCGAGATCGCCGATGACAGCGGCTTCAGTACTGCCACCTTGGGCGACATCCGGCTACCGCCGATGAGGATCGCCTCGATGGCTTCGGGAATGCCGTGACCGCGGATCTTCTCCGACCCGAAACGAGCCATCAGGCCGATAACGAGTCCTCCGAGCGGAGGCGCCAGCAAAATCCACGGAGATCGCGGCAGGTCTGCCAGCGAGACAGGTTCGATGCCGATGTGGCCGAACCAGACGACGTTTGTGACAAGCGCAATCAGGCACACAAGGCACCATGCCGCAAACGCGCCCGCCGTTCCGACGACGATCGCCATGCCAACCAGGATGAGGACGCGCTTGTCGGTGGTGAAGTCTCCGGCCTCGCGCCGGGAGAGGCCTCCTGTGAAATCGTGCGGCCGGTGGCCGGGTTGATGCTGCGACATGGTTTTCCTTAGGGTGGTTTGACGGGAGTACTTTGAGGTGGTCGATTATATCGTGATACGATGTAAATCAAGCTGCAAAAACCGCGAGCTTAATGGAGCTGATCGCAATGAGTCATCGGGAGCGCCTCGGCGAGGGAGACTACGAAGCCTTGGCCAACTTGCGTTACAGTATCCGCCGGTTCCGGCAGTTCAGTGCAATGGAGGCAGACAAACTCGGCCTTACGCCGGAACAGCATCAGGCGCTGCTCGCGATTAAGGGGCTGCCGACTGGAAGGCAGATGACGGCGCGAATGCTGACCGAACGTCTCCTCATAGCCAGAAAATTGGCGGATGGCCTGATTGAACAGCTTGTTGACGAGGGTTATATCGAGGCAGGGTCTTCAACGACGGGCCTTAGCAGGCAAGTCATTCGCCTCACGCGCAAAGGAGAGGATATTCTTGACCGGCTGGCAAGCGCTCATCTATTCGAGATCCGGAAGATGGCGCCCGAATTGATGCAGGCGCTCCGTGTCCTGCAGGACCGCCAAAAGATGCAGCGCACCGCGTGGATGGCTTGACCCGCGTGTGGTGCGAGATGGAAATCTCATGACAGAACCGACAACGCTAAGACAGCAAGATTACGAAACGCTTGCAGACCTTCGTTACGCATTACGCCAGTTCATGGATTTTAGCGCATCTGCTGCGCAACTAGAAGGGTTACCTGCCCAGCAGCACCAGGCGCTTCTGGCGATCAAGGGCAACCGGAATGGGGAACCGATGACGGTCGGAACGCTGGCAGAGCGCCTCATCATCGCGCCACACACGGCGACAGAATTGGTAAGTCGCCTTGTTGATAGCAGGCTTGCAGAACGGCGCGTGGATCCCGAGGACCGGCGTCGGCAAACCGTTCATTTGACTGGAAAGGCGGAAGAGCTTCTCGACCGGTTAAGCGGGGCGCATCTGGCGGAAATTCGCGGTAGGGCACCAAAGCTTGTGGCGCTTCTCACCCAACTTGAAAAAATCTCGTTGGCATCGACCTCCAGCGATTGAAAAAGAATAGGCCCGGCGCGCTTCCCGCGCGGAGGGTTTGCGCAAGATTTAAATGCTCAGCCGCTGCCTTCGTGCCAGTGCCGCGCAGGCGATTGATTACCGCGGGATTGACGGCCATTGTAGTGGCGTCATCGACAGCCGCCGGGAGGGTTATCGACACAACCCGGCCTCTCAATCGCAAAGTGGCAACTATCTCCCCTCGCAGATTCACGATGCCCCGGGCTTGAGGGCCTCCGATTCCTGCTACCACGCCCCATCTTGGAGAGGGCCAGGGAGACGGAAGAGGTTGTTGCCACAGGAAGTGAGGGACAAGATGGGGTAGAAAGGCTTAGCGGCGAGGGCAGCTCAGCGTCACTAGATGCGCGTGTGGAAACAACCCTTCAACCAGCCGCGTGGCGGGACGATGTTTTAATCGTCTGACCGATCCTGATCAGAAACGCCACGACATACGGAAGCGAGGCCGGCACCCACATCAACAACCCAGCCAACTGCTGATCTTCGAGGGGCGTGAGACCGTAAAGGTCGGTGGTCAAGAAATGCGGGCGGAACAGGGGGTGTGGAGTAAGCGTCAGAAATGCCCCGAGCATCGTCATCTGCAATATCGTGCCACCGCAGACGGCGAGCGCACTACCCGAGGCCCGTCGCGGGTCGAGGATTTCGCGCCAGAGCCATAGGGCGGAAAGAAGGAGAGGGATTTCCATCGCCCAGTAGGCAAGGCTACTGGAGAGCGCCCAGGCGTAGGGCAGAGGCAGGTGCCAAAGCCAAATCATCACCGTGTGGGCGACGAAGGCGGCCGTGGGTGGAAACCGATCAAGCGTAACAGACGGTTCAAAGAAAAGTCGCCAACCGAGCGGCGCAGCAAGCGATATCAAGACAATATGATGGAAGGCCCGCGCCGAGAAGAGGGCGGAGCTCAGGGCACATAGCGGTGAGACGAAGGCGATGGCACAAAGACCGACGAACAGCACCCACTGACCCCGCCGGTTCTCAGCCCAAGCCCATCTCCACAGCCCCACCAGAGCGATCGCCGACAACAGGATCGGGTCGAAGTTCCAGTCCGCCATCAGTGCTTCAGGTGAGGGAGCGGTACCACAGTAGGGTGCGAGCTGGAAAGTCATGTGAAGCTTTCACCGGATGATTGACCGGGAACTACGGCTCGGCGGAATTGTTCCAGCGTGTCTCGAGCTACGATCTGCTATGTGTGACTATGCCAAATTGAAATAAAACCGCGAAAGCGGGCCCCCGCAAGCGCTCAACCCTGCTTCAAGAGCTTGCGACTTTGCCGGACAAGTCGTTCATCGGCGCTTTCAGGCAACAGTATGGTGCGCTCTGCTTTCGGCGTACCGAGGGCGCCGCGATCGAGGTATTGGTCATCACTTCGCGCGACACCGGTAGATGGATCATTCCGAAAGGGTGGCCGATGAAGCGAAAGAAACCGTACGAAGCCGCTGCGATCGAAGCCTGGGAAGAGGCAGGCATTCGAGGGGCCGTTCGTAAGAAACCGGTCGGCCGTTACACCTACCTCAAGGAATTGGATCATGGAGACGTCGCTCCCTGCGTCGCCGCACAATGAACGACGCGGTCGGCAGCGGCGCCGGCGGATACGGTCTGATCCGGATGGTAAGTGCGGAAATGCTCGGGGAACTTGGCTGCGACGTCACCGAAGCTGGATCGGCCGAAGACGGCCTAGCTCTTCTTGAGCGCGAGCGTTTCGACATTCTGGTGTCGGATCTCGGTCTGCCAGGGATGTCTAGGCGAGGACTTGTCGTGAGGTTCGCCGACGGTTGCCGGCAGTGGGAATTGTATTTGCCACCAGATCGGACAAAGGTTTGACATCGACGATCCCCCCGCGGGCGGCGGTACTTCCGGAGCCGCACGGACTGGATGAACTCGCTGCCACACTCGACGCCGTTGCAGTCAAGGATTGAGCTGGCTGCCTCAATCAAGGCCAATGACGTCCTTGAAGGGAACGGTCGCCAGGACCATTCCGCGCCCGTCGGCAATCTCGAAGGCGCGGCTATCGACCTTTTCGTCGTTAAGAACTATCTCCGCCACCATTTCGCGCGCCGCCTTCCTCGCCTCATAGACGGCATCGGAGAGGTCCGGTAGCTCGATCCCCTCCAGGTCCTTTTCATAGCCGTCGATGTCTCTGACATGAAAGAAGAATTTCATCCGAGCTACCTCCTGAATTGTTCGACATTAACGGGCCGCCTTTATCAATGTTCCAGACGGGTCGAGGCGTCCATCGGAGGTGATGACAAAACGAAGATTCGTATGTTACCCAGTCGTGGAAAGGGGATTCCATGAGGCTCAAGCTCGTCGCTGTCGCGGTTGCAGCGCTTGGTCCCGTCGTTGCGATGCTCGCTTATAACGAGTTCGCAATGCGGAGCCAGCGCAACGAGGAAGTCCGCACCCAGGCGGCCCAGGCGGCGCGTCAGGCATCCTCGGAGGTCGAGCGCATCGTCGAGGGTCTTCACTCGCTTTTGACCGCCGTCCGGTCGATGCCCTCCGTTCAGAACCTCGACACTGAAGGGTGCAACGGCGCCTTGAAATCGGTCGCAGCAAGCGTTCCGAACATTCGCACGATCTTTGTCGTCGATCTGCAAGGGCGTCCCATCTGCGGCAGCCGGGACGCGCCTCCGGGCGCCACGTTCGCCGACCGCGACTATTTCAAAGACGTTCTGGTCAGGAACGATTTTGTCGTCGGCACCTATACGAAAAGTCGAATGTCGGACTCGGCCGTCTTGCCCGTTGCAATGCCGGTGCTAGTCGATGGCAAGCCCACGGCGGTCGTCGTCAGCGGCGTCCTTCTCGACTGGCTCCAGCACCGGATCAGCGAGCGGGGCGTCGCCAAGGGCAATGCCGTCACCATCGCCGACAGGAACGGCACCATACTGGCGCGCGTACCGCTGCCCGAGACGTTTGTCGGAACCGTCATTCCCGACGACTTTCAAAAGCTGGTCCATGCCGATGAACCGGGCGTGCTCGAAGTTCGTAGCCAGGACGGCACGGAGCGGGTTCTCGGCTACAGGCCGATCGCGCTCCAGACGAGCCCGCTCTACATCAGCGCCGGTTTTTCCAAGGCGGAGGCGTTCGCGCCGATTAACCGCTCCACTATGATCAATGCACTGGCGATCGCCGGCGGCGCAGCGCTCGCATTTCTCGCCTCCATTTTCATCGGCGACCGGTTTCTGGTGGCCCCGATCGCCCGGATCGCCGCGGTCATGCAGCGCTGGCGCGATGGAGATCTCTCTGCTCGGACCACAATGACGCCGAGGGATGAGATCCACGCCGTTGGCGCGGCTCTCGATGGTCTCCTCGACGAGCTTGACGCCCGGCGCGTTCAAAATGAGACGGCAGAGGAGGAGCGGACGCTGCTGGTGCGGGAACTGGCGCATCGCGTCAAGAACGGTTTCGCGCTCGTTCAGGCGATTGCCCGACAGAGTTTCGGCCGATCTGATCCGCAACAATACCATTCCTTCGTCGAGCGACTTTCCTCCTTGGCGTCGACCTATGATCTTCTCCTTTCGAAGGACGCTAACGCGTCGACAGTAGAGGAGGTGATATATGCCGCCCTCCGCGCCCATATCGATGGCCGTCCAGATCGCGTTCGACGAGCCGGCCCCGAGGTCGCACTGTCGGCCGAGCTGGCGCTTCCACTTTCTCTTATCGTGCACGAACTGGCCACGAACGCCACGAAATACGGGAGCCTCGGAACCGAGGACGGGGCGGTCGATGTCGTCTGGACGCTAGACGATCATCGGCTCCATCTCACGTGGAAGGAAAGCGGTGGCCCGCTCGTCTCTGCACCCGATCGCAAAGGATTCGGCTCAGTTCTTATCGAGCGGGCCTTCCCAGGCATCGCCCATGCGAGATGTCGTCCGGACTACAGGCCGGAAGGCCTCGAATTCGATCTAGTGTTCTCAGTTTCGGAACCCGACCGGAAAAAAGAAGTTTAGGATGCGACGAAGGGAACGCGAGTATTGGAATGAGACGTAAGGTACTGGTCGTCGAGGACGAACCCCTGCTGCTGATGATGGCGGTCGACCTCGTCGAAGACGCCGGCTTTGAAGCGGTGGAAGCTCGTAACGCAGACGAGGCCATTCGACTGCTACAGGAGATGCAGGACATCCGGATTATGTGGACCGATATCGACATGCCGGGTTCGATGAACGGCCTCATGCTTGCTGCGGTGGTACGAGACCGATGGCCTCCGATCGAAATCTTGGTGGTGTCTGGGATGCGGAAACCCGAGGCCCGCGATTTGCCAGACCGTGGAGTGTTCTATTCGAAACCCTACGATACACGTGTCATCACCGACACCCTGTTGCGGATGGCTGCGTGACGTGACGTCAGCCTTTTTTCACGATGCTGATGTTGCCGCTGACTTCAAGTATCGCAAACTTGATGTCCTTGACGGTTTCTATCCCTTCCTGACTGCGGGCAGCTTCCATGACGTCTTCGGAGTCGAGCCGGCATCCCCGTAGCGCCTCCCGGTCATAAACGCCGTCCGTCACGGGGATTGTCGGAACTCCATCAATCACGTGCCCCGCCGGTTTCCACCATCGCTTGATGTAAGACAGTCCGATGTCGGTCGTGAACAGCGTCAGGATTAGGAGCACGGCGTCGGTGATGGAAAAGTCGTCCCCAAGCATCGCCTGCTGGGTGGTCTCGGAAATGACGAGAACGATCACCAAGTCGAATGGGGTCATCTGCGCAAGCGTCCGGCGGCCGGACAGCCGGATGATAATCAACAGAGTGAAGTACATGGAAAGCCCGCGAAAGACGGCGTCCATGTAGTCTCCATTAGGGCAGGATGAAAGTCGTTCTTTCAGAGACGTCGTCGCCGATGCCGGCGAGGTAGGACCGGGGGCCCACCTGTTCCGTGTGAAGGCGGAAGACAATCTTGGTTGGTGCAGTGGGATCCGAGGCGAACACATAGCCTATCCGCCCGCTTGTCTGGACGGTCGCCTTTTGAGGAGGGTCGACGCCCTCTATCGAGAAGGCTTCGAGGAAGCGGGGGTCGACGAACAGGGTCTGGTCGCCCTGCGCGGGTCCGAATGCCACCCTCATCTCATCCGGGGCGTTCCACCGGGAGATTGCCGGGAGTTCCAGCGATCCGCTTGATAAGACAATCTTGTGCATCGAGAACGGGCCCCCCAGAACCGCCGCTGGAACGGTCCATAATCTTCCACACCCTCGGGAAGGGCGGGCCGTTCCACCGTCTTACGTGTCTTTGCACCCGCGGCCATCAGACCGGTCCCGAAAACGTGTCGCATGACGAAAGCTGACCGCTATCGAATCCTTGCTTGAACCATTTCACGCGTTGCGCGGACGTGCCGTGGTTGAAGCTGTCGGGAACGACATATCCTTGCGTCCGCTTCTGGAGCGTGTCGTCGCCGATTTGTTGCGCAGCGTTCAGAGCCTCTTCCAGATCCCCGCCGTCGAGAATGCCTTTCTGCTGGGTGTATTTTCCCCATATTCCGGCGAAGCAGTCGGCCTGGAGTTCCACCCGGATCGACATCTTGTTGGCTTCGACTTCGCTCATGCGTTGTCGCGCTTCATTGAACTTGGGAAGAATTCCGAGTTCATCCTGAACGTGATGGCCTACCTCGTGGGCGACTACGTACGCCTGTGCGAAATCTCCGCTGGCGCCGAAACGGTTGCTCAACTCCTCGAAGAACGCGGTGTCGAGATATACCTTTTTATCTTCGGGGCAGTAGAACGGACCCGTTGCCGCAGACGCCGCGCCGCATGCTGACCTCGTCTGTCCGCGAAATAGCACGAGCTTGGGGTCCTCGTAGGTGCGGCCTTGAGACTGGAAGATGCCCTGCCAGGTATCCTCGGTTTCTGCCAGCACCGTCTTCACGAAAGCTGTCATCTGGTCATTGGAGCTGGACACGGCACCGCCGCCATTTTGCTTATCGCTCTGCTCGTATCCGGCCCCATCGAGGCTCCCGCCGTCCATCACCTGCATCAGATCGATTCCCATCGCCTTGAAGATCAGATAGATGACAACGAGGAATATGATGGTGCCGATGCTAAGGCCGCCTCCACGACGGCCAATAGGAAGACTGAAACCTCCGCCGCGTCCGAACGGAGTGCCTCCAGCTCCACCGCCCTGACTTTGGCGATCTTCGACATTGTCCGACTGTCGTCTTCCCTGCCAATCCATGTCCGCTCCCTTTGGTTATCTGCAGCGGCGTCGAATCTAGTGATGAATCCGTACGCGTCTCTCTGCGGCGAAGGTCGGGCGCGGCATCTGCTCCGCGCCCGGCTTCTATCATGCAATTGGCGGCGATGCCTTGCCGAGCTTTACGGAAGGCTCACGGCCCCAGACCCGCAACTTGCCAAGCTCATCGACGAAGTCGGAGACGCTCTTATCCGCTGGGATTGCGATCGTGCCTTCGTCGAGAGCCCCCGCCGTTAGACCTGCCTTGTCCAAAAGCGGGAGGGCCGACTGGTCGTATCCAATGTACTTGCAGTGCTGGAAGGCATCGGCGACGAAGTCTCGTGCGGTCGCTTCGTTGACGAGGTCGTCGATCGCCTGATGGGACGTCAGAAGAGCCACGGCGTCGAACAGCACCGACGGGCCTCCGTCGATCATGTGATGCGCCTCGACCCAGCTACCATCTGAGGCGGTGACGCCGCCGACCTTTGGCGCAATAAGCTCAAAGATGGCTTTTTCCTTGGTGATCGCCGCCGTCAGCTCTTTCAGCAGCTTTGCGTCGACACCATCGGTCACCAGGATGCCAAGCTTGCGACCCTCGAAGCGCTTGGGCCCGCGCTCCACGATGCTGAGCGCCGGCGACGGCTCGAGATCCTGGCGCGTCGGCATCGCGGCGTCGGCCGGCTTCGGCATCGACTGGAACCCGAGCTTCTGAGCTACTGTCGTGGCCAGGGTCTCGTCGATGTTCATCAGGTGCGAGACCATGCGCTCGCGGATCGCCAGCGTTTCGACCTTGCTCAGCTCGAAGGTTAGGGCCGATGCGATATGGCGTCGTTCAGATCCCGTCTGGCTGATGTAGAACTGCCGAGCCTGGCTGTAGTGGTCGGCAAAGCTCTCTGGGCGGAGACGGGCCTTTACCCCTTGTTCTTCGGCCGGGAAGTGGCGGTACCCCTGCGACGGCGACTCTCGTGGCCCTTCGTTTCGGGAGTTCGGCTGGTAGTTGGTCCTTCCCACCGGATTGCGCATCGCCATGTGGCCGTCCTGCTGGAAATTATGCATGGGACACTTCGGCGCGTTGATCGGGAGATGCGTGAAATTCGGACCACCGAGGCGCTTCAACTGGGTATCGAGGTAGGAGAAGTTACGGCCTTGCAGCAACGGATCGTTGCTGAAGTCGATGCCGGGAGGTACGTTCTGGGTCATGAACGCGACCTGCTCGGTTTCGGCGAAGAAATTGTCCGGAATGCGGTCGAGCACTAAGCGCCCAATCGGACGAACCGGGAGGATTTCTTCCGGAATGATCTTCGTGGGATCGAGGACGTCGAAGTCGAAACTGTCCGCGAAATCCTGGTCGAAAAGCTGGACCGCAAGTTCCCACTCGGGAAAGTTCCCGGATTGGATCGACTGCCAAAGGTCACGGCGATGAAAGTCCGGATCGGCGCCGTTGATCTTGACTGCCTCGTTCCAGGCCACCGACTGAAGGCCGAGCTTCGGCTTCCAGTGGAACTTGACGAAGGTAGATTCATCCTTGGCGTTGACGAAACGGAAGGTATGAACGCCGAAGCCCTCCATGAAGCGGAACGAGCGCGGAATGGTGCGATCCGACATGATCCACATGACCATGTGCATGCTTTCAGGGGTCAGGCTGATGAAGTCCCAGAAATTGTCATGGGCGGTCTGGGCCTGCGGAAACGCCCGGTCGGGTTCCTGTTTGGCCGCATGAACGACGTCAGGAAACTTGATGGCGTCCTGGATGAAGAACACCGGAATGTTATTGCCGACCAAATCCCAGTTGCCTTCCTTCGTATACATCTTGACGGCAAAGCCGCGGACGTCGCGGGCGAGATCGGCAGAGCCTTTGTTTCCCGCGACCGTCGAGAACCGCACGAAGACGGGCGTCTTCTCACCGGGTCGCTGGAAGACGTCGGCTCGCGTCACGTCCGACAGGGATTCGTATGTCTCGAAGAAACCATGCGCGCCGTAGCCGCGCGCGTGGACAACCCGCTCCGGGATGCGTTCGTGATCGAAGTGAAAGATCTTTTCGCGGAAATGGAAGTCGTCGACAGCGAGCGGTCCGCGGGCGCCTATGCGCAATGAATTTTGATCGTCGGCAACTGGGCTGCCATGTGCGGTCGTCAGCACATCGTGTCCGTCTTCCGCAAGCTGGTGGAGTTCACCACCAGCGCCCCGATGAAGCTGTTGATCGTGAATGGTGACGGTATCGGAAGCTGTGGTCTTCGCAGGTCTCTTGGCCATGTCTGATCCCCTGATAATCGGTGCAAATGCCGAAAGGCCGCCCGGAGGACGGCCTTCCAAAACAAGGCTTCAGTCTCACGCGGCCTTGGTCTTGCCCTTGGCATTCGCCTGGGATTCGGCGAGCTGCGTCAGCTTCTGGTCGGTGGCTTCTTCCTCGGCCAGATTTGCCTGCAGAAGCGGAACCGCGTCCTTCAGGCCGAGCTGGCCAGCCCAAGCGATCAGGGTGCCGTAGCGGGCGATCTCATAGTGCTCGACAGCCTGTGCGGAAGAGATGAGACCTGCGTCGAGAGCAGGCGAGCCCTTGAACTCTTCCATGATCTCTTCCCCCTCGGCGATGATGCCCTGGATGGCTTCGCATGTCTTGCCACGTGCAGGCTTTCCGAGAATTTCGAAGACCTGTTCAAGGCGTTCGATCTGGCCTTGCGTCTCGTCGCGATGCTGCAGAAAACCTGCCTTGCCTTCTTCCGACTGCGCGGCGCGGGCCATTTTCGGCAGCGCTTTCAGGATTTGTTTTTCCGCGAAGTAGATGTCCTTGAGCGTGTCCAGGAACAGGTCGTCGAGTGTCTTCGTGGAACTGGTTGCCATGTTGTCCTCCTATTGGTCTTCGTTTTGAGAGATTTCCGCAAGCGTGACGTAAGGTGGTTGCGGACCGTGGAAAAAATGTGCGTGTAGCAATTTGTTCCGACGCTGGGTCAGCACGGAACCGACTGCCTTAGTCGAGTAGATCGGCTGGGACCTTCCCGCCGTTTTCAGAGAGCTTCTTCATCAGCGCCTTGTGAAGGAATATGTTCATCTTGGCGCTGTCGTGAGCGTCGCCGGAGTAGCCGAGCTCGTGCGCGAGTTCCTTTCGCTCCTCCAGGCTGGCGTCCATCCCCAGGGCCTTCATCAGGTCGACGATGGAGTGCCGCCAGTCGAGCTTCTGACCTGATTTCTGCACGGCGGCATTGAGGATAGGCTCGATATCGACGGTCGGACGTGGCGTCGTATCCGCTTGTGGTGCGGAAGCATCTCCAGCAGATACGGGTGTCGAAGCCTGCTGAATGGATGACGACGAACCACTGGACGCCGGCGTTGGAGCAGGTGCGGCTTGCGTTGTCGGAGCCGATGCCGTTGTTCCACCGGCTGATGGCTGCGGAACAGGCGCGGCCTGGGCTTCGCCAAAAATCGCGTGCTTGATACGGTCGAAAATGCTCATCGCGTTCTCCTTCAGGTGCGACAGGCCGCCTGGCTCCGGCCTGATGTTTGTGGTTTCACCGGGCCACGTAGACTTCGTCGTCCCGGACAACATGCGTGGTGCCGACGGCACCTCCAACCCATGAAGCGATTGCGCCGACGGCAAGGGCGATGAACGCGAGGATAGCGCCGGCGGAGAACGCGGTCGCCGCAGTCTGTGCCGCTTCAATCGCCTGCTGCTTCGCCTGGGCTACCGCGTCCGTGTACTGTTTCTCATACGTGGCGACCTGCTGCTTGGCCTGGTCGACCGGGATGTTCTGAGCTTTTGCGATGGCGTCGGCAGCACGATTGCGTGCTTCCTCTGCCTTTGCCTGGTCGCCTGTCAGAGCAGCGCGCATCGACGCGACCGCTGCGTCGCGAAGCGCTGCCGGATCGTTGCCGCCCGATGCGTCACGGATGTTCTGTTCGATGCCTGCCATTGGATCAGTCGCCGTCGCCAGTGCGGGGGCGGCCGTCGTGGCGGCGGTCGCGACTGTGGAACCTGCACTCGATACGATGCCGCCAAGCCCGGAGAAGACGCCGCCAACCAGAGCGCCGACGGACGTGGTCAGCAGATAGATGACGACGAGTGTCGTCACGGCCCATGATGTGATGCCATGCAACGCGCCCGTGGAGCGGACCGGCCGGCCCGACAGCCGGCTCGAAACGTATCCGCCGATGAACGCAGCTATGATCCCGCTGACCACGAACCACACTGCTGTGCTCACCGACAATGTCGTTGCGCTCGGATTGTCGTTCGACGCCGGATCAATAACGGCCGCTCCGATACCGGCGCCCAGCAGGTTCAGCAAGAGCTGGACGACAAGGGCCACGGCAACGCCGGCGAAGACGGCGCCCCAGGATACCTTGTTGAACGCTGCGTTGAGGTAGGGATTGTCGTCGCGGGCATGGATGTGGGCGGCGCTTGAGACGGGCTCGGTCATGGCTGGGTTCTCCTGTTCACGGGTTCGTGAGTAGCAGGGGAACACGCACGACAACCATTTGTTCCAACCTCCTGATCGCGCTTATGAATCAACATGAGGGAAGCCCGGCCACTCATGCAGCCGGGCTTCAATCCTTTCGCCTGGGACAGAAGGTTAGTCGCGCGAAATCTGAATCTGGCTCTAGTCGAAGCCACCCTGGGACTGGCTCTGGGGCTAACCCGTCGTTCATCCTACGGTCTCGTCGCTCGCCTCGGCGATTCACTGGCGGTCTTGCGGATATGGATCTCCTACACGACGCGTGCGTCTTTAGAGACAGCGGTTTCCTCATGGTGCTCTTCTGCGGAAATCGTGCGGTCCTGAAAGGCGCGGTCTGCACCGGTCGGTCGACCGTTTGGCGTTGATCCCAACGTTCTCATCGGAGACTGACGTCCTCGCGTACAGGCTCTCGGCAGCATAGGCACGGACTTGGACGGAAGCGTTGCTCACGTCCACTTCGACTCCCTTATTGCGGAAATCAGAGACGCTCGATCTCGCTGGCTAGCACGACGATCTCTTCCTGGTGGAAGCGAGCCTCCAGTTCCCTACGGTAGGATGACCACCAGTCGCGGTCGATATCGGCGACCATGACTTCGACGGTGACGATGCGGTCCCGCTCGACGTTGCCGTCGCCGTTCCACAATCCCTCGGCGGGGGAAACCACGTGAAGAGTGACCCCTCCAGACTTCGTCATCAATACTTCTTTGACGAGATCGAGATTCGATCTGGCTCGCCGGCTTCGAGCCACGGGATGTAGAATTTCGAGAGATGGAGCATCTAGCGCCAACATTCTCATAACCTCAAAGTTCCCCCGAAAGCGTTTGTCCATCGCGACATGTGGCTCCGCGAACTTCTCAGCAAGGCCCAAAGTGTTGCGTTCTGGGTGCCATGGGCCGCGATTGCCGCATGGCATGGAACGAAAAAAGAAATCTGCCTGGTGTCTAAAATCAGACCGGAACCACCACCCCGTCTTGTGCATTTCTCCGCTCTCGACAGGAGGGAAGCATGCAACTCATCGGCACCAATGTAAGCAATTTGCACGAAGGAACGATCACAGTCGAATTCGTCGGGGAAGGAAACGAACTGGTGTCAGTTCGCATGGTCGCCGGCGGTGACATCGAGGATAACACGGCCGTCCTGCGCGCGAGGGCGTTGATGGCCCAGATCGCGACGTTCGGCGAAGGGGTGGAAGCCGATTCCGGGGACGGCGATGAAGCGCCCCCGCTTGAATATCAGAAGGATCATCTGGTGCCTGCCCAGGGCGACGTCCAAGTGGTCGACGTGCCAAGGAGCTGAACATGAGCCGTCCTGTCGCCTTCGTCACCGGCGCGGGTTCTGGCATTGGACTGGCAAGCGCTCGGCTCCTCGCCTTACACGGATATGACCTCGCCCTGTTCGATCTCGACCTCAAAGCGCTGAAGTCGGTGGCGACGATTGTGGGGGGCGAACGCGGACTGCACATGGGCGGCGACGTCTCGTCCGAAGCAGACATGGGTCGCGCGGCGCAGGATATTGCCACGCAGTTCAGCCGGCTGGACGCGGTGGTGGCCAATGCCGGCATCAATGGCGTCTGGGCGCCAATCGACGATTTGACGCCCGAAGAATGGGATACGACCATCCGGGTGAACCTTCGCGGCACCTACTTGACGCTCAACAAGACTGTTCCTCTTCTCAAGGCGAACGGCGCCGGGGCGATCGTCATCGTGTCGTCCATCAACGGCGTCCGGACATTCACCAATCCCGGTGCGACGGCCTATAGCGCCACCAAGGCCGCCCAGGTCGCAATGGCCGAGCAGTTAGCGCTCGAGCTTGGACGTCACCGCATCCGTATCAACGTCGTCTGCCCTGGTGCGATCGAAACGAACATCTCGGCCTCTACCGAAATCCGCCATCCCGAAGACGCCGAAGTCCCTGTTGTCTGGCCGGAAGGCAGCGTACCGCTTACCGGCGGCCAACCGGGTGTCGCCGACGACGTCGCCAAGGTCATCCACTTTCTTCTCAGCGAGGCGTCCGGCCACGTCACCGGTTCGCCGATCTTCGTCGACGGCGGACAGGGGTTGCTTCGATGAAAAGACATCGCTCATGGGGACCCCTGACATATGAAGACGGCAGCATGTCGTTCAGTCTTTGGGCGCCGGCTCTGTCGTCGTTGTCCGTGGATATCGACGGTCGGGTTTTTCCCATGGAGGATCGCGGCGGCGGTTGGTTTTCGAGCAAAAGGATTCATGTCCCTGAAGGCACGACATACATGTTCGTTTTGCCGGACGACACGCGCCTGCCGGATCCTGCCTCCCGTTATCAGGAGGCCGGCGTGTTCGGGCCTTCGCGTTTTCTATCTTCGGAAGGATTCGGATGGATGCACCAGGATTGGAAAGGCAGGCCGTGGGAAGAAGCTGTGGTCTACGAGATCCACGTGGGTACTTTCACGAAGGAGGGCACCTTTCTCGCCGCGATCGATCACCTCGCACGACTCTCCGAACTGGGATTCACCGCTGTCGAGATCATGCCGCTGGCTCAGTTTCCCGGACAGCGCGGCTGGGGTTATGACGGCGTCTTTCAATACGCTCCCCACGCCGCCTACGGATCGCCGCACGACTTCAGGCGACTGATAGACGCCGCCCATAGCCACGGCCTGATGGTCTTCCTCGACGTCGTCTACAATCACTTCGGTCCCGAGGGAAACTTCCTTCCCCTCTACGCGCCCCAGTTCTTCCGCAAGGACGACCCGACTCCGTGGGGCGACAAGATCGATTTCAGGCAGCAGCCGGTGCGGCGCTTCTTCACCGATAACGTTCTTTACTGGCTAGATGAATTCCGTCTCGACGGGCTGCGGCTCGATGCGATCGACCAGATCGAAGACGACGGCGAGATTCACATATTGGAGGAAATCTCGGAAGCCGTTCGTGAAAGCTTCTGCGATCGTCACGTCCATCTCATCACCGAAAATCCTGCGAACGGATCGGACCTGCTGGCGGACGTAGGGGGCGGAAGACGACTGTTCGTCGCGGACTGGAACGACGACTTTCATCATGCGCTTCATGTCGCCGTCACTGGCGAGGACGTTGGTTACTACGCACCGTTCTCTGAAGACCCGTGGCAACAGGTGAAGAAGACGCTGGCCGAGGGATATCTCAGGGAAGGCAAGGCGTCTCTGCGGGCAAGGAACGCGCCCCTTTCGGCCTCATTGCCACCCACGGCCTTCGTTCATTTCCTGCAAAATCACGACCAGGTCGGCAACCGCGCGCGCGGCGATCGTCTGAACACGATTTTGGACGAACGCTGCCACTGGGTGCTTACGGAGATTCTGGCGCTTTCGCCACAGATCCCCCTGTTCTTCATGGGCGACGACCACCTGAGCACGCGAGCTTTCCAATTTTTCTCCGACTATGACGGCGAACTCGCCAAAGCGGTCGCGGACAACCGGCCGAAAGAGGCAGAGAACTTCGGCGGTTTTCGAAATGGATCCGGACCTGAAGACATTTCGGATCCGAATGACGTGAAGACATTCATTCGCTCGCAGCTTGAGTGGGACGATGCCGAGGCGGCCGACGGCGTCGCTTGGGGGGCGTTCCTCAAGCTTCTTCTGCATGTCCGACGGACGGTCGTCGTACCGCTGCTTGCCGATGCGAAAGGCAATGCGGGAACCGTCGTGAAGTCGGAGCCTGATGCCGTGTTTGTCGACTGGTCGTTCGGCGGCCAAGTGCTCCGGCTCCGTGCGAATCCCTCCGAACACGTCAGAAGGTTGGATGGCGATCTAGGCCGGCTTGTTTATCCGACGGAACGCGAAGTCCTGCCGGGAATCCTGGAGCCCTGGTCGACGCACCTGTATATCGGCTAGCATCGCGGAGAGCTGCCTGGGGCGCTTGCAGGCGCGATGGTGGAGAAACGCTCATTCGCCGCCGCCATACCTCTAGCTAGGTGTCGAACACGTTATGGGTCGCCGATCTTCGTCCACTGCGGTCAATGGTTTGCTCCGGTGACGGATGGCGTAACGGCACCCGCGGACTACCAGTGATCTTGCTTGAGCGTCTTGGAACATAAGAGCGGGACGGAAGTTTGGGCTCCAAACCAACCGGAGACCGACTGAATGAAGAACAGGCTTTCCTTGGTCGCTACGGCGGCAGGCATTCTCATATCAGCCCACGCCGTCAGCGCTCAACAGGGCGATGGAACCGATGTGCAGATCACCACGAACGTGTTCAAACCAAACAAGGTTTCCCCGACAAGCGATCGCACAGCCCAGCTAAAGTTGCCTGACGGCTTCAAGGTGCAGCCGTTCGCCCAGGGCCTCGGCAACAGCCGCATTATCGCGGTGTCCGACAAGGGGGATGTCTATGTGAGCCGGCGTGAGGAAGGCGACGTGCTTTTTCTGAAGGACGCGGACGGCGACGGAAAGGCTGACGGCCCTCCGATCCAGGTCGCCTCTCGTGCGCAGGCTCACGGCATCGCGATCAAGGATGGAAAGCTGTACCTGGTCACCGTGAAGGAGGTCTTCGTCGCCGACATCAAGGACGATGGAACTCTCGGTCCTCTGAAAATGATTATCGGCGATCTTCCCGACGCCGGCCAGCATCCAAACCGCGTGATGGCCTTCGGGCCTGATGGAATGCTATACATCAGCGTCGGCTCGACCTGTAATGCCTGCAACGAGAGCAATGCCGAAAACGCGACGATCCTGCGCGCGACGCCGGACGGCAAAAGCCGGACGATTTTCTCGTCGGGTCTTCGGAACACGATCGGCTTCGACTGGAACCGGACCACAGGGCAGCTCTGGGGTCTCGACCACGGCATCGATCTCCTGGAAGACGAGGTCCAGCCGGAGGAACTTAATCGGCTGGAGCAGGGGAAACAGTACGGCTGGCCCCATGTCTACGGGAAGGGCGACATCTATCCCCAATCGACGCCGGTCGGCGGCGTGACGAAGGAGCAGTGGCGGGACCAGAGCGTTCCGATGGTCATCGGTTATACCGCCCATGCCGCTCCCATGCAGTTCAAGTTCTACAGTGGGTCCTCGTTTCCCGCCGAATATCAGGGCGACGCCTTTGCAACGATGCGCGGATCGTGGAACCGCAAGGGCATCGGGCTATGAGATCGTTCGAATTTATTTCGAAAATGGACAGCCAAAGACCATCGAGCCTTTCCTGACAGGTTTCCTGAGCGACGGCGGCAAGACGCACTTCGGCCGCCCGGTGGGATTGGCGATCGCCAAGGACGGCTCTCTGCTGATGGCGGATGATACCAACGGTGTCATATACCGTATCGCGTACGCCGGGGAGGCATCGAAGAACATGGAGGCGAAACCGGCGCCTGCCAGTGCGATGGAACAACAAGCGGCAAAGGGGCAACACGTCCCTCTTGCCAAGGACAGACCGGAGACCAAGGCTGATGGGATTGTCGCTGTGACATCTGCATCCTTCAAGTCGGAAGACTCCATTCCACCATGGCACAGCGAGTACGCGGATGGGGTATCACCCGCGCTGAAGTGGAAGGCGGTGAAGGACGCCGCCTCGTACGCGATCGTCATGGAAGACCCGGATTCTCACCCCATCAAGCCGTTCGCCCATTGGCTTGCCTGGAACATTCCGGCGAGCGTGACCGAACTTCCAGAGGGTCTGCAGGAGCAACTGAGGTTGCTCGAACCGGAGGGCGTCCTCCAGGGCCGCAACAGTTCCGGCAGCCACGGATACTTCGGTCCGAAGCCACCGGTCGGCGACCCGGCTCATCACTATCATTTCCAGGTGCTTGCGCTGGATTCGCTTCTCGACATTCCGCCGACTTCAGATCGCGACGCTTTCCTCGCCGCCGCGTCCGGCCATGTGATCGGCAAGGGGGAGATCGTTGGGCTCTATGAACAGAAGATCGGACCTCCGAAGCAGTGATTGCCCTTTGAACAAGGAGACTCCATGCCTATGAAACTCAACGTCCGAACTCTGGGAATTGCTGCGACGTTTTCCATGTTGGCATTTGCTTCCACGCAAGCCGAGGAGGCAAAACCCGAGCCGCAGATGCAGACCGTCCTCGACGCCTTGAACGCGCTACAGGCGAAGCCCTTCCATACATTAAGCGTCGCCGACGCCCGAGCCCAGGCGAGCGCCGCCGACGCCGCGCGAACCGTTCAGCGCGACAGGAAGATCTCACCTCTTCCCGAGGCTAAAGTCGCCACCAGGGACTTCGCCATTCCGACCGCCGCCGGCGCCCTGCCTGCGCGGGCCTACATCCCTGAAGGAGAGGGTCCCTTTCCAGTTGTCCTCTATTTCCATGGAGGCGGCTGGGTGGTCGCAGACCTCAACACCTACGATGCGACGCCACGGGCGATCGTCGCGGGATCGAAGGCTTTGGTGATCTCCGTCGACTACCACCACGCTCCTGAAAGCAAATTTCCAGCACAGCATGACGACGCCTGGGCGGCCTACACCTGGCTCGTCGAAAACGTCCATACCCTCAATGGCGATGCTAAACGAATTGCCGTCGCCGGCGAGAGCGCTGGTGGGAACCTAGCCGCCAATGTTGCGCTCATGGCTAAGGAAAGGAAGACGGTGATGCCTGTCTACCAGCTCCTTGTGTATCCCATCGCCGGGAATGACTTGAACACGCCATCCTACCAGAAGAATGCAAATGCCCTTCCGCTCGGGAAGGCCGACATGGAGTGGTTCGCGAACGTCTTCACGTCGAAGGATCAGACCGCTGACAAGCGGATAAACCTCGTCGGGCGATCCGACCTCGGTGGTCTTCCTCCTGCAACGATTATTACCGCACAGATCGATCCACTGCGTTCCGAGGGGCAGGCCTACGCAGCGAAGCTTGAGAATGCGGGGGTGAAAGTCAATCTCATCAATGTCGATGGCGTCACGCACGAGTTCTTCGGAATGGCGAAGGTGGTGGGCAAGGCGAAGGCTGCCGTCGACGAGGCCAATGCCGGCCTTAGCAAGTCCTTTGGCAACAGCAAGTAGGAGCTATGGAGACCCAAATGAAGAAACATATTGTCCCGCTCGTTTGCCTTACCGCTCTTGCGCTAACGTCGCCATCTGGGGCCGCCGAGGTCAAGCCAAAGGCCGCCGGCGACGCGTCGCCGATGATGACGGTCGATACGCCTTCCTTCGTGAAGTCAGCCGGTAGTTCCAACGAGTTTGAGATTCGCTCAAGCGAACTCGCGCTTCAGACCTCCGAGAAACCCGACATCAAAGACGCCGCCCAGATGATCATTGCC
>Ga0247742_10000529_pt1 | contig 30433 bp, 30 predicted proteins | sample UWRJL208509C2_FD_180944 | JGI IMG/M metagenome (GOLD analysis project Ga0247742, IMG submission 180944) | Plant litter microbial communities from Arlington Agricultural Research Station in Wisconsin, United States - UWRJ-L208-509C-2 | ecosystem: Environmental > Terrestrial > Plant litter >...
TTTAAAATTGGCTCAGACTTCGCGACTTCGCGGTGAGAGTTCCCGGCGATGTTCCGGTTACCACGCTGGTGCGAGCGATGCGAGGAACAGCATGATCGTGGCCAACGATTGCGGATCCTGATCGCTGAACGGCTACTGGACTTCCGCTGTGGCCATCAGGCTCTGGCCTTGATGGTGCAGACCGAGTTGAAGTTCGATCCGCATTACGGGGTCACCGTGATCTTCCGGTCGAAGCGCGGGGACCGACTAAAGATCCTGGTATGGGATGGCACCGGCATGGTGCTAATCTGCAAGGTTCTTGAGCGAGGGCGGATCCGATCCGGCAGGCGGCCTCCGGCCGCATCACCAAGCAAGGAAATAGCGACGCGCGCCGCATGCTTGTTGAAGCCGCGTGGTCGGCGAAGCTGGCGCCGGGACCATTGCGGGCCTTCTTCACGCGCGTCCAGAATAAGCGCGGCGCGCCGGCTGCCGCCGTGGCGACTGCACGAAAACTGACGGTGATGATCTGGCACATTCTTTCGAGCGAACAAGATTATGCCTATGCGAGACCGTCGTTCACGGCCATGAAGCTGCGAAAGGTGGAACTGAAAGCTGGCGCGCCCAGAGCATATGGAAAAGCAGGCCCTGGCCATGACTATTGGATCAAGGAGATCCGCGATCGCGAAGCGCAATATGTCGAACGCGCTGAAAGAGCCTACGAGGTAAGCGCGAATTTCTATGCGCCTTCTGAGGCGCAGTGCTCTGATGCATGAAGTGTCCACCAAAAATCAGACTGTGCAAAAACGCTGTGGGATTCCAACGGCAGGTGAACCGTAGTATGTTGTTTGCATGGCACATTTATCAGGCTCAGACCGCTCGCAGCTGCTGCTTCTTCCTGAAGCGGTTGATGACTACGTAGGATCGGACAATCCGGTTCGCTTCATAGAAGCTTTTGTAGATGGGATTGATATTGTCGCCGCTGGGTTCTCCCGCGTAACGGCAAAAGAGACGGGCCGTCCCGGCTACGATCCGGCTGATCTGCTTAAACTTTATCTCTACGGGTATTTGAACCGGGTACGTTCGAGCCGTAAGCTGGAAGCAGAGACCCGCCGCAATATCGAGGTGATCTGGCTGCTACGCCATCTTCAACCTGATTATCGTACAATTGCGTCTTTTCGCCGAGCGAATTGCGCAGCTTTCAAGCAAGTTTTCCGCGAGTTTGCCTTCGTCTGTCGCCGCCTCGATTTGTTCGGCAGGGAAATGCTCGCTGTGGATGGTACGCGCATCAAGGCCGTCAACAACAGGAACCGTAACTTCACTCGAGCAAGGTTGTCGGAGCTTTTGAATCGCGCCGACGAAAAACTCTCCGAATATATGAAAGCGCTTGATGATGGAGATGCAGACGAATCGAAAGCGGCAGACGATATCAGTTCGAATAGCAGAAGCAGTGACACCGAGAAGAAGATAGCGGCGCTCAGAACCAGGCGACAGAAGTATAGCAATTTAATGGCCGAGCTGGATCGGACAGGTGAGGATCAGATATCGCTGACGGATCCAGACAGCCGGGCTATGCCGAGTATGATGAAAGTTGGCGTTGGGTACAATATCCAGCTCGCAGTTGACGTAAAGCATAAGCTAATCGCTGAGGAAGACGTAAGCAACAACGTCCTCGATATCGGCTTGCTCGCGCCGACCGTTGTCACGGCTATGCAGCTACTCGGTGTCGAGCAGATCGAGGCCGTCGCCGATCGTGGTTATTACAAGATCGAAGACATTGAAGCTTGTGAGAAGGCCGGCATCACCGCCTATGTGCCAAGACCAATCCGTGGATCAACGGTAGACGATGGGTATTTCTCCAAGAGGAGTTTCACTTATCAGTCAGACACAAACTCCTATGTCTGCCCCAATGGCTCAGTTATGTCTCCTCGGCGGAGTGGTAAAAAGCGAGGCCTCGCGAGAACCTATTTTGCAAATCGCACCGCGTGCCAATCATGTGCCATCAAAAACAGATGCACGCCAACTGCCTTTCGACAGATCATGCGCCTGGAAAATGAAGCTGTTCTTGATCGCATGGCGGAACGGTTGCGCCAGCGTCCAGATCTTATGAGCCAGAGAAAGGAAAGTGTAGAGCATCCCTTTGGTACAATTAAACAGTGGATGAACCAGGGAGCGTTCCTGATGCGTGGGCTGGAGCACGTTCAAGGAGAATTTAGCTTAACTTCAGTTGCCTATAATATCAGAAGGGCCATCAACCTGGTTGGCATCACCGAGCTGATAGGCGCTATCAAAGCATAGTTGAAAAAATCTGCATTCTGAGCGCCTAATACCAACCGTCATTGATCAGAACCCTTGCGCCCAGTGGCGTCGGCCAATTGACATGATCTTCCATGGACGTTGCTGGAGTGTTCTCCAAGCGTAACAGCAGTGATCGACGATATCCTCGTAGGACTTGAAGACGCGGTTTGAGAGCCAATTGTCCCTCATGAACTGCCAGATGTTTTCAACGGGGTTCAATTCAGGTGATTTGGGCGGCAGTGGCAGGATGGTGATGTTGTCGGGGACGACGAGATTGTTGGACATGTGCCATCCCGCCTGATCCATGATGAGCACGGCGTGTGCGTTATCGGCAACATTGCGGGATATCTCGATCAGGTGCTGGTTCATGGCATGGGTGTCGCACCACGGCATGACGAGAGCGGCAGCCTTGCCCTGTTTGGGACAGACGGCACCGAAGATATAGGCCGATCGGGTTCGCTGGTCGTGCGGCGCGGACGGCCTTGTTCCCCGCTTGGCCCAGCGGCGGGTGATCTTGTTCTTCTGGCCTATCCGGGCTTCGTCCTGGAACCAGATTTCAATCATTTTGCCCTTTGCGGGACCGGCGGCGATTTCCGCCACAGCGGCGGGGAAGTTTTTTTAAATGCATCGGCCGCCTCCGGATCCTGCGCATGATGTCTTGGGCGAGCCGAGAGCTTACGGTAGCCCATGGCCCGCACTTCGCGACCCATGGTCTCCTCGCTCACCGAGATGCGGAACTCTTCCCGAATCCATTGGGCCAGATCACACAGACGCCACCGAACGACGCCATCCAAATAGGGTGTCGGTCCGCGCTCGATGGCTTTCGCCAAGGCCGATCGCTGTTCGTCGTTCAGGAGAGAAGGCTGTCCCGGAGCCTTGCCGTTGATCAGCCCGTCGGGACCGCGAGCATTGAAGCGCACCACCCAGTCGCGCACGATCTGAACTGTCACGCTGCCAAGCCGAGCGGCATCGGCGCGTGAACCGCCGTCATAGATCGATGCGAGCGAAAGAAGCCGCCGCGCCTGATCGGCATCGCGTGTCTGACGTGCTAGCCGCCGCAACCTGACCCCGTCGAAATCCGACCGCAATGAAAGCGCTGAACCCATCGCAAACCTCCTGTTTGCACCACAGATTCAGATTCGTCCGCCGTTGGGAATCCCCAAGAGAGTCAGCCTTACCGACGACTGGTATAAATGCCATCGAAGCTGCGATATTTTGACCACCTGTCGACTCAGAAGGTCTTGATGGACAATTCCACAAGGAAATCCTCGGGTGATCAAAACAATTCCGCGTAACGTCTGATTTTTTCAACGTTTTGGGACGGTCTGATATATTGGTGGACACTTCATGCCTCAGAGCGCTGCGCTTCAGAAGGTGCGTTGAAATTCGCGCTTACGATCGAGGGTGCTTGCATCGGAGAAAGCCCGCATTGCTGCGTCGACTTTGGTGGGAATGCCCAATGGCAGCACGATCCGATCGATAATGGCGGCAAACCGGGCAAATGTCGTGAAGCTCATACACCATTGTATAGCGTAGATAAACGGCTGTACGGTTTCGGTTTACGTCAGAATACCTCAAAATCGCCTAGCACATCGATGGCGAGGCAAAAAAATGGAACTGCGACAGTCTGCCCAAACAACCCGTTCGCAAGTGGCTTCCGATATCGGGGCGGTACGTTCACGGTCTCAAACCTTGCGGCAAATTGGCTTCCACGCCCTGACGCTTTTCACCCGCGGCGAGAGCAAACCTTATGCGGCTTCCCGCCTCCACCTGCTTGGCTACTGCAGGACCGGAACGGTTCGGATATCCGTTCGGCTAGGCTCGTGCAAATGGGAGGTTTTGAACGTGCGGACCGGAGATACCTTCTTTATACCTTCGGGAGCTGCCTGCCGTTTTGAAAATGTCGCCACTTGCACAGCTCAGCTTGTGATAGCGAGTGGCTATGAAACTCCGGATATTGGCGATGGCTCCAACGGTACACCTGAGGCGCTTATGAGCGACGTCCTGTCTCAGGCCCGTTCCTCTGAATTCGATTCAGATTTGGACACATTGACCGCCCATCGGCATGACGAATGGATACCCCACGTGGTTACCTTCTACGATCGGCCACGGAGGGGGCCGGGATCCTCCCGCAGCGTCGAGGGTGTGTTTGATCGAGAGCTGCTGGTCCGGGAGTTCGGGGTCTCCGACTGGCTATTTCCTGATCTCTCTTTGCTCGACATTACCCTTTCAGTCATCCGCCCTATCGAAGGCGGTTCTTTCGATCGGCGTGATTAGTCCCACTCTCAAGCTCAAACAGCGGGGGTTTTTCATGAAGGCACTTGGCGCCGTTCAAGCCGAGGCTATAGAGAAAGCAGCCAAGGCGGCGCAGAGCGGGGAAAATCCGAAGTATCCCTGGATGCGTAGTGGATACGAAGAGCATACCGCTGTCGCTTGGAACGGTGAAGATGAAGTCGGTCGTGTTGCGATGGTAACAGACAGCTTCAAGCCTCGTCAGCGATGGATGTGGGTGGTGACAGCAAGGCTGGCTCCTAACTTTCGGAGTGACGTGGTCTGCAAAGGGTGGGCGGGTACCTCGGTGGAGGCCGCGGCAGCCGCAGAAGTCACTTACGACATCCTCATGGAAGCGAACTGGGAGAACGCTGGCCATGCGTAGACGGCCGGAGTCGACCAGTTTGCAACGCGATTTCGCTGATGGCGCGGCGTCCCGCATAAGCGAGTTTTTATAAATGAAGGCACCTTCCCATGTCGAACATTTATGCCAACACAGCTATTTGCCTCGCAGTTCCGTTGGCAACCTCGCCACGGCAAATGACGTGGGCGATCACATGATGCTTCAAATCGATCCATATTCGCGCGCTACCGTCCGCAGATTCTCCTATAAGCTGAGTTTGGCGTTACTTATCCCCTTGGCCATGCGCGACAGCTACCTGCTGTCGGTATCCAGGTGCATGGAACTCTACGCGATCTGGATGGCTATCGCCGCGCTGCTTCTGAAAGAGCGCTTTGAATCGGAATCTCTGAACCATTGGAGCGAGGCACTCTGGCTAGCTTTCGGCGCTGCCGGGTTTCAGCTTCTTTATAGGGCATCGTTATGAAGATTTCTTGTGAGCCGACCCTATGAGTATAGTGGCGTCGTTCGTCTACAGGGACGGAATGCGATTGGAGCGGATCGCGTTTGAGGAGGCGCGGCCGCCGGAGGATGCCGACACTTTTATCTGGATCGGGCTGAATGATCCCACCGAGGCAGAACTCGCGAAATTGAAGTCCGGATTCAGGTTGCACGCCCTCGCGGTCGAGGACGCGCTCAGTTCCGGACAGGTGCCAAAGGTGCATGTTTACGAGGAGCAGCTATTTGTCATCGTGAAGACAGCTCACCTCGAGGACGACGAGATTGTCTACGGCTCGACCGCGATTTTCGTTGGGCCCAGACACATTATTACGGTGCGGCTCGGATCCGCGCGCGGACATAGCGAGCTGCGAAATCGGCTGGAGGCATCGCCGCAGACGTTGAAACACGGTCCGGGGTTTATCCTGCATGCCATCATCGACTTCGTTGTCGACGGCTACGTCCCGATTGTCCAGAGGATCGAGGACGAGGTACTCGGTATGGAGCATCTCATGCTCGACGCTTTTCTGGAACGAGATCAGATCAAGCGGATCTTCCGGCTGCGCCGCGAGGTGGCGCATTTCCAGAGGGTCATCGGGCCGACGTCCGAACTCTGCGGCAAGCTAGCCCACCTTGACCTGCCTTGTCTTGACCGCCAGGCTAAACCATATTTCCGCGACGTCCTGGATCATTGTCTTCGCGTCGAAACGACAGTGGGCGGACTTCGCGAAGTCATCACGTCCGTCTTCGAAGCCAGCAACCTGCTCGAGCAGCAGCGGCAAGGCGCGATAACCAGGCAATTGGCGGCATGGGCGGCGATATTGGCCGTGCCCACTGCCATCGCAGGAATCTACGGTATGAACTTTGTAAACATGCCGGAATTGAAGACCCAATACGGCTATTACGTCGTTCTTGTCGTGATTTTCGGGCTGTGCTCCGGCCTTTTCATTCGCTTTCGTCGCGCCAAATGGATCTAGTTTCTACCTCGATGGGAAAAAATCGTAGGCTGTCGAGTCTTCTTCGAAATCGGAAACGACGAAGATGACCTGGAATTCCTATCAAGTTGTTTAGGTATCGACTCGGGCGATTAGAGTAGGTCGGCACTTGGCACCTTCAGAAATGAAGCGCTGCAATGCCACCCCTCTGTAGCAGTGTGTAAGCTGCAAAAATATCAGGGTAAAACTTAGTTTAAGCTGTGCGAAGACGTCTCCGTGCCCAAAAAAGCACCGCGATCACGACCAGCAGGGCTCCCGCCAGCGCCACGAGCAACCCTATGCGGGCCAGCCCGATCAGCGGCGACGGAGCGCCGCCTTTTCTAAGTTCCGACACCCTCTGTTCGGTCACCTGCACTCCCGCGTCGCCCAGCCGTGTGAACAGAAAATTGGTGAGCACCGCAACCTGATTGTCGTCGAGCGTGTCGTCGAATGCTGGCATTGCCTGGCCCTGAGACGGCTGTATGCCGCTGAGGATCGTCATGACCGCATTGTCGGCGGTAGGCCTCTTCAGAGCGGCGTTTACGAGCAGTGGAGGCAATCCGTTGGCACCTCCTGCGGACGCCCCATGGCACGTCGAGCAATGGGCGTCGAAAAGCTCCTCGCCCGGCGTGGCGGTTCCGCTCATCAATGCGAGGTCGTTGTCAAGCAGCGCGGCTTTCGAGGTCTCGCCCGGAACCTCCGCGCCCTTGCGTGCCGGAAGAGACTTGATGTAGACGGAGAGCGCCGCTACGTCGTCCTTGGAGAGCTTGCTCAGGCTCTTGTCGATCGCTTCAAGCATCGGGCCGCCCGCTTCGGAACCACGATGTGAGTGGCCTGTCGAGAGATAGCTCTGCAGCTGCTCCGATGTCCAGTCGCCTATGCCGTTGTTGGTATCGGATGTGATGTTCGGTGCGTACCAGGTCCCTAGAGAGGCTCCGGCGAAAGCCTGCCCGCCTTCCTCCGCCATCAAGAGGTTACGCGGCGTGTGGCACGTCGAGCAGTGCGCCAATGCCTGAGCGAGGTATGCGCCGCGGTTCCATCCGGCGTCGTGAGCCGGATCCGGAGTGAAGGTCTTGTCGTTCAGGAAAATGAGATTCCATCCCAACATCGAGGCTCGGACAGAAAAGGGGAACGGCAATGCGGTCTTCGCTGCAGCTTCGTCGACGGGCCGCACGCCCCGAGTAAAATATGCATAGAGCGCCTCGACGTCCGTATCCGTGATGCCCGCGTATGCGGTGTAGGGCATGGCGGGATAAAGCTGGGCACCGTCCTTCCGGACTCCCTTGCGTAACGCCCTCGCGAAATTCTCCTCGGTGTATCCGCCGATGCCGTATGTTCTAGACGGCGTTATGTTGCTCGCGAAAATTTTGCCGATCGGCGTGTCGATCGCTTTTCCGCCCGCGAAGGGCTTTCCGTCGTCGGCGGTATGGCAGGCCGAACAGTCCGCCGCCGTCGCCAGATACTGGCCACGGGTTATGAGATCGGGGGAAGACGCATCTTGCGCGTGGACAGAAAATGCGATCGCAAGACCCGACAAGGCGGCGAAAAAACCGGTAGCGGAATTTTTCATATTCAAGTCTCCCGGATCTTGCCGAGAATCGCATCGGCCGTACGCAGGCCGAGAGCAGATGCCGTGAGTGTCGAATTTGCCGTCGCGACCGTTGGCATCACACCGGTCGAGACGATATACAGGTTCTCGTGCGCGTGGGCTCTACCAACGTGATCGGTCACGCTCGTTTTCGGGTCCTTCCCCATCGCGAGGGTACCGGTGATGTGCTGGTTGTTCGAATATTTGCCGTCCTCGCTGAACCGTATCGAACTCCCGCCCATCAGTTTGGCGATTTGAATGTAGTTGTCGTGCGCTACCTGCATGCCGCGGTTGACGTAGTCGTCGAACGAATAGGAGAAGGCAGGGACGGGGAGCCCCAGCGCGTCCCTCTTTGTCGTGCTGAGCGTGACCCTGTTGTTGGGGTCAGGAAGCTGCTCCAGCACGTTCTTGACGCTGATTTCCCGCGACGCCCGATCGCGGATGGCGTGTTCCAGCGCATCCCCTGTCAGGCCTTCCTTGATAGCCGCCTGGGTTACGGCTGTCACGCGGGAGGCGTTCGAGAAATCGATCCGGAAGGCGGCATGCTCGCCGCGCCAGTCTCCGTCACGCAACTGCTGGATCGAAATGGGGCTTTGCGGGCCGCGGCCAGCCCAGAGCGGCTCGTCGGCCAGGAACGTCACGGAACTCGAGGGGTGATCCATTAGATTGCGGCCGACCTGGTCGAAATCGTTCGCCAGACCGTGCGGAAACTTGTTGGTCGCTGACATGAAAAGGATTTTCGGAATCTCGATCGCGTTCGCGGCCAGGATGAAGATCTTTGCTGATATCCGGTGCGAGACCTTGTTCCAGTCGAAGTAATTAAGAGCGGTGATGCGACCTTGTGCATCGTGCTCCAGCTTGTAGACGACCGCTTGCGGAATGAGCTTCACTCCGGCTTTCTCGGCGCTGGCCGCCGCGATGCCGCCCGTATACTGGGCGTCGATCGGACAGATCGGCTGACAATTGTTGTTGCCACAACACTGCGGGCGGCCATCGTAGAAGCGGCTGTTTCGCCCGGTGGTGTTGGTCAGCACCTCGTATTGAGGTGCAAGACGGTCGGTTACGCGCTGCTCCAGCCAGGACTTGGTCACGGCATCCATAGGGAAGGGGTTCTTGCGAGGTGAGTACTTCGCCATCTCGGCGGGCCCGGACACTCCCCAGAGCTGCTCGGCCTCGAAGTAGTATGGCTCGAGATCGTCGTAGGCGATGGGCCAGTCGCGGCCCACGTCGTAGGTCGATTTCAGGCGGAAATCGTTCGGCAATAGCCGCCAGGCCTGCGCGGCCCAATGCCAGCTGGTGCCGCCGACGACACGGATGTATTCCGGCTTGTAGGGATATGGGCCCAGCTGTTCGAGATAGCCGTTGTCTTTGGGTTGATAGTCCGGGAACGGCGCGATGTCGGAATTCGGGTAAGGCGCTATATAATCCGACTTGTAGGCCGTGCGTCGGAAGCTCTGCACGATTTGGTCACGGTCGATGCGAGGTCCGGCTTCCAGCATGAGCACGTCATGCCCGGCAAGGGCCAGCTTGCGGGCAGTGAGCGAACCCACAACACCTGAACCGACTACGACGATGTCGGCCGATTGTGTATCTGCCATGATTTGGCCTCGCGAGAATTTGAAATGAGCGTGTGTTTCAGGCGGGATTTTTGGCCCAGGAGCCGTACGCGCCATAAGAATAGCTTTGCGGCCTCAAGACATCGGCGACGGCCCGGTTCGCGAGCGCGTCGACGTAGGCCACGCAGATCGCTTTCTCACCGCTGCCGACAACGCCGAGGTACCAACCCGAGAGTATGGCCTGGGGCAGGGAGGTGAGGTCGGAGTTCGCTCCGGCAAGCTGCGTCTTGAGGACTTCCGATCCCAAAGGGCCGTCTCCAAGTGCTTGCCGTAGCCGAGCTATCAAGGTATCGAAAGACGGGTCGATCCTCCTGAAGGCAGCCAGAAGCGCATCGCTGAACGTGGCTGACAGATCCTCTTTGCCAACCAGCAATCGGGAGACTGCAAAAAAGTCGTCGTCGCCTTGAACGGCTGCCCGGGCACTTCCGCCGCTGACGAACGACAGCGCGGCCAAAGCCCCTGTAAACTTGAGGACCTCTCGTCTTCCCTTTCCGCGAACACCGTCAACAAAGCTCGTCATTGGAACACCTAAGCAGTTGGCATCACGCATCGATCAGAACTCCGTCGTGGAGTGCTGGAAGGCCGCCGTTTCATCTGGATAGATGAGCGTCTCTGGACACAAACTACAGGACAGCCGCACAAATGAGAACGGAAAATTGCGGTGCGTCTCTCATACTTTGGTTTGCCCCGCCGACTATAAGGTGTCTGGCTTATATACGCTCGTCCAGATTTGCGGCTTGGTCTGGTCTGTTAGATTTCCGTACCAACAACGGGATACACGGACATGACCGATCAGAAATTCAGTGCTTACCAATCGCTCTTCGTTTTCGCCAGGAACGCCGCTATCGCTGTTCCTGCCGCTCTGGGTGTCACGGCCTTCGTCGCCACGAGCGCCATGGCTGCCACGCAATGTCAGCAGATTCAGGCAGGCATCGCAAAGACCGGTTCTTACATCTACCACTACAAGGACCCTACGCATCCTGACCTCGATCTCTACCACCGTCTGGTCGATTCCTCGTCCCAATGCAATGCTGGATCGGTCGCCGACGACGCGCAGGTCGAAGCTCTTGCCGGTTGCAATGTCGAGCGATGCTTCCAGTCTTGGGGTGACAGTCACTACCGCTGACTAGGAGGATCTACCTCGTCGCTGGGGCTCGTTTTGTTCAAATTGTGAACAGCCCGCATCAGGATCTTCCTTTACTGGCTTAAAACTATCGTATGATTTCGAGACGTTGGTTTTAGCTGTACAAATCGATCATCGCCTCTAATCCCAAGGAGGCGCTTGTGGCTCCCCTTAAACGGCTCGTGCTCCTCCCCTCAGCCGACCCGGGAGCCCTTTGAGACCGTCCCGCGCCTCCGGGGCGGTCTCCTTTTTTTCACATCCTTGTTCACGCACACGAATGGAGCACTGTCCATGTTTAATGGCTCGAAGAAACTCGAATTACGGACTGTCGGCACTATCCGAAGTGTTTTCGGAATTGCGGACCATACGGATGCACGGCCTAGAATCGCGGTGCTGACCGAAGAAGACCTGGTGCCGCTTAAGTCTACCCTCATCACAGCTGCGATATTTGTCGGATTGGCTGCAGCCACTATCTCAATCGCATTTCCGTTGCTGGTGTCTTGAGCGGCTTTGGCTGGACGGCATCTCAAGCCGACTGCATCTTGCCGAACATTTGCGGCACATTCTCCCATGCCCACCAGCGGCGGGCCGACCGCTGATTGCATCGGCGATCGCAACGAGATAGCTCTTGCCTGTTCCGGACGTTCCCGGCGATAGTGGGCCTTCGTTTGCCACGATTGACTAAGGCAATTCGAAGCCGCTATATTTCAATCTTTTCCAAGATGTTTTTATAGAGTGAAGGCGTCCGGAAAAGGGGCTGGAAATGAAAGCGAAAGCCGATAGTATCGATATGTCGCCGCTCGTTGTGATTGTCGACGATGACGAAAGCATGCGTGACAGCATGGCGGACGTTTTCCGATCGATCGGAACGGAGACCGCGACTTTCAAATCCATTCCCGAACTTCTAGCAGCGAATCTCCCGGATCGTCCGGGGTGCCTCGTCCTCGATGTGCGGCTCCCAGGCATGAGCGGGCTTGAGTTTCAGGCCAGTCTAGCAGGTTCCAACGTGGAACTCCCCATCGTTTTCGTAACGGGGTACGGCGACGTGCCGATGACCGTGAAAGCGATGAAGGCCGGGGCTGTGGACTTTCTCCAAAAACCTTTCCGCGACCAGGATATTCTGGATGCAGTGTCGTCGGCAGTGGAAAAAGACAGGATACGGCGCGCTGGCCAGGCTGCCACAGACGAGATCAGCGCCTTGGCATCTATGCTGTCCCCGCGCGAGCATCAGGTGATGCAGGCAGTCGTCGAGGGCAATCTGAATAAACAGATCGCGTTTCAGCTGGGATTGAGCGAGATTACTGTCAAGATCCACCGCGGTAACGTGATGCGGAAGATGAAGGCGGCGTCCGTCCCCGAACTCGTCCGCAAGACCGAGATCCTGAAGGGAGTGCGTCAGCATGCGCGCACCGACACGGACGCGCCCGCGAACTGACGATCTCGGAATATCGGCTCACCAACGAGCGCTTAGCGAACTCGGCGGGGACGACCTCATTAGCGCTGTCAGCACCAGCCCGACGACCGCACCGACCAGCGCCATCCGGAAACCGTCGGCATAGGCAAGGACATACGCCTGTTCTGCAACTCTCTCCGCCAATGTAACGGCAGCGTCGGCTGTGGGTGACGAAGAAGTGCCCTTGAATACAGGAACAAGCCGATCCAGTGCGCCTGCTGTCGCTTCCCCGGCCCGAGTTACATGAAGGCCCAATATATTCGAATGGTACTGTTCGCGCTTCGTTATGAAGGTCGACATCAAGGTCGCTGCCAGCTCGGCACCTGCCAGTCGCACGACCTGCGTATAGGCCGAGCCAGATGTCGGTTTCTTGGGGTTCGCATTCGCTATTATGAACGTTATGACCGATAGCAACGCAAAGCTTTGTCCGACGATCTGCAAGACTATGATGAGCGCGAAATTAGGCAGTGCCCAAGCTCCAGTCACCGGAGCCGCAAGAAGCGACCCCACGGCCATCAAGGAAAATCCGATTGCTAGGCCCCACCGCGCGTCGAAGCGGTAAAGGAACGCTGCCGCAATCGGTACGGTGCAAAACAAAGGCAGGATAGCCGCAGGAATATACAGGTCGCCGATCTCGACGGGCCTCAATCCTGCGACGGTTTCCAGAAATCCGGGTATCAGTAGAAAACTCGTCGTACTGGCGGCAACGTATGCCACGATGGTGGAAAGACCGAGAATGAGATTTCGAGATGCCAGGACGCTGGCATGGGCCCACGGGTCTTGTACCACCGCTTCGTTGATCAGAAAAAGGATCAAGAGAACCGCGCCCGCTGCGAAGAGGGAGACAACCGTGCCAGAACCGAACCAGTTCAACCGATTCCCCTGGTCGAGGGCAATATAGACCAGCGTTATAGCACTTCCGAGAAGCAACATGCCGCCCCAGTCGGCGGTTTTGAGACGACCGACTTCGACAGGCTCTTTTGGCGCACCCAGATAGATAAGCAGCGCGATCATTGGAGTAAGGAAAACGTCTTGCCAGTAGAGCCACTGAAGGCCGAATTTCTCGGTGTAAAGTCCGACGAGAAAGATCCCTATGTTTTGAGAAAGCGGCAACCTCATGCTGTAGATCGCCAGTCCTACGATCCAATACCGCGGCGGCAGATTGCGAAAGGTGATCATGACTGTTGCCGGAATAAAAATTCCCAGCATGACAGCGCGAGCGACGTGCAAAGCCAGAAGGACCTGGATCGAGTGGATCTCGGGAATGAGCAGGGAGAGCACCGCGTAGGCCAGACATGGCCCGATCATCACGCGACGCACGCCGAATACAGAAACAAGCCACGGGACGGCGGGCGCGAGCAGAATCTGCGGTGCCGCCGCAAACGTACTCAACCACGAACCCTCGTCGAATCCGAGGTCGAAGGCCCCACGCAGGTCGGTCAATCCGACGCTGAACACGCGGGTATCGAAGCCTACGGTGAACGACGCGAGCATCAGCGCGGCGACTACGAGGAGAGGGTGACCCTTCGCCCGTATAGCCAAGCCCGGGGTGGCTGCTACTGCGCTCATTTCGAGCCTTCCTCGTCGCTGGATCCACTATGGACGGTTACGGTAGCGGAGAACCCCGCCCGCAAGCGCGACGCGATAGGCTGACCTGGATCGAGAACGATCTTGATCGGAACCCTCTGCACGATCTTGGTGAAGTTGCCAGTGGCGTTGTCCGGAGGAAGCAGGGCGAAGACCGAGCCGCTCGCCGGAGACATATCCGCAACCGTGCCCTTTATCGTCTGACCTGGGAAGGTGTCGACGAGGATGTCCGCATGATCCCCTTTGGACATCTTGGCGAGCTGCGTTTCCTTGAAATTCGCGGTAATGTAGAAGCCGTCCTTGGGGACGATCGACATAATGCTCGACCCGACGCCCGCATAGTCCCCCGTATGTACCAGCGCCGCTCCCAGAATGCCGTCGAAGGGTGCGTAGATGCGGGAGTATTTCTGGTTCAAAAGCGCATTGTCCAAGTTGGCCTGGGCCGCGCCCAGCTGGGCCTTCAGGATATCGGACTGACCTTGCAGGACGCTCAACTGCGCTTCCTGCTGCTCGATATTCGCGTCGGCCACCGCGACCGAAGCTACAGCCTGAAGCGATGCCGCCTGGGCCTGTTGAAGTGCCTGCTTCGTCGTCGCATCGCGCAGGGCGACCTGTCGGTCAGCTTCCTCCTTGGTCTGGACCTGCTGGGCTTCGGCTGACTGCTTCTGCGCCTTCGCGGCGGTGATCGTTGCAGCCTGCAGCTTCTCTTGGTTTGCGAGGTTCGCAAGGCTGCCGTTCGCCGCCTGTACGTTGGCCGTCGCGAGGGCAACAGCTGCGTCGTATTGCGAAGGGTCTATTCGGGCGATCAACTGCCCCGACTTCACCGCTTGGTAGTCAGCGACGTCGATGGTGGTGACGTTTCCACCGACACGCGCGCTCAAAGTGGAGACGTCTGCCGACACGTAGCTGTCGTCGGTGCTCTGCGTGACAGCTCCCACTTCCCATCTGTCCCAATTCACGATGCCGAGTACGGCAAGTCCGACGGCCGCCGTCGTAGCAACCAGTGGGATTAAAACCCGGTAGAGGGCACCATGCTTTTCAGTCTGCCCGCCTTGGGAGGCCGTCGTTGACGGCGGTAGAGCGGAAGTCCCCTTTGAAACGGATTCGTTCTCCGGACCGACAAACTGGGTGACATTGGACATGTGAAATTCTCCACGGAAAGTGCGTGACGTAGTCGCTTGGCTGAATGGCGTTAAAGATCGCAATGGTTTGCGCTGATCTGTCCGTAGAATGTCATTCCCGTCGACCTACGGCAATTATACGATCGTTTTACCCGGCAGTCTCAATATCGGGCAGGCGCGGCAAACCGATTTGGGTTCGATGACCCGTAAATCACTTTCGAAATCCGCGGCTACGGCGAATGTGCATTCCGAACGTGATGTAACTGCATCCTTGAAATGCCAAGTCGGCGGCGAGCACGATACCCAGAAGCCAGAGCCCGCTTATCGGCCAGGTCATAACGATCAATCCGCCAACAAGAAGAGACATGAACCCGGATGCCACCGTCCATCCCGATCCGCTGACCTGTGGGAAACGAATCCCATATCCAATTTTAAACACAGCCGATAGGCAAAGAAACACGCCGAGTCCTAATGAGATCAGAGTCGATGCGCTGACGGGATCGACCATTGCGGCCACGCCTGCCGAAAAGTAGAGCAATCCGGCTGCCAGCGGCAGCATGGGCCCCGTCCAGCCGTGCGCCGTGAAGCCTTGAAAGATCTGGGTCAGTCCGGCCAGCATCATGAATATCGCGATGATGCTTACGGAAGCAAGGCTTGCTGCCCAAAGATTGGACGCGGCGAGACAAGCGCCGACCATGAGCGCGGCTCCGAAAGCGACGAACAAGAACCATTTATGCCGAACCGTACGCGTCATGTAGCGTAGTGGGAGCCCAGTTGCCGTCGTTGTCATTTTCCGTTCCTTTTCAATGAAATGTTATCTTAGTCCGCGTTATCGAACAGCCCGCGGAACCTGCGTTGGCCCGTGCGCAAGGATCTTGTTGAGTGAGACTTGGAGTGGATCGCCTTGGGGGATCTGCTCATCGTCGCCGCTTACGACCAGCGTGCTGAGGACGCCGCATATCATGCACAGGAAAATGACCGGGAAGACGGCGCGCATGTCAGTGGATCCTTGAATGGTTTATCGGCGCGTCGCCAGTGTCTATGGTCTCGCTCGCCAATCAGTTCTGATGTCAGTTCCCGGCGTTCGCTGTTGGGGAAAGCGCGATTGCGAGCGACATCCGGTAGTCAGCCAGGTTCTCTCGAAACCGGATTTCCTCGCAGTCGACAAATTGCCCGTTCTGGGCTTGAGGCCGCCCGTCGCGTGCGATCGCTACTTGGCGAGTTGCAAAGCAGCCCGATACAGCATTTTTCAAAAGTCGTTTTGTAAGATCACGCATCGAACAACTCGCACTGTTGGCGTTTGGATATGCCGATACATTTATGCCTTACCTCTTCAATTGCGACCTATACAATGGTCTACCCAAATCAAACGATAGCTCATCTTTCTTCGCCGCCTGCGAAGAGCGAATATTAGTTGTAATGGTGCGCGATCTTTTCGTTCCATTGCTAAGCCGACAGTGTCCTCTGGCCGGAAGTCGGCAACGATGCGTCTGAGCACGCATCGCTTCCTCCACTACTCAGTTGAACCAGTTGAAGGCGAACTACCGCCGATCTCGAAAGGTATTAAAATGGACCCGCAAGCTAAGCTCGACAATGATGACGATTTTCCTTCTTGGCGGATTGCAATACCCGCGTTCGTGGTCCTCATTACCGTGGCGATCGGAGCGGTAACGTTCGTCGTCAATATGGTCGCGGTTCCGGCAAAACAGCACGGAGCTCAGACTATTGCGCTTGATCACCATGCGATAAACACGTCGACCCCGGGACCCGTGATGATGCAGGCGCAGAAATAAGCCCTACCGACGAGCGCTCACCAGGATTTAACCTGGCCGAACCGCTCGAAACCGCTGGTATCGTGAATCTATGCAAGATGTCGAGTTTCGTCGTTTCGTCGACGATTCCATGAGGGTATCTCGAGCGGCGCTCAAAGTGCCTACCGATTTGTTAATGTCGCAGTCTGCAATCCTGGCCGTCGTCATTGCGATCAGGCTGTCCACAGTGCCGTCTGCCTTCAAATAGGCGGGACTTGCGAGGTCAACGTCACCGTCTGTTTAGGCACTCGCCGTACCAACAGCAAAGAGCAGGAACCCGAGGCAAAAGAAGATCCGCTTTGAAATCAGCAAACGTCTCACAATTTGGCCTCTACACTGCGCTTCGGGTCCGAATGCTCATGAATCCCCTCATTCAAATGATCCCGAAAGTCCGTTTGAGGAGTTGATGGTCGCGGAAGAGCTTCTCGAACTGTAGGATGAGAGGGCGTAATCTTTCCTCGGGCATGTTGGGGATCAGTTGATAGTACATCACGCCCTGCCGGAAGAGTGAATGCACGCGTCGCGATGTCGTGCTCGTGCGCAGATGGCGGTCGTAGCCGATGGCCTCTCCGGCAGCGCCCAGCACGGTTAGGAGCACAATGGCGAGAGCGGCGATCAACCACAGCCTGTCGCGCCGAGCGGGCGTGGAGACGCGGGTTGCCGACATGCCCATCCCGAACCGCCAATCCTTGGCATCGCGAAACGAGCATTCGATGCCCCAGCGCCGGGAGTAGAGATCAATGAGCGTCTTCGCCGTCACCTTGGCCAGGCTGGTTGCGAGGCACCATGGCTCTTTCATGTCCTTGGCGTGGACGCACACGACCGCACCGACGGGGCAGCCCTGCGCTGTGACTGTCGCCTCGCGCAGCAGCCTGGCCCGTCCCGAGGGGCCGATCCACTCCTTCGCCGGACGGCTCTCGCCGCCGGTCGTCACCTTGATGTTGCCGCGAAAGCGGATGACATAGTCGAAGTGCAGCTCGTCCTTGAGGACGCCGTAGAGCTTGGTGTCGCCAAAGCCGCGATCGGCGACGAGCAGCACCTTCACTTCTGTTGGCAATAGCTCGGCAAGCCGGGTGACGATCCAATATTCATACCGATTGCGCCGCGCTTTCAGCTCAGCCTTGCGTACCGTCAACCACAGGAGTGGCGTCGCCCGGCCATGTTCGGTAAGCAGCGACAGCATCAGGGTCGAGTGCCCGTCGGCATCGAAGTCAGTCCAGTCCATGGCGACGACGATCTCGGAGCGTCTACCAAGACAATAGTCGGCCCAGTCGGCCATCAGCGCGTCGACATCGATCCCGTCATTCGAAAGCATCCGGTCGACCTGCTTGATTGCGTGACGCGAGAGCCCTCCCTGGGCCAGTGCGAGACCGTGGCCAATCGCGCTCACCGCCAGCGACGACGCCCGCAGCGTGCCAACCGTCGCCTTCGCCAGCGACGTCACCCGCTTCGCGTGCAGGTCCTCGCCAAAAAGTTCGTCAACAAAGGAATGCACCGCTTCAGAAGAAAACTCCGCCTTGCCGTTCATCTTACTCTGCTCTCCGTTCGAACGGAAATGCAGAATCATCTTTCCCGCCCTACGTCATCTCAAAATGAGGGGATGCCTGAGGTCCGAATGAGCTTGGGCATATAGCGTGGATTTATCTGCATGTTCAGTTCCAGTATGCCATCGTTAACATCCAAAGAGCTCAAACATACTCTTAGTCATATGCAACCAAACCTCAAGGCCGCCAATACGTCGATCGACCGCCTTTTCTGCTCTTCGCAGATTTAGCCGCAGTTTCCTTCGAGCCATCTGTGGCCTATGCTTGGTTCCAGGTTCTTTCGTCACTCTGAACGTCGTCATTCCGCAAAACAGCGACACCTTCGATTCAACCGCCCGTAACGCTCATGTGTCGTGCGATGCTAGGGCGTCCAAAATGCCGATCGATAATGAAATCATGTCCCTTCGGCTTCCGAGCTATCGCCAAATCGATTGCATCGTTCAATGCCGACGGCTCTGTTGAGCCGCGAAGGCTTGCACGGAGATCTGCCGAGTCGGTTTGTCCCAGGCACATGTAGAGCATGCCTGTGCACGTGAGCCTCACGCGGTTGCAGGTTTCGCAGAAATTGTGCGTCATCGGCGTGATGAACCCGAGACGTCCGCCTGTTTCGACTACTTTGACGTAGCGCGCTGGCCCACCTGTCCGGTGCGGATCGTCGGCAAAGTTGAATTGCCGTTCAAGGTCGGTGCGGAGCTTAGATAGCGGCAGATATTGATCGGTTCTATCGCCCTCGATGTCGCCAAGGGGCATCGTCTCGATGACGGTTATATCCATTTCGCGGCCGTGGGCAAATCGGATCATATCCGCGATTTCGCCGTCGTTGAAATCCTTTAATGCGACGACGTTCAGTTTGACCTTCAGGCCTGCTTTCTGCGCGGCATCGATCCCTTCCATTACTTTGAAGAAGTCGCCGCCGCGGGTTACTTTCCTGAATTTTTCGGCGTCCAGCGTGTCCAGGGAAACGTTGATGCGGCGCACTCCGCAGTCAAATATGTTATTGGCGAAACGGCCGAGTTGCGATCCGTTCGTGGTCAGCGTCAACTCTTCAAGTCCGCCGTATTCTATATGCCTGCCAAGGGCTTCTATCAGCGAGAGGATATCTCGTCGGACCAACGGCTCGCCGCCCGTAAGCCGGATTTTTTTAACGCCGAGCTCGATGAACGCAGTGCAGAGCCGCTCGAGTTCGGCGAGGCTCAGCAAATCCTTTTTTGGGCAGAAAGCTCATGTTCAGCCATACAATAGGTGCAGCGAAAATCGCAGCGATCCGTGACCGACACGCGCAAGTAGGAAATCGACCGCCCAAAGGTGTCGACGAGCGGCGCGGCTGATGTGGCTTTTGACGTCGGCGTTGACACCGTAAGAGCAGCCATTGGGTTTCCTGACGAAAATTTGAGCTACGTCATTCGATATCGTCTCCTTCCGGCTCTGGTCAATCATACGATCGGATGAGGTTGCGGCGACAGTGTAACTGACCTCGATGGGTTTGAACCTTGGTCTGGTCTTGCGGTTTCGACGTCTTGCACATCGAACGCGGCGCAGAGGAAACACAGTATCTGGTCGACGGCATCGGAGTCGCACCAGTAAAAGACGGTCGTGACATCCCGACGGCGCGATACCAGGCTCGCCCTGCGAAGCCTGGCGAGATGCTGTGATAGTGCGGACTGGCTAATTCCGGTTCGCTCGCTGAGTTGCCCGACAGAAATCTCGCCCTCAAGGAGGATTGTCAGGATTTTGATTCTGTTTGCGTTCCCTATCGCAGTCAGCAGCGCCGAACTTTTCTCAATGTATCGGGCGTAGTTAAAGGTCGACAATCTTTCCATTGGAGTTCCTTCGCTTCAACATACATATCGGAGGCGATGTCAAAAATGCATTGGTCAATCCTCAAGAACGCTCCCCCGGGACGTCGAAAAGGTGCCTGATCCGGGCTCCGATGGATCGAACGGTCGGCGCGCGAGCGAGGCCATTCACTTCAAGGTTCTTCTCGTCATTCAGGCGCTTTGCCAGAAGCACGCCAAGCTGTTCCGCGAGTTCCGGGCGGTTTTCGATCACGGAGGCGATCCCGTCCTTCGGAATCTCGCATACCACTACGTTTGTGAGCGCTTTTATCTCTCCGGGTTGTTGAGCGGCGATCAGCACACCACGCTCGCCGAACATGTCGCCCGGCGAAAGCCGACGCAGTTCGGTGCCGTGGCCAGCTTCCTGGCGACTCTCGGAGGCGACTCCTGAGCGAACTATCATCAGTGATGTCAGGATCGAGTCCTGACGAGCGATGACCTCGCCCTTTTTATATGTCGAACGCCTCATGGAGGACGCAACCGTCTTCTTCTCTTCGTCGGTCAGGGTCGAGAACAGCGTAAGCGAGGTTATCAGGCGCTGGTCGGCGTCGGATATTTTTGGGACGTCGAGTAAACCCTCTTCCTTGTCCGTTTCCGATTCAGCCAGTTTGAGGCCGCTCGCCTTTGCGTGCCTGTAAACCAGATCGTAGATTTCGTTTTTCGCCGCGGATAGCGCGTTTACATCGGGTATGCGAAACTCTAGCTCCAATTCGATGATACTGGCATCGAGGGCGGTAATCGTGACGTTGGGTTCGGGTTTCTTCAAAATCACGTTGCTGCTGAGCAGTACCGTCCGCATCACATCCAAGATAATGGATGGTGCCCGGGTAAGACGGAGCCGAACGGTGAGCGATACCCCATGGGATTGCTCGAGACTTGTCAGATTCGTGACCCTGGCCTTGGCGAGCAAACTGTTGGGCACAATCACCAGGTCATTCGTGCCAGTGAGCAGGTGCGTCGCCCGCCAATTCGTCTCGACTACCGATCCCTGCACACCAGTATCGAGGACGATGACATCGCCGATCGAATAAGGTCGGCCAAGATTGAGCGCCACTCCGGAGAAAACGTCGTTCAGCGTGCTTTGAAGCGCTAGGCCAAGCACGATCGCAAATGCGCCGGAGGTAGCTATGAGGGTGCCGACCGGAAGATCGAAAACGAAGGCGACGATCGACAGCACGGCACCCAGATATATGACTCCGACAAGGAGATCCTGGAGGAGTCGACCCTCCCTCGGCCGCTGTTCCAATACCAGGAAAACCCGGACGAAACTGGCAAGGACCATGGCCCCGCCGACCCACCAGGACATCTTTGCGACGCCGATCAAGATTTTGTCCGTTAGATCCGCCCCAGGGTCAGCCACTAGCCAAGGCGCTGCGCCTTGGTGGAGCAAGCCAGCGCTGAGAAGCGCGAAGAACAGGAAATGGAGAGAGAAGCGCACGGCCCCCTTCGGCCTTATTAGAACCTTCAGCGCCATGGTGAAGCCCATGAGGAGGCAATACTGGACGAACGGGCCAAATAGCGGATCCTGAATCAATTTTCTTCACCTGACGATCTTGTCGACAAGCCTCCACCATCGAGATGCTGCTTTAGATGACCTGGAGCTTTTCGAGCGCGTCCCATGCCGTCGGCATCAGCTCCAAAAGCAATGCGATCGTCGCCACGATGATCACAAAAAACATCAATAGCGACAGAGATGCATCGTGCTGGCCGGAACGAGACAGATCAGAACTGTCAATGATCAGATCCCGCTCGTCGATGAATCCCGCTCGACTGTTCGAGTTGGCTGCGGTGAGAGACTTCGACGGCTTTTGGTCGCTTTGGAGCTGGAAGGTTACGGGTCTCGATTGAGCTTTCATGTCGGCACACCCAGTTTGGTTGCGTGCAAAAGCACGCAGATTGATCCGCGATTTTCCTGAATTCAATTTCAGGCTCATCATCGCTGAACGAAGTCGCGCTGACCATTATGTTGGAGTTTAGGGCCGATATACTTTCGTATGGCCGGCACTTGGGGCGGGTCGCTGGTTGCTGAAAGCAAACGACGGCATCCGGAATTGGATACATACGAACGTATGAGGAAAACATACTTTCGTGCAATTGTGTCATTGCTTGAAAGCCCGATGGTTGCCGTGGGCAAGCCCAGTCTGACGCTTTCGTTCTAGGGAGCGCACGTTAGTTTCGGGAACGGAATTGCCCATGCAGAGCCTGTGGGAGGGTTGCATGACAACATTCGACAGTACGGTTTGGTCCTCTTTCCAAGAGGAGCCAGGGATCTTCATTTTGAATCTGCAGAGCAATCATATGCAGGCCGATACGGCTGCGGCTGAGTTCTTTGGACTTGCTCCGGGGCTTGCGCTGAGTGGATTACCCATCAAGGCTTTTTTCGAACGTGTCCATCTTCACGACCGGTTAAAGCTATCAAAGGCATTTAGAGACGCGATCGTTAGCGGTGATCCGTTTCGCCTTGAATTTCGGGCGCTACCCTCCGCTACCGTCGTTACCGAAGTCATCGCTTGTGGGCGATGTTTCCGCGATGAGATCGGCAATCCGAGCCTTATGGCAGGAATTGTTTTTCCTGCAGCACAGCCCGAGATTCATTCTTCGCATTGAGAATTGCAGGAGCGAGCTGTTTCTGTCGAGTTATGCGTCATTCGACATTCATACCACTGTATAGTTACGTCCTGCCTTGGCTGTCGATATTCTCCAAACCAACATGGCAACGCTCCTACCACATAGACCCGGTGGTCGCGTTGAAGCGTTCGCGCATTTCGTTGGCTGAAGCGTCGTGGGAGATGGAAATGAAGAAAAATCGTCCCGAGGGCATCAAAGATTATCACGAACCGGCAGGCGGGTGGGGCGCGTTGAAAGCGGTCGCGCAGACGCTCAAGGCGCAGCAGGTTCTGCTCAAGGGCACGACTGCCTTGCTGAAGGCGAACCAGCCACACGGCTTCGATTGTCCCGGTTGCGCATGGCCTGATCCAGACCACACTTCCAACTTTGAATTCTGCGAAAATGGCGCGAAGGCGATAGCATGGGAAGCGACTTCGAAAAGAGCCGACCCCGCATTTTTCGCGCAGCACACCGTTTCAGAACTCTGGAGTTGGAGCGACTTCGATATCGAGGATTCGGGTCGCCTCACGACGCCCATGATCTACGATCAGGGAGCGGACAAGTATGTCCCTATCTCCTGGCAGGACGCGTTCGACCGCATCGGATCTGAGCTTAGGAGCCTACCTGATCCGAACCAGGCCGAATTCTACACTTCCGGTAGGGCTTCGAACGAGGCTGCCTTCCTGTATCAGCTCTTCGTACGGGCATATGGGACCAACAATTTTCCCGATTGCTCCAACATGTGTCATGAGGCGACTTCCGTCGGACTTCCCCTGTCGATCGGCGTCGGCAAGGGAACTGTCACGCTCAAGGATTTCGACCATGCGGATTTGATCCTCAGTATAGGACATAATCCGGGGACCAATCATCCCCGAATGATGACGACGCTGCACGAAGCGTCCAGACGCGGCGTTCCGATTATCGTGCTGAACCCGCTCAAGGAGCGGGCGTTGGAGCGCTTCGCCGCTCCGCAGGACCCGGTTGAAATGGCGACCTTCTCGTCCACGCCGATTGCTTCGTCCTATCTTCAGGTCAAGGCTGGCGGGGATCTCGCCGCCTTGAAAGGCATCATGAAGACCATCTTCGAGCGCGACGACGCCAACCTCGCCGAGGGTGAGGCAGGCGTCCTTGACAGAGGATTCATCGACCAGCACACGTTGGGACTGGCCGAACTGAAGGCGGATATCTACGCGACGGATTGGGATCAGATCTGCCGCAAGTCCGGTCTGTCCCGGGAAGCTTTGGCGACGGCCGCGGACGCATATCTGAAGGCCAAGAATGTCATCGCCTGCTATGGCATGGGCATCACCCAGCACTCCATCGGTACCGAGATAGTTCAGCAGCTTGTGAACCTGTTGCTTCTCCGGGGCAACATCGGGCGGGAAGGGGCCGGGATCTGTCCTCTTCGCGGTCACTCCAACGTCCAAGGCGATCGTACCGTCGGCATCACAGAGATTCCGAACGAAGCCCTTCTTCAGGGAATGGAGCGCGCTTTCGGCTTCCGTCCTTCCGGCGAGAAGGGGCACGGCGCTATAGAGTCGATCGAGGCGATTATCGAGGGTCGCTCTAAAGCGCTGGTCTGCCTCGGGGGAAACCTCGCTGTCGCCATGTCGGACCATGACGCCACGTTCGAGGGAATTCGCAAGCTGGATCTGGCCGTCTACCTCGCGACCAAGCCAAACAGGTCGCACTTGCTGACCGCGGCAACCACCATAATTCTGCCCGTTCTCAGCCGCACGGACCAAGACGTCCAGAAGAGCGGTCCCCAGGCCATCACGGTCGAGGACTCCATGTCCATGGTCCATGCGTCTCGCGGCTTTTTGAAGCCACCAAGCGCTGGCTTGATGTCGGAGCCAGCGATTATAGCGGCAATGGCAAAAGCGACGCTGGGCGACAGATATGATATCGCTTGGGACAGGCTTGTAGAGGACTACGGCCGGATCCGCGAAAAAATCGAAATCGTATTCCCTGATTTCCACGATTTCAACAAGCGACTAAAGACGCCGGGAGGCTTCCGCCTTGATGTCCCGGCTTCGAGAAGAGAGTGGAAAACGGCCAGCGGCAAAGCCAATCTATTCGTCGCCAGGGGACTGGAAGAAGATATCCGGTTGAACGATCCGGATGCCCTCGTTCTCACCACGCTTCGAAGCCATGGCCAGTACAACACGACCATCTACAACCTCGACGACCGATATCGTGGTGTGTTCGGGCGACGCGACGTGATTTTTATGAACAAGAGCGACATCTCTGTTCGAGGGCTGTCGGAGGGTGATCGTATCGACATCTTCGGGATCGATCCGAACAGCGACGTTTCCCGCTCGGTTCGGGGCTTCACCGTAGTTGAATACGATATCCCGGAGGGCACGATCGCCGGCTATTACCCTGAGATGAACAGGGTGATCGCGCTCAGCGACTATGACATCCAATCTGGAACCCCGGCCTATAAGGGAGCTCCTGTCAAGGTGGCGCGATCCATCGCGTTGAGTGGGGTCGCGTAGGGCGTCGCTCTCAACCACATCGAGAAAGTTTGCGCTGCAAGAACGGCCATCCGCCCCGGCCGAAGATTCGGAAAGCGGCGCTGGCGACGGTGAGTAGACCACCGACTGAGGCTCTATTGGAAAGTGGGCGTCATCGAACGGCGTCCGCCGGGGAAAACTTGTGTCCGCCAAAAATTCCCGCCCGCTTAAGGCACTAAATCTAACCGAATTCGGAAGAGCAAAATGACCCATCACAAAAACCTGTTTCGATATTCCTGCCAACTGCAAAGAGCGTCGATTTGCGGATACGGGAGCGCTTCAGCCTTGGCGGTGTTTCTGACGCTCGCTTTTATTTCGACTGCACGTGCGGCCGATCAGCCAGTATCTGTTCCTTCGGTTCCGGTGCAGACCGACGTTGCGAAGACCGAGGACTTCCCGATCTACCTGACCGGGCTTGGTACAGTGGAAGCTTACAATACCATTACCGTGAAGACACAGATCGACGGACAACTGCAAAGTCTAGCGTTCACCGAAGGACAGGACGTTAAAAAAGGCGACCTGTTGGCTGTAATCGATCCGCGACCCTACCAGGCCGCCGCGGACCAGGCGGCGGCGAAAATCGAGCAGGACCAGGCCAGTCTGGCAAACGCCCGGTACCTCCTGACGAAAGACCAGATTCTGGCAAAGCAGTCCATCGCCACGGCAGAAGCAGTCGAGGCCCAGCAGAGCCAAGTCGATGGCTTCATCGCACTGCTTGAGGAGGACAAGGCAGCGAAAGAGGCCGCCGACGTGAACCTGTCGTACACCCAGATCAGATCTCCGATAGACGGTAAAACCGGGATCCGATTTGTGGACGCCGGAAACCAGGTCCACACTACGGATGCGAACGGGCTGGTCGTTGTCACCCAGACGCGCCCTATTTCCGTGATTTCGACGCTGCGTGAGGGCGATCTCGATGCCGTCCGGGAAGCATTGAAAACAGGAGTTACCGAAGTCACTGCCTTGACCAGCGATCAGTCGAGGAAACTCGGTGTCGGAACACTTACCCTGATCGACAATGAAATCAACCAAAGCAATGGCAGCATCCGTCTCAAGTCAACATTTGCCAACGATGATGAAGCACTTTGGCCCGGCGAATTCGTAACGTTGCAGGTGCTCGTCAAAACGATCAAGGACGCGGTGACTGTCCCGTCGACGGCCCTTCAACGTGGCCCGGACGGCTATTTCGTTTACACCGTTTCTCCTTCTGACACGGTATCCGTTGCCAAAATTGCAGTAGGACCCATTGGCAATGGCAGGGCGGTGGTAACCAGCGGCTTGGCGAATGGGCAGGCGGTCGTCACCCAGGGTCAGTACCGTCTCGATGCCGGAACCCGGGTATCGGTCACAACGCCGACCTCCTCTTCCGCGCCCCAGGAGCAATGAGCATGTCGATTTCTTCCTGGTTCATCAAACGGCCTATTGCGTCGTCGCTGTTCATGGTGGCACTCGTTGCCGCCGGGGCCGCTACATATCCCCTTCTTCCAGTCGCGCCTTTGCCGCAAATGGATTTTCCCACGATTCAGGTTTCAACTCAGCTGCCCGGCGCTGACCCGAAGACGATCGCTTCTTCCGTTACCCAGCCGCTGGAACGGCAATTCGGACAGATCCCCGGCGTCTCCCAGATGACGTCGTCGAGTACGTTGGGCAGCAGCTCGATCACGCTTCAGTTCGATCTTTCGCGAAATGTCGACAGTGCCGCGCAGGACGTCCAGACGGCGATCAACGCCGCGGGGGGGCAGCTTCCGACGGGTTTGCCGTCACCGCCGACGTATAGAAAGGTCAATCCGGCGGATCCGCCCATCATGGTTCTTGCACTGACCTCCGATACGATGCCGCTCACGCAAGTAGACGACTTTTCGGAAAGCGTCCTCGCCCAGCACATCAGCCAGCTGAATGGCGTGTCGCAGGTGCTGATATTCGGTCAGCAGAAGCCTGCCGTGCGCCTGCAGATCGAGCCGGGAAAGATCGCGCAACTGGGCCTTTCGTTGGAAGACGTGCGTGCCGCGATTTCGACGATCACTACTGATGCACCGAAGGGAACGGTCCAGGGCCCCGAGCGTACCTACACGATCTATGATAACGATCAGCTACTGACGGCAGCGCCGTGGAACGACGCGATTGTCGCCTACAAGGATGGGGCACCCATACGGATAAGCGACATAGGCAAGGCCGTCGATGGAGCCGAGAACAACCAGCTTGCGGCTTGGGCAAATGGCAGGCCAGCGATCCTTCTGCCTATATTCAAGCTTCCCGGTGCCAACGTCATCCAGACCGTCGACAGTATCAAGGCGATATTGCCGAAGCTGCAGGCAATCGCGCCGGCGGCGCTCCATCTTTCCATACTGAGCGACCGGACGGTGACGATCCGCGCTTCCGTTCTCGACGTCGAGAAGACATTGCTTATTACGATCATCCTGGTCGTGATGGTCATTTTCATGTTTTTGCGGAACTTCTGGGCGACCTTCATCCCCAGCATCACCGTCCCCCTGTCGCTTCTCGCGACTCTGGCGCTGATGTATGAGGCGGGCTTCAGCCTGGACAACCTCTCGCTTATGGGTCTGAGTGTCGCCGTCGGGTTCGTGGTCGACGATGCCATCGTAATGGTCGAGAATATCCACCGACACATGGAGATGGGGAAGACGCCGACCCAGGCGGCCTTGGACGGGGCGGGGGAAATCGGGTTCACGATCGTCTCCATCAGCATATCGCTTGTCGCCGTCTTCATCCCACTTCTTCTGATGGGCGGCATCGTAGGGGAACTTTTGCGCGAATTCGCGGTAACGGTGACGATGACGATAGTGGTCTCCACGATAGTTTCGCTCACCATCACGCCGATGCTCGGTTCACGGTTTCTGAAAGCCGAAGAAAAGACCTCTCATGGTCGACTTTACCTCGCGTTCGAACGCGGCTTTGACGCCCTGCTCTCAGGGTACACCAAGACGTTGGACGTTGCGCTGAGACATCATCGGATCACGATGCTGACGTTCCTCGCCTCGCTTGCCGCCACGGCATATGTGTTCATTGAAATCCCGAAGGGGTTCTTCCCGACCCAGGACACCGGACTGCTGACGGGCGTGCTCGAGGCGTCGCAGGATATCTCGTTCAAGAAGATGTCGGCACTGCAGCTGGAGGCCGGGAAGATCGTTCAGAGCGACCCGGGCGTCGATAGTATTGGCATGCAGGTGGGGGGCGGTTCCGGCTCGACGGTCAACATGAGTAAAATGTTCATCACGTTGAAGCCGTTGGAACAGCGGAACGCGTCGGCATCGGAGATCATAGCCAGGCTTCGGCCCAAACTCGCCACACTCGAGGGGGCTCAGCTGTTCCTCCAGGCGGCCCAAGACATCAACGTCGGTGGCAGAAGCTCGGCAACCCAATTCCAATATACTCTGCAGGACGGCGACGCGGATGAGTTAACCCAATGGGCAAACAAGCTCCTGGTCAAATTCAAGACACTTCCGCAACTTGCTGATGTTGCTACGGATCAGCAGAACGGCGGCGCTACGATTTCACTGACGATAGACCGCGACCAGGCGTCGCGCTTCGGCATAGCGCCGCAGGTAATTGACAACACCCTCTATGACGCATTCGGGCAGCGGCAGGTCACACAGTATTTCACCGACCTCAACAGCTATCATGTCGTTCTCGAAGTCGATCCCAAGTTCCAGACCTCACCCAGCATGGTGGACGACCTCTACATAAAGTCGCCGCTGACAGGTGAACAGGTCCCGCTGAACCTTCTTGTAAAGCAGACCACGGAACCCACTGCCTTGCTTGCGGTAAATCATCAAAGCCAGTTTCCGTCGGTCACCCTCTCGTTCAACCTTTCAAGAGGAACCGCGTTGAGCGAAGCTGTCACAGCCATCAACAAGGCCCAGTCGGATATGGGGGCACCCGGGAATCTTATCGGGACCTTCCAGGGCAATGCGCAGGCTTACCAGTCATCGCTCGCGACGGAACCACTCCTGGTCCTGGCATCGGTCGTCGTGATCTATCTCATCCTTGGGGTACTCTACGAAAGCTACTTCCATCCGCTGACGATCCTGTCGACCTTGCCGTCCGCCGGGCTAGGTGCGTTGGCAACCCTCTGGCTGTTTGGCTTTGACTTCAGCGTGATCGCTCTCATCGGGGTCATTTTGTTGATCGGCATTGTGAAAAAGAACGGCATCATGATTGTCGACTTCGCCATCGAGGGCCAGAGAAATGCAGGCCTGTCTCCAGAAGACGCGATCCGCAACGCCTGCCTGCTGCGCTTCCGGCCGATTGTAATGACCACCGCGGCGGCTCTTCTTGCGGGCGTTCCGCTGATGCTCGGACACGGCACCGGGTCGGAACTCCGTCAGCCGCTCGGCTATTCCATCGTCGGTGGGCTGTTGATCAGCCAGATCATGACGCTGTACACGACTCCGGTCGTCTATCTCTATCTTGAGAGCCTGGCGGAGTTTGTTTCGGGCAAGAGGTCTCGTATGCCGGAGACCTCGAAAGCCGTCGAATGACAGAAACGACTTAGCCAGTCGCACGTGACCGACACCGGTGCGCTGCGCCCGGTCGCGGCGGATGAGCTTGCGACAAGGACCAGATTGGAGCATCTCCGTCTAGGCCGTCTGCCGGACTGGCTAAGTCCCCGTTGTTTGCGGTGCCGCAGCGTTTCACCGAGACATAGCAATTCAGTATAGCGAGACTATACTACGCGATAATATCAAAGTCGACGCTCTTCGATCACGATGCTGCTATCTGAGGATAGCACATGATCGGAGCGTTAATATGCTGAAGCCCAATGCACTGTTAGCGGGAGTTCTCGCATCAATTTTGCTCGTTTCCGCGGCTTCCGCCGCAGTCGACCCGAAAGGCAAGATTGATGATGCGGTTATATCGGAAAACAGCTTCTCTCTGGTCTTCACCGCGCCTGTCGACATAGAGCGTTCCCATGTCAAGGTCTTTGGTCCGCACGGTCCAGTCTTCGAAGGGAAGCCGTCGCACGGGATTAATAGCGCCGAGCTCCTGATTCCCGTAACGGAGGATCTGCCTCCCGGCGGCTATATCGTGTATTTTTCGGTTTACGCCCGCAATGGACGCATAGTAACCGGTGCCTCGGCGGTTAGCGTGCCATACCCACTCAAAACAAATGAGGCCGATCCCCTTTATCAGACATCACTTGGCTCACAACCTTAATCGGCATAGGGGACGGCGATTAAGCCGTACCCCTGCCACACCACCCGGCATGCGGGTCCGCACCGGGCGGTTCGAGAAGTTGAGGTCATACGAGTCGGGG
>Ga0247742_10000530_pt1 | contig 30418 bp, 29 predicted proteins | sample UWRJL208509C2_FD_180944 | JGI IMG/M metagenome (GOLD analysis project Ga0247742, IMG submission 180944) | Plant litter microbial communities from Arlington Agricultural Research Station in Wisconsin, United States - UWRJ-L208-509C-2 | ecosystem: Environmental > Terrestrial > Plant litter >...
GTCGATGACGGCGTCGACGAAACCGCAGGCGGATGGCGAGACATCGTCCTTTTGCAGCGTGTACACGACCGAGACGGCGGCGCGGCCATCGGCGCGCAGCGCCTTGACCACCGAGCTGACCGTGATCGTGCGGTACGGCGAATCGGCCAGACGCTCCTGGTGCTGGCTGTTGATATGGCCCACCAGGGCGAGATCAGTGTAGGCCCCGAGCTCACCCAGCTGCCAGACCAGGCGGACCTGGACCGCGGTGGGATCGGCTAGGTTGATGCCGGCGTCGTACACCATCTGCGTTCCGCAAGTCAGTTGCTGATGTTGCATTACGCGCAGCGCGGGAACGGCAGGCCGCGCTGACGACTGGGCGGCGGCGGAGGTGACCAGGACAAGGGCGCTCGTCAGTGCGCAGTAGAGATAAGCGGGGAGGGTGACGGCCTGGTCTCGCATCAGCGGCATCCGTGCAGGAGAGAGGATACAGCGAGCGTATGCTGCCTAACGATCTCTGACAAGTGGCATTGTCAGAGGTCGTTATTTTACGAATATACGACATATGTATGGCATACCTTATTGCTTCGTATGTACTACGCGCGTAGCCTGACCTTGTTGTCCGCCGAGCGTCCACCATGAATGATCCCAATCCGTTGAATGACGTCGAACAGCGGGTGCGCACCGCCTGGGAAGCCCGCTGCGGCCTCCGTCGGGGCCCACTCGAACAAGCTGACATCGATGCCATCGCCGAGGCGGCGTTCGCGCTGGAAGGCGTCAAACCGACCGTGGAGTTCATCCGCCGCATCGCCGGTGGCGGTTCGCCGAACACGATTCACCCCAAGCTCGATGCATGGTTTCGCCAGGGCCGTCAGACGGCGGCGCCGAGCTCCGTTCCCACGGAATTGCTCACCTTGTGGGAACGCCTCCAGGCCGACGCCGCTCGTGTCGCCCAGGAGCAGTTGGCCCCACGGGTCGCTGCCCTCACCGATGACCGGGACGCGCTGACCGCGGCTCAGGCACAACTGGCTGTGGACCAGGCCGCGCTCGCCGCCGAACGCGCAACCACCGAGCGCGTGGTCACGGCAATGCGCGAGGAGTTCCGCGCCTTGCAGACGCACCACGTCGAGCTGACCGCCGCCAACGAGGCCCTTCGCCAGTCCGGCCACGCCGATGCCGCGGAGCTGGGCCGACGTCACGACCTGATTGAAGGCTTGCGCGGGTCGCTGGCGACGGCCGCGACCGAGCACGCCGCCGCGCAAGCCAACCTGACGACGGCCCGAGCCGAGGGTGCCGCGTGGCGCGAGGAGCGTGACACGGCGCGCGAGGCGCTGGTCCGTGCCGACGCTCGCATTACGTCGCTTGAGGCGACCATGGAAGAGCGCGACGAGCGCGAGCGTCGTGCCGGCCGCCGACTTGACGAACTCGGGGCGACCCTCGTCCAGGTACGCGCCGAGGTGGATCGGCTGATGGCCGCCCGTCGGACGCTGGAGACCGACCTAGCGTCGGCCCGCGCGGCCGCCGACGCGGCCGAACGCCTGCGGGACCACCTCGCCACGGATCTGGCCCGCGAGCGCGACAGCCTTGCCGATACCCGGGCGGGCGCACACGACATGGCGCAGGCGCTCGCTGCCACGCAGGCGCATCTCGCAGCGGTCACGACCGAGCGTGATCGGCTTCACAATCGCCTGGACGCGTGGGCGAGCGCGCGGGCCGCGACGGTCCCTGGACCGCTCGCGCCCACCCCAGGCCCGGCACCGTAGCGGCGGCCGGCGCCTTCGTCGCGCCATGCGGACGACAGCTGCCTCCAGGGCACATCACGCCCGGCGCTCGCCGGCTGGAGGAAAAAATGCTGCGGCCACGGCGCGTCTCGGCGACAATGCGCGGCGGGTCGGCGTCTCGCTCGGTGCGACAGGGGAGTGCTATGAATAACGGGAAAGGAACGGCGCGACGCGCGTGGATCCGCATCGGGACCTCGGTGCAGGGGCTCGTGCTGCTCGTCATCCTGGTGCTGGCAGTGTGTGTCAGGGCGCATAGCGTGCCGTCTGCGAAATCGATTCACCACCCGCCCGCAGCACGCTCCGCGGTCAATACGGCAACAACGGCGCCGGCGGGAACGCCGGTACCGGCCAGCACCGGCGTCGCGGCTGGCGACAGCGAGCACCCGGCACCGGTGACCGAGGACGCCTGGAGCTCGGGCGACATCGTGGCCAGCCTGTCGAGCTTCTACCAGACGATCATCACGGTGCTGATCGCCCTGCTTGGCCTGCTCGGCGTGGTCTCCGTGCTGACCTTGCGGTTTCTGTCCAATGCGACCGCGGAGGAAACCGCGCACAAAGCGGCGTCGGCGGCCATGCAGCACGCCCTGGATACGAAGAAGTTCTATGACAAGATCGACGAAGCGGTGGAAGAGAGCGGAATCCGGGTCCAGTTGGAGGACCTCGCTGCGCAACTTGATGACGTCCAAGGAAAGCCGGATGTGTCACCCTCCATCAGTGCGCTGAACGAGCGCATGGCTCAGATGGAGGAGGAGCTTAGTCAGTTGCGCGCCGCAGCCAACTGCGCGCCCGCCGTGGCGGGCGATACCACCGGACTGCGCCCCGCGGCGCGTACCGACGGCGACGAGGAAGATGAGAGCGCCGACGGGCACGTTGTTGTACCACCTGAGGAACCTTGAGCATGGCCGTCGTACGGCGCACCCCACCTGACACTGCTTTGCGGCCGACGCAAGCCGTTGGCGATCTGCGCGAGCTACAGGCCAAGCTCGCCGCCGCGGGCATCGGCGCGGTCCCCGTGAACGTCGCTGCGGCGGCCGCTCATCTGGGCCTGCAGGTGGCCGAAGAGATCATGGACGACGATCTCTCCGGTTATCTAGAGCACCGCAATGGCATCTGGTACGTCGGCGTCAACGCGTTGCATCACCGCAATCGCCGTCGCTTCACCATCGCGCACGAGATCGCGCACTACGTGCTGCACCGCCGTGAAGCTAGCAGTTTTCACGACAACACCTTTGCGCGACGGGCGAACAGCCACGACCGCATGGAGCAGGAGGCCGACCGCTTCGCCGCCGAGCTTCTGATGCCCGAGGCAGCGGTGCGCCAATCAATTGCTCAGGGCATCACCTCGGTCTCGGCGCTGGCCGATGCGTTTGGCGCGTCTGCCCTGGCGATGAAATTCCGACTGAAGAATTTAGGCTTCGAGGTTGCATAGGATATGCCGATCTACGTACCGATCGTACGCTCACGCGCGGCTGAGCTGAAAGGGTTGAAGGAACTGCACACGGGGGTGCTTGATGCCATCCTCCCGGTCGTCGAACTCACCCGGTCGCGCCGTACCACGAAGAATCCGGGTGGATCGCTCGAGCAGAGCGTGACGAACGTGCGCGAGATCCTAGGCGATCGGCCGTTCATTGCCGACCTCACGTCGTTGGAGAGTCAGCAGAGCGGTGAACTGAATGACCTGTTGAGCGACGCGAATGATTTCGGCAATTGGACGACGTTCGCGGCCACTGTGCTGCCGCCGACGGCCATTCCGGTGGTGCACTTGCTCGACCCGTTCGTGCCGGCCGAGTTTGGCGCACAACTGCGTGCGCTACGCCGTCGGTTCAGTCGCTTCGCCCTACGCTTTCCCGTGGGCTACGCCTACGTGCGGGATGCGCTAGTTGCGTGCGCGAGCGAAGCGGGGGATGTGGCCGGGGTGGCCGTGGTGCTCGATGCGGGGTTCGTGACCCGGACCACGGCGGCGGCGAAGGGCGCGGAGCTGCAGGCGCTGCTGTCCGACACCGCAGGCTTCGCACCGTGGTTCATCTCAACGGCCGCCAGCTCGTTTCCGAACAGTGTCGTCTCGGCCGGTGGCGGCGACGACACCGGCGCATTCCCCCTGATCGAAACTTCGCTGCATGCATCGCTGGCGAGGCAGTCGCCTGGACTGGTGTACGGCGACTACGCGGCGATTCATCCGGAGGACTTCGTGGGGACCGTCACCAATTGGGTGCCACGTGTGGACGTCATGCTGGAGACGGAGTTCTACTATCACCGCTACCGCCGATCCGACGGTGGCTATATCCGCGCTGCGGCCGAAGCTCAGGCGGATCCTCGCTTTGTAGGCCTCGACTGCTGGGCGACAAAAAACATTGCCGCCGCCGCTGCGGGTGCGCCGTTGGGTAAGAGCCCGTCACACTGGATTGCCAATCGGGTCAATTTTCATATTTCGAGGCAAGTGGAACGCCTGGACCTGTGATGGTTTCGCCGAGCGTGAGGATATGCACGTCGTCCAAGGTGACGGTCCGCCCGAGCTCTTGCACAAAGCGGCTGAAGCGAGGCGACAGGCGGCGATGGACGCAGCCCAACGCGTAGGCACTCAGTTCGTCAATCCGGGCGACTTCGAAGACGCTGCGCGCGACGCGTTCGTACGGGCCAGACACAGGGAGCTCGCGATCACGCAAAAAGGTCCGCATGTCGTCGACGTGCAGCCATGAGAGGGCGGCCTCCTTCGAGAGACGGCGGCGCTGGCGTCCCATCCGGACCTGAGTCACCGCCTTGTCGCTCACCGACATGAGGCCTACGGTCGCCGGGAACATGGCCCTAATCTGGCCAATGTGCGCTGGCGCTGCGGCCACGGAAAACTCAAGAAAGAGCTGGCGATAGCCAATCGACTGCTTGACAAGCTTATCCAGATTGTCCCGCGGCCCCTTGACTTCGATGCCCACCAGCCTGGCGGGTGACGAAATGACCAGATCAGCGCGGTATCGGCCATCACCAAAGCGAACCTCGAGACCAATCACCTCATCTTCGGCCAGCGCGGGAAGCAATGCAGAAATCAACGCGACCTTGATGTCATTGGCGTATGTCATCGCGTAAGTCTGACGGCCCAGCAGGCCGGTTGCAACGCACATGTGGAGAACGGCTATGCCAAGCTTTTGCAGCGAAACGACCGTAGAAATTGCAGTGGCGAGTCAGTTAAGGACCCTGTTCGGCGCCGACCGTCGGCGGGTCGTTCCGGTCCACTTCTGGGCGTCGCGCGAGGGCAGCCGAGCAGCAAGTAAGTTACACGCTGGCATTGCATTCCGGCTGGTTGCTCTGTTTGTCCGGCGGCCGAAGCTAGGATCGGTGCCGACGGTCGTCGCCGGGAAGCTGAACCATGAGCTCGTTCAGTTCGCGAAGGTCGCTAGGAGCATGAACATTCTCACCTTTGCCGTATTCCCTTGCGTCGGGAACTTGCTCGACCTTGCGGAGGATCCCAAGCTGTTGTTCCTTGACGTCCCTGAGACCGACGGAGACGTGCACTTTGCCGTGCGACTCGATAGGGACCCATGTGCGGTGACCCCGGAAGTTGCGCCACTCCTGCGGGAGCCGGGCGCCATTGTTCGACGTCTGCATCAGGTCCAAGCGCCAGCGACGCTGGAGGACTGGTCGCGTACCATCAAGCACGTGCGCCGCGAGGTTCCCGGACCAGGATCGTGGCTTCCTTGGGGGGGATCAACGTACAAACCTCTCTACCTTTTCCTCGCCGAAACCGAGGACCGCTAACGCGACAGTGCCTTTGCATGTCAGGACACGCGCATGGAGCGGGGCAAATTGGCAGCCGAGGGCCAGCCTATGTCCAGCAGCTCGTCGCGGAGGTCCGCCGCAGCGCGCCCGACCACCCGTCTGGGAAATGGACTGGTCGACTGGCACGCGGAAGGACCCAAGAGCGGATGCATTCAGCCGTCCAAGCCGTAGCTGCTAGAAGTGCTGCTCGACATGATATCTCGTGTCGGGCGCGCAGCACGGGAGGACGGGCGCGAGTAGAGTACTCGCCACTATAAGGAAATGAGCGATATCGGCCGATGACTATCCTCGAACGAAACGAGATGATCCTCGCTTCTTCTTTGACCTCGCCCCAGGTAGCAGCGCGCTTGGGCGTAGCAGATGAGCGCATCGAGGAAATGCGTATCGCTGGCTCGCTCTTCGGCGTATGGGATGCGACGCAGGGCGCGTTCGTCTTTCCAGAGTTTCAGTTCGATCAGCGCATACACGCTGAGACGTTCCGAGAACTCCTCGCGATCCTCGTATCGCGAGTCGGGTTCGATCCGGCAAAAAGCGACAAGGGAGGCTGGGGAAGGGCGTACTGGCTCTTCCAGCCAAACGAGCTCCTTTCCCGCCAAGCGCGTGCAGACTTCACGGATGCTCTCACCGATCCTGTGCGCGTGGTCATGCGGATACGTCACATATCAGCCGAGGCGCGCACGCCCGTGGAGGCACTCATGGACGATCCGGAGGGCGTGCTCGCTTTGGCACGCCGACTCTGGAGCAGCTAAGGGCCTAGATTCGAGGTTGTCCCAATGCAGTCTCAGACACCGCTCATGCACCGGCGGAGGCCCTTGCAAGCTAACCAGGAAACGTCATAGCGTTCGCCAGTAAAATGGCTCCGCGGGCAGAGAACGCAGTCCGACTTGGTGCAAGATCGTGGCGGGCGCGTCCTCAACAATAAACGGACGTCGGTTGTCGAGCGCGGCTTAAAGTGTTGGAGGATTTCGAGCGTGGCCCAGCTTTGTTTGCAGCTTTCGGTGGCTGGCTCAGACTACTTGGCGGTCCTAAGCGAATGGCCCAGAAAGGTTAGTGGTATTGGCCCAGACTTTCGACAGATTTGGCCCAGAAACTTTGACCGCATCCACCAGGAGAGGGTTCGGTGGGAACGGACAATGGCCACGGAGGGCCCTGAGCCATGATCTACATATGCGCATAATGTATATTATGTCAAATTGGAAAAAGGCCCTTGGGATGGCTTTCAATGCGCTTGTTGTCGTTCGACCCTTAAACATGCGGCAGTTGCCTTAAACGTGCGGCATCCCTTAAAGACGCTGCCGTCGTCGCCCATTCTGTTATCCAGCGCATCCGTTCCTTAATCGGCCGCATGTGTCGTTGCTTGACCCATATCGCATGGCGCTGTCCATATAGTCGTCATGCCTTCTTTCCTGCGGGCTTCTCCTTAGCCTTTGCAGAATGGACGTTCAACTTTGCCTGCAAAGCCACCTCGCGCTTCGTCGCCGCTGCCAAGGCCTTCTGCGCTGCGAGCTGCAGTTTATGGTCGACCACGTGGTGCGGCGCTCGGTCGCCGGTGAGCTGGCCTGGGAGCTGCCGCCGGCCATCGACCAGGCCTTGGTGGCCGCCGGCCTCAAGGCCAAGCTTGGTCCATGGACGTTGGCGTCGGTCCGTCATCGGGTGGCGGTGCTGTCCACGGCGCATCGGCTCAAACACGTGACCAATCCGTGTGAGCAGCCGACGATCCGCACGGTGCTCAGTCGCGCCGCGCGCGCCGCGGTCAAGCGCGGCGAACGGCCGCGCAAGAAGACGGCGATCACCTTGGTCGAACTTGAGGCGATGCTGGCCACCTGCGATGACAGCCTGGAAGGGCTGCGTGACCGTGCCCTGCTCTGCTTTGGTTTTGCCAGCGGTGGGCGGCGGCGCAGCGAAGTCGCGGCGGCGAATCTGCGCGACCTGCGCCGGATCGGCCCGCAAGGTTTTATTTACCGGCTGGAGCACAGCAAGACCCAGCAAGCCGGCGTGACCGCCACTTCGACGCCGGACAAGCCGGTCCTCGATCGGGCAGCCCAGGCGCTGGAGGCTTGGCTGGCTGCCGCCGGCATCACTGAAGGGGCGATTTTTCGGCGGCTGTGGAAACACCGGGTTGGCCCTGCTCTCTCGCCGGCGGCCGTGGGCGAGATTGTGCAGCGACGAGCCAAGCTCGCCGGCCTTGAGGGCGATTTTGGTGGGCACAGCCTGCGCTCGGGGTTTGTGAGCGAGGCAAGCCGTCAGGGCGTGCCGCTGCCGGCGATCATGGCGATGACCGAGCATCGCGCGGTGTCCAGTGTGATGGGGTACTTCCAGGCGGGTGGTGCCACGGCCAATCCCGCTGCTCGCTTGCTGGAAGATTGACTGCCCTGAGCGAACTTTGGGCGCGCGTTAACTGATGCGCCCCGGCTCCTTCAATGGCTTATCCTCTGGCTATTGGACGTGTACTACAGCCAAGGGGGGGGGCATGGTCTCAAGTAAATCGGGCAAGGGAGCCGGTGCACCGCTATCAGCGCTACCGCTACCAACCCTTTGGCCAAATGCCAATGCACGCCTTCTTGGCGTGGGAGCGGGGTTACCCGTACAACCGCTGGATCGGCTAGCACAGTTCAGTGCGGCAGATTTCGAACGCTTCACCCTTGAATGGGCCTCTGACTACCTCTCGAAGCAAGTCGAGGTCGTTGAAGTTCAGCAGCGCGGCGGTGCAGGCGACAAGGGGCGAGACGTGGTCGTGTGGCTTGATCCCTCGGGGGCAGAGCCGCGCCGCTGGAAGCTATATCAGTGCAAGCACTACGGCGACCGCTTGGGACCCGGCGTCGCAGCCGGTGAGATCGCCAAGGTTCTCTATTACACGCTCAGGGGCGATTACACATCGCCTGACGAGTATTGGTTTGTCACCCATAAGGGCGCGACTTCTACTCTTCAGGATCTCTTGGATGATGCAAAGAAGCTGCGCGATTTCATAAGTGAGAATTGGGACAAGCACTGCGCGGGCGAAATCACATCCAGGGCGACAGTGGCTCTCACTGAAGAGATGAAAGACCACATTGCCTCGTTTGATTTCAGCATTTTCAAAGCGAAGCAGCCGCTTGAGCTCATCTCCGAGCATGCGCAAACCAGGTACCACTTGACCGTATTCGGTGCGCCGCTGATTGAAAGGCCACCTCCGCCGGAGCCCCCTTCATCCGTTGCTCCGACAGAGTCCGGCTACATCACCCAGTTATTCGAAGTTATCGGGGAAGCCATGAAAATAACTATCAGCGACCCCGGCGACTTCTTACACTTGGCTACTTACAAGGGCATCTTTGAGCGCTCTCGCATTACCTTCTATTGCGCTGAGGGACTTAAAGAGCTGGCCCGCGATCAGATGGCTGATCCAGCGTTCTTTGAAACGTTGCTCGGCGAGTTCCGTGAGGGCTTGTACTACACATACACGACATCCGGTCAGACTGGATTAAATCGCCTCAAAGACACCGTGACGGCGGCGCAGTCGCTGCAGCTTGGTGGGCACGTTTTGGCCCCTCATGTGCAAGCAAAGGACCGCGAGGGAATGTGTCACCAGATGGCGAACGAGGGCATATTGAAGTGGTGCGGCACATGATGAACAACGATCCAGCCTCGCCACGGTCCCTCCGTCCTTTCAACACGCCCTTGGAGTGCGGCCTTCGAACGCTATTTGTTTTGAACGCCACCAATGGCGCGCCGTCAGATCTCCAGCGGCTCGTTTCATATGACTATCTCCTTGTTCACTCCGGCGACATACCCGAAGGGCCGCCTAGCCTGCATCCAGCTGTGCCTCTTCGTGGAACAGAGCTGCTGGTCAAACGTGACTTGGTGCGCGCCGGATTGAATCAGATGTTCTCCCGTGAGTTGCTCAACAAGAGCTTCGACCGCACGGGAATCATGTATCGAGCAACCGCACTAACCACAGCCTTTGTAGACCTGCTTAAGTCTGACTACGCCGAAGCACTTCGCCATAGATCAGAGTGGATCGTATCGAACTTCGGAAGCCATTCCGACGAAGAGCTAAACGTCTTCATGTCGGCAAATATTGGCAAATGGGGAGCTGAGTTTGAGCGGCTCACGGTGCTACGCGATTTGGAGTTGTAGAACGATGTTTCAGCTGCGAAAACTCGTACTGCGTGGCGCTGGCCTTATGGATGCTACGGAAAGCTTTGAGCCAGGCGGAAACATTCTTGCAGGCGAGTCTGATACCGGAAAGAGTTACCTGCTTCACTGCGTTGACTACGTCTTCGGCGCAGATGAACTAAGGAAGCGAATCCCCGAGGCCAAGGCATATTCGGATCTTTTTGTCGAGCTCGAGAATTCAGCCGGAGACTTTCTGACACTCAAGCGCAGCTTGGCGGGAGGAAAGATCGCCGTCTACCGATCCAAGTTCGAGTCCATTGGCATAACTCAACCCGAAGTCGTGACTTCAAAACGCGGAACGGGCAAAGGCATCAAAGACATCTCGTCTGTCCTCTTTCCTTTCGCCGGGATCCCTGAAGCAGTTCTCCGCAAGAATGATCGCGGAGTGACTCAGCGCCTTTCCATGCGCATGTTTCTTCCCGTGCTCCTGGTCGACGAGATCGCTGTGATTGATGAACGCTCGCCCGTCCTTGGGAAGAGTGGCTTTAGCGAAACCGCGCACAAGCGCACTTTCTCCTTCATGCTTTCCGGGAAAGATGACGCAGGAATTGTGACGAGCGAAGAGCAGGTGCTTGTAAAGGCGCGCTCTGCTGCGCGACTTGGTGTTATCACGGAACTTCTAGCACCTCTTGAAGATCGCGCCGCAAAATACCAGTTTGCGGGGGCCGCGACTTCCGACGAGATTGATGAGGCAATTAGCAGCATTAATGACCAACTCGCGGTGATCACCGAGGAGAGGACGAATCTCCATTTGGAGCGAGAGGCGTCTGCCGATCAGCTGAACCGGGTTGAGTCCCAGATCATTGCTTTGAATGAGCTGCTGTCGCGGTACCACTTGCTTGATAGCCGCTATGCATCGGACTTGGAGCGCCTTGATTTCGTGGCCGAGGGCGCTCACTACTTCAAGGAATTGCAGGAGACGCGTTGCCCTCTTTGCGATCAAGTCATGGACGGCGCTCATGAACACTCTGAGGCAGTATCTGCGGAGAGCGTACACCAGTCAGCACGAGCGGAAGCGGGAAAGATTCTCGGGCATCGCGCGGACTTGGCGGCGACTATTGAGGCTGTGACTTCGCGCGTTCAAGGACGGGTCATGCAAGCCGCTGCGGCTAGGGCAAACATATCGCGAATCGAAGATAGGCTATCTCAGGCCGTCATTCCGTCCTTCACCGAAGTCGCCGCCCGTCTCGACCACCTGGTTAATCAGAGAATCGAACTTGAGCGCGCCAGTAGTGAGCGAGATCAGATTCGCAACCTCAACGAGCTCAAGCGACAGATCGAGACCGCGTTGGACACGAACAATGAGAAGGAAACCTGGGAACAGCTGCCCGCAAAGGCACTGCGAGATCTCTGCTCCGAGATTGAGACCATTCTGGGCGAGTGGGGCTGGAAAGGTCCGGGGCGAGTGGATTTTGACCAGAAGGAATATGACATTGTTGTGGATGGCCAATCTCGCCAATCGCATGGCAAGGGCGTTCGCGCGGTTCTTTATGCAGCGTTCGCGATAGGGCTTCTTCGCTACTGCAAGAATAAAGGTAAGCCCCACCCCGGCATGGTGGTTATTGACTCACCGCTGACGAGCTATAAAAAGAGCAAGTCCAGTTCTACCGGTGATGGCCCAGTTGATCCCGGAATCGAGGCCTCCTTCTGGGAATCGCTCACGCGCCTCGACGATGAAATCCAAGTGATCATCGTTGAGAATAAAGAGCCTCCTCACGACGTGGCCGAGAAGGTCCATTATCAGTGGTTCGCGGGTGACGCGGCCAAGCCGGGCGAACGCGCGGGATTGATTCCTCGGTAACAGCCTCGATTGACGAACCCCACCTACGTAAAGCACCCGAGCCCATGAAAGCTTTCATCATTGATCGTTACGGCAAGGAGGAAGTCGGCCGAATTGCCCAAGTGCCGGAGCCCGAGCTGCGATACGGTGATGTCTTGATTCAAATCCATGCGGCCAGCGTCAACGCGCTGGATTCAAAGATCAGAAGCGGCGAGTTCAAGCTGATCCTTCCCTACCGCATGCCCCTCATTTTGGGTAACGACGCCGCTGGCACAGTTGCCCGGGTTGGTAGCCGCGTTACTCGCTTTAAGCCCGGCGATGAGGTGTACACCCGTCCTGATCAAGATCGCATTGGGACTTTCGCCGAGCTCATCGCTTTGCAGGCATGGCGCGACGTGGCGCCCGTCGGCGAGTACGTCTTTCATGCGGTGGCCGACGATCTCTTTCTGGATCCCGCTGCGGCGGAGGAAGCCGTGGATGCCGAGCGCTGCCGTACGCGCGTAGCGGCCGCGCAACGCTGGGAGGCCACCCCCATGAGCACCCGCGAGGTCGGCAACGTGTTTCGGCGGGCGGCGACGCACGCTGGACTGGATCCGGACCTCCACTGGCTCTCGGGGCATTTGGCGCGCGTGGGCGCGGCGCAGGACATGGTCCGCGCAGGGTCCACGACTGCTCAAGTGCAGATCGCCGGCCGCTGGGCTAGCGAGCGGATGCCCATCCGTTATGCCGAGCACTTGCGGGCCGCCCAGGCAGGTGAGGATCGGTTCGCCCGCCTTAAGTCCCTGCGGCAGCCCCGTGCGCGCCACTTACCCGACGATGAGAGCTAGCCATGCGTCGGACGGCTTAGTCGGGCCTATTCAAGGTCACCACTCTCCAGCCAAGGCTTGGCCCGACTAATCCGTCCGCCTGACAGAGTGGCCGAATCCCGTTGGGCTGAAGAAGATTCCGTCGACGGTATTAGACTCGACTCCTGCCTTCTCGAAGTCATCGAAATCGACCTCATCAGTGCTCTCAGTGTCACGAGAAAGCATTGGCTTTCCCTGATTCCACGCACGGTCAACGGTCATCACTCGATCTTCTACTCGAAAGAACTGAACCATGAGATGGTGGTCTTCAACGACACCCTCGTCGTCGTCGAGCGGTACGACGACACCAATTTGAGGATACCCAAGCTCCGGATGTGAGAGCAATTTGAAGTGCCCGCCGTTTCCAAGCATATGGACTTGCATGGCCTCCCCTCCGTGAGTGATATCGAGTTCCTCTTCGTTTACATTGAAGGTCTTGAACGCTGATAGCGAGCGCGGTGTGCGGTTCTTCTTGCCGCCTTTGCGTTCAAACCATATGAACGAATTATCGTCATCGGGATGGCTCTGACGACTCAGTGAGTCAAGCTCACCCTGAAATATCTTCTCCAGGGACGGAATGCCAAAAAGTCGCCAGTTTTCTTGCTCGTCCTTCTTAAGCACGATCAAGCCGGATGCGATGCTATCTGCTTTATTCGATTTCAGGGAAACCAGTATCTCTTTGTTTCCATCCGCATCGATGTCCTTGAACTCGACGCTATCAAGAAGAGCGATATCATCGTTCCACGCAGGGATTAGGGCCACGAATGTAGGCTCAACAAACCCTTGCCGACCAATCAGTTTGTCGATCAAAGATGGGGCGGACGACTGAAATATCCCGATAAAACGCAGTAGGCTGTGGTCCGATGTTTTTGCTGTGCCGAAAACAACAACAGAATTGGCTACGCTAAGGTCCAAAGCTTCCGATGCAAAATATTCAATTCTAACGCTTTGTATTGTGTCACGTGATTCTTTCTGCACTTGCGTTTTGGCAAGACCTACGATTTTTGCACGTACTTCAGCAGCCGTCGTTGGCGGGGATGTGACGTAGAACGCTACGGTGGTTACCAATGCACCGAATAGCATCGAAAACGAGGCCGCTATGAGGTTGGCACGTGCATGAGTAGCGGCCCGTGTGGCCAAGAATCGTATTTTCGAATTAGTACTTGCCATCGTTTAGGCTCAAAGGATTGTCTGTCAACTAGGTGCTGAGGCGGCCAGATGAGTGGCAATGAATGTGCCCATCTGCCGATAATGGTGACGATTGAAATGACCGATAGGACTGATTCGCCGGTCGTCTTCCTAACCAAGTCCGGCCGATCAGCGAATTGCACAGAGGTGCGCGCTAAGTCGGTCGGGCATGCGTCGTTGGCCGGGGTCGCCAGGGTGACCGGCAGATCCGGATCAGCCGCCCGGGCATCGGCCACGCCCCGTTAACGAAATTTCCCGGAGGGCGGCGATACTGGTGGCGCCACGCGGCGGGCGCCCGGTGTCAAACTGCCCCAATCGCTCCCCTTCGCTGCCGACGGTGCCCTGCCCCCGTCCCCGGACGACGCCGGTCTGTTACGCATCACTGGCATGGTCATGGCTTGTGCGGCCTCCTTTTCATGTTGACCTTCGTTCCTCGCTTGCCCGGGGTGAGGCTGGAGACGAAGTGGTACCGCTTGAGCGCGTCGAGCAAGCGACCCACGCCCCCAGCGGGATCGACCTCGGGGCTTCGCCCGTTACCGACCTTGGCCAGGTCGCCGCCCAGGGAGCGCAAGGCCGCGGAGACCTGCGGCCACGCCAGTGCCGGCATCGCCTGTAGTAAAAGGCTCTTGGTCCATCGCGGCTCGTTTTCGGTCGTGGGCAGCAGTCGCGCGGCGGCATCGACCAGCGGCGCCGGGAAGGTCAGCTCGGCGTCGGCGGCACGCTCGGCGAGCGCGCCAAGCAGTGCCTGCGACCCGTCGAACGCCGTGGCATCCATCGTGGCAAAGATGCGCACTGCATCCTCGATCGACAGCACTGAATCCTCGTAGAGACGGGCGGTGAGCCCGAAATCCAGTTGCGTCTCGACCGGTGTCTGGCGGGCCCGATCCCAATGGGACGCAAGGTAGGCCACCTGGGTTTCCAGTGGCCGCGCCATCATAACCGTCCACATCGCCTCGCTGAACGCCAGGCGGCCGTGCCGGACCAGCAGTTCCAGGCGCTCGTCGGGGACTGCCTCGCTAAGCAACGCCGACGATGTGATCACACTGGTCGACAACAGGGTGAGGACGGTTGAATCGTCGAGATCAGGGTCGGTCACGATCCATTCCTGAAGACGTTCATCGTCACTGCTGTTCCAAAGCCCTCGGCCAAGTAGCGTTGCATGAGCGCTAGCGTAGTCTTTGAGGATGGTCCGGGTCGTCGCCTCGTCGACCGCATCGGGGTCATCCGTGCCGACACGCGGCCGGCGCGCCTCATACGTGCGTACTGCATCCACGCGGTCGTCGAGGCGATCCGCACGCATCGCGCTGTCCCAGAAAGCCGGTGGTAAGGTGGCGAGGTTGGGAAAGGTACACTGGCTCTTTTCGAAGTACTTCCCTGCCATCGTTTCGTCGTGCTCCAGCGCCTTGAGCACCCTCAGCACGACGGCAGGCGTCTCCTCCAGCGCAACGTCCTGCTCCAGAATCCGGGCCACAATTCCGCGTAGGTGCAGGAATACGAAGGCATCGATGCCGTCGATACGATCCGCCGCCAGCAGTCGGCTCACGGTCAGCGGTGCCGCCACTGACTCCGACGCCTCCCCGTTGAGTGCGACCAGCCGCAGCATGGCCGGAACAGGTGACAACGCGTCGGCACTCACCAGCGCAGAAAGGATCTCCGGCGTCGTCGTCTTCGCATCCAGACGATCAAAGCGCACACTCGCGGCCTTCAGCCACCGCCACCCATCCCCCGACGGGGTAAGCTGCGCCACGAGTGTGGATGGATCGGTCATGGAACCAATGCGCTTTTTGATTGAGGGATGCGCGTTGCCGAGGCGCTCGAGGTCCTCGAGGCCAAGCGCGTTCAGCACGGCGACGACGTGACTGGGGTGCGGCCCTTGCGACGTTAGCACCGACTCTATAAGGCCTGATCGGAGATGGTAGACGGCCTGAAGGAAGACGGCGTCCTGTTCGCGTTCGATCAAGATATCCAGTACATCGACGAAGCGTTCAAGGTGCGTCGGTGCGTCGTCAAGAATGCGAGCCAGCTCCTCTGCATCTTCGCCGTGGGACCCTATCCGGTATGAACTGGCCAGATACAGGAGCAACTCGGCCATGAGACCCCTGCCCCGGTCGAGATTGCGCGGACGTAGCTTCTTGAGAAACTTCGCCGGCTCCCTGATCACAGCGGCGACATCACACTCGGCACCCCGTCGTAGGGTGAACACCAGCTCCATGTCTTCACGACCGATCGCGTGACCGTAGAAATGCCCGAGGTAGTCGGGATAATCCTCATCCAAATAGCCCGCATCAAGGAAATACGCAATCAACGGGTGCGCGGCGAGGTCAGTGGCATAATCGTGTTGATACCCGTCCTGGAGTGCGTTCGATAGCGATAGCTTGTGGTTATCGCGCAGCGCGATGCGCCTTGAAGCGATCCTTGATTCAACCTCGGGAACGACTGTCTCGATCGCCGCGAAGCGCGCGTCATAATCCATCTCGGTGAGCACATCCGAAAGGCGGAAGGTGCCCCCCGTGCCTGAGCGGCCCGCAGCAAAATACACCGTCGACTTCCCGGCGGCCAAGGCAGAAAAGGTCTCATCGTCGCGAAACTCAGTTAAGCCGTACCAGACTCCGTCCTTATTCAGCTGCGTCGCATCCGACGCCCCGGCATGACTTTGAGCCTGCAGCCAGACCATCCCACGCAATTCGGATACCGTTCGCGCAACGTCGGTCCGTTTGCGCTCGACCAGCTGCTCAAGCTCCGCAATCTCGGCGCGAATGCCATCGGCGCGGCCGTTGCGCCACGTCGGATACCCTGTGATCAGCTGATATAGGAAGCCGGTGCGCTTCGACAGCTGCCAGTACTGAACCGAATGCAGGTTCTTGATTGTGATGATCGCGAACAGCTTGTCCAGGTCCAGGGGAAGGTCCTTGGTCAGGACACGGGCGAAGACGTCGAGTTCGTTGACGATGTTCTTCACCAGACGCATGTCATCAACGCGATACGAAACCGTCTCGACGAGCTGGTCGTTGATTCGCTCCGCAAACGTCTCACCGTCGAGGCTGCGAGATGCCAGGCCTTCGATCATCTTGGCGTGCGAGTTTTCCTTGTTGATGACCGGAACGACCGGCAGGACCACATCGAAGAACTTGGTTTTCTCAGTGCCGGCGAACAGCTCATCGTTGAGCGCGTAGACGAAGCGCACCCGCCGCTTAATTTGTGGTGACTCGTTGATGATTGCGTTGATCTCGCGTAGTCGCACGAAGACGTCCTGGATGCCGAACCGATCGAGGTCCTCGATGACGACTACATCGATGCGACTGTTCTGGAAACAATAGATGATCTCGTCGACATTCTTATGCAGCACCGAACTGTGCTGCATGCTCTCGATCGTGCCGCCCTTGATCGACCAACCATCAATGTTTAACAGCGACAGGGAACGGACCACTTTATAAATCAGCCCTGCCGCCACGGCGCAGGCGGCGACGAAGGCCCAAGAGGCGGGAATCCACAACAACGCAGTGGTAAGCCAATCGACCGCCAGGGTGCGGGGTGGGAACGCCGCGATGAGATAAAGGCGTGCCGCTGCGATGAGCGCCACACACAGGACTATCGTGACCCACACCGCTTGCTTGCGGGTTGGTTGCATGATGCGCTTGAGCCGGGTTCTGGGGAGCTTTGTCGCCGGCACCGCATACAGCAACTGCTGAACGATCGTTTCCTCGATCCGCTCAATCAGCTTCGCGATTTTTTTTTCATCGCTTTTGGGCCTCTCAGGTGGCCCGGCAATAGGGGCGCGATCATCGCCGTCCTCGGCCGTTTTTGTGAAGACGCCCTCACTGCGAAAGGTCGCGAGGGAGACCGAAGCGTACTTAAACCCCGGATGGTGCTCCTTGAACGTGCGGATCACACTGCTCTTGCCGGCACCATAGCCGCCAGTGATCGCGATGTTGCGCACGTGCGAATCGGCCATGGCCAGGGCGAGTTCACGCTCGTACCCCTCCGACTCGTTCCCATCAAGAAGGGTGGGCGTCAGCGTGTCGAGGCCCTTGCCAGCGGGAAGGCGCCGGCGAAGCGCCGCGACGGCGGCCAGCGGATGCAGACGTGCCTCTCTCAGCCGATACCGCAGCGGATAAAGTCGCGCACTCATGGGGTCGCCGACTCACGGGCGCTGAAAGCTGGCAGGCATGGGCATAGCGGCACACGCGCCGCTCCTTGGCAAAGTCGCACATCCATATCATTCCCCTGGCACGGCACGTGACGGCCGCTATAGCAGTTTATCCGTTGTCCGCGGCCGGGAGAATCGCCGATCAGACCGAGGAAACGTTGGCTGGCGGCAGCTCGGGACCCTGATCAAGTCGGGCCCACTCGCGGGCACTTGCCGCTCGCCGTACCGGGTTTGTGCGTATTTCGATTAACGCTGCGTTGCTAAATCCTCTTCGGGCTCCCCCTGCCAGCCCGAGCACGTCGTGTCGCTGACCTCCGGCGTGCGCTTGCCCGACCGCGCGCCACCTCACTTTGCGGGCATCGCTGACATGTCTTTGGGTCGGACCTCGCGGCTGGCGAGGATGTGCGGTGCGTCGCGTCACTTTGTCGCGCGATGTTGCGTCGCAGCATCCGCAGAGCACGCGTCAGGTAGTGAGGGGTGACCCACGACCGGCGGGGGCATGGCGACGCACCGCTCCGACCGAGGACGCTTTGAACCACACCACACCCACCGCAGCCCCTGACGCCTGCTCTCGACCGCCCATGGCCTTGCTACCATGCCCTTCCCTGCGACAGGAGGGCCGTTGTGGTGACTATGGCCTGAAGAGGGGGCTCAACACGCTTCCCCGCATCGTTCCATGGCTTGAGCATGCCGACAACGCCGCTGTTGCGAAGGCCCCGCTACCATCCCTTCTGCTTGCGGCATTCGGGAGCAAGGACGCGCCAGGATGGTTGCATGCCCTCGGCGAGTTCAGAAACGAGATGGTGCACACGCAACCCATCTCTGCCAACCCAAGGGCAGCTGCCATGGCGCTGCTGGAAACGGACTTCCCGGACGGACAGCCCGTTCGTACCCTTCGCCTGGTCCCAATGGACCAAGCTCCCGAGGGACGCGACCCGTTTGTCGAGATCGTGTTGTACTACAACCAGTTTGAACGCCTTGCCCAAGCCGCCGCGGAGGTCGCCCCCTACGCTGTCGAACTGCCACTGTATACCGGACGGTGAAGCGAACGCGTCCCTGTGTGCACGGGATAACACCCACCCCATCGATCTTTGCTACCTCAATGCGCATTTTCACGCCAAAGTTGCCGCCGCAGGCCACTCGAAGCTGCCCGGTCGATGGAAGGTTAGACTTCTCCGCTCCCGTCCGATTTCTGCTTACTACTCACTACGATATCAGCCAGGATCGTGTCGAATGTCATCAGCCCATCGACGGCATCATCAAGTGGCATAGGAGTGCCTCGGCTCAGCAAAAATGCCGCTGCCATGTTGTCACCGCCAAAGATCAATTCGAGCGCCTCCCGTAAGACTGCATCGGGTACGTCGTGCTTAAAGATCCCAGATGTGCGCTGCTTCAAATATTCGAATCGGGCCGGCGTGAGCGGGCTGCGCTTGACTGCGTTTGCGGCAATTTGGGAGAGAACTTCCGCTGTCGGTTTTTTGGCGATAGCGCTAGTCAATCGCACTACATCCTGAGTGACCTTGGCAGCAAGATCTTCAGGCGACGAGAAGAAGTTGACCACATGGGACTTCATAAGCAGGGCCTTTAGGCTACGCAGCATTTCTGCCGAAGGTCCGGTATCTACATGCTTAGGAAGGACGGGATGCGCCTCTTCATCGATGACGTAGATGAGGCTTGGGAGCCGAATTATTTGGGCCTCTTCGTATTCGAGTTGAGTTAGGGATTTGCCAGATTTTGGATCGACGAATCCATAACGCATAGCGAAGATGCCTATGTAAGCATTCGCAGATCGAACGAGGCGAAGGCATTCTTCTTTCGGCGTGCCAGGTAAGGCCCCAAAAAATTCCATCGCCTTCGATCCATACTCAAGCCTCCCTATTACCTCCCGTACGACCTGACGGTGGCGCTCGAGATCGGCGAAGGTCGAGCTGACGAAAATCAACGGCGGCATACGATGTCTTACCCTACAATGGAGAGGCGCACGGTACGCCGCTCCGATTGGGTCACCGGTTTAGGCGCGGCCTAGTTTCGCAATTGACGACGGTCAAGACCCGTTCCGTGCTGAGTGCGGGCCTCCCCAGAGGATCATAGTGTGCCCCGCCGGTCCCGGGTCGATTGGCCTTCGGCACACTCTCCGAACTGACGCGATTGGCGTCTGATACTGCCCCAGCCATCCTTCGCGTCAATCGGCCAGACATTGGCCGAAAGCCGCCCCACCCTACCCGCGATAACCATCCCTAATCATCTGTCCCATGTTCCAGTGTCAACATGGTGGCTGTGCGCGACGGCAGCATGCCCCCGTCGTGGGTCCCCACTGGATCTACGCATATGTAATGACCCACTGAAATCCTGCTCAGGTGTTACTTTCCCAAAGGAGCACCCCCATGAGCATCGTGATGGAAGAAGAAATCAAACGCTGGACGGCCCGCCGGAAGTCGGCGCTCGTCCTGGAAGTGATCCAGGGCAAGACGTCGATATCGGAAGCCAGTCGCCAGTTCGACCTGCCGCCCTCGGAGATCGAAGGCTGGGTCGAGGATGCCAAGCGCGGCATGGAGAACGCGCTGCGCGCCAAGCCGGAAGATGTGCGCGAGCAGTACGAGCGACAGCAGAAAGACCTGCAGGAAGCCTACGGCGAGGCCATGCTGGAACTGCGCGCACGAAAAAAATTGAACTCCCTGCTGGGCAAGGACGAGACCTGATGGTCTCCCTTCAGGGACTGCGTGCCGATGGCTTCGAGGTCTCCATGGTCCAGCTGTGCCGCTGGTTTGGCGTGGCGCGGCGGACGGTCTATTACCGCTCGAGCAAGGCGCCACCGAAGGTGCAGGAGGCGCTCTCGGCGCCGGTGAAGGCGCTTATCGAGGCTGAGCCGTCCTTCGGTTACCGAACCGTCGCCGCTCTGCTCGGCATGAACAAGAACACCGTCCAGCGCATCTTCCAGCTCAAGGGCTGGCAGGTGCGCAAGCGCCCCATCGGTCAGCGCCCCCGTATCCAGGCGTTGCCCTCGGTAGCCACCCGACCGGACGAGCGTTGGTCGACGGACCTTTGCCGCGTCTGGGGCGGCAAGGACGGCTGGCTGAGTCTGGCGCTGGTCGTCGACTGCCATACCCGTGAACTCCTGGGCTGGCATCTGTCGCGTAGTGGCAAGGCAAGCACGGCGACCGGTGCCTTGGAGCAGGCCCTGATCAGTCGATTTGGCGCCCTGGGGAAAGTCGATGTTCCTTTCCTTCTGCGATCCGATAACGGCCTGGTCTTTACCAGCCGAAAGTACACGACCCTCGTCCGAAGCTACGGTCTGCAGCAAGAGTTCATCACACCGCACTGTCCGCAGCAGAACGGCATGGTCGAGCGCGTCATCCGCACGTTGAAAGAGCAATGCGTGCACCGTCATCGGTTCGAAACCCTGACCCACGCCATGCGCACGATCGGCGACTGGATCCACTTCTACAGCCACCAGCGACCGCACCAGGCGCTGAAGATGAAAACACCCGCTGAGGCGTATGCTTTAGCGGCCTGACCTGTGCAGGAAGTGCTGGGTCATTACATTTTTTCTCGATGCCCGGCCGCTTCAACGTCCGTGTCCGGGCGCGGTCGCGACGACATGCATCACTTCTCTTCTGTGATGTAGAAATCGTGATTCTGGTCTAGGAAAACCACGTAGAAGGTGTTGGCGTCGAATCGCTCCTTCGTCTTGCCATGCAACTCACCGTGCAATTCAGTCGGCACGACAAAGCCACACAGCCTCACTGCGCTTTGCAAGCGAAATCGGCCCCACAAAACGTCGAGTGGTACCCCAAGGGGATGCCTAAAAGCCGAGTTTTGAGGGAACTCGCCGTAAATACTGAGCACGCTACCACCACCCATTTGCTGTTTACGCCAATGGTGCAGAGTGTTCGACCCATAGTCCTTCAATGCGTTGAGAAGTTTGCGCAAATGGACCGGTGTCCACTCACTAAAGTCTTGGCTTCCATCTGCAACTGTGAAGTAGGAGAAGTTGAATTTGCAACGTTTGGTAAGGTCATTCTCGTCAGATTTGAGTTGACGATTTCCCAATTTGACTAGGTATTCGGCGCCCCGCTTATTGCTGAAACTCATAGTCGTGGAACGCCACCGATCTTGCCGGCCTCGTACACGGGGCGAATAGCGCGGTCGTTACGCAGGATGTCGCCTGGAATGCTGGTCAGCCGATAGGTGAAACTCTCATTTTCCTCCTTGTTGACGAGGTAGGTTCTGTATCGTCCGAGCTTATCTAGGAGACCGGCGTCATGGGTGCTGAAGATCAGTTGTCCGCCACCAGTATTGATCAAAGGATCCAGAAATAGCTCGACGATCAACGGGAGAATGTCCGGATGCAACTGCATATCAAACTCGTCATTCACCAAGACTCCGCCGTGCTTGAGGACACGGTGAAAGGCGGGAAGGGCCTTGTAGAGTTTGACCGTGCCGGTAGATTCAAGCATCGGCGACACGAGGTGCCCCTTTCCGCCAGACTGATGGACGAAAAAAGTTCGATACTCTGTCTCCCCATCGTCTTTCTCTCGAGTCAGAACTCGAACGTCGCTGATGCCCGTGTCACACCTATTTAGAAAGTTCACCACGAACCTCCGCAACGTGCTTGAGCCATGAACTTCTTTCCCGATTTCACCAATCGAAGGGCTCTCGTAGAGCCCGGCATAACCAATGTTTGAGTCGATGTCGTAGAAAAAATCTGCGACCTCCTTCAGCAAATCAATCCTGTGCTGCCTGAGCGTCGAGACGATTGAAGCATTCGATCTTAGAACGACAGACTGGAGCGCTGTTTGGCTCGAAGGCATGTGAACAATTTCATTGCCCAGCCGTTCGACTAATTTGATCCGCTTTGCTTTGGTTCGGTAGATGGTTTCTCGCAAAACCTGGGTCTGAGTAGCTTCGAGCTCGTACCTGTAGAGGTTCGGGCCGACCATAAATTCGACGAAGAATGACGTCGGCTCTTCGCTCTTGAAATGCGGCCTCAATGCAAGAGGGATCCCATCTTTTTGAGAGAACGAGTCGGCCACGAACAGTTCAAGGAACCCTAACGCTCGTAGGACCTGAGATTTGCCTGCTGCGTTGGCACCTTTCACAGCTAGCACCGGAGTGAAGGATGCTCCTCCAGAGATCGATTCGGGGCAGTTCTTGTCCAGACGGAAGGAAATTTCTGCCCCTTCGCGGAACGAGAAGAAGTTCTTGAAGCCGTATTCCAGCAGCATAAAGCGAGGTTCCGAGGTGCAAAACACGATCTTCCGTCGATTCTGACGGAAATGCAACACTTAAGACTGTGTCAGTCTCCGTTAACGATCGTATGTTCGAGCCAGTAGCATCTGTGCGCAGCCCGCTCGGCACCAGAGCCGAGCGACGAGGACGAGTGTCGTCGCTGCATGTGCGGCGACAGCGCTCGCAGGTAGGTTGCCATTTTGGTGCTAGTGATTTCCAACGACCCGACGAAGCCGCCAGCCTCAGCCAACACCACTCAATTCTTTCGCCGGGCTCAGGCCAGTATCTCGTCTCAGACCTGATGTGCAGAGCCGTCAGGCCCCCTGCTCTGCTCAAGTGCCGCCGGAAGACTCCCTCAACATGATCGCCAGTGGTGTGCCGTGACGCATACGCGTATCACGCCCCAATGAAATCAAGTGGACGGCTCCGAACTAGAAGCGATCAGTTTGTCAAAACTCAATCCCAGCCTACCGCGACACGTTTTTTGACATAGCTACACCTTCGGCTGCCGGCTCTCGATCGGTTGGATAAGCTACTAGGCACCGATACCCAGCACGCACATGCACGTCAGCAAGTCTCCGGGCTTTCGCCGCACAGTAGTCACCTTCGTACGTCGCTCGCCACGGTACAGTCCTGGTATTCTTCGCGCGATATATGACCCTGCAAGCGAATGCTTCGTGTGACGGATCTACCTCCAACACAATGGAGCGTGCCTCGTGATCAGATGCGCAGGCAAAGCTTGCTTCCACTTGGTCGTCAACGACGGGGGCACTGCGAGGCACGTCATCGTGCGCTACGTACACGATATGGTGATCGCCCAAGACCCTCGTGGCCTCCTTGCGTTTCCTTGCGGCAACCCGAACATCTTCTAGCAGCGGCGCGGTAGTCCCGTTGTAAGTGAGGACAACGGCTGGGTAAATGGTGCCTTGAAGAACGCCTGGCGGAAAGCTCCAGCCCATAGACCACTGGTCATGGAAAACGGCCATCGCGTTCATTCCAGGAATTTTGGAGACACCCTGCATAAAGCCCGATCCCTCACTGGCAACTGTAACGTCACCGGGTGAAATTGGCGAGTCAGGGAAGCTCATACCAACGTGCGGCGCTGAAGGATTTAATTTGCTCTGATCCCAGCCTTTAAACTTCCCATCTTTGTAAACTGCAGCATCCGCGGGCGGTTCCTGGCAATTGACTGTTGATGAAATGCAGTATGGTTCGCCTTTTGATCCCTTAAGAGCTTCCTCGTCAAGAGGATGCTTTGTGTACTCCTTGTAACCCTCCTGAATGATAATCATCGCGCCCCCTTTCACGAAAGCGTCTCGAATCGCGTCTTCGTCCCCCCCCGCCGCAGCCATCGCCGCTCCACCGATCGCTCCAGCGATAACCACTTTCTTGCCGGCCTCGGACAGAATAATGTTCCCTGATGAGTCAGTTGACGGTAGCTTGCCTGTTGTTTGCATCGCCCACGACGTCGCGCCGCTAATAATCCCTACCTTTAGAGCCATATTGGCGTCGCCGCCGCTCTGGTGATATGTGAGCCACGCCGCATATGCAGCGGTCCCCCCCGGCCCCCCGTAGACCGACGCACTGACTTGCCCAACGGTGCGAAGGATTGAGCTCTTCATGGCAGCTTTACCCGCTGCGTCGTCCTCGATCTTCCACTGATCAGTTCCGACGTGCCAAAGGGCATCCACAATTTTCCCCTCTCGCATTCGGTCGAACGCACGTGAGTAGGATTTGACTGTCCCTTTGGTTTTGTCGTGTACATACCCGCCGATAGCGTCAGCTGCGTCGCCCAGATTCCGAGCACCGCGTTTTCCCTCAGCCTTTACATCGGAGATTGCTTTATTCGTTGCCGTAACGGCGTTCTTAGTAACGCGAGCGGATTCCCGTTCAATCGATTCTATAACTGCCCCGAGATCTCTGATTGCGCCGTTTACGGCAGGGCTGGTTAGAGCGCTTACCACTGTACCAGTAACGAGCCCCGCAAGACTCGCGCCAGCGGCCGCGACCTTTCTTAAGATCGGAGCAGTAATTGGATTTACGATGCCACCTGTCACGGCGGGTGCGACCCAAGATGGCAAGCGATCGAAAAGCCCACAGTCACTTTGCGACGGCTTTGCGCTTAGCGATAGAAGCTTCACGCCACGACGCTGATGGGTCGTGAATAAGTTTGCTTCGCGTCTCTTCGTGAACTCAACAACATCGATGCCGCTACGGTGCTGCCAATCGTGCGACCAACTCGCCGACCGCGCCGGAAGCGAGCCGCTACCCGTGAGGGAGAAGAAGAAGAATGCTTTCGTTGCAGACGCAAGAAATAGAGCGCCCATGACGACTCTCCTATCGACGCCACAGCACTGTACGCCGAGTTTTCAGCATTAACACCTGTAACAGCGTTGTCACACTGTGTCGCGACATGCGCCGTCCTATGCATTAGTCAGCTTTAAATTCTAAGACAATAGTGCAAGTGCGACAGTCCTCAATTGACCTAAATGGTTTCCAAGAGTCGCTTCCGGCGAAAGTCAAGGTGGGTTTGTAATGCAGTAATCCTGCGAAAAGTAGGGCCAGGGATATAGCAGACGGCTCATGCACATTGTCTCTTATGGTCGCCATGCAGAGTTACCTCGCCTCACGGCTGGCCGCAACATGGGCGCCCGATGCTCAAGCTCCCGTTGTCTCAACGGAGGCGGCTGTCAATGCCCTTGCACACTTCAAGGAAGTGCACGACCAGGCAAAGGCACAGTACGTTCTGGACGGTCGGCCGGACGCCTATCTCGATCAGTTGGGCCTTCCGATGATGGGGGCTGCCGTCGCTCTAGCGAGCCAGCTGGGCTTCGCGGCGGCGTGCGGCACATCCATTGAAGACGACGCCCGACGTCCCCCCGCCTTCAGTAGCGGTCCGATTTTGAGTCCGGGATTAATGTAACTGTTTCGCGTAAGCAGCGGGAGTCAACCCGCCGAGCGCCTTCTTCGGTCGTTCTTCGTTGTATTCCCGTCGCCAGCTTTCGATTTCGGCCCGGGCATGCAGCAGGCTGGGGAACCAGTGTTCGTTGAGTCATTCATCGCGAAGCCTTCCGTTGAACGATTCGATGTAGGCGTTCTGGTTCGGCTTGCCAGGCTCGATCAGGCGCAGCTGCACGCCGCGTTCGTGTACCCACGCGACCATGGCCTTGCCGCAAAACTCCTTTCCGTTATCGCTGCGAATGATCTTCGGCAGGCCCCGAGTGACGGCCAGGCGGTCCATGACGCGCGTTACGCCGATACCTGAGATCGCCCGCTCGATCTCGATGGCGACTGCCTCATGCGTGGCGTCATCGACGATCGTCAGGCACTTCAGGACGCGCCCTTCGGCGGTGCGGTCGAAGACGAAATCGATGGACCAAACCTCGTTCGCCGCTGCGGGCCGGAGCAGTGGCTGCCTTTCGGCCGGGGGCACCTTTTTCCTTTTGCGCCGGCGCACCTGCAGGTTCGCCTCCTGGTACAGGCGCTCAACTCGCTTGTAGTTGACCATCTGACCGGCCTGGCAGAGTTTGAGGTAGATCATGCCGACGCCGTAGCGCTTATGGCGATTCGCCAGCGCGCAGATCATCTCGCGCAGCTCGACGTTAGCGTCGGGCCGCGGTTGGTATCGGTAAGCGCTTGCGCTTATGCCGGCGATCGCCAATGACCGGCGCTCACTCAGTTCTCGGCCGATCAGATAGCGCACCAGCTCGCGCCGGTCCGGTGCGCTCACCATTTTTTTCGCAGCGCTTCCTTGATGACCTCGTTTTCCAGGAGCTGCTCGGCCAGCAGCTTCTTAAGTCGGCCGTTCTCCGACTCCAGATCCTTCAGCCGCTTGGCCTCGGGCACGCTCATGCCGCCGAACTTGCTTCGCCAAAGGTAGTACGACGCCTCGCTGAAGCCGTGCTTGCGGCACAGGTCCTTGACCGGCATGCCCGCCTCGGCTTCACGCAGGAAGCCAATGATCTGCTCTTCGGTAAAACGCTTCTTCACGTCCAATCTCCTTCTCGTGGGGGATTGAACTCGAAACCGGGGCGCTACTCAAATTTGGGGGGGGGACGTCGCCCGTCAGCCCATCAGATATTACGATCGAAATCGTATATATTTTTTTTTAAGTAGACGCGGCAACCCCAGCCGCGCTTGAGCGCACTCATCCGCTTAGAGTGTGATCTTTAACTACGGGCACCGCATCCCCGCTGATAGCGTGGTGCCCGAACCTGCCCATCCATTCCAACTCGCTAAGCGCCAGGTTCGGATACATCTCTCAATGAAGAAACTCATAAAAATCGGAACCGTTGCCATGCTTACGGCAACGGCAGGTGTCCATGCACGGACACCCGTTTGGGATACCCTTCCGCCTCCGCCTGCCCTGCCCCATCTCGCCAACGAAGGCTATGTGGCACGTGCGGGGGCGCGCATCTGGTACGGGACGGTCGGCGAAGGTCCTGCCGTGTTCCTCCTTCATGGAGGGATGTCCAGCAGCGACTCGTGGGGTAACCAAGTGTCTGCCTTAATCAAGAGCCATCATCGGATCGTGCTGGTCGATACGCGCGGTCACGGTCGAAGCACGCTCGGCAACGTCCCCCTCAGCTATGAGGTCTTCGAGGAAGATCTGATAAGTATCATGGACACGCTACATATCAAGAAGGCAGACATCGTCGGATGGAGCGACGGTGCCAACACCGCACTTGTGATGGCGATGAAAGATCCTGCCAGGGTGCGCAAGATTTATGCGTTTGGCGCCAACATGAATGCGGACGCGGCCAAGCCCGGTGCGTTCAATGCGCCGATCCTCGGGAAGGTCGTCGTCCAGCTACAGCAGGCGTACGCACGAGTATCACCAACACCCGATGGTTTCGGCGCACTTCACGAGGCGGTCGAGACGATGCAGAAATCCGAACCAAACTATGCAGCTAGCCAGCTTGCGGCTATTCATGGCCCGACGATCGCTATCGCCGACGGCGACCATGAAGAGTTCATCAAGGAGGAACACACCCGCTACATGGCCAAGACCATTCCCGGCGCGCACCTGGTCATTCTCCCCGGAGTGAGTCACTTCGCCCCGTGGCAGGCGCCCGACTCCTTCAACGCGTCCGTCCTCCAGTTTCTATAGTAAGCCGCCGGCTTAAGTCCCCTTATCGTCACCGCGAGCACCCATGTCTTACCGAGATTTCGAGCCTGCCGACTGCCTCTCAACCGATTTGGTCTCCCCTCCTGCTGAGCTCAAACGATCACTGACACTTGCCGACCTGGTCATCTACGGCATTGTCTACATTGGTCCGATCGCACCCTTCGCCTTCTACGGCTATGTCAGCAGCACTGCCAAAGGCATGGTCGTACTTGCCTATCTGGTGGGTGCGGTCGCGATGTTCTTCACTGCTTACAGCTATAAGCTTTTGTCGGTGGATTTCCCGCTTGCGGGATCCGCCTTCGCCTACGCGCGACGAGCCATCGGCGAGAAAACAGGATTCATTGCGGGATGGATGCTCGTCCTCGATTACGTCCTGATGCCTGCAGCGGTCTATCTTGCCGCGGCGAACGCACTTCACGAGATCGTGACCGCCTTGCCCCGCTGGGCAATGGTCGTAGGATTCATCCTCGTAGGGACCGTAATCAACTATATCGGCGTGCAGGTTACGACATTGGTCAATAGGCTGATCGTCGCCGTACAGCTGGCCATCCTTGCGGCCTTTGTCATTTTGGGTCTCTACGCTTTGCACCGCGGCGCAGGTGCAGGTCACCTGACCTTGAAGCCGCTGTATCAAGCCCATGTCTTTAGCCTCGGCTTGATGTTCTCAGCCGTCTCCTTGTCAGCGTTATCGTTTCTTGGGTTCGATGCGATATCGACGCTTGCAGAAGAAACGAAGGGTGACAGCAAACGCGTGATCGGCCGCGCAACCATCATATCGTTGTTCCTCGCGGCGGCTTTGTTCGTCACGCAGACCTGGATAGCTGCCGACCTCGCCAACGGCATGACGTTCGCCTCGCCGGACACAGCTTTCTACGAGATTATTGCGATAGCCGGCGGCAAGACGTTCAGCATCATCACCGCATTTATCTGTGCCATGACATTTGGCCTCTCATCGGCAAGCGTTGTTCAGTCTTCCATCTCTCGCCTGCTCTTTGCGATGGCCCGCGAGGGAAGAATGCCGGCGTTCATGGCTGCCGTGCATCCGAAGTTCAGGACCCCCTATAAGAGCCTGCTCTTCGTATCGGCGGTGTCCATCATCGTCGCAATGGCGTTCCTCAACCATTTCGACCTGATCGGCATTCTGGTTAATTTCGGCGCGCTAACTGGATTTCTCATCCTTCACGCGACCGTGATCATGCACTTTATCGTGCGAAAGCGCTCCCGCGCATACGTACGACACCTAGTGTGTCCAGCGATCGGTTTCTGCATCTTGGCGTATGTCCTGTACTACATGGAACTGGACGCGTGGATACTTGGTTTGAGCTGGTTCGCATTGGGGCTGGCTGGATATTGGCTCTTCATCGTCAGGCTTCGGACGCCGGCCACAAACGCGGTTCATCAACGCTGACGCACGTAGCAACCGTCGTTAGCTGTTCCTATGCCCTGTAACCATGAAAGCGAACATTTCCGATGATAGAAAGTGCCCCGGTAATGCTGAACAATCAATTGATTTCTTTCGGAAAACTGCTGGTGGCCGGCCGGCCTGGCGCCGACGTCTTTGAGAAGGATGGCATCGCGACTTACTGGGCGGGGTGCTCGTCCATCTTCTTCAACCTGCTCTTCCTTTCTGAGCCGGTCACGGGTCGTACCATGCTGAATCAACGACTGCGTGTGGCGGCAGACTACATGCGAACGAAGACGGAACCAGGCTTGTTCTTCATATCGGATGACTACCTTCATGGTGAGGTCGTCACAGCGACCGACGGCGCCCTGGAGGAGACCGGTCTCGTTTCAATGATTGAAACCATTGGCATGATTGGCGATCTCGTCGCATTCAAAGAAGGCTCGAAACACCCTGGGCTCCGCTTTGAACAGGTCACAGACGAGAGAGGATTTTACGAGTGCGCCGATATCAATAGTGCGGCTTACAGTTTACCCGGGGAGCTGATGCGAGACGGAATCGACGGCGCGACGCTATGGAAGGAACGCGCGTATTGCTATCTCGCGTATCTTGGTGATGCCGCCGTATCGACGGCCTCCGTCGTTGAAAGCGAAGGAGTGCTCTATGTCGCATTCGTGGCAACGCGACCGGACATGGAGCGCCGCGGCTTCGCGGAGGCCACGATGCGCCACGCGTTGAGCGCCGCAAGTGAGGCATCGGGCTACCGCACGACCTGCCTCCATGCGACGCAAGCGGGCCTACCTGTTTATGAGCGTATGGGGTACACCCCGGTGACGCGCATCGTGGGCGTCGGTCTGGTCAGCCCAGTCGTTGTGCGCTGAACGCCTGCCGCACACGGAAAGGTGGCCCCGCCGCATCCTCGCATGGGAGGGCGACCTGGTGCAAAACCGCAGCGCTATCTGTCTCGTGTGCGCTCATGGATTTCGCAGACCCTGGATTGGTCATGCATCTTCATTTTG
>Ga0247742_10000531_pt1 | contig 30377 bp, 40 predicted proteins | sample UWRJL208509C2_FD_180944 | JGI IMG/M metagenome (GOLD analysis project Ga0247742, IMG submission 180944) | Plant litter microbial communities from Arlington Agricultural Research Station in Wisconsin, United States - UWRJ-L208-509C-2 | ecosystem: Environmental > Terrestrial > Plant litter >...
CTTCGTTATAGTCGTTTTCATCGTGATGCGCCCCGCGAGGGCGTGATCGCGGGCCTTTAGCTCAGTTGGTAGAGCGCCACGTTTACACCGTGGATGTCATCGGTTCGAGCCCGGTAGGGCCCACCACTAAAATTGCTGATAAAGCGAAGAGTCTGGCCAATTAGCCTTTTTCGCCACCGTCAACAATTCTGTCCAATGTTGGTGTGGTGCCGGTTAACCAAAAACTCCGGCATGGTTAGTGTCGAAGATTCTGGAGCAGAATCCTCGTCAAGCCTGATCTGGCCCGCTCTCGCCATAGGGACACGGGGCAACAAGTTGAGGCTGTCCGGCGGAAGTCCAGAGTGGACGCTCATTCGAGACGACGATTCGATGCCGCATACACCTGTCTTCGCTCCGCTGACACGGTTTGAATTGGAGGCTCGCGCAACGCGGGGACCGAGCTGTTTCTACCGCCTCCGAGAAACCTGGCTCGGCCAGTCGCTCAGCGGGGAATACATGAGACGTGCGGCGACTGGCTGCCTGCTATTCCGGTGCCAGCCATCCCTCACGGATGCCATGGCGGCGCAACAGGCTTTTTGTGCCCAGGTCGATCCCCAGCTTGCGGTACTTGAGTCGCGCCTGGTTGATGTACGAATCCACCGCCTCCACCGTAAGGTCCATGTCGACCGCGACCTCGCGGATCGAGCGGCCTGAGGCGTAGAGTGCGAGCGCGCGCTGCTCCTGCTCATTGAGTCCCGCGTCTTTCGCGGTCGAAATCGGTTCTTGGACGCGCAAGGGCTTGGGAGCGCGTGCTAATTCGTCGGCCTCGTCGCCTCTCCCAAGTTGGCGCAGCATCTTGATTCGAAGCTCTCGCGCTAGGGAGACGGTCTCAGCCTCTATCTGCAGTTCCGAGTCGACCGGTACTTCGGTTGGATCGGCACGCGATTCGGCGTCGTCATGCGCGTGGTCCAAGCCTTTCGAGATCATCAATCGATCGTCGTCGTACGAAATGAAATCCTCACCGCTCTGGACGTACCAGTGGGCTGATTGCGGCGTAACGGCGTAGAAGTGCGTGCCGTCAGGGCGCTTCCCGACCACCTCAAAGAGCCCGAGAGATGCTGCAAGGGAACTGACATATCCGATGTCGGTACTGGAGGCGTTGTGCACGGCTCGGTATATGTCGCCTCGATGACCAGCTTCAGTCAGGAGCGCAAGTAGCTCTTGCCATCGCCTTACGACAGGCGTCTCAACTGCCAACAGTGCTTCGAATATCTCGATAACCTCGGCCGTGCTGCGCCCCGACTCGTGCGCTAGTGCTTCGATGAGCTCGAAGTTGCTTGATGACTTGTCAGCCATTCGCTTCCAGCTCCTCCATCATTGAAACCACTGTATTTCGGTCCTCGTCGGTAATCCATTGTGCATCCGATAACTCGTCCATGAGAAGGATCCCGAGGCGGCGGTCCTTTGCTGACCTCGATCGGGCCAGGCCCATCGCCCACGAAAACCGCTCATGCCATTGACTGCGCGCGGATGAAATGTTCAGCTGTTTCCGAGTTAAGAAGTAGGAGACGACTGCCCAGCCAAGACCTAGGACGGTCGCGATGGCGGCTACGACCGCAGCCGCCAGAGTCGAATCCCAAACGTGGGTGAATGGGGTCAATATCGACACATCGGGCGTGGGCGTAGGCACCGATCCAATGTAGACGAGCCGAGTTCGAGTCAGTGATCAAAAGGCCGATTGCCACTACCAGCAGAGACCCGCGGGCAGGAAATGGCCCAGCATCAGGAGTTGGCCGAGCATCTCGGGGTGGACGTCTACATTGGAGATCCACGCGGCCTGTGGAAGCGTGGCTCTAACGAGAACACGAACCGACGGCTGGGCCGATACCTGGCTGAGGGTGCGAAATTGCGTCCGATCGCAATCCGCAACCTCGACGACATCGCCGAACGCATCATCACCCGACCGCGTCGGGTCCTCGACTAGAACAACTCGCGCGAACTCTTCTCGTCACGCGTGCGAGCGCAATACGTGCCGCAAGCGGATCGGCTTACGTGCGCTGAGGCGCAGGCTTTCCTGCTGCTCGAGCGGCAACCCCCGCGCGATGGCGAGCTCGTCGCCGCTCGGGGCCGCGGGAGCTGCTGCCGCTGATGGGGGACGAGGGGCGGACGCCACCGGCGCGCGGTGTGCCGCGGCAATTCGCGCTGCGGCAGCCGCGGCGTCAGCCGCTGCCTTCGCAGCTGCCGCTTCTTGAGGTCGAGGCTGTTGACGATCTCTGAGCGTGCGCTGAGAAGGTGAGTGCGGTGATCGCCTCTGCCTGCGCGGTGGCCTCCGTGACGCCGAAAACCGTGACCGTAGTCAGGGCTACAGCGGTCAGGATCGCTGCGCGGTACCCGCGCTTGCGGGAGGTGCCGAGGGGAATGTTGGTGGGGAGGTGTGCCTTCTTCATGCGGATCACACGCGCGGCACTCGGCGTCCTCGGCGCCCAACGTCAGTGACAGACATGGAAATTGGCCGGAAAACGACCCCCGAATGAGGGCAGAACGACCGGTTCGTTACAGTCGTTACCGTTCGTTACACCTCATTTGTAACGAAAAATCCCAATGAATCATTGGGATCGAGAGGCCTTTAGTTGTTTGTTACAAAGTTACAACACAGTCATATATATAGAAGAAGAAATCGGCATATATCCATTTTCGATATATCCCCTTTTTCTCCTATAGACATGTCCTACAGAGGTGTAACGATGTAACGAGGGGCGAATTCGGCACCTGATCAGCAAATACGTCGTTACCCAGCGGTGTAACGAGCTGTAACGACTGTAACCAGGGCGATTCTCGGCACTCCGCCGCACACCTAGCCATCATGACCTCGACCACGAACTTCAACTCCGCCGACCATCCCCGAGGCGAAGGCCAACGATTCGTCCCCGCCACCAAATCGAGCCCAGACGTCGAGCTTGACGGAGGACCGCACGTCACGACCGGGACGCCGACTGACCTCGCTGAGGCGCGCGCTCAACTCGACGCGAAGCGCGAGGCGCTGGCCCTCACCGAGACCAGCTACGAGAAGGATGTCGTCCGCCTGCTCACCACCTGGGTGAAGGACCGCTGGCCGAGCGCCGACATGGTCGTGTTCGACGTCAACTCGGACAACCCATACGCGCCGCCGTCGATCACCGGCGTCTGGGAAGGCGAGAATGAGCTGTGGGCCATGTACAGCGATCGAGAGAACAGCCGCGCTCTCGCCGCTTTCGCCAACGAGCCGGTGAACCCATTCAACGGCGGCGGCGCAGTCGAGATGATCTACGAATCCGTCGGCTACGAGTATTGGGCGATCAGGATCTAGCTTGCCGCGCATGAACCGAGCATGAAGAAGACCCTGCTCGCCTCCGTCACCGTCGCACTACTTGCCCTCACGACGCTCGCCGGATGCTCATCCGTCGGGACTGTGGCCGGCAACGCCACCGCCCCCAGCTCGTCGACCGCCCCGGCATCTGCGAGTGATGCGCTCGAGACCCTCGCCACCCTCCCGATCAAGGGCCGGGCACCGAAGACCGGATACGACCGAGTCGGCAAGTTCGGCGAGGCGTGGGCGGACGTCGACCACAACGGCTGCGACACCCGCGACGACATCCTGACCCGCGACCTGACGAACGTCACGAAACGCGGCACCTGCGAGGTGCTCACCGGCACGCTCAACGACCCGTACACCGGCAAGTCCATCGCCTTCGTCCGCGGCGTGCACACCTCCATGGCCATCCAGATCGACCACCGTGTCCCGCTGAGCAACGCCTGGCAGACCGGCGCCCAGCAGCTCACCCAGGATCAGAGTGTGGCGCTGGCGAACGACCCCCTGAACCTGATCGCTGTCGACGGGCCGACGAACGGGCAGAAGTCTGACGGCGACGCGGCGACGTGGCTGCCTCCGGTGAAGAGCTACCGGTGCGCGTACGTCACCGCGCAGATCCAGGTGAAGGCGAAGTACGGCCTGTGGGTGACCCAGGCTGAGCACGACGCGATGGTCCGCTGGATCGCGACTTGTTCGGGCTACCCGGCCGCTACGCCGAGCGATTCCCAGACACCGGCACAGATTCCCGCACCGGATACCACGCCGACCTCGACGGCATCCGACACCCCGGCACCCGCAGCCGCAGCGCCGTCGGCCGGAGCACCGATCCACCCCGGCTCGTATTGTGACAATGCGGGAGCCACCGCTGTCGCAGCGAACGGCAAGACCTACGTTTGCGGGAAGACCGGGCCGGACGCCGGAGGCCGCCTGCACTGGAACGCCTGATCGTCTGAGGCACCGAGACAAGACGGGTTCGTGATCGTCGACGAGGATCACTCGAACCCGTCGGTACTCGAGGCCGCCCAGCAGTGGGCGACAGTCACTCGGTTGCATGGGCTATAGCTCACCGACCAATTCGCCATCGCCGCGATCTCCTTTCAGCCAGATATGTCGAGCCCTACGAGCCCGATCGCGCCGATCTTTACATCCGAACGATCCGGAGATCGGCTACTTCGCCCGGCCGGCGCTGCCCAAGGTCGGCGAGCTCGGAGCCGCGTCCTGACCAGGAAATCAGCCAATCGAGTTCAGAACGCGCCGTACCCATTCGAATCAGCGATAGGACTGGCCTTGGTGAAAGAGGCTGCCGACCAGCGAATAAAGGCAGCGGCCCTCAGTTAATCTGTAGGCAACTTTCGCGGGCGTGTCGGGACTCTGCCGGAAACCCGGACTCCGTATGTTCAGAGCACTGGCACCCCCGCCAGTACGAAACGGCCACATAAGTTCGTTTCGGCTCGGAATGCGGGAGAAAGGAGATCTCATGATCACGTCGTGGGTCCAGGGGATGGACCGGCTGCTGTCACAGCCGGCCATCCTGATTCTGGTCATCTGGTTTGTCACCAGGTAACAGCAACGCCAGGTTACACACCTGACGCGACCAGATCGACGAACGCCCCGCCCGCGCGGCGGGGCGTTTTCGTCGCCGCACACGTTCTCCGCCATGGCCAACAACACAGAGTTCGAAACTTTCCACCCGCGCGCTTCCGCCGGCAAGTTCACCGACAAGAAGCAGAGCGCCCCCGACTCCGCCGTCACCCTCGACGCGAACGACGAGGACCCGCTGCCCTGAGTCTTCCCCGCGGACCAATACCCGTCCGACCACCCGCTCGCCGGCCGTCGCGTCGCGTCGCGACAAGCAGCCCGACCAACGTCGGCCCATGCTACGCCCCGCCGGTCTGGAAGCCACGAACGAAGAAGGAGTTCGCGGCGGACGCCGCGCATCACCCCGACCTTCGGGTACGCCCGCGACCTTCGAACGAATGAGCAGACGCTGCTATTAGCGCTACGCGCTCGCGGCGATCGCGGCGAGGACTTCGTTGCGGTAGGAGTCGGGTCCGATGGCGCTCGAGTAGTGAGTGATCCGGGTGATGCGATGGCGATCTCCGAAGAACTCCGTCGCATGCTCGTACGCTGAGGCCCCGAGGGCGACGAGGAGCGGAGCACGAACGCCAAGGTCGGCGATCTGCGTCTCGAGCCGGTCGACTTGCTCGCGTACTGCATTTGGGTTTGCTCGAACGTAGCGCGCCACGAGCTTCGAATCGGTCTGGGGGTAGCCCTCGATGACGTCTGTCATGAACGCACCCCACCATGGCGTTCCAGCCAGTACACGACGAAGCTTGTAATCCTGGCCGTGACGGTCCGGGTCGTGAAAGTTCCGGAACGGCTCCAGTTCTTGGTCGGTGCCGCGCGATGACGCGTTGAGGCCTAGGAGGATGATGTCCGGACGCAGCGTCGCGAGGAGGTCGGGATTCGTGTCGGGATCGAGGACATCTAAATCGCCGATGTGCGCCTTCGCGGGCTCCGAGCCGCCTCGGGGCGCCCAGACAGCCCACGACGAATAAGCACTCCAACGGCTGCTGATTGCGTCGAACCGTTCGCGAGTTATTGCCATTATGCAATCGTATGGCGAGCATCAGAGCCGGGAGGCACTATAAATCCAACCTCGTTTCTCTGCCTCGCACGTACGCTCTGTCCGGAAATCGCTCGAAATCATCGGGACGACAACACACGCCCGGGTGTTCTCCGGCGCTGAGGGGTGATTACCGAATCGGTGCGCGTGGTCGCCTGTGCGTTCCTTCTCAAGGCGGCTGGGAATGGAGCGAGCCGCCCACCACGTCGACGAGCAAGATCATCTGCCCACCGAGCTCAGCACATGTTCGATTCAGCCGGACGAAGACCACGACGGATTACCTGCTATGCGAGACAGGTCCGGCGACAACCTGAAATACAAGAGTGAGTTGTTGGAAACGCTCACAAACGCGGACGCAGATGCTTCCACTCTTGACGAATTTGTGGTGTGGGGGACGGCCGCGAGAGGACTGTAATTTCGACGCCAAAGGGGTGGACCCTTGCGGGGCACTGCACTGTGAACGGCCTGGTCGAAGACACATACCCACTCCTGATGGGGCACACCGATGACCGAGAACCGGCAACCAGGTCATTTGGGGTTCATGCAGCTGGCGCTCGTCAGCGCCACGTGCCGTCGAATGTCGGCCGCCACGACGGGTACCGGGCACCGTAGGTGACTTGCTCGAGGAAACCGTCGTCCTCGAGCCTGTGCAGCCATCTCGCGGTCCGCTTGAACAGGTGCGGGTCTTTAGTTGACAGGCCGCAGTCGCTGAGTGTCCTCACGGCCAGCGCGGTGGTGAACGTGGCGCTGTACCCGGCGATCCGGTGGAAGTAGATGACGCATTGCCATTGCACCGGGAGGTTCTCTGTGGCGCCTGGGTCGTCAACGCGATCTATCCGGTCTGGCCGGTACCCGCTCAGGTACGACCTGATCTCGTCGATGACGGGGTTCTTGCTCCACCGGCCCGGTGCTTTCAACTTCGTGCGGATGCTCGCCTGCAGCGGCGAGCGGATCTTCGATAGCTGAGCCACACGGTTCTCGTGCTCCCGCTGGCGCTCTGCGACCAATTTGATTCGTCGCCTCCGCTCAGCTTCGTTGTGCGCTCGGAGCTTCGCGGTCCGATCGCGGATCTCGTCGAGTCGGAGGCTGACAAGCCCCAGGTCGGGATGGGCTTTGAACTCGCTGAGGGGTTGAACCTCGATGGTGGGTTTGAGTGTGAGCTCGTCCCAGACGGGGACTGTGACGAGGCTGCGGATTTCTGTTTCCGCGTCGTACAGCCGGATCTGGCCGGTGGCGATGCCGATGATCTGCTCGATAGGGCTGATGAACAGCAGTGGTGTCCCGGATTTGATGACTTCGAGGTGGGCCGGGTTCGGCTTCAGGACATCGTCTTTGTCGACTTTCAGCTGTGCGCCGGTGTGCCCGAACAGCCAGACGTCACGGATGCCTTGCCGCGCGTATGACTCGTGCCGGGCCCGCCACGCCTCCGGGGTAAGGGGCGAGTACTGGACTTCGAACGCAACACGCTCTTGCGTTGCGGCGGTGAGCATGACGTCTGCCCGGCGCTCGCCGGCCGCGTTCGAGTACTCCTCTCGGAGCACCTTCGACTTCGGGTACCGGTCCCGCAGCCATTCCTCGATCAGCGCGCACCCCTGGGAGTGGAAGATCGACTCGATCGAGTGACTGCCGGTGCCCGAGTAGTGGGTGAGTCCGTCGCGTTTGGTCGCCCGATGTGCGGAGGTGAGCTTTGCGCCGCAGCCAGGTACCGGGCAGACGATCCGCTCTTTCACGAACGGTCGGTCCGCAGCGCCGGCGTCCTCCTTGAGGAACCACATGTGGTCGGTGACGGTGTCGCGACCCCAGACGAAAACAGCCTCGCCACCTTGGAAGGCCGCGAGGTCTGCTTTGTGGTTGTCCGGGCGGCCGAACGCAGTCATCTTCTCGAATCCTTCAACGCTAGGAGCGAGCGGTGCTAGTCGACAGCCCAGCTGTACGCGCCTTTGTCGTTCTCGATGGAGACGCCGATGCGTTCATGCTCACCGTCGGCCGTGGTCAGGTAGCAGTGGAAGGTGAGTCCGACCTTCACTGGGATGTCTTCCGGGCATTCGAGCTTTTTGACCTCTGTCACACCGTAGAGCTATTTGGTGAGGTCGGTGGTGATCTGAGTTTCGACCAGGCGGCTGTCCATCATCTGCTGTGGATACAGGGTGTTGATGATGACGGGGAGCGAGCCGCCGGCGATGATGAGGCTGACAGCCGCCACCACGATTCCCCAGATGGCGCTCTTGCGTCCCTTGGGTGGAAGGCCTTGGCGCTGAAGCTCGCCGACTCGCCTCAGCCCGATGATGCTGAACACTGCCGCGACTATTCCGGTGACGCCCAGCAGGGGGAGGAGTACTGACACGATTCCGACACGGAGTCCCCGGATCGCCCACCGGTTCGGGTTCGGCACCGCGTCCGTCGGCGCGGGCATAGCGTCTCTAGGCGAGTGCTCCGGAATCGATGGTGGCGGCGGAGTAGCTCGGATGGATGGTTCAGGATCTGTCCGTGCGGGCCGCATCGTGGTGGCATCCTCGAACTGGGATTCGCTAGCGGTTGGGCCGATCGGGTTGATGCGGGGAGCAGCGGCCGGAGCCGCTAGCGCGGCAGGGACCGCATCCGGGACAGCCTGATGATGCTCGGTCCACTCGACCCCATTCCACCACTGGTTTATGCCAGGTTTCGTCGGTGATGCGTACCAGCCGGCGGGCGGTGAGGTCGGTTCAGCCACTAAGGTCTTCTTCCTGATCGGGTGCTGTCACATGATGACGCATAATCAGATCGACCCGCGACCCACCGAACAGGGGTCAGGCCCAAGGCGGGACTCGGTCGGGTTACGGAGCCGCCGGGAAGATAATTGAGAGGTCTTTCTGGGAACCGGGGTACTGGCTGAAGCGGATTGTCACATTGCCGCCCCTCTGCATGACGAAGTACTCGCCGTCCTCGAACGGATTGAAGCTGCTGCCGAGGCTATCCTCGGCAAGGCGCTGGCTCTCGTCGTAGAACGGACCATGGGTTCGGTAGACCGTCACGCTGGGTCCTCCGCCTTCAAACAGAACCCGCGAGGTATCAATCGCGTAGGTGTCTCCGGAGCCCTCGAGGCTGAAATGTGTGAACGACTGGTACGCGGTGATGGAGATCGCGATCAGGGCGACGAACGTGAGCCCGAGGGTGCCGATCGCAGTCAGAGCGATGAGCGTGATGCCGGCGCCGCGGTGATCTCGGGCATAGGTGACCTCGGCGGCGAAGATCAGGACCATGAAGGACCCGACTCCTGTCCAGAACAGGGTCATCTGCAGCTGGTTGCCGCCGATGGACCCGATCACAACCCCGATGGAGTTCATGTGCAGGATGAGGATCGTCAGCCACGCTGCGACCTGCACGGCGATGAGTGACCAGATCACGATGAGGGCGGTCTTCCGGAAGCTCGGCTTTATTCGTGCGTCGGCGCTCTGGGTCACAGGTCTCCTGGTGGTGAGTTCTGGTCAGGATAGCGGCAGTTGGCCAGCGGCTGCTCACACTGAGGTCGTCGAGGCGGAGCTCGTCGCACCGGGCGCAATAAACACCGAACGGACCACCGTAGGACTCATGTGTAATGTGCATCCAGCGGTGACTGCGGACGATGCAGACCAGCCGCTTGGGCATCACGCGATAACCCCCGTTCCGGTGAGTTTGATGCCAATCTCTGACTTCGAAACCACGGAGGACTGGATCTTCCGCCACATCGCGATCGACGCGTTCGAGCGAGTTTCCCTGTGCGGCCGATTCGTCGACGAGCTTTCCAGCACCGCGATGCCGACCGCTCTCGGAGCGGTTTGCCCTCGGTGCAAGCGCGATGGACCTCCACAACAAGCAGATCGCACTGTCGAACGAGGCGGCGATCGAGAGGTCCGCGGACCTCATCGACGAGGTGATCGGCGCGGAGAGATTCGACGAAGCTCGAGAGGAGTGGATCGCGTTGAAAGGCATCCGCGATCTGTGGGCGGCAACGTTGGACCGTCTTCGGGAGCGGGGCATCGACCTCGTCGAAGAGCTCGCCGACCCGAGCCGGATTGTGCTCTAGGCGCTCTGGCCTACTTCACTGTGCAGAGCGGTGCCGTGTCCTGGTAGCGGGTGAGGAGGAATGTGTGGTCGTTCGACCCAGCGCCGTCGATGGTGATGCGCGGGTTCCCATGATCGTTGGTCACCGTGTAGGTTCCGGCGGCGAAGGGTTCGCCGTCGTTTCTGTTCCACTCCAAGCGGTCGCTCTTGACAGGCGTGTACAGGATCCCGTGACCGACGAGGAACGTGATGTTGGTCTCGTCCCAGCTCATCACCTCCGCGACGATCGACGGGCAGCCCGGAGCCGATCCAACGGCCACATTTTCGCGAACGCTGGACCAGGCGACCATCCACAGCGTTAGGGCGATCGCTGGAATCAAGGCAAGCCCAGCGAGGATGGACATCGTTATGCCTCCTGCTTTGGCGGCGGTCGGCGCGCCATTCCTGTCCATGCTGATACCGAGGCAGATGAGCGTCACAAGCCCGCTGAGCACAGCTCCGGCCCAGGCGCCTTGCGTGATCTGGAACCCAGAGAACGGGCCAACAACGACCTGACCGAAATGGCTGAGCCACGGCAGGGCGAGAGCCACGCAGAGCAGAGCCACCGAGAGAGCTGCAGGTGTCACTACCGAGATGAGGCGAGCGGTCGCCAAGCGCGGCTTCGGCGGTCCCGCTGAGTTCTGCTGTTCGCGGTCTGTTTGGCTCACCAGTCGCCTCTCATTGAGTCTGACTCAGACTATTCGAGGCGGCTGCTAGATGCTGGCCAGCAGCTGTGCCTTCTTCGCCTGGAACTCCGCCTCGGTGACGTAGCCCTTGTCCCGCATCTCGCCGAGCTCCTCGATCTGCGAGAACTGGGTGCTTCGACTGTTCGAATGGTCGGGGATCTCCGAGCTCGAAACGCCGTTCTGCAGGTCTCGGGTCTCGGGCCGCGGCCCGTGAGATGTGGGAAGTCTGCGTTTGCGAGGAATTAGAAGACCATGTTCGCCGCGGGGTTCAAGGCCTACGAGGTGAGCCGCTGGATGGGGCACGCGTCAGTGGCCACCACAGACGGCACCTACGCCCACCTGTACCCGAGCGACTAGTACGAGCAGACCCCCAAGTTCGAGGCGTTGTAGCGGAGGGCTAGACGGTCGCGCCGTCTTGGACCCTTGCGGCCTCGTCAGTTTTCGTAGCCACAGACTTTGGCAAGAACTCGGAGTGCCGGCGCTGAAGGTAAGCGAGTCCAGCCTCGGAGTCCGGGTCGTACCCGAGAGTCTTTTGTACAAAATGGAGTCGATGTTTCGCGTCGCGAATCACCTGCGCCCATGTAACTGCTCGGACGGTGATGTTCGGGTTGGAACTCTTGAGTGTGACCCCCGGCTCTAGATTGTCCTGACGAGCTTTGAGCGCAACGAAGTCATTGAGCTGATCCCCAATTATCCAGAATTCGAAGGTGTCCTGGAGACCAGCGAACCGATTGTCCGTTGCAACAGCGAACGCGTAGTCCTCAATTTGTTGCAACTGCTCGCGCCCGACGTGTACCGAGGGGCGCTTCAGCTCGATTATCAGGTGCTCTTTGCGTTCTTGCGGCTGCGCAATGACCTTACTGAGCATGAGGTCGACAACACCGACCCTCCCGTCGTTGCCCGCTACTTCGACTTCGACGTCTTCGTCGGTGAGTAAGACGTCTCCCAAGAGGTCTCGGTGCGTCTTCAGCACCGTGCGCAGCGTGACGTCATCACCAACGAGCGCATATTCCTCACGAAAGACCCAGGTTTCACCCGCCAGAATGCGGTGAAGCTGCGACCGCTCTAACATCACCTTCTTTATGTCGGGCTCATTGACCATCGCTTCGAGTGAACTGAGGAACTCCAATCGATCCGAGATGCGACGCGAGGCGGCAATCATGGATGACAGCGAGGTCTTGTCGATGAGCTCGCGCAACTCTTCTGCTTCTTGCGGTGTAAGCGTCAGCACCTCCTCCAGTAGCGAGTGCACTGTCTCGGGGCTGGTCTCGATTGCTTCCTTGAGGAGCCGAAGAGAGAATTTTCGAGACTTTGCATCGATCTTCTCTACGGCCGGTGCGGCTGCAATCGCGACAATATCGAACAGGTCGCGGGTCGCCTTGTCAGCGGGCTTTGTTTCGTTCCCTGAAAAGGGATAGCTATCTTCGGCCTTCCACTCGTCGATAAGACGGGTAAACCGCTCGTCAAATCGTTTCTTGAAATGAGCACGAAGCGTTTCTCTAACCGCGTCGATAATCGAGGGAATCGGCTCGGGCGCTGAGTCCTGAAGGAGTAAGTCGTGCGCGCGCTCCGCGAATCCGTTCCAACGGGCATACGCCGTGAATTTGAAGCCGGGTGCCTGGATGCCCGGATGCATAGTTGCCAGCGCAATTCCGTCGTCGTTGCACAGATAAAGCGCACGCTCAACTGTGTTCTTCCATTCGATGATCGTGATGGGAATCGCGAGCGTCTCGCCCTCAAACTCGACACTCGTGCTCAGCTGAGTCGTTGCTTCGATGAGAGAGCTTGGGTTCAACTCTCGTTCGCGCCAGAACACTCGAGGCTTGTATTCCAACAGATAGATGGCGAGGGCGGAAGTTAGCTGCTCGACCAGGCGATCGGACTCGACATATCTGGTGGTGGCGGTCGGAAGCGTCGATAGCGTCACAGTCGTGCCTGTCGATTCGGCGTCGCTTTTTTCTGAGCGGATGTTGAACTCGTCGGGCTGCGCACGTCGCCCGGTGATTACCGTGCGCGTCCTGCCCTCTGTCGAGTCGCTCACAGAATCCCACGTTGCTTCGTGACCGATCCCGTAAGCCGAGAAACGCCCGCGACCCTGTCGTCCGTGCAATCCCCGACCGCCCTCAGTGGACCTGGCGGCCAGCTTCCAAGACCCTCCTAGAGAGCCGAATTCGGCGTCTGCCCGATCTGCGGATATTCCACGGCCGTTGTCTGAAACCGTCACGGCGATCGGGCCGCCAAGATCTCCGTCTTGTATGTCGGCGTGGACCTCAGTGGCATCGGCATCCAGGGCGTTCCAGATGAGTTCGAGAAGTCCCTGACGCGGAGTGGAGATCAAGCGGTCTAAGTAGTCTGCCTTGGCTGTGACGCGCACTGTCCCCATAGGCGTCATTGTGACATATACCCTCTGTCAATGATGTCGCTATTGTTGCCATTCGACTCGGCTGGGTTCTGGCGCGGATTTTGGGCGACATCGCGCAGCCAATTAGGGGCGAAGAGAGGCTTTGACCAGCAGTTTTCTCTGGAGGGAATGACGAGAATCGAACTCGCACGATCAGTTTGGAAGACTTTCTGAGCTGAGAGGCACCCGTTGATCTATTCGCCGATCTCAGCGGCCCGTTCGAGCTTGTCTAAGGCAGAGGCCGTGGCGTCGTCGGTAAGCCAGCCAACATACGTGCGGTGGGTAATTGCCGAGTCCGAATGACCAAGCCACACACTGACTGTTTTCACATCGATGCCAAGTCGGATCCAGCGTGTGGCTGCAGTGTGGCGAAGGTCGTGAAACCGGTGCCCAGATGATGCGGCCTTCCATCCGATTGCCCGCTCGAAGTTTCCGCGGTTGAGTCGCTTCCCTCTGGGGGAAAGGAAGATCAGGTCCTCGTCGGACTTCCCTGCGCACTGTTCAGCCAACACGGTCTGAGCACGCGCGGTCAGCGGCACTAATCGCTCGCGCCTCGATTTCGTCGTCTTGACCTGATAGCCATCCGATCGCGAACGACTGATCAGCAGGCATTTTGTGTCTCGATCTACGACATCCTTCACCCGAAGCTCAGCAAGCTCGCCCCAGCGTGCACCAGTTAAGAACGCGAATTCGACGAGGTTGGCATACCCGGCGTGAGTCTCACGTGCGCAGTCAATAAGCCGGTTGAGTTCGGCGGACGTCAGGGGTCGCACGGGGTCGCTGGTGTCTCCGCGTCCATGCGGAACCTTCGAGCGTTGCGCTGCGTTCTCGGCCACCAGCCCTCGGTCCATCGCGTACCGACCAACGGCGACGAGCGCGTCCCTGAACCGGCGAACGGTTCCGCGCGCCCGATCGCGCAGCATCACCGAGTAAAGGTCCTCAAAGTCGGATGCTCGGATGCTTGCGATCGGTCTCATGGCCAGGGCTCTGGGGACATGCAACCTCAAGTTGGCCTCGTCCGTGTCAAAGGTGTGGCGCGCAACGGTGCCTTCGCGGAAAGTGTTGAAATCCTCGATGACCTTGCTAAACGCGACCTTGCCCTGCTTCGGGTCGACCCACGTGTGCGTGCGCAAGCTCTGCTTCTGCTCACGCTCCCAGGCCTCAGCGTCCCCCTTGCGGTCAAAGGTTGCTGTCGCGATCTGGCGCCCGCTCGAGTAGACGCGGGCCCTCCACCGACCGCCTTCGGTTTTCGTAACGCTCATCGGCCAGCCTCCCGAGCCGAGGCGAGTTCATTGATCCAGTCCTGGATGTCAGTGGGCCTGAATCGCAGCGTTCGTCCGATCTTCAGACTGCGCGGGCCGCGTCGTTGGCTCATCATCGAGTAGAGAGTGCTCTTTGCGGTGCCGGTCCACTCGCTCACCTCTTCGAGTGAGAGAAGTGGCGGACCGAGAGTTTCTGGTGCTGTGGCAACTGCGGAGGGTGTGACCATCACGATTTTTCTCCAGATGAGGTTCTGCAGGCGCAAATCGCTTCCTGCTACCTACCTCATGCGCGGCACCTCAATTACCAGAGCTCGCCGGACGCTCCCAGACGATCAAATCGGGGCGCTTGTGCCCACATTTGGGGTCAAATTCCCCGGACCGGCCCGCTCCGTGAACCCGTTGCCCGAGGCCGGCTCGTCTAACGGACAGCTCATCGACCAGGCTCCCGAACCGGACCGATACTCGCCACGTTCGTCGACGCGGGCGGCGAAACGCGCGGAGGGCGGGACGGGTTTCGTGCCGGTCAACGAGCCGGCGTCGTGCTGCATAGCGAGCCAGTCACGGTGCACGGGAGCGGGTCGGAGGCCTGCGCAGATAGTTTCACCGCAGTAAAAGCGTGCGTCTGCGAGGGGGAACTCCGTTGGAAGAGACCGACGAGATCTACGTCATCGAGGGAGGCCTGCTCGAGAGCATCAGATTCCGCCAGGGCGGATGGCGGTTCTATTTCCCAGGGTCCGAGCTGTCCGTGTGGGGGGAGGCAATTCTTCAGGTCATGGGACGAGAGCTGACGATGCTCTCACCTGACTTCTTCGCCCGGCTGCAGGCCTTGTTGGGGAGCGAGGTAACCAATGTGCGTATGGACACCGAGAGCCTGACATTGAGCTTCGGCCCGAACCACCTCCTGAGAGTCCTTTCGGACGAGGAGGGAGAGTTTGCGACCCTTCTTTTACAGAGGCGTCGAGAAGTCACTATTTGGAATCGGACCCCTGATGGGAATTTGGTTCGCTCAACCGGCTCGCCGGGGGCGTTTGACTGACCGGCGCCCGTGACACTGGATAGGTCAGGCGCCAGCGCAAGGAAGTTGCGCCTATGCCACTAGAGCATCCACTCGAAAACCGCGAAGGATCTCAGTGACGCTATTCGTGCCTCACTCATTCGCCGTGCCTCGAATCTGCGATGCTGCTCTTCCGCCCACCTTGCCAGCCGGCGTTCGTCGGGTTCTATGCTGCGGTATCTCGGGGAGCGGCCGTTGAGCCGAACGAACGCGGCATATGCAATCAGCTGGGAATGCCAAAGATCAAACAACGGATCGAAACTGAACCCGTCGATTACCAAGAGTCGCCGTTCTTGATACTCGACATGTAACGCGCGAGTGGCGGCCCTGCGCTGGAACTTCACCCACTCTACGAGCGTTCGCTCGCGTTCGGAGATCACGCCCGCGGGTAGCCGGTTGTTCTCACGTGGCATCCGCTTAAGAACCTCGACGAACTCGCTGAGGTCAATCGCGTGGGAAGCCCATGCGCCTATCCGGGATCGGTTGGGCCGCCGCCACTGCCCGTTGTCTTGCAGTCGGCGTTCCTCCGCGTAGAAGCGGAGGCCTAGGCGCTGATCGGCTGTTAGAGAGCGCTCCGAGCGAGCCAATTCCTGATACTCGGCATGAAGGATGTGCAAGGGCGACTGCATTCAGTATTCCAATCCGCCTCCGTGATTTCAGAAGCGAATGAGACATGCGCGGCACTTCGCGACCAGAAGCGAGGCGAGTCACCCAGCGTCTCGGTGCACGGGAACGGGAGCCGTGACAGGCGCTCTAAATTCAGCGATGACGAGTAGGAGCGGTTACAGACGTCCGGTTCTGCAACCGGTTCTATTGAGCGGATGCGGGCGACTCGACGCATCGGCGCAGACCTCGTCCCGATACGCCGCCTGTCATCGCGCCATCTAAGAGGAAACGAGCTCCAAGTGATTCACTACAACGCACTAGACCTTCCGCGGAAGAGAGACCTGGAGTCACTCCGTTTTACGCTCGGCGTTAGCACGGAGGCGTCTTCGGTCCGAGCAAGGCTGCGCACTTCACGATTTGGACCTCTGATACTCACTGGACGACTTCTCGGAAGCTCAGACTTGTGGCTCGGTGGATTCTTCTTGGGGAGCAGAACCAACCCGAAGCGTCAGTTGATCGACCTTGAAATTTTGGAGTCTGACACTGATCTAGAAGGACGAACAGGGGTGCTGCAGTCCCCATGCGCCGAGGCAACGGATCTGCGTCACGGTCAGCCGGTAGAAGTCCGATTCGTTCAGCAGCCGTACGGCAGCTTCTCCTTGGCTGGCCATCTAGTCCGGGGGCCTCTCAGCGCCGACCTTCTCCTCGGCGGTTGGTTCGTGTCCCATGCACACCGTTTCGCATCGCGAGTTGTGTCGATCGAAGAAATCGAAATCGATTCGAGGGGCGCCCGGAACGTGCCGACGCCTCTGACCCGCTGGGCAAGTTGACGGGCTGCATTCGTGCTCAAGTAAGGATTCGCCGATCGGACGGTGTTCGACGGCGCCGCGGATTCGCAAATGGTCACACTGCGATTCGCAAATCATCACAGACCTATTCGCAAATCGTCACGACCGATGACCGAGTAATCACGGGATAGTGTGACGATTCGCGGATCGTCGGGTATCCATGGCGTGACGGTTCGATAATTCAGGTCGTTCGTGACCATTTGTGAATAGCTCATCCGCCAAGTGACGATTTGATAATCGACAGGGCCATGATCATTCAGCGATCCTTGCGCAAGCCTGTGATCGATCGGTGATCGCTGCGATATGACTATTTGAGAATCAGCCGGCTAAGCGGCCGAATCGGACGCGAGCGGGAATTCGGTGTCTAGACCAGCTGTCTCTGACAGCGCTGCAAAGAAGCGTGCCCGACGAGGCTCAATTTCCTGATCGGTGCCGATCCTTCATTTGCATGCTGGGTCGAACAGCTCTGGCAAATCCACTTTCGTCGAGCGCGTATTGCAGCCGTTCGCTGACCTGCCGTTCGTGTATGCCGACGTGATTGCGCAGCGAGGCACATCGGGGCGAAACAACTCACCGCGAGAGGCACGGCAGATGAACTGCGGGTGCTTCGTTTCTTCAGTGATAGGTGGGGCGCAGTTCTTCAACCGCGGCCTGAAAAAGCTCACGAAACTGCGGCTGCCTTCCGCTCGCCGGAAACGGAATGGGTGTGTCGTGCAGGACCAGGAGACCCGCCTTTGATAGCGGTTCGTGCAACATCTCGAACACGTTCTTCTTGATGAGCACGATGCCGTCCGGGGCCAACTTTTCTGCGAGGGTCACTGTGGAGTCGATATTTTGCTGCAGAGCCGCAGCTCGATCTGCCCGCGAGTGATAGTTGACCGGGACTGACGCGAGGTCGATCAGATACACCCCACGGTCGCGGAGCCTTTCGAGCCAGGGCACCTTCGCGCCTGGACCACTCGTCAGCTCGGGGCGGTCGAAGGACACTCACGACCTGACGGAAGAGCCCGTCCCGACCGGTCAAGTCATCGTCATAGAAGAAGCGCCGATTAGCCTCGTCACCGCCATCATCTGGCGCACTCTCAGCGATAAGCAGAAGTCGAACCTTGTCGGGCTTCCAACGTGCGCGCCGTTCCGCGTACCAGGGGTCTTCGAGCATCGGCTCTTGCGAGACCTCGGTCAAGCTATCTCGTCATCTCTGCTCAGCATCACCTTGCCGCCGGCGAGGACAACTCCCGCGAGAATCGCGATACCGGTAATGATGATCACCGACTTGCGAGTGTCGTCTGCCTGAGCAGCAACAAACTCTTTGTTCTCCGTGTCCTTCGAGGCCTGCTCTTTGAGGTCGTCCCCGAGCTGCTCGATGAGGTATCGCCGGTACTCCTCGCTGATGTCATCCCTAGCAAGCTCTCCCTTGAGCACGCTCCGAACCTCGCTGAAAGAATCGTGGAGCTTCTCTTGGCTCTTGTCAGTCGATTCCAGCGTCTTCTCGAACGTCTGCTCGATGACGTTCACTGCATCAAGCGCGAACTTCTGAACAGTAGGGATTTGCTCGATGAGCTTGAGCCTGACCTCGTTCGCCATGTCCGGTAGCGCGGCGTACAACGCCAACGTCTTCTCCTTTGACATCTCCCTAAAGGATTTGATGCCTAGGGCCTTCTTGACTTCTTCTTCGCTGTCGAGTGGCACGTCACGCTCCGATCAAGATACGGCCTGAACGGCCAAGTAGAAATGACACTACTGCTCAGCTTTGAGAGCGGCGACCTTGCTTCTCGCGGCGGCAGCTGCCTTCTCAGCTTTCGCCAGCTCCCTCTCCGCGCGCCGAAGCTCAGTCGCCGTCTTGCGCTGTAACTCGGCCTTACGTTGAGCGGCCTCCAGAATCCGCTCCGAGGTGACTACGCCGCGAGTCACTCCGCACTCAGGGCAATGAGTCGTGGATCCAACCCAGTAGTGCTGCGTGTGATGGACAGAGCGCTCGGCACGGTGTCCGCAGGTCAGAGCCAGAGACCACACATCGAGCTCTTCCTCGCGCACTTTATGACTCTGGAAGATGCGCGAGATCGTCTCGATTTGGCTCTCTGATAAAGGTAGGGGTGGGCAGCACAGCGAGCAGTGCGTTACTCGGGAACCGTCCACGCTCCATCGACTCTCCCCGCAGTTCGGGTGAAGGACACGGAACCGCTCCTCGGCACGATCGTGAGCTTCGCGCTCCTCGTCCGTGAGGTGCATCAGAGGTGGCCAGTTGCCGAGATTGTCGATGACGGGAAGTCCACATCCGCGGCACAGCTCTCCTGCCGCTGCCTCCTCGCGAGTGAGGTACATGCCCTGCTCGCGCCACTCTCGCCGCTTGCTCTCGCGGCGATGTGCCTGAGCTTCTTCTTTGAGCGCAGCAGTTTGACGCCGTTTTACCGCCCGCGCTTCTTTCTCGGCTTCAGTGAGTGCCATCGTGAGGGTTCAGGCACTCGCGATGCGGCTGCGATGCACGTCCGCGATGTTGTCGACATATCTCTTCTGCACGCGGTGCTGTTTGCCCGCCTTGATTTCACCAACGAGCTTGGCGATTGATTCCGCGTGGCGAAAGCTGCCACCGGCTGCAAAGTATGCGCGGAGCCACGCATCGACCTCCACGGGATAACCTTCCGCCGACAACGCCCGAACGAGCTGCACCACCGCGTCCTTGCCGCGCCCGGAGCTCAGTCCGTTGTACTCCTCTTCGATCATCGATTCCGCGGCAGCCAGGAGCAGCGGGTCCGGCTGGGGGAGCGCCTCTCCAGTGTGGAGGTTCATCGCTCCGAGCCCGTCTAACCATGCGCGGACGTTGTCCCGCGGAGACCAGACCAGAACGAACATGCGAGAAAAGGCCGCCGACCTAACCGCGGTGGAGAGCGCCTCAAGATCGCTTTGGTCAAACGGGTGCAGGAGGACAACAGCGCGATCGAGCCGCTGCCCCTCTCGGCCAAGACGGGGCAGGTCTGAGATATTAATTGTCTTGCGGGGGTCGAAGCTCGGATCGATGAACCCCGCCGCTTCATAGTCTGCATCTCGATCATTGGCATTGAACTTCTTCACATCCGTGACGGCGAGAAGGATCGGTGGCCGGCCTAGCCACTTTCGGATGAGGGCGCTCTGCGGCTTCATGGCGGTGCCGTTCTGGCCCCAGTCTTCTCGAGTCATGTAGGAAAGCTCAGTCATGAAAGCCATGATTACAGCAACGAACGACATCGGGTCCCGGAGCTGGCCCTTGGGATGTGAGCTGCCACTCTGAGGTTGTCTCGCTCAGGCAGTAATGTCCTCCCATGCCTGATTTCTCTTCGCGGACGGTTGGTACTCTCGCGCAGTTACTTAGCCGCGACCTTGTTCATTCTGACCTCGACAATTTGTTCTTGCGGTTCGACCTACGTGATGCGCCGCGGCCGGGTGGGGCGGTTCCGAACAAACTCAAGCGCACAACGGCGGCCCTTACCGATGCTCTCAAGCGAGGCAAGCAGGACGCGCTCAAGGAGATACTCGAACAGTTCATAGAGCGAAAGTCGACAGGGACGCCTGACGATCAGATAGCAGAACTGAAGAGTGCGCTGCGCACGGACGGGTGGTCGCTCGATATTGTCGAATACGACCCCCCTGATCGCATGGTTTGGGACACGAAGACGTACGAGCGCTTCGAGCTGAACGTGCTTGGGGGCGGACCAAAGCCGCTGGCCGATGAAAAGACTTTGCTCGAGCGATTGCTCGCAGAGTCCGGGCTAGCGACTGCCGCTGGCCATTACAAGCAAGCCGTGAGCGCCAACGCCGATGGAGATTGGGCCGCAGCCAACGGACAGCTCCGTTCCGCATTCGAGTCAGTGCTTGTTGCTCTGGCCTCGAAGATAAATCCTTCTACCAATGCCTCGAACGGCGGAGGGGCGTTAAACGCGATCGACCGAGTCGGAGCATTTAAGACTGGTGAGCGTAATTACATTGATGGTCTCTGGACGCTCTCGCACCCGAACGGGTCTCACCCGGGCTTGAGTGACGAAGAAGAATCAACGAACCGTCTGTCTGCCGTCACTGCTGCAATTGCGTATCTACTTCGGCGCTTTACCTGACCGGTAGTGCACTCTGGCGTTCTAACTTGTTGAGAAGCTGAATCAGAATTGCGGCACGGTATGACGTGCCTCCATCGCGGCGGTAACCGAACAGGTCTAGCCCAAGGGTCACTAGACGAGAAGGTGTTTGACCACCAGCTACCTCGAAAACCTGAGGTGGCGCTTTGGCGGGATACACGATGATCGAGAGTGGCGAGCCAAGGGCTCTGGCCGCGGTGATTGCCTGGTAGATGTGGTTATCTGCAGGCAACTGCCCAGGGTTCGTGTACTTCGCCTCGAATGTGGCAACCACTTTGCCGTCTCGCTTGAGTACCCCATCCGGAATGACCCATTGCATCGCTTCCTGTTCTTGATACAGCAGCGCATGAGTCGTCTTCTCCACCACCTCGAAGGTGAAGTCGTCTTTCTCCGCCACCGCTTTCAGCGTGCGTTCTAACAAGGTCTCGAGGAGTTGCCAGGGCTCAACAGCAACCTCGAGTCCAACGGTGTGTCCGGGATCGCCGATAACGGACCGATTTTTCAATACGGCGGCCGCGATGTCCCAGGAAGGGCCGTACTTGGCCCACTGCGCAGGCAACTGGCGATTTGCGACAGCCGAGTCAACGAAGCTTGTGAGGGCGTGTCCTGGCACGATGTCGGTTTCGAGACGGCGAAGCCTTGACGAAAGCCCAGGGTCCGACACTGACCGCCGAAAATACCCGCTGACCACTGACAGTCCGCGCGAGAAGTCATTCGCGACAGTGAACTCATCTCTCGCGACCGGAAACTTGGTGGGATTCAGTATTGAAGATCGCACCCACCGGGTCACATCGAGGCGCCCGTTCAAGCGACCAGAAGTAACGTTGTGACGCTCAAAGACCTGGATTGGCCCCTCCCTCCTCAACGCGAGTTCGAGCCGGCGCGCGTACTCGTACGCAATGGCCGTAGTGAGGTCGTTACGTGAGGGACTTTGCTGAGAGCGCTGCGAGCCGGTCACTGCGATTCGAGTCGAGTCGTCAATGAGCTGCACGACTGATTCGGCCCAGGTGTCGTCTACCAACACCTTTGGATTGACCTCTAATACGCGCCCGCTCGGGAGCCGAACGGAACCAACGAGATTCCGCAGTGTGAGAGAGTTGCCGCTTTGCTCGACCTGCTTGAGTCTCGGCTTGAGGATTCGCCGAAGTTCCTCAACGGAGGCGAGGATGTCGGCGGCGTCTTCGGGGGAGACCTGTTGCGGCTCGTTCTCAGTGAAGACGATCCGATCGCTCACTCCACTTGGCCCAGGCGCTTGAGCTCGGCCAACAATCCAGCTGTCGAATGCTCGGCCAGCGCGTTGAAGTTGAGTCTCGCCCGCGCGTAGCTACCAAGAGACTGATCTGCTGCTTTCCACCACGCGGCTTTGGTTGAGTTGTCTTGCGCGGCCTGGCCAGATGTTCCTGCGCGCAAAATTGCCGCAAGTGCATCGTCATCATCTTGCAGCGCGAGACGGAGTGTCTGCGTAATTCGTTCGTCCCACGCCCTGCCCAGAGAGAACAGCATCTCTTCAGTCGTGCTCCCGGAAACATGCCAGAAGTTTGACTGACCCATCTCGAAGTCACGTCCCAGCACCGCTCCGATGCGCCCGTTCAAAGACTGAAGTAGAGCAACCGTTAGGTGCCCAACATGGCCAGTCGTCCAGGCGGCGAAGTCCTCGGACAGATCCGTCTCCAGGTCGGCGCCGACCTGGAGGGCGAGTGCATCGTAGTCAGGAGCAATCTCGATGATGGTGAACCGGCGCCGAAGCGCCGCATCAAGCGGAGCGACACTTCGGTCGCTCGAGTTCATAGCGGCGACCACCCAGAGTGAGGGCGGCAGGGTAAAGCGCGCGTCCACCAGCGTGCCGCTCGCATCGGCAAATTCGGCTGGCACATCGATCGGAATCTCTGCGTAAGGAAGGTCAATTCGCGCCGTTCCCCGCTTGTCTTTGTCCAGCAGCGCGATCGTGTCACCGAGGATTGCCGCCGCGTTTCCACGGTTGAACTCGTCCAGCACCAGGAGCGCGCGTGCGCCATCAGAAGCAAAATGCGCGAGGTTGACCAGCGGTCCAGGAGCTGCCTTTATACCAACACCCGTGCTCGTGGGAATCGGCAGCAAACCGACAACCAGATTCTCGTAGGAGTAGCTCGGGTGAAGGACGATGGTCTGAGTCTTGCCCGGCTTCTCAACCGCCGGGGTCTCTGCCCACCCATCGTGCAGCTCATCCGGATCGAACGTCACGCCGCCGCCGGGGTCTTCCACGTAGCGGGCTAGCTTTTCGAGCAAGACGGTCTTGCCCGTTCCGGGAGGTCCCACCAATAGAACGTTGGGGTTCTCTTCGAGCATCTTGACGAGTTCCAAGACATCGGGTGTGGCCATTGCGCCTCCTGTATCAAATGCCAGTGCTGCGCACGTAGGGGTAGTTCCTATTTTGTTAACAAGCGCCTGGATGCGAGGCGGCAGCAAACTGGTGTCGGCAAAATCCAAGCTGGCAGGCGCGTCTTTGATGTAACTCCGAATATGAAGAACATCGGGCTCACCGGCGAGCTTGACTGCAACGAGGTAGCCCGCGAGCCCCAAGGCGTTGTAGTCCGCAATCGCCGCTTTCGCGTCCTCCACGTTGTCGGCATCTGGGTCGCCCGGCAGAGCGCTCGGCGTTCCTGCATCCGGCGAAGGCGTTAGCCGCCACGGAGCGGGTGCCCTGTTCTCTCTGACCCAACCGAGGTTGTATCGATGCGAGGAGTAGCTAATTCTGCCTCTCGTGCTCCCACCAGGCCATGCCAGCGTCAATCCATAAGTGTCGGCGCGGGTTGACTGACCAAATGTCCTGGCGAGCAAATCGCCTGCCTCTTGCGGGGTTTGTAGGTTGTCTTTGGTGAAACTCTCAACGCCAAAGCGGCCGTATGTCCACTTCTGATTCGATCCTCCGTAGTACCAGATCCATACAGCCTCGACTGGTGTAGCGGTCACGCAGGACTACCTTCCGATGATGATCGCCTCCGGAGACAGTCGAGCTTCAACCGCTCGCTTGCTTTGTGCTGCCAGAGATCTGTGGGTGGTGAACCCAACGATATCGGCGTTCGGGAAAAGCTCACGTACACCTGGGGTATCTCTGTTCGACATCACCCATCTGATGCCGCGATCGGAAAGGTCGAGACAGATATTGACAAGATCTTCGAGGTCTTGCTGTCCGAACACCTTTGCGTTGTACTTGTTGAATTTTGAGGTTGGTTCCTTCTCGGAGTCCGGCGAGCTGAACACCGGCAGGTACGGGGGATCGAGATAGACGAAGTCACCTGGCTTCGTGCGGATGAGAACCTCTCGGAAGTCAGTAGCGCGGATGTCAACGTGAGCGAGTGAATTTCGAATTCGCAGCAGAGCCTCATCATCGAACCCCTTGAACGTTCTCGCCCCCCACGGCACATTCATTGCGCCAGTCTTCGAGTTCTCACGCCAGAGGTGATTCCAGGAGACCGCGTTGAGGTAAAGGAATCGAGCAGCTTCGGCGACAAGACCCTCCGGCTTAGTAGCTCGGACCTCGTAGTAGAAGTCTTCGGAGTCGCGCTCCTGATACCAATCGAGCATTGGCTTGAGCTCAGACTGGTGATCCCGCATCGCGACCCACGCGGCGACCAGCCGAGGGTTCAGGTCAGCCAGATATGCAGTTCCGCGAATTCGCTCCTGCAGCCCGAAGAAGACAGCTCCACCGCCCAGAAATGGCTCGAAGTAGTTCTCGATTGGGTCGGGCACGAAGGGCATTATTCGGGGGAGAAGGCGGGACTTTCCTCCCACCCAGCGCACGAATGGCTTCTCCGCGCGAGGCCCCTCGAGCTCGCTCCCATCAGCGCGGTCTAAGGTTCTTACCGTGCCAAAAGTCATGCTGTCCCTCGTGCCTCGCGGCAATCGTCCTACGTTCATGTCATGGTAGCTAACAGGTGAGCGCCGACATTGGGGCCTCGCCGACAAAGGGTGTGGGAGTGCGAATGAACGATGTTCAGTTGGTCTGGCCCAACAAGGAATTATCGCTCCGTGCAGCTGGCCTGACCGGGTACGAGTGGGTGCCTCCTACCGATCGCCGACTCGCAAAACCTCTGAAGTTTGAGGCCGTGACGGAGTCCGCTCTGGGGGCCAATTCCAACGTGCTTGCGATCGGGGATGGGCTTGACGTTCTGGAGGCTCTGGCCGCCAACACCTCGACTTTGGACGGCGGAATCCGCCTTGTTTATATTGACCCTCCGTTCAATACGCAGGTCAATTTTCGTCAATACAACGACTCAATGCAGCGCCCAATGTGGCTCAGCATGATGAGAGACCGGCTAGTTGCCATAAAGCCCTACCTAGCTGTGGATGCAAGCGTCTGGGTGCATCTCGATGATGCAGAGGTGCACCGCGCTCGAGCGATCATGGATGAAGTGTTTGGCGAGCAAGCGTTTGTCGCATCTGTTATCTGGCAGAAGAAGACCACGAGAGACTCGCGCGCTGCGTTCTCATCGAATCATGACACCATCCTCGTTTACGCCCCCAGTGGACCAAAGCGGTGGAAGACGTCAAGGAATCTGCTTGCGAAGAGCGAGGAACTCCTTCGCAACCGAGACGATGACCCGCGTGGTCCGTGGGCAGACGCCCCCTTCACCGCTCCGGGCTTCCGAAAGGCACAGCAATACGACATCGTGACGCCGAGTGGCACAGTCCTCCGTCCTCCACGGGGAAGGTCCTGGTACGCCACCGAGCCAACGTTTAACGACTTGCTCGCTGAAGACAGAATCTGGTTCCCTAAAGGTGGCAGCGGATCACCGCGAATTAAGCTATTCGCCCATCAACTTCGGGGTCTCGTTCCGTTCACGGTCTGGGGATCGGCCGACACAGGTACAAACGATGATGCCAAGCGTCACCTGCTCGCCCTTTTCCCAGAGATAGATGTCTTTGATACGCCGAAACCAGAATCCTTGCTTGAGCGAATCATTCACATTGCTTCAAATCCAGGTGAACTTGTGGTCGACATTTTCGGGGGCAGCGGGACGACAGCGGCTGTGGCTCACAAGATGCGTAGGCGGTGGATCCTTGCGGAACGTAACACGCAAACGGTGATCGACTTCATAGTGCCGCGTCTTGTCCGAGTTGTTCAGGGTGCTGATCCCGGTGGAGTTACACCGCTCTTGGAATGGAAGGGCGGCGGAGATTTCTCGATCGCCCATGTTGCGCCTCGCTTTGGAACTCTGACTGAACCCCATAAAGCAGGATCAATTCGCAAGGCGACAGAGGAGCTCGTTTCTTCGATGGTGCACGAGGGTGCGGCGTAACGGTTCATGGTTGCGCTGACGGATGGGGATCGGCGCGCGCTGACCGCAGACGTCCTCCGAATCACGAAGGCCAGGCGAGCGCTCGCATCAGCTGCACTTTCCGAACAGTGGCCGTTCGCGCTAATCCAAGCCGAGTCTCCAGCATGGGTTGGTTCTCGGCTCTGGGATACGAACGAGGCAGCCACGGGAATCCGAATTGCGCTCCAGCGGGCCTTGCTGGCAAGTGCCGAGCAGGGACGCGGGCTCGCCGAGCTGGCACGGTCGAATTTTGAGTACACGGTAGCTCGTGCGACACGCATCGCTCGAGTTCGCCGACTTCCGGTATCCCGAGCAACAGAACGTCCTCGTTCATCATCGCGGGAGAGACCAGAAAGTTTCCGCCGATACGTATCGGCGCATGATCAATGAAGTTCTCGCGCCATTTGGCCTGAAGGCAAACAAGATCGGTCCAACTGAATTGGCGACTGGGCAGTTGGACGCGCACTATCACAACGGTGCCTGGCTTTACTCGGGCCTATCTGCGAGCGCACATGGTCACGGGTGGGCGACTGGAAATTTCTTCGACATGGACACAAGCGCGCTTAAGCGTGACGACCAGATGGTTATCGAGTATTGCGCTTTCGTGATCGAGTCAACGATTCACGTCTCAGATCGTCTCATCGCAGCGCTCGTACCGGTACAAAGCGGAGTGGACCGCTGGGTCAGTAATCGGACCGCTGTGCAAGCACAGTTTGGCTCAATCTTAGAGAGACGAGATCGAGCCACGATCGGCTGATTGACCGAACTCGGCCGCCCCGTTTAAATGTGAGGTGCTTTGAGTGCCCAGCGCATTCGGCACGGGCAACAGTGGTCCCTTGATGGACCGCGGCTTCGCAGGAGAACTCATTCAGAAGAGGACGATCGGGCGCAGTTGGACATCATCGCCCAGCTCGACGACCGAACGGTACCCGATGAGATTCGGCTGGCGATCGGGGCCTGGATCGAGAAGATCAATCCGACCCTTCCGTCCTCGAACGCGCGCGTAGACCCGTTTTTCGCGGAACCTACTTCTCGCTTACACCCTTTCAATTTGATCGAAGACAAACTCAATTATCAGAACTATGTTTGGTGGCCCTTCGTCGCGAGGCAAACGACGGTTGAGGGACCCATAAACGACAACCACGCGGGCGATGAGGTCGGAACTCCCCATGCCGTGCAGAGGTGCGGCAGCCGACTAGACGGCGGCTGCGAGCGGATGTGTGCGACACGTCCGGCTTGAGATATGGCAGTAGCGTCCCCAGCTCGTCGTCATGTTGACACACCCAGATGTTGGCCTCACGCGACGTCCTCCAACTGAACCCCATCCGACAAACTCCTCACTGCGGAGATTGATGCCCGCGCACATAGACATGTGGCAAGCAATCGTGATGCCTACGGCGGAATGTCGAATGAGACAATCAAAATGAGGCATTGGTCATAACTGAGGATAAGTTCGTTACAACCGTTACAGCTCGTTACAAACAATTTGTAACGAGAAATCCCAATGATTCATTGGGCTGTAGACCCTTTTTTCTTCTTTGTTACAAGGTTACAAAAACTACAACTACTACTACACGAGCAAAATCGGCATATATATCTTTTTATATATGACCTATTTCCTCCTATAGGTGTATATACCGGAAATCTTGTAACGATGTAACGAAGGCCCGAAAAGCTGCTCTGATCAGGATTTACCTCGTTACGCAGAAGTGTAACCACGGTGTAACCGTTGTAACCAACCGCATCCGAGATGAGTTTTCGGTCTCGCGATTCACTCCAAATCACCGAATTACCTGGGATGGCCAACCGGCGAAGTTCCTTCGGCCCAGTGCGGGCGCTGAGTTGGTTACTCGTCGGTTTCGGCGGAGACGATCTCGTGCGTCCCAACTTGCCACATGTCTTTTTACGGAGCCACGGCACACTTCGTCGCGGAAAAGATTCGAAGGGGTGCGACATGACCAGCAAGGCGAGTTTTGCGATTACAGGGAACGGCTCCAGCAGCGAGCAGGTCGAGCTCCGAGGGCTAGTAGTGGCCGCCGAGCTCGCCGACCGGATCGCACAGGTTCGGCTCGAGGGAATAGCGTTCAATTCGCGTCGCGGATACGACGGAGACTGGCGGCGCTTTGCTAGCTGGTGCTCCTCGCGAAATCTCCTATCGCTTCCAGCGGCGCCAGAAACCGCGATCGAGTGGCTCATCGCAATCTCAGATCTCAGAGATGAGACGGGGGAATGGCTATATGCCCATGCGACGGTGAAGCGAGCGGTTGCAGCCATCGCCAAGATTCATGAGTTCGCTGGGGAGGAATCACCTACGAAAAATGCCGTCTTTAGGGAGCTGCTGCGCGGATATGCACGGATAAAAGGCAGGCCCGCGCGCCAGATGAGGCCACTCATGCTCGCCCAACTCAAGGCCGTGCTGGATTGTATCGACCGCAGATCGCACCCAGCCGGCGTCATAGGGTGCCGGGACACGCTGATTCTCCTGCTCGGCTTCGCCGGGGCTTTTCGCCGCGAGGAGCTGGCTGCGTTAACCCTCGGCGATATCGAGTTCAATTCACAGGGCGTTCACGTGCGTGTGACTCGTTCGAAGACGGACCAAGAGGCCCATGGCCACACAAAAGGCATGCCCCGCACAGACGATCCTCGATACTGCACTCCGTGCGCAATCCGCCGTTGGATTTCTATCCTTGAGCTCATCGACAGTTCACCAGATGAAGTGCGCTCCTTCCTGAAATCTGGGCGCGATGAAGAGCACTGTTGCGAACCAACGCTCACCAGCCGCACGCTTGACCCTCGTCGGCCGTTGTTCCCGTCGATGATCAAAGGTGGTCGCATCGGACGGCTGAAGACGGGTGGGGACACAATTCACGTCGTGCTGCGCAGTCGATTAGCGCGAGCGGGAATTGATCCGGAACGGTACGGAGCGCACTCGCTACGATCGGGCTTCGTGACGGAGGCGTTCCGTGCCAGGGCCACGCACCACGAGGTGATGCGACAGACAGGGCATCGGAATCCGGAGACGCTCGAGATCTACTCTCGAGAGCAGGATCCTCTGCGTCACAACGCGGTCACCATGCTGCCGTGGTGACTGTGGACGACTGCCGCACACCTACAAAGCATGGTTGATTTGACGTACGCAGGGCCGCAGCCCCGAAGCCGCGTTGGGCGATGGATTGGAAGAACAAACACCCCTCCCTTGATTGTGCTTGATGACTGCGAACTTCACGACGCGCCAACACCTCCTTTGGCATGGGGCGAAATGGCAGCGGATTCGAAACGGCGGCTGCGCTCTCGATCGCTCATGAGCCTTTACTTCCAGCTGGGTGAAATGCCGAGCGAGACTTTTGAGTTGTTTGCTGCCATCAGCACAGCAGAGCGCCAGGCCTGAACAGCGGTCCGTCCGTAACTGTCTGGTGGGATCCTCTCGAGAAAGCGACAGTGCTCCGCACGACCTGGTCGAGACCGCGTTCCCAAGAAGATTCATGCCCATGACTTTTGAATAAGCGCCGTTGATATTGCAGGCGTTGTTCCAAGCAACTAGATGATCGGGCGCAATTTCAAGGCCGTGTTGGTTTGGGCCAAAAGGGGCAGGGGATCAGACTCTTCAGAGCGATTCTGCATTTCGCTGGACCCAGCTAATTACGTTACGGCGCTTGGTTCTGAAGCGCCAAGATGCCATGTCTACAGCACCATCGGTGTGGCCGCAGCGAACAGATCGCGCTCACGCCGCTCGCCGACCTGCATACATTCCGCGACCGCGGATTCGACGAACGGGCCGATCGTTCCCCAGTACGGCAACGCAAGGATCGGCACGTACCGCGGGCGTGATGTATTCGGCGCCATCACAGTGTCGACCTCGCCACGGATCCGCCCAACGATCGGCTCGTATAGCTGCGCATGTCGGTGTCGTTTCCGAACGCTTTCATGTGGGTCCTCCGGACCGGGCGTCGCGGGGTGAGAGATGCGTGGCACCACAGTAGACAGCGCCGACGCGCCATGGGTGCCGAGTCAACGACAAAACCAGAGCGAAGTGACGAGCAAATTTAGAAACTGTCCGCGCATGTGTCCCTGGGAGCCGCGATCCTCGCAGCCCCAGAAAGGCACTCA
>Ga0247742_10000532_pt1 | contig 30339 bp, 25 predicted proteins | sample UWRJL208509C2_FD_180944 | JGI IMG/M metagenome (GOLD analysis project Ga0247742, IMG submission 180944) | Plant litter microbial communities from Arlington Agricultural Research Station in Wisconsin, United States - UWRJ-L208-509C-2 | ecosystem: Environmental > Terrestrial > Plant litter >...
GATGTCGCCCGCACAAGCATCCGTAGCTCAGCTGGATAGAGTACTGCCCTCCGAAGGCAGGGGTCGTGGGTTCGAATCCCGCCGGGTGCACCACATACTAGTTTCTGGCTGTCTCAGACAGTCTACGAAACACCCCAAGAAGCCCGCCCTGTGCGGGCTTTCTTGTTTCTGACTGTTCACCTCTGTCTACCCCTATATCTTCCCACCGTGTATCCCACTGTGTATCCTTGGATAAAAATAGAACTCAGGGGATACAGGCCCATGAAGCGCTCTGAAATCAAGCGTCGTCCATTGTCAGACACGGTTTTAGCGGGGCTGGAGCCTGACACCAAGGAATACCGGGAGCAGGACGGCAACGGTCTGTATTTCCGCGTGAAACCTGACGGTCAAAAGTCCTGGCAGCTGCGCTATAAAACGCCAGCCGGCAAATGGAGCTGGCTAGGCTTGGGGGGCTATCCCGAGGTAAGCGGTTCAGTAGCACGTCAGAAGGCTTCTTCGCTTCGCAGTGATGCCGCCGACGGCAAAAACCCCATCGCGACCAGACAGGCTCGCCGGGCTGCTGAGCTAGCGGCCAGTAACAATACGTTCGAGTCACTTGCACGCGAGTGGTACGCCTCTCGACTCACCTCCTGGGATCCCGGCACCGCTAAACGGATTTTGGGAGCGTTAGAGCTCCACGTATTCCCCATCTTCGGCAATCGCCCATACACAGGCATTCTGTCGATGGAGTGGATGGTGCTGCTACGCGGAATGGAACAAAAAGGCATCCTTGAGCAGTTGAGTCGTGTCAGAGCCTACTGCAAGGAGATTTATGACCTAGCTCGTGTAACAGGTCGCGCAATAAACAACCCCCTTGAAGGGGTGCATAAATTTTTATCTACAGGCAAGGTCGAGAATTTCGCCCACGTCAGCATTGAAGAGTTGCCCGCTCTCCTCCGCGCCATTCGCTCATACCCTCACGCCAAAGATGTACAGTTGGGTCTACGCCTCCTAGCCCTAATAGCCGTACGCCCCAGCGAGTTGCGAGAAGCCAGATGGAAGGAGTTCGACTTAGATAAAAAACTTTGGACGATTCCAGTGGAACGCAAAGGCCGTAAGAAAGGCCTCGAGCATTTAGTACCACTCAGCCGTCAGGCCGTTGAAGCCCTCAAAGAGCTGCACGTCCTTACTGGCGCTTACCCGTTACTCTTTCCTGGCAGAAGCGACCGCACCAAACCTAGAAGCGACACGGTATTTCTAATGGCTCTACGCCGACTCGGCTATCAGGGTCGACAGACAGGCCACGGATTCCGGCATATCGCTAGCACCGTTCTGAATGAACATGGGTTTGATGCTGACCATATTGAAGCCCAGCTCAGTCATAAAACGCCAGGTGTGCGCGGGGTCTACAACAAGGCCCAGTACCTAATTCAGCGAACAAAAATGATGCAGTGGTACGCCGATTACCTTGATCGACTGGAAAAAGGTAACGTGATCGAAGGGCATTTTGGCAGGGTCGAATAATGATGCATTTCCGTACCCCCTCAAAAAACGGTGTTCCAGGTGTTCCAGGTGTTCCACAAACGCTGAAAGCCACGTATTTCGTGGCCTACAGCGGTGGAACACCTTTTTGTTTTAGCTGGAACACCTGGTGTTCCACACGAAAAAGGTGTTCCACCCATAAATCGCCAAAAAGGGAACACCTCACACCCCCCATACCCAGCTGTAGGCCGCTTGCACTGCGGTTCTTGAAGGATTTGTGTATCGCGCAGTCATCAAGTTATCTGAGGGGTGCGGGGGTGATCAGTGCCTTATAGGGAGCTTCTTGGGCATCCGTTGGAGATAGATCCTGACGACCTTCCAAGTCGAATTACGGAGTGCGCTCTGTATCCAGAGTTTGCGGAGCGCTTCGCAGATGCTTTTGATCTGATCGATGAGGGGCGGTATCTCTGGAAAGAGTTTTACGTCAGTGATCAAGGCTGGGATCCAGTTGCGAGCCAGGTTGCCTCTAGAGTGAGCCACATGGCTTTCAACATACGACAGAGCTTCAACAGCTATCCCGGTCATGGATTGGCGAAAGCTATAAGGGATAGCCGCCTCGTTGTCGATACCAATGGCGTTTCCGACACCCAGCTTGTGGCCGCCCTCGCGATAGATCGGGCTTGTCGATCAATCCAAATCCTTTGGGAATGGATTAACCGGATTGAAGACGATGTACGCAGGAGAGATCCGGTCCATGCCGCTCGACAGTTAATGAGATGGCCAAATATTTACCTGGAAGCGGTCAACGATCATCGGCAGAGCTGCCCCCATTTAGAGATTGAAGCTAGAGAGTCCGCCGCCATTTACATAGGTGACGCTCGAAACTACATGACTATCGCAATCGCATATCTGAACCCAAACCTCACCGAGGCGGAGAAAGTGGAAATTAGTCGAGGTGCCGTGAAACAGGATCGCATGGAGAACTCTCGAAAAAACTACCTCAAATCTGCCGAGGTCAGAAAAGACGTGCATGCAGACCGGGACGCGGCCATCTGCAAAAAAGGAGAAGAGAGAAAGAAATCAACCGGAACGGAGCATGGTGTTGCACCCTGGATGGTCAAGTATGGTTTTGGCGCCGGGCTTGGCGTAAAGCAGGTCTACAACATCTTGGTCGCTGGCCGCGTCCTGACTCGGAAGAAAAAAAAGAAGAACTGAGCTAAGCACATTTCCCATTGAGTAAATAGATTCGCTCCTGTTGATCACAGAGACAACAGGAGTCAGCCATGAACACCCGTGTCGCGCATGTTTCAATTTCCGTAACTACCAAAACCGAGCTCCCCCCTTCGCACTTAACAAGTGCTTCTGACGACCTTCTCTCGGCGGGCCAATTGGCATATGCCCTCCGTATACCTGGTCGTACCCTCGCAGAGTGGCGACATCGCGAACACTGGATTCCCTTTACTAGGGTTGAGGGTCGTCCACTTTATAGCCGCAAAAAAGTGTTGGCCTGGCTCGAAATGAGAAGGCGTGATGTTTTGGCGCTTGAGCAATTGGAGCTCGACGATGTGAGGGCAGGCAAATGACCAAAGCTCAAGACAGCCACGTTGTTGCAACGCCTTGCAGACTCGACCCACTAACGACGTTGATTCGAATAAATGAAGTCGTAGCAATGGTGGGCTTGGCAAGGCCCACGATCTACAAACTTATGCGCCAACCGGAAAGCGGTTTTCCTCTCCCCGTCAAACTCAGCGAAAGCACCGCCCGTGGAGCGCCGGTAGCCTGGGTTTTGAGTGAGGTTCAAAGCTGGGTGCGAGCACGCATCGCGCTGCGCGCCAAGGAGGCCGCATGAGAGCGTCTGTAGCCCACAAGGCGACATTGCACCCATTCTCCCTCCTCCAGGAAATCGGCCTGTCTCAGGCAGCCATGCAGCGCCTCATCCGGTATCGAAACAAGCATGAAAGCCTGGACCGGGCTGTCGTCGTCATGACGTGGCCTGACGGCAACTGGGGCGTACTCGCAATGCATACAGAGAAACTCAGCCTCGTCGCTATCGAGGATGACCAAAAAGCAGCTGCCTACGAGTATGCACGCTCGATGATCGAGGGCGGCTATCTGCCGCTGCTTCACCTGCGCTGGGAAGTTCATGCCTGAAATGAAAACGCCCCCGGCTGCAACCGGGGGCGTTGGAGGTAAATCTAGATGCCCAATCAATGTATTTCGCCCCCAGCAAATCTTCAAGCTTCGCTTGTGGTTGCACGTCGGAAAACTGAGCGCTATGCTCTGGCCGTCGCTGCAAATTCAGCGACCGGGTTTGACGGCCCGAGCTCATACAGGCGCACAGGCGCCCCCATTTACGATTGCAGGCGCTTTTTTTGTGCCCGCATTCCGCTTTTATGGTGGCTGTGCGTGGGAGACCTTCGGGTCTGCCGGGGTCCTGTATGCCCGGTCCGTCAACCTACGCACAGCTGCCACCTTTATTCGTTTGACGGCGAATCGTGGCAGCTCCTCACATACAGGAGCACCACCGATGAGACACGCCCTCAATCCGTCCAAAATCCGTGCTGCTGCCCACCGGGCAATGGCTCGCGCCGCTCTACACGCAAACTCCAGCCTCCGTTCCCGCCTCGCTCGATACAACTCTCACATGGAAAAAGCACGCGCCCTGGAAGCCACAGGGGGTGTGAAATGAAATCTAAATGCCTTGCTCTGCCAGAAGAGCTTTTGACCGTCTCCAGCGACGTCGAAGCAGGCATACCGATCGATGCGATCAACTGCATCATCATTCGCGCTGACTCGGTCTTGGCCTTGCTTGAAGACCACTTCATCGAGGGCAGACCGCCGCTCTCAACAGCGATAGTGGCGGGCACTCTTTGGGATGTACGCGGCGCACTGGCGCTCATAAAAACACTCGCCGAACACGGCCATGATTCCACTCGCAAAATGCCTCTCGATGGAGGTGTCCAATGACTTCGCCAGCCGGAAAAAGAACACCGGGCCATACCCAGTTCACCAAGATCGATAAAGAGGGCAGGAGGCTATTTTGCGTCAATCCTGGCATATCAATCGATGAAGCGTTAGAGGCTGCATCACACCTGCAATTTTTCGCCAATCAATTCGCGCTCGATGCCGCCATGACCGATAACTGCGAGCGGTTAAGTTGGGCGTCTTATTACCTCGGCGAGATGGCGAAAGCACTCATTGATGACGCCACAGACGGGCTATTTCTTGCGAGGTCTGACCAATGACCGAGCGCCCCGCTAGAGCAGGCAAACGCCCCAGCTTCGCCCAGGTGAAAGCCGCCTCCCTTAAGGCTATTGACCAAGTGTTGTCTCACTGGCTACCCAACGGGAAACGCGAAGACGGCGGCAAGGAATATTCAGCGCCGAATCCAACTCGCGCCGACAAGCACGCCGGATCGTTCAAGGTGAATTTGACCAAGGGCACCTGGGCGGACTTTGCCACCGGCGACAAGGGCGGCGACCTGATTGATTTGGTCCGTTATCTGGACGGTGGAACAGAGGTCGAAGCGTGTAACAAACTCGCCGATTTTCTGGGTGTGGCCAACGACTCAAATAGCGTCTCAACAGCTGCGAAATCGTCGCCAAGCAAAACACCGGATTGGGTGGCGATCCGCCCCATTCCTGATGAGGCCATGGCTAAGATTTTGGTCAAGCATCGCCAGCACGGAACACCCTCAAAAGTTTGGGTCTATCGAGACGCTGACGCCCAACCTTTGATGGTGCTCTATCGTTTTGACCTGCCCCCAGATGACAGCGGAAATCCGCGCAAGGTGTTTGCACCTCTGACCTGGTGCAAAGGCAAAAATGGTGTTCTCCAATGGCGCTGGCAGGGTCTGCCGGAACCGCGTCCGCTATTGCACCTCGATCACCTCAAGCAACGCGCCGAGGCGCCAGTCGTGGTGACTGAGGGGGAAAAATCTGCCGACGCCGCCGCACTGCTCATGCCGGGGTACGTCGCCACCTGCTGGCTCAACGGAACGAACTCTTGGCGCAAGTCGGACTTTGGCCCTTTGATTGGGCGCGATGTGTTGCTGTGGCCTGATAACGATGCGCCAGGGCTCAAGTGCATGGATGAGCTGGCCGAGCACCTGCGCACGCTGGGAGCGGCCTCTGTGCGTGTTCTGGCGCTCGCGGTGTTCAGTCAGCGACCCGGCCTAAATGGAGAGGCGCCGACCTTTGCCAAGGGCGGAGTGTGGGCGGACGGCGATGATGCTGCCGATGCACAGACAAAGGGTTGGACGCCCGCCCACTTTGCCGAGCTGGAGCGCACCGGAGAGCTTTTTTCTCTGCCCCTCACAGCGCCTCTCGAAAAGCCGTCCAAAGCCAAGCAAACCACGAGCAAACAACCCGCTAGGAAATCCAAAACCAATACGTTGCCCGGCGGCTTTCGGCTCACATCCGAAGGCGTTTTTTATGCCGGCGATGACGGTGAATCCCGGCCAGTGTGTTCTCGCCTGGAAATCCTCGCCCGCACCCGAGACGAAAAGGGCAATAACTGGGGCTTACTGGTTGAACTGGATGATCCGGATGGGGATAAAAAACGCTGGAACATCCCCGCTCGCAACATGGCCGGTGACTTCGGTAAAGAGGTATTGGGGCCGCTGGTGGACATGGGCTTACGGTTGGCGGGAAGTCGCTCAGGGCGTAATGCTCGCAACGATTTGCAGGGCTACCTGCAAAGCTATGACAGTGACAAACGCGCCCGAGTGGTTAACCGACTCGGTTGGCATGACGATGCCTACCTGCTCCCAGAGCAACAGATTGGTGTCAGCAAAGAGCAGCTGCATTTCTACGATGCAGGCGCTCAACTTCCGCCCATCAGTCAGGCCGGAACGCTCGCACAATGGCAGCGACATATCGGAGCGCTATGCATTGGCAACCACCGCCTAACGTTCGTCGTGTGTGCCGCTTTTGCTGGGCCATTACTGCACATGCTAGGCCATGAATCAGGGGGCTTTCACCTTTACGGCGACAGCTCCGGTGGGAAGACCACCCATTTGCAGGTGGCTGCATCGATCTACGGGAGTCCACGTTGCGTGCGCTCCTGGCGCTCGACTGACAACGCCCTGGAGTCCATCGCCGCCGCGCACTCAGACGGCTTATTGGTGCTCGATGAAATCGGGATGTGCGATCCGCGCATCATTGGCGAAACGGTTTACATGCTAGGCAATGGCAGTGGCAAAGCACGCGCCAATGATCGAGGCCAGGCCGGTCGTCACGTTCAGGAATGGCGTTTGTTGTTTCTCTCGACCGGCGAAAAGACGTTGGCACAGCACATGGCAGAGGCAAACAAGGATCTTAAAGCGGGCATGGAAGTACGCATGCTCGCGGTGCCTGCCGATGCCAGCAAAGGCCTTGGGATGTTCGACGCCCTCAATGGCTTTGAGGACGCGGCTGCGCTTTCGGACGCTCTAAAAGCTCGAGTAACCAAATACTACGGCACCCCGCTAACTGCATTCCTGTCAGCCCTATGTGAGCCCGGAAAGATGCTGGGGTGGTCGACCATTTTGCGCCGCACCACTGATCGGTTTGTCTCGACTTCACTACCCAAATCTGCGAGCGGACAAGCCCAACGTGCTGCCACTCGTTTTGGGTTGGCCGCTGCCGCTGGAGAGTTGGCCACCGCCTTGGGGATAACAGGTTGGCCCGAGGGTGGAGCGACCACGGCGGCAAAGGTTTGTCTCAATGCCTGGCTGAATGAGCGCGGCGGCGCCGGAAACTTCGAAAGTGACGCCATCGTCGCGCGCCTTCGCCAAGTGATAGAGCGTTTTGGAGAGAGCCGTTTCACTCGCTGGGAGTCCGCCGCCGCCAAGATCGACGAGCACGGACCTCGCACCATTGACCGGCTGGGCTTTCGAAAGACGCTGGAGCACGGCCTGGGTGATGCATTGCACACCACCACGACCTACTACGTACTGCCCGAGGCTTGGTGTTCCGAAGTCTTCAAAGGCATGAACCTAAACGCCGTGAACAAAGAGCTATTGAGCCGCTCCATTTTAGAGCCTGGCAGCGATGGCAAAGCGGCTCAATCGGTAAGACTGCCGGGTATGCCTAAAGCCCGTGCCTACGTTTTTAACTCATCCGCACTCATGGCGGATGACAGCGGGCACTCCTTCGAGGCCGCATAAATTAGTTATCCATTTTGGCCTGCCATTCCGGCAAGCCTTTCGCAGCACCATATGTAAATGGAGATACCCGCATGTCTAACAGAAACTCGATTTCGACCCCCGAAATCAAAGCGGCTCAGAACAAATACGCAGCTCAACGTGAAACGCTCCAAGAACTGGAAAGGACCAAGAAGCAGCTAGCCCACAAGTTGACGGCCTTGGTTGCTGAAAACACTCTGGACAAGGAAGCAAGAGCATCGGCGCATGACAAGGCGCTCAAGGCCTACAGTGCTGCCATTGCTGCTGGTGATACGGCTGCTGAAGCCGAAGCAGACACAGCCCTGCAATCAATCCTTGGTGAGTCGGACAGAAGCCGTGGCAAGGACCTGGCTCGAACTGCTGCCATCGCTAAACTTGAACAGGAAGTGGTTGAGATCGACCAACGACTTGAACAGTGCGGCCAAGCATTGGAAGCGACACATAAAGAGCTCCTGACAGCGATCCTGTACAAGCGGGCGGAGCAGCTAAGAAGTAACGCCGATGAACTGGTGACGGCTGCCAAACGGTATCAAGAAGTCATTCAAGCTTTGGGCATACCCAGCTGCTTGCAAAGCATTCAAATCCCCTTACCTCCTACCCATCAACAAGACCGCATTAAATACATCGGTGTTCACACAATCAGTCCAGGCGCAACGAAACCGACGGTTGAGGAACTGCTTGCGGCCTGATTCAACAGACTACCAACGTGGAACACCTTTTTCCGTTGGTACACATGGTGTTCCAGCTCAAATAAAAAGGTGTTCCAGCCTGAAAGCCACGTGTTCCGTGGCTTTCAGCTTTAGTGGAACACCTGGAACACCATTTTTTGAGGGGTATCGGTTTTTTACCTCCGTCATCCCGTCGCATTGGGTGCCGTCAGCGAGCAACAGCAGGCTCTGCGACACATGTTCCAGACCGAACCTACCACGTCTGTCCGCACACAAATCGTTCCTGGCGCAACCTGCGCCGAACGTTGAGGACGTAACTCTGGGACCAAATCAACAGGCTATCAACGTGGAACACCTTTTGCCGCTGGAACACCTGGTGTTCCAGCTCAAATAAAAAGGTGTTCCAGCCTGGAGGCCACGTAGTCCGTGGCTTTCAACCTTAGTGGAACACCTGGAACACCTGGAACACCGTTTTTTGAGGGGTATCGGTTTTTAACCCCCATCACCCCGTCGCATTGGGCACCTTCAGCGAGCAGCAGAGGGGTCGCCACACGCCTGCCTACCCCCTCCTCCAAGCGTACAGACAGCAGGCAAAACACGGCCCTTCCGCGCTGCTCATGGGTCCTTTGGGAGGTTATTTGGATTGGGGTAATTCGAACCCCGATGTTTTTACAGATTCAAGTAGCTATAGGGGGTTCCGTCTCCGGTGGTATTAGGTCAGTAGGCAGCTGAGACCTGCTACCCACCCCTTACCAGCCCTGGTCGAGAGGTGGGCGCCTGTAGCCACCACCCTGATCCGCTGTAGGGGACCCAGATAGAGGGTATAGGGATGAATGAGTATCTAATCTTTGCAAAATCCATACTTTTCAAAGGCATAGCTTTCACTGATCAAAATACTGTGTAGGGCATTGCTATTAGTATTTTCCAAATGTAGATTAAGGTTGCGTAAGCGTACCGCTTATGTGCTGCAATCGATTGTTTTTAGATCCTGGATTTTGCTCTTACGAGCGTCTGAAGTTCATACTTCGGGCTTGTCCGGAGGGCTCGCACCTCCGATCACCTCCGAAAAACCTGGAGGAGACAGGGACGGTAGATTTGGCCATATGAAGGATGGCAGCTGCCAGCGATCTGATCGATGAATGCACCATTCTTCGTTGCACCCTTGAGTATGGGTTGGCCAAATCTATTTTTAATTTTAAAAGGATTTAAAATTGGTCCAATTCAATCCTAGAAAAGTTTCTGCCGGGGCAATTTCTAGCATTGAAAATCTTTGTAGTGCGCTTGCTATTTCTCTTGAGGAGATTTACGGAGCGCTATCCCTTCCTGACGAAGAAAAATATGCCATCAGCGAAACCCCTAAAAGCGACGGGGGCATAAGATATGTACATAATCCACATTATCTACTTAGAAAAATTCAACGCCGCATAAATAAACGAATTTTTTCCAGACTAAGTATTATTCAATGGCCTGACCACCTATTCGGCTCAGTGCCTAACCAACGAGAGCAAACCTCTCAAAAAATAATAAACAAAGACTATGTCTCCTGCGCGGCAAAACACTGCGGCGCAAAAAGCCTGCTAAAAGTTGACGTGAAAGATTTTTTTGACAACATCCACAAAGACCTAGTTTCAGACATATTTAGCAACTTCATGAAGTTTGATCCCGAGGTTTCAGGACTACTTTCGGAGATTTGCTGCTTTAAATCCCACGTAGTTCAAGGGGCTTTAACCTCGAGTTATCTTGCTAGTTTGTGCCTATATGATGTTGAGGGCATCGTTGTAGAAAGGTTAATGCGAAAGGGTCTTGTATATACCAGACTCGTAGATGACATAACCGTTTCGTCAAAAAACTCTAACTACGACTTTAGCTACGCATTAGAAATCATTAAAAGTATGCTTACTAGCAAAGACCTTCCTTTAAATCTCTCCAAAACTAAAACTTATCACATCTCTAGTTCACCTCTTACAGTTCACGGCTTAAGAGTTTCATTTTCTACACCTCGACTTCCTTCAGGTGAGGTTGCAAGAATCAGAGCCGCAGTAAAAAACATAGAACATTTAGCGTCCGAACGTGGATATAGAACAACTCATGCTTATCGACACGACTTCAACCGATGCATGGGACGAGTTAATAAGTTAGTAAGAGTTGGGCATGATCGATACAGTTCTTTGCTTGCTCGATTAAAAAAAGTATTTCCTTTGCCGTCTAAAAAAGATATTGAGCGTGCAAATGCAATGCTTGAGCGTCTCGCGCGCGACTGTAGCACTAAGCGCAGTACTTATTGGTATGCGAAGCGGTACTTTAAACTGCAAGAGCGATTGATTGTACTCAAGCGCTCATTTCCAGCTACCACTAAGGAAATTAGAAAATCTTTAAAGGGATTGCAGCCAGACTATGAATGACCGACTTAAAGAATTATGGCAAGATTATCCCTATCTAAACCTATTAGTCATCGGCCTATTATTAGTAGCCGCATTAGGCGCGCTAATAAGCATTGCCATTTTTATAGCTACCGGGATCGGCGGCGAATTTTCCAGAGCACTGTGTTTCAACAACGTGTGCGTGAAAACGTTTATTGAAATATTTGATCAATCCTTCATAATTCTAAATGCAACTTTGACTCTACTCGTAGGACTTGCAACCATAGGAGGTATAATTGTAGCACTAATGAGTTATCTAAATAGCGCTAGCGCTACAGCACTGTCCAACCATATATCCCACTTCTCTATATTCCAAAACTACGTAAGCATAGAGATTACTAAGCGTAATCGCATATCCGCTACATCGGTAGACACTTTTGTCTGGTACAATTTGATTTTTTCAAACTCCCGCACTGGCAAAACTTCAATCTCAGATGAATATTGCAGTCTTATTTCTGCATTAAACAATGAAATATCAACCTCTAATGAACAAGCAAAGACCGCGACTCAAGGGTCATTTCGCTATATGCCGCATCAGAAAAGAATAATGGATAGCCTTGAAAGCTTTGGCATAAGAATAGGCCATCAACCAAGAAACGAATTTTACGAAATTGAAGATCAAATCTTCTCTCTCATATCTAGCTTAAACAAGTCATTCTGCTACTCAGACAAGGTTCCAGAGTTAATTAAAAGAAATTATGTATAGAACCCCCCCAATAAAATATCAAATAGAATACCAAAATTCAAACCATAAACACTCACAAAAAGAAACACGTCTGCTCGATACAAACACACACAGCCAGACTTAGCACGGAGCTAACACATCATGCACAATGAAATATATGAGAAAATCAAGAACAGCTGTGGGTATGTTACTGTTCTTTTAAATGATGAAAAAATAAGCCAAGGCACATGTTTTGCTTATACACCAACCGGAGAAATCATTACTGCGGCACATGTTGTAACTGGAAGAATGCCTATAAGAGTTGAGGACTACCAGGATCCAAATGCAAAAATTTTCGTTAAGTTTCCCGGCCGTCCGTTAATAGAGTACTTTGTACATTTTTGTTCACTTGGGATTAATGTAGATGCTTTTTCTGAGACAATCCAACTCGATATAGCCGCTCTGGCACCGAAAGAGAAGCAAACTGGAGACTTTAATTACTTACCTGCCAGCCTTACACCTCCACGCTTAGGAGATAGGGTTTTTTTATCCGGCTTCTCTGACGATCTATCGCTGCCTTTTAATTTAGACAGGATAGCTAAAAAAGATTTCCCAGGAATGCAAGATTTTTTGAGTGCAATGCAATCAGGTTATATTGCTGACATGATGGGACCAATGACAAAATGCGCAATAGTTGGTAATCATGTGCGAATTCATGCCAGCAACTCAAAACAAAATATTTCTTCAGACTTTAGTTTATTCTATATGGACAATGGAGTTAATAGTGGGGCAAGTGGCGGCCCCATAGTTAATGAGTCTGGCGAGGCTGTAGGAGTCATTTCCCAGCGAGCCGTAACGAGTGCAAGCCAGTCTGCGGACACTAATTTGAAGGTTCCCGCAGGCGCTACTATTGGATTATCCCTTGAACCAATTGAAGCTGTCCGTCAGATCAAGTTGGGACAGGCCGCCAGTGAAGGCTGATAGATCAATGGAGAGTCTTCATTTTAGGCGGCACGCCTTAACTCAAATCTGTAGTTGCGTTCCACCTCAGTCGAAAGTAACTAGAGACTCCAAGCCACTTCATTTCATATCTTTCACTGTTCGATATGAATACTAAAATCATCTATCCGAAGACATGACCAGAATAAGATTCCAGATAATCCAACAGCTTCAGGAACTCAACTCTTCGCGGATAGTAGAAAATGGACTACACAAAAACCTTAAAGAAACTTTATAAAGCACCTGAATTGAGCGCATCAACAATTATTGAAGTTTTTCAAAGGCGTGAAGACACCCTAGTAACGGTAGAAGAAGTCGATGTAGGTAAGCCTGGCTTTAAGATTACTAGCGACAAAGGAGTCTTTCTCCTACTTAAGCACCCTATTGACTTCTACAATAATAACTGGGGAAGATCAACCGGTATACAATCTCGTATGCTTCCCTATGGAATTCCAGTGCCTTTACATTTAGGGCAGGGAGATATGTCAAATAGCTTTCACAAAGCTACATCATCGCGAGATCCAGCTCGCGCTGTAGAAGAATGGCTTTACGGAATATTCGAAATGGATTTGACGGCGGCATATTTTTTAAATTACTTCTCAAAAAGTGAAGCATTAAAGGACTATAGGCTGATAATTCTTGAATCCATAGAATCGTTTTATATGGGACTTGACCACTCAGCGATAATGTCTCTAATCCCTGTCTTTGAAGGCGGTTTACGCAATCTACAGAATCAAGTATTGGACGAGGACAATGGAAACGTAACGGGTTCAATTTTCGAGAAAAGACTTAGGTGCATCTTGAAAAACTGGGGGAGTCGCCGTGTTAGCGAATATAACTGGCATCCAGGGGTATATGGCATCGATAGCATCGAGGTAGATTTCTATACGCACATATGTCCACAGGCGGATATTATAAACAGCTTTAGATTATTCTTTAAGAATGTACTTTATAAACCTACAGAACCACAGAGTGAAGGATTCAATAGACACTTGATTGTTCATATGCTTGGAAACAACTTTAATCGCGCTACCAATTTCTATAGAATTTTCATTGCGTTAACACATATTACATTCATTGAAAGCTTGACCAATCAAAACGTACCGTTTTTCTGGCAAGGGTATGATGATGAATCAAGGCGACTTGGACAATACCTCGAACGGATTTCAAAAATTATGGATGGTCGTCGTAGCTTGATACAGAGCTTTGGTGTACCAGGGTACCCAAAGACTTAGTTAAAAACTCCGACCCTATATTAATCAGACCTAGTTATAGCCTTCTAAAACTGCCGCCCGTAGATCATCGCGCGTCTTTAAATATAAATATTCACTTCGTCTTTGACTAGTTCCTATTTATTTGCAACCCCGCTCAAGAAAATTAAAGTCACGCAATTATATCAACCGACTCCATTAATAACACAGATTAGGTCAGCGCTTCCCGATCAATATCAGAACTGAGCGAAAGTAAATACTCCTTATTTTTATCGGAGCGCTCAAGAATATCTCTAAGCTCTGGAATTACAGCCACATTGCTTTTATGAGCTAAGTACTCAGGCAGAGTTAGATAAACGCACTTTTTAAGACTCCTCACTAATATCATAATTCTCCCGTCACCGATTTTGGCCTTCTCCTCCGCCGTCAATATATATTGAGGGACACATAAAACCGTCCAATTTAATTTGGCTCCAATGTTTAGATTGAGCGAAACCCCTTCCGAGCTCAAGAGGATAGTGATCGTCACAGCATTTGGAAATCCGATCAGACTATTAAATAACGGGTCGCCTTCTTCTGCAAACATCGGCCGACCTCGCATCATCGGATGATCATCACCCTCTCTATGCCAAAGGCCCTTTTGCAACTCCTTCGCATAATCAGTTTCCAAAACTTTCTTTCCGAAGAGGCAATAGGAAACTCCAATTGCAAGCTTCGCTAAAAAGCGGTGATCGAAATTTATATCAATGGATAACTTGTTTTGCCTCGTTTGACTAATGGCACATTGGGAACGAAAGTACTCGATACGCAAAGAGTCCAAATTATCAGGCTTCATAAACCCTATTTCCGCAGGATCAGCGCCTCTTATCTCAGTACACATTACCTTTTTAACCTTACGCCCTTCAAAAGCCATCTCAAACGAAAGCCAAGTACGGAACATATCCTTGTGTGATCGCTCAGAAAATAGGAAGTAAGCTCGAGTTTCAACCGTTTTAGTCGTCCGAGGATTTCCTCCAACAAACCCAAACATTTTTTCATCATGGGGTCGCAACCAATAAACTTGCTCCCCTAACGGACCGAGCCATGACTCGCAAACATATCCATCGGGGAGACCTGGTGGATTCAAGTCGCTATTACCCATGCAGATTAGTGGAAGGCCCATAGGTTGCCCTGGATCATAAAAAGCAGACGCAGAGTGTCTTAGCCAATTTGAAACTAACCAGTTTTTCTCAAAGGATGCGTCTACAAACAACCCTAAATTGCTATTACATTTTCTGCAAACATCTCGCGTCTTCAAAAAATCTGGCACATAGGCTCCACCAAGGAACTGAGGAATAACATGTTCCAGTGTGAAGTCCGAATCAACTTTATCCGTTCGGCAGTAAATACAATGTTTCATTGACCATTCGATTTTTTGTTTAATTAATCTAGAAGCATAGCAGAACCTAGGCCCCAGTTTTTTAAAGACTGTTCGATCACCAGAATTCTTTGCATGATGCTTCAGGGATGTTTAATCATCTGTACGAGATCCAGCCTACGAGCCACTAATTCCGGCTACCGCGAAATCAAGCGTGCTGTGTTCTTGATCACCATACGTGTAGCGCTAAATCGTGGAGCTCACCCTCTATAGCATTTGCCCACAATTGACATGAACCCATCTATTGGGCGAGGACTACTACCTCGCTTAGCAGAACTCTACGCAGACGTCAAAAAAGATGGCACGACTGCTTGGTTGTGACGCGGCCACTCTCTCATCAGACTTCAGTGCCGATACCAACAGAGTGCCTGGTGTATCCCCACGTGTATCCCCAACCTCAAAAGAAATAATAAAATATATTAAAATCAACTAACTACAACTTGAATTCAAATGACGCCGGGTGCACCACATACTAGTTTCTGGCTGTATCAGACAGCCTATGAAGCCCCAACGAAGCCCGCCTTGTGCGGGCTTTGTTGTTTCTGGCTTTTAACCGTCGCTCTTAAGAAGATCGACCGGCGTGATCCACTGCGAAGCGCAAAGGCGCCAACGGCGGCCCAATTCAAGGCGCTGGTGGAGCGCAGCCAGTCGTTCGCATCGGATTTGACCAGCACACTGGGTGGCCTGATTGGCAGAAGTCGCCCCAAAGCGGGCATCCACTCGTGACTTTTGAGATCATGCGCCCACGTCATTTATCAGTTCGCCCCAGGCATCCCTTGCGTTCTGCTCCGAGGTAAAGACTTGTACTTTTGGATGCCAGAACTGCCCCTCAATTACGATGCATGTTGATTCAATGCTTCTGCAACGCCTCCAATCGCGCCGGCAGGTCTTCCTCAGGGAAACGCTCATGCAGCGCCAGCAACTGCTCATCCGCCGCCCTGCTTTCTCCCGCCGCGCGCAACCGCAGGATTTCGCGCAAGCCTTGTTCCAACGATGGCAACGCCACCGGCGCACGCTTGCTCAGTTGTTTGGCGGCGGGGGCATCTGCCAATGAGCCGGCGATTTCAGCTTGGGGAGGTGGGGCGACGGCCAGGCGGGCCATGGGGGCAGGCGCAGGCGCCGAGAACGCTTGTGGCGCCGGGCGTGCAGTGTCCTGTTGAAGACCGGAAAAGGTCGCGGTGGATATCTCGGGCTGCGGCACCGGCGAGCGCATCACCACGCCGATCATCAGGGCGAGGCCTGCGACGGTAGCGAATGCCATCTGCCAGCGCGGGCGTTGGCAGGCTTGCAGCCAGCGTTGCCACAGGCTTGGCTGCGGCACCGGGGCTTCGCGGCGGGCGGTGGCGAGGATGAAGGCGTCGAGGGACGCAGGCGGTTCGCCCGTGCTGTGTTGACGAAAATGCTGGATCAGCTCGTCGTCAGGCATTTGTCGTGAGTCGGTCATGCGGATATCTCCTCGGCCAGCAGGCGGCGCAGTTTCTGCTGGGCGTAACGCAGGCGGCTTTTTACGGTTTCCAGCGGGGCGCCGGTGAGGGCGGCGATTTGCGGCACCTCAAGGTCGCCGTGCAGGCGCAGCAGGAAGACTTCGCGCTGGTCTTCGGGCAACGCCTGCAACGCGGCGTCGAGGCGCGCCTGGTCGCGGCTCAGGCTCAGTTGCTGCTCGGGCCCGGCGCTGTCGTCGGGCTGGGCGTGCAGTTGCTCGTCGTAGCTGTCGTGCAGGGGGTTGTGAATCCCGTGCTTGCGCCAGTAATCGATCAGGCGATTGCGGGCAATCTGGAACAGCCAGGTACGAAAACTCGCCCTCCCTTGTGGCTGCGTGTTGCTGCGGATCAGGCTGAGCCAGGTCTCCTGATAGATTTCCTCGGCCAGTTCGGCCTTGTTGCTCAGGGACACCAAAAACCGATACAGGCCTTGGCGGTGCCGCGCGTACAAGGCTTCGAACGCGGCACCATCGCCGGTTCGGTAGCGGGCCAGCAGCGATTCGTCGCTGGGCAGGTCGTTTGGAGCGGGCATATCGATGGCTAACTCCCTTTATTCACTGTTTGGCCGGGGCTTTGAGGCCCTGGGCCAATTCCACCAGTTGTACAAACTCGTTACGCAACCCGAACGGGTCATCCCCGCGCGCCGAGCGGGCCAGTGCGGCGGTGTCCGGCAAACTCATGCTGCCAGTGTAGCGGCCATCGCCCTTGAGCTGTTGGGCGAAGGCCGCCACGGCCGCCGAGAAGCGCAGGTCGTCACTGGCCGCAGTGGACGCGTTGACGATCGGGCGTTCGATCAGCCGGCTGTCCCCGCCTGCCGCCGGCTTGTAGCGCACCCGCAGCAGCGCCAGCTCGCCGGTGTTGTGCGCCACCTCAGGCGCTGACGCGTAGCGCAGCGGCTCCAACCAGCCTTTCTCGCCCTTCGGCACAATTTCATACAGCGCAGTGACGGTATGCCCTGCACCGATTTCGCCGGCGTCGACCTTGTCGTTGTTGAAATCCTCACGCTTGAGCGCACGGTTTTCATAGCCCAGCAGGCGATACTCGCTGACGCGCGCCGGGTTGAATTCGACCTGCAGCTTCACATCCCGCGCCACCACCGCCAAGGTCGAGCTGAGTTGCTCGACCAGCACCTTGCGCGCTTCGCGCAGGGTGTCGATGTAGGCGTAGTTGCCGTCGCCGGCATCGGCCAACTGTTCCATCAGGTGTTCGTTATAGTTATCCACGCCAAAGCCGAGGGTGGTGAGGGATACGCCACTTTTGCGCTGGTCTGCGGCCATTTGCTTGAGGCTGTCGAAGTCGCTGACGCCGACATTGAAATCACCGTCGGTGGCCAACAGGATGCGATTGATGCCTTTGTCGATAAACCCTTCGCGGGCCATCTGGTAAGCCAGTTCGATGCCGGACGCGCCCGCCGTGGCACCGCCGGCAGTGAGTTGGTCGATGGCGTTGCGGATCTTGGCCTTGTCTCGCCCGGAGGTGGGCTTGAGCACTACGCGGGACTCACCGGCATAGACCACCAGCGACACCCGGTCCTGGTCGCGCAACTGATCCACCAGCAACTTCAGGGTGCTTTTGACCAGGGGCAGACCCTCGCGGCGGTCCATGGAGCCGGACACATCCACCAGGAACACCAGGTTGGCCGGGGCCAGGTCCGCCACGGCGCGGTCGGAGGCCTTGATGCCGATGCGCAGCAATTGGGTGTGCGGGTTCCACGGCGTGGTGGCGACTTCAGTGGTGACACCAAAGGGCGAGCCATCGGTGGGCAACGCGTAGTTGTAGGGGAAGTAGTTGACCATTTCCTCCAGACGCACAGCGCCTTCGGGCGGCAGGCTGCCTTGGTTGAGGAAACGTCTTACGTTGGCATAGCTGCCTGTGTCGACATCGACGCTGAAGGTGGACACCGGCGTTTCGGCCACGCGGTGCACGGGGTTATCCGGCAGGTTCTGGTATTGCTCGCGGGGCTCACTACGGTAGGCCATCGCTGCCGAATCCTGCATCACCAGGCGCGTGGTCATGGGGGCGGGCAACGGCATGCGCTGGCTCACAGCGCCTTGCACGGCGGCACTTTTCAACTCGGCGACCGGCGCAGTGTTGGCCGGCTTGGCCACATCATGCGAGGCAGACAGCCCGCAGCCAGCCAGCGCCACCAACAAGGTCACGGCAAAGCCCTGGGCAGCAGGACGCAGGAAGAGCGGGGAGTAGGACATGGGTCTGAACCTCGTGAATGAATGATCCGTTCACAAGGTCAGACGCAAGCTTCAGGTGGTTCGGGTTAAGCCGTGTCTACTCAATCGACCCGCACCTCAATGGCACGGGCGATCGGCTGCCAATGTCGACTCCATCGCCATCGGGATGCCCTGGTTCGGTGCCAGCAACTCGTAGACAAAGAAGGGGCAGCGCACACCCATCTTGCCCTCGGTATCCGAGCCATACACCATGCCGACGTAAGCCTCGTACTGGCGGCCCTTTTCAAAGGTGTACACCCGCGAAAGCGCCGGGCACTTGCTGTAGGTGCTGCCGTAGCTGCCCACCGCCAACTCCTCGCGCACCATCAGAAACGGCTTACCCGCCGGCACCTGGTATTCGGCCACGATCTCGGTGTACATCCCTTCGGCCATGCTGGTCACACCGAGGTATTCGGCCATCTTCGGCAGCACGCGCGGGGGCATGCCCAACTTTGGCGGCACCAAGGGTGATTGCGGGTAATTGATGCTCGGCTTGACCACATCATAAAAACGCCCGGCCTTGGCCAAGCCTTGCTCATTGCCGACGCAGCCGGTGTACGCGCCGCCCCGCACTTCGCCATTGGTGATCACACGCAACTTGGCCGTGTCAGTACCGGCGGGCGGTGCAACATAGGGCACCCAGGGTTGGTGGTTGCAGGCAGACAGCAGCAACAGCGTGCTGCACAGGGCGAGAGGTTTCAGGTCCATTGAGCGGGTTTCCATGCAACGAATGCGAGGGGAATGTCAGGTAACGGGCGCGACTTTACTCCTGTGCCCCGCCGCTCGCAAAGCCGCCCGAAGGCCTTTTGGCGAAATAAACAATGGAGGCTCAAGTTATCCCCGGATGGGTCGAGACACTGACTTGGTTCGTTCACTTATAGGGAAATTGCGTGCTTAAACTTCTCCTCCGGGCCGCGGCCGTGATCGCGACGCTGTCGATGACCGGCTGCGTCTCCTACACCGTCACCGGCCCTATCGGCGCCCCGCTCCAACCGGCAGCGGCCAGCAGCCCGCGCAGCGCGCAAATCGCCGATGTGGCGGTAAGTGACGCCGACGTCAACGAGGCCAACAAGACGGCGATCAGCCGCTCCCTGACGGCCCAGTTCAACCAGTACGTGCGTACGGCGGGTTACTTCAAGCAAGTCACCGAGTACCCCGTGCGCCTGGAAGAAAACGACGTCGTGCTCAAGTTCAACATGACCTCCCTCAAGGGCCATCGCAGCCCGCACCCGGCCTACGTGCCCGGCGCGCTGCTGACGCTGACGATCTGGATCTGGGTCAACGGCCCGATCTATGTCGACAGCTTCGACGTCGCCGGCGACCTGGTGATCGTCGACCGCAACGGCAAGGAATTGGCTGCGGCCAAGGAGTCGATCAAGTTCGAGCACAACGTCGGCCTCTACAGCGGCGAGTATTGGGCACCGTCCATGGGCGCCCAGCAACTGAGCAAACTGGTCGCGCAACTGCTCGACACGGCCACCGCCAAACTGGCCAAGCCATAACTTCAAGGAGCACTGCATGAAAGGATTGATCAAACACTGCCTGGTACTCGCTGCCGTCCTGTTGACGGGCTGCGTGTCGTACTCGCAACACGAACTGCCAGCCGTGCAGACCTGGCCGCCGACCGCCAATGCGCCGGAGCAAAAACCTACGGTGTACGTGCGCACCACCGCGCAGAACCACGTCAACGGCGGCCCGGGCAATGCGGCGGCGGGTGCACCGGCGGCGCTGTGGGAAAAGACTGTGGCGGATACGTTTCGCCAGTCCAACCGCTTCGCGCGGGTGAGCACCGACAAGGTCGACTCGGACATCTATGTGGATGCCACGCTGCACAACAATGAAGAATACAGCCCGGTGTCGGCGTTCATTACCGGCTTCACGTTCTGTGTCATCCCGACCACCGCGAAGAACATCTTCACCCTTGAAACGGTGTTCAAGGACAAGGATGGCAAGGAACTGGGTCGGGTCAAGAAGAGTGAATCGGTGCGCACGTGGGTGCATCTGGTGCTGATCGTGGGCCTGCCGTTCCAGAGCGATACACGCGAAGTGGTCGACGCATTGACGCGCAGCACGCTCGACGAGGCGGTGCAGCGCAAGTTGCTGTAACACGCCTGGGATCAGGATGGGAGCTGCCGCGCTCCCACCTTGAGCGCCCGCGTCAGGTATTGATAACCACCGTCTTGGCCAACATGTCGCCCAGGCGCCGACGCAGTCCCATCAATACGAACATACCGTCCAGCACACTGAGCAACAGCTTCGGCAGGTTGCGCAGGAATGACTGCACGACGGTGCAGTTCGTGGGGTACGGATAACCCACGACCGCCGTGCGGCACACGCGCTTGCCCAGGCTCTGGCCCTGGGGCAATGCATCGCAAAAGAGAAGGTACCCAATCGCCAATAAGGTCAGCGCGGAGCTGGCGTATTGGAAAAGCATCAGGCTAGTCGCCGTGTGGGCATACAGGGCGGCATAGCCGAGCGGCGTCTTCAACAACAGCAAGCCAAACGCCACGCCCATATCGATGAGGTAGCCCAGCAGCCGCTTGACCGGGCTGGCCAGGTTATCGCTGCCGGCCACCGACGCTGAGTCGCTCATCAGTCATTTATCCTTAAGGGGTTGAGGGCGGCACACGTTGTGCGCCTGGTTCTCGGCGATGTCTTCCATGTGCTTGCCGACGATGGGGTTGAGCACCAACAGGCGTTCCGACTTGCCGGTGGGGCGGTAGGCCGGGCCCTGGGCATCGGTGTGCAGCGTGAAGCCGCTGGCGGCCAATGCCTTGACCAATTGCGTGCGCTTGAGCACGTCGCCATTGCCACGGAAGTCGCTGACGGTGAGGAACACGATACGGTCTTGCTGCAGCAGCCAGATCGGCCGATCACTGGTCTCGCCATCGAAAATGTACGCACAGTCCACCGTGGCCACGCGAAAGCTGGCCTGACGCACATAGTGCCCACCCGCATAGCCCACCAACGTGATCAGGCCCGGCTGCACCACGGCGATTGCATCCTCGGTCTGCTCGCCCTTCATCACGCCATAGTTCGTGTACGCCCAACGCAACCTGGTGAACTCGGCGGGCGTCGCCGCAAGCTTCAGGTCAGCCGTGATCCGCGCCTGATCTTCGGCGCCGCGATAGGGAAGGCCCTGGCATCCGGCGAGGGCTGCCAGGCACAGGAGGATAAAAGCTCGGTAAATCATCTGACGTGTCCTTGTCCGTTAAATAACCATCAGCCACGGGAAGTGCCGTTGTCATAAATGTCCGCCAGGCTGCGCACCGTGGTCAGGTTGCCGGTCTGGACCACGATGGTCTTGGCGAACATATCCCCCAGGCGCGTGCGTGACTCCATGAAGATCCACACCCAATCGATCACCACCAGCACCCCGGCATTGCGGGTGAGCGACTGCGAAAGGGTACAGCCCTTGCGGGTCTTGCGGTCGACGGTGGCAATGCTCAACAGGCGCTTGCCGAGACTCTGGCCATTGGGCAATGCATCGGCCAACAGGACGTAGGCGAAGCCGGCAAAAAAGCCCGAGAGAATGCCACGCTGGGACGTCATCGCAGGCACATAGGCAGACACCGCGTCGGCGCCGGATTTGACGATGAAAAAGATCAGCACTGCGATGGCGCAATCAATGATACGAGCGGCCAGGCGGCGGCCGATGCTGGCCAGGATGGTCGCCCGTCCGGTGGTGTTCGGGACATTCATAGGGTGTTGCTCCAGCTTCAAGAAGGTATCAAGGGAATGTCGTGCCGATCCGCGTCCGGTCTTTGGAGGACCAGATGCCGGTCACCTTGCCCACCACGTCTTCAACCGCGACCTGGCCCATGAAGCGGCTGTCATTGCTGTTGTGGCGGTTATCGCCCAGCAGGTAGACGTGCCCCGGCGCAACCTTGACCGGCGCGAGCGTCAGCGATTCCGGGCCTTTCACACGGTCGGCCTGGGCATGGAACAGCCCGAGGTTTTCGCCATTGTGGATCAGCTCGCCGTTGACGATTTCCAAGGTGTCCCCGGCGACGCCCGCCACGCGCTTGATCGCTTCGGTGCCATTCCAGCGGTACACCACGATGTCACCGACCTTGGGTGGTCCCGCGCGCAGGTCGGACACGATGTAGTCGCCGATCGACACGGCGGGCGCCATCGAGGCTGTCGGTACGAAGTAGGTGTTGAAGCCCAGCAGCGGTGCACGCAGCACCGAGAGCAAGACCAGCGTGACCACCACCAGCACGCCCACATAGAGCACGTGGACACGTTTGCGCGGCACATTCAGCGGGCCGGTGTAGCGGCGCGCCAGCACCGCAGCGGTGACCGCCGAGGCAAGCTTGACGCTGATGATGAAGCCCAACAGGACATACAAACCGAGCGGCGTCGAGATCAGCCCGCACAGGCCCAGCAGCACGATGCCGATATACATCAGCGCCGCGACGCGGATGCCCCACTGGATGCGGTCGACATACACCAGGCCCCAGCCGGCCACCAGGCAGGACATCAGGAAGGCCTGCAGGGAAAGTTTTACGGGTTTCATTCATCGTCCTTGAAAAGGTAAAGGCGCCTAGCCGAACAACGGGCCGGAGTTTAACGCAGTGTCCGCCTGATACGCTCCGCTGCCCGTGGATAATCAGCGCACATTAAAGAACCAAAGCACCCACCCCGCGATGAATCCAACCCCGGCCACTTTCAGGTACAGCAGGCTGTTTTCCTTCACCAGTCCGATGACATCCTCGCCACCACTCAACCAGTACCCCGCCACCTGGAAGAACACACTCATGAACAGCAGCGCCAACGCAAAGGCACACGGCAGATAAATGGCGACCCACCAGGGTTCATTTCTTCTCATTGAGGTCTCTTTTCTTCATATAGTACTCAACGCTTTTGTTGAAAAGCCCGGAGGCCGTGGAGTCACCCAAATTACCCGCGATGGAAGGAATGGAGCTTGGCGGGGCGGGCTTTGTAATAGTCCATATTCCGGCCGGTACCCACTCGTACTGCTTGGACAAAGGGTTAAGGCCCTTCTCCAAGGGTAATTTGACCATGTTACCAATGCCGAACCCTACGGTTGCGCCCGCTTTACCTACCAAGGCCGCCATGAACGGATCATCGCCCTTCATTTCAGCCTGATAATAACTACCTGTTGCATTCCACGTGACCGTAGGGCTGTACCCTTTACCGGGGGTGATGGCCCCGACTATCCCAGAGCCAATCACGTCCGCCAGTGTCACCTTGCCATCCGTCACGTATTGGATACCGGCGCCAACACCGGCGGAAACGCCCACGGAGACTAACTGTTCTCGCCCTTTGGTCACTGCATTGGTGAGAATGGATTTACCGCCCATCAAAATGGCAGGCCACGTGAACGGATCGATGACAACCGACATCACGCGGTCTGAGTCGGTAATGTTTTCCTTCAGAAACTTGAGGTCCGCGCCATTCAGATAATTAACCAGCGCAATGGCCTCGGGGTTCTTCAACTTTTCACTCATGCGGAACTGTGAGGGATCGGCATCTCTGGCAACATTGGTACTTGCCTGGATTTCCTCTTCGCGCGGGACACACGTCCATCCCCCGCCCGTACAGCGACCCGCCATTCTTTTACTGTTTTCATTACTGATATCGATGTATTTCTTTATCACCGGCGCGCAGTCTCCACCCCTGACGTTTTTACAGGCTGTCAGTTCTTTATCAAGTGCACGGGCTTCTGTCTCGCTCAGCCAGTTATTTTCCACCGCATTACGTCCTGCTTGAGCGCCGGCGACAGCGCCGAACATGTCACCGCCCGCGAGCCCTCCGCCCACACCCGCAGCCAAGCTCGACAGCGCGGAAACCGTTGCTTTTTGCGCCTGGGTCAAGTCAGCGGTCGCGGTGCCCGGATACAGCTGACGGGCAATAAATTCGCCGGTTGCAGCACCGGCTGCCCCTGACAATGCCGAGTTACCCTGGGCTTGCGCCACCACCGCACCCAGCACTGCGTGAGCCATCAGGTTGGCGTAGGGGTCGCCTTCAGTCTGCTGCTTGATTTCATGGGCCAGGTACGGTGCCGCCGCACCCGCCAACGCACCGCCAACACTGCCACCCATGACCGCCTGCACCACGGCCGTCACGGCCTGGCTGGCCTTCTGGAAGCTGCTGCCGACGCCATAATCCTTCTGGGCTTGCTGGCTGATCTGCGCCGGTGTCGGGTTAGCGATACCGTCCTCAATCAGCTTCTGCCGTGTGGCTTTATTGATGTCGCTGTTGGGGTCATTGGCGGCATTGATCCTGGCGGCGGCGATGGCGTCGCCGATCCCCTTGGTCAACTCCATCGAGCTTTTGATCAGGTCCATGCGTTCTTGCATGGCCTTCTGGTCAGGCTTGTCGAGGTGCTGGTTGGCATTCGCCGTGTCGCGGTTCAGGCCGATCAGGTCGCCCGCGCCTTCGGGGTTGCGCACCACGATCGTGCCTTCACTCACGGCACTGCGGGTGTGGCTGTGGTCCGAATCATTCAGCGCCATGCCATACAGGGCCCCGGGTGTGAGCGTACCGACACCGCCACCGTAGGAACCGGACACACTCATGCCCGCCGATTTGCTTTCGATCTCGCTCTTGTTCTTGATGTCGCTGACCAGCAGACGATCGGTGAGCAGTAAATTCCTGTCAGCCGTGGCTTCGCTGGCAATCACCGCGCCCTGCAGGGTGGTGTTCTTGGCCACGTCGATGGTGTAGCCGCCCTTGCCGGCAAAGAACCCGCTCTGGTCGGTCACCGCCTGGTAATCGCTGTTCATCTTCGACGCCGCCAGGTTCGCCGACGCCGCCACGGTGGAGCCGTAGCAGAACGGCGGGATACAGATGCTCGCCCCGAAGCCGGCGCTGTCCTGCTTGCTCTTGGAGGTCTCGGTGTCCTGTCGCGACAGGATGTTGAGGTTGCCGCCGATGTCGGCATCAATGCGATCAGCCCGTACCTGCGCTCCCGCCAAGGTCGTGTCCTGGCCGCTGCGCAGCACCAGTGAACCGGTGTCCAGGGTGGTATTGACCTGCGTCACCGAGCCACCCGACCCCAGGTTCTTGGCGGTTTGTGCGCCGAGGTCAAGAGTGAAGCCGTTTTGCTCGCCAATGTTGAAGCTGGCGCCGATGGCAGTCCGGTTGCGCGAGCCATCGTTTTTACGCTCAGTGGTGTTCTGCGCGCTTTGCAGCAGGATGTTGTTTTTCGCCGACAACAGAGTGTTGCCCGCTTTCAATGAACTGCCGGTGATCAGCAGGTCACCCAAGGTCTGCGGCGCGTCGCCCGCCGCGACAATCAGCAGGTTTTCACCCGCATTGAGACTGCTCTGATGAGCGGTTTGGGCTGTGTATTCACTGCTGCTTTTGGTCCGCGTGTTGGCCAGTTCAGTCCCAATCTTGATCAGCGAACCGTTACCGGCGGAGCCACCGGTCTTGTCCTTGAAACCGGTGCTTTGCTTATTGAGCTCGCCCGCCTGGTTATTGAGGTTGTAGACCGACAGCGCCGCCTGAGCGATTTTCACTGCCTTCAGACGCGGGTCGTCGGAGCTGCGCGCTGCCTCGGCGGCATCACGGATGCTTTTAGTGGTATCGACCACGGTGCCCGCGATCACACGGCCTACCGCCAGGCTCTTGGAACTGTCCTTGCTGGTCTGGCTGGCGGTTTCCATGCCGGCCGTAATGCTGACGTTCGCACCGGTGAGCGCCATGTTTTTGGTACTCACCAGATCACTGGCAATCACCGCCAGCTCACGCCCTGCCGTCAGCGACACATTGCCTGCACTGGAGCCAATCGTGCTGCCGGTCAGGGTCATTTCACTGGCAGTACCGTTGTGCTTCGAGCTGTTGATGTAGAGTTTCTGGTTGCCGGTGATGTCATCCAGGCCCAGCGTGTTGCCGGTCAACACACCGGTGAGGTCGCGGTTTTTTTCCTTGTGCATGTCGGTGCGGGCGAAGGTGTTCTGCGCCGCATCGATGGTCAGGTCGCGGCCGGCCTGCACGGCGAGGTCGCCGGTGCTGACCAGCGCGGAGCCGGTCACCACGGCATCGCGCTTGGCCGCGACGGTGACGGTTTCGCCGGAGACCATGCTGCCCATGGCGGTGGTGCGTTTTTCGTCGACCTTGTCCTCGACCTTGCTCGCCTTGAGCCCGCCCCAGCTGCTTTTGCTCTCTTTGCGTTCGTGGCGGGCGCTGTCCGAATTGCTCACCGCGAGGATGCTCACGTCCTGCCCGGCAACCAAGTGCGCCGCGCCTTTTTCGGCGGTGACGGCACTGCCGGCCAATAGCAGGTTTTCGCCGGCCACGACCGTGCTGTTAGTGCCAGCGCTGACGAGGCTGCCAACGTTGTTCACGGCGTCGGTTTCGTCGAGGCGGAATTTCTTGCCCTGGGAGGTTTTCTTGGTCTTGCTGTAGAAGCTGTAGTCCTGGTCTTCAGCGGTTTTAAGGCTGAGGTTTTTACCCGACACCAGGTAGGCCTCGCTGCCGGCATTGACCTGGCTCGCCACCAGTTGCAGGTCCTGCCCGGCGCTCAGGCTGGCGTCGCCACCGGCCTTGATCACGCTGGAGACTTGCTGGACGTGGTCCTCGATGCGCTTGACCTTTTTCGAGTTGAACGTCGAGTGCTGCTCATTGGCCGCTGCTCCCGCGTTGAAATCGCGGGTGGCGACCAGGTTGATATCGCGCGTGGCTTGCACCTGGCTGGCCACGATGCTGATGTCGCGCCCGGCGGCCACGTGCAGGTCGCGACCGGCTTCCACCACGGAGCCTTGCTGCGCGATGGTCTTGTAGTTGGAGCGCGTGCCGATGGCGCCGCTGTCGAGGGTTTGCGAGGCGCTGATGTTGACGTCGCCCACGGCTTGCGCGGTGGTGTCCGCGCCGCTCTTGAGCACACCACCGACGTTGTTGAGGTTGGCCCCGGCCTGCAAGGTCAGCGCGTTGGCTGACTCGATGCGCGCGGCGCTGTCGACGAAATCGCTGCGCTCGGTGCGATAGGCACTGGCGCTTTCGTGGGTGGTCACCGTGCGCTCGTTGAGCAGGTCGGCGCCGGCGGCGAGGTTGACGTCGTGCCCGGCAATGACACCGCCCGCGCGGTTGGTCAGGTTGTTGCCGCTGAGCAGGTCGAGACGCCCGCCGGCTTCCATCAAGCCGCTGTTGGTGAGGTTGCTGCCGACATTGGCCAGCAGGCTGCCGTTGGCGCGCAAGGTGCCGGCGTTATTGAGGTGGCTGCCGCTGATCAAGCTGACGTCGCTACCGGTAATCAATGCACCATTGGGCGCCAGGCGGTTGCTGGCCTGGGCCAGGTACAGCACCGGGACCAGCACTTGTTGCCCGGCGACGGTAGCGTTTTCCAGCCACACGATGTCGTGCGTCAGGGCCGCAACCTGTTCGGCGGTGAGGCTGACACCCACCGACAGGCTGAGCGCGTCCTTGCTGCTGATGGCGTTGTCCATCAGGTGCTTGAACAGGTCGGCATCGCTGGTCTGGCCGTCGATGAAACGCTGGCCGGTGCGCGCAAGCACGGCCTGCTGGATCAGGCGCTGTTCGTAGAAACCGTCGCCGAGGCGCCGTTGCGCGGTGTCGGGGTCGTAACCGAGCTTGCTGAGCATGTAGTCCGAGCTCATGAACTGGCGCATGTCGGTGAGCAGCGGGTTGGTTTCGATCAGGTATTTGTGCGGGTTGGCCGCGAACTGGCTGGTGGGCACGCCGTTCACGCCATTGCCGTCATTGAGGTGGAACAAGCCGTTCTGCCCGGTGGGCAGGTCGAAGCCTGGCAGGCCCAACGGGTTGACTTGTTGCTGGGCGACGTCCGGCGGCAGCTGCGGGTTGAGGCTGACCTCGGTCGAGTAGCCCGGCGCATGGCTGTTGGCGCCGCTGCCGACGTAGGTGTAGCCGCCGCGCACGACGTTGTTGTCGATACCGGCCTGGGCCTGCACAGTCACAGCGCCACCGGCCTGGATCACGGCCGCGTAGCTCTGGTCCACCGGTGCCAGTTCGGTGGTCTTGCGCAGGGGGAGCTTCTCCATCTGCATCGCGCCGATAAACGTCGCCAGCGACGCCTCCAGGCCGCCGAGGTTGTTGGCGTCGTACCGAGTGCCGCCAATGGAATATTGGTCAGTGAAGTTCGCGGCGTAGCGGTACCAACCCTCTGGCTTGCGCTCGCGATCGGAGGTAAACACGCGGTCGTACTGGGTGTCGTGGGTCACCACACCGACGTTGGTCAATTGGTTGACCCGCACCGTCATGTTGCCACCCGAGGCGATGCTACTGCTGCTGTTGAGCAGGTCGCCGCCGGTCAGCAGCATGTCGGCGCCCGAGGTAATGCTGGACGCCGCCGTAGCGTCGCTGACGATGAAGCGATCGCGCTGGGTGATCTGGAACGGTCGGTTCTGCTTGCCACCGTCGCAGTCGCCACCGGTCACGCCCTCGACACAGGCGATAGGGGTGATGGAGGCGCTGTAGATGCCCGATTCGGTGGTCAGCACAGTACGGATGTTGTCGATCGTGCTGGCCGCCAGGACCAGGTTGCGCTCGCTTTCGATGGTGCCCGAGCTGTTGATGATGCTGGTGGCCAGCCCACCCTGGCCGTCGCGGTCAACGCGCAGGTTGCCCATGGCGTAGATGCTGGCGCCAAGGTTTTTCAGGCGGTCGACCTTCAGGTTCATGTCGCCGCCGCTGAAGATCAACCCGTGGTCATTGAGCAGGTTGCCTACCGACAGGTCGAGGCTGCCCTGGCTGGCAACGGAGCCGCCCACCGTCCAGTCCTGGCCGCTGCCGACCAGGCTGCGGGTACCGAGCAATTGCCCGGTGGCCGTCTGATGCAGGTTGTCGACATTCACCGTCAGGCGCCCGGCCTGAATCGCGGTGCTGTTGGTCCAGTGGGTCTTGTCGAGGGTCAAGTCGCCCTGGGTCACCAGGCTGCCGCCGACGTCATCGAGGCTGATGCCACTGAGGTCGAGCACGCCGGTGCCGACGTGCAACACCTTGCCGCCGGTGTTCTGGAAGGTGCCGGCGGCGAGGCTCAATTGGTCGTTGGCGGTCTCCAGGCTGCCGCTGTTGTTCAGCAGGCCACCGATGGCGTAGCGGGTCTTGCCGACGACACCGAGGGCGCGCATTTGCCCGCTGTTGGTGAGGCTTGCGCTGTCGACGTCCAGGGTCGTGGCGCTTTCGATCAAGCCACGGTTGACCAGCGCGCCGCGCAGGCTGACGTCGACCCGGTCGGCGGCGATCTCCCCGCCGTTATCCACATTCACGCCACTCAGGCGCACGCGGTCACGGGCGAACAGGTTGCCACTGCCGTTGTTGAAATCCGTGGCATCGATAAGCGCATCGCCGCCTTTCGCCGCGATGCGTCCGCCGTTGTTATCGAGGGTGCCGGCGGTGATGACGAGGCCGGCCTTTTCGCTGTGGATCAGGCCGTTGGTGCCGTTCTGCACGCCTTCGGAGGCGGTCAGGCTCAAGCCATCGTTGGCGGCCAGGGTGCCGCTGTTCTGGTTGTCGATGCTGGTGGCGAACACCGTCAGCAAGCTTTGGCTTGCGAGCTTGCCGCCCTGGTTGTCGAGGTGGGCCGCACGCTGGACCAGCAAGGGCCCGACACTCGCCAGCTTGCCGTTGCGGTTGATCAGGTCACCGAGCAAATCCAGGGTGATCGTGCTGGCGCCGGT
>Ga0247742_10000533_pt1 | contig 30213 bp, 24 predicted proteins | sample UWRJL208509C2_FD_180944 | JGI IMG/M metagenome (GOLD analysis project Ga0247742, IMG submission 180944) | Plant litter microbial communities from Arlington Agricultural Research Station in Wisconsin, United States - UWRJ-L208-509C-2 | ecosystem: Environmental > Terrestrial > Plant litter >...
TCCTGAACGCCGGTACCAAGCACGAGCAGCGTCGTCCCTTCGAGCTCTTCATCAACTCGAAGAACATGGACCACTTCCAGTGGATCGTCGCGCTCACCCGAATTTTGTCCGCCGTCTTCCGCAAGGGCGGCGACGTGACGTTTATCGTTGAAGAGCTCAAGGCGGTTTTCGATCCGCGCGGTGGTTACTTCAAGGCCGGCGGCGTCTATATGCCGAGCATCGTCGCTGAGATCGGCGCGGTGGTTGAGCAGCATATGAAGTCGATCGGGCTGATTCACGATCCGGAAATGAGCGATGCGACTCGCGCCCTCATTGCGGAGAAGCGTGCCGCCTACGAGAAGGCCGCCAAGCCCGCAACGCCGGCCGCCGCCGCCGCGGCAGCCCCTGTGGGAGCCGGCGCCGCCGGCGATAGCCAGGCCGCCGCAGAAGCCGCCCACATGAATGCCTCAGGCTTCCCGGCTGGCGCCACTCTCTGCGCTAAGTGCAATACGCAGGCGCTGGTGCTGATGGATGGGTGCCAGACTTGTTTGAATTGTGGGTATTCGAAGTGCGGGTGAGCTACGGCCAATGATGCATAAAAAGGGCGACCTCGCGGTCGCCTTTTCTTTGATAAGGACTTTCTCTATGCAAGTGCCTCACGGGCCAAGAATCATTGCGGACGTGCCGACCACGACCGATTTATTGGGAGCTCATAGCCGAGTTGCTGAGGGCCTCTACCAACTCGTGAGTCAAAGTCCGGGCGGAAAGACGATCGCTTTGGAAGGTCCCTGGGGCTCTGGAAAATCCACCGTCGTTGGTCTTCTGGAGCGTATGTGCGCCTCGAGCGATATCCACGTTCACACGCACGACGCTTGGGCTCACGAGGGCGATCCATTGAGACGAGCATTCCTGGAATCACTGATTTCCGGATTGCTATCTCGAGGTTGGCTTGCGCCTAGGGCTGTTTGGGTAGCTAAGCTGAAAGGGCTTTCGCTCCGCATTCGCGATGTAAAGCGAACTAGTACTCCGTCACTTACACCATTCGGAAAACTGCTTTCTCTCGCGCTTATCCTTGTCCCCTTTGGTATCGCGCTGTTCAACCAATGGTTGAAAGACGGAGGGGGCTGGCTGCTGTCGGCTGGCGTCTTTGTAGGTGGCCTTCCCATCTGGCTCGCCGTCTGTTTTGCCCTCGCGCGTCTACGTGCCGGCGGCGCGATTGATGACATCTTAGCCGTAGTATTGAATCGGACGACGACAGAAGAGAATACGTCGACAATTGAGTCTATTGATCCAACGTCTATTGAGTTTCAAGAACTCTTCTCGGCAGTTCTAAATAACGCTATATCTGACCCGAGAGTAGATACAAGACGAAAGCTAGTGATTGTCATAGACAACCTTGACCGAATTAGCTCGGAAGAAGCAAGTGATGTGTGGGCGCTCCTTCGGTCATTCTTGGACATGCCGCAGCATCGGTCGAGGGCATGGATTGATTCCGTCTGGGTGATAATTCCACTTGTCAGCGTCAGCAGATCGTCCCTTGCACAAGAATCGCTTGACTCCGCATACGCAGAGCGTCGCCCAGCCTCCGTAAAGATCAACAACGCTTCGAGTAGCTATCTCGAGAAAGTATTTCAGGCATCGTTTGTGCTCCCCCCGCCGACATTAAAGAACTGGCGACGATGCCTCCTTGAACTCCTGATGGAATCAGGTCTTCCGTCCGACGTAGGGCAGAGGCAGCGGATCGTCGATCTTTATGTCGCCTACGTAGTGCACGGAGAGGCTCCCACGCCGCGAGAGCTGCTTGTCTTCGTCAATCAGATGGTGGTCCTCTATTTGCAGTGGCAGACACGTTTCGATTTACTGACCTTGGCGGCGTATACGCTGGATTCCGCTTCCGTGGATGTTCCCACGGCATTGCGGGATGACGTGATTCCATCGTCAACCGCTCTTACATTCGGAGGCTTGTCACTTCGCGAAGAATACGCATGCCTCTATTTCAATACGGGCGATGCTGCGGAGGCACTGGAAATCCTCCAATATCCAATTGCCGTCAAGATCTTCGCCGATGGCGACTCGCGTCTTCTTGTCGATGAGCTGTGCAGAGCTGAAAGTCTGGGTCTTGTCCTTTCGAGGTTCCTTGACGCGGAGCTGCCTGGCCAGCTGTCGAGACAGCTAGCACAAGGGTACAAGTCACTCCTAGCAATTCTTGAAGCTCGCGACGAACCACAACGCTTGAGTGATCAGGCAGCGGAGGACCTCGCGGATCTGCAGCTAAAAGCCGTTAGGGCGGTCTCTAAGCGAATCGCCGAAACTAAAAGCCTTGCTCTAGAGACTAACGGGTCGCCGCAGATATTTCGCGAGTATCTTCCTCTAGCGGCCGACGACGTAGTTCGACATACACTCCTTCCCGCCATGGAGGTCGTGATCCCCGAGATCGGAAAAGACGAAGGAGATCCCGTAAAGCGGAGTTCTGAAGACCTCGCCGCTAGGTGGAGTGAAGGTTTTCTTGCGATTCTTTCGGATGCTCGAGTTCGCGCAGCAGTTTATGCCAAGGAGGTTGTTCCCTTCATTCCATTTGGGGCACCGCGGTTCGGCACGTTGATAGCGTCGCTGAGCGAGCAGGGGCGCGTGGACCTAGTGGAATGCTTGGCGCCGATTGGCGGGCTTCACTCGGTTCTTCTCCACGCAACCGCGGCCCTCGGTGATGGAAGCTTCACCATGGATGACATGTGCGGGATTGATTGGGCGTTAAAAAGATCAAAAGACGAGGCATTCGAAGAGCAATATGCTGCTTCAGAGGCGTGGTTGAGCACTGGCGCCCCGATATCGCAGCAAGGCTCCGTTGCATATCTGTCGTTCCTCTTGGATGCCAGACCGGCGACCGGACCTGTGGTGATAGGACGATTGGCTGCCGCAGGGGTTTTTTCCCACCATTTTCAGTTGCAACTCGACAAGAATTCGTCTGATGGAGCGGGCGTGTTCTTACTGGCACACATTTTGGGTGCCGCCGACTCGGCCCCCACAGGAACGCTGGGTCAGTCCGCGCAAGGTTGGGCAAATATGTCAGCGTTGCTCGCCGACCCGTCGAGCAACGGAGACGTCACTGAGGCGCTGAAGGTTCGACTGATTGACCAAGATTGCGTGACCGCCTGTGTGAAAAAAGTTATTGAGAGTTCGGGCCTTCGTAAACTCTTCCAGGCTATATTCGCTGATCGAAGTTCGCTCGACTCATACTTTGATGTGCTTAGTCCTTCAACATTTAGGGGTAGCGTAGACGAGCTTTGTCGCGCACTAAATGACTATGACTCGATTCGGGAACGCGCGCTAGATCGGCGGCTTGGAAATGCCGACTTCTTGGGTGAGATCGTTTCGAGCTGCACTTCTAAGGCTGATCTTTGGCTCCTGTACAAGGCGTTGCGCAGGGCTACGGGCGCCGACGCCGTAATCACAAGGCAGTCCATAGATGTACTGAATGGTTTCGGTGAAGAAGACTGGCTATCAGTCCTTAACGTACCAAATTCTTGGGCGTTAAGCTTGGCAGGGGATCTCGTCCGCTCGAAGAACGCAGGCATGTTTGGCTTTCCTCTGAAGTCCGCGCTTGTTAAAGCTGTCGGTTCGTTTGTTGGAGAGTCAGCGATCAACATGGACAAGCTAGATCTCGTCGCCGCGCGCAGTCTTCTCACGGAAGAGTTCACGGAAGGTTTTGATGATGATGTTTTCGAGCTTGCGGCATCCGCTCAATCGCTCACCAAAAAATTCTGGGAGGTGAGTGGATTCTCGATAAGCGCCGCGTTGGTTCGACGTGGTCCGGCGATTCGCGCTGGCCGAAGAATCTTTCTCCCACTTATTGGGAAGGCCGACCTTGAAGGCTTGGCATGGCTCAGTACTCAGCTCAGCGAGGCATCCCGTCTAATGCCTTTATTTGGTGATCGCGCATCCCTCAAAGAGTTTCCTGAAGCGCTTTCGGCAGCCATATTGGCGGCGGGTGACGACGGTCTGCGCGACGCGCTAGTGAATCTTGAGGAGAGCTTCAATGCTTCGAGGCGCCGTCGCAAAGCGAAAGCTACTGTCAAGGACTCGGGCGTGCAGGATGTCTGAGGACGGCAACGAAGCATGTGAGAGCCAAATACCGTTGGAATCACCGAAATGAATTAATCATGGGTGGCTCCATTGATCTCATTTCAGTTCACGAGAATGCGCTTAGGCGCGGGTCACTCAGTCGGTAGCGTGTGGGCCACCTGAGTACTCGTCGTCGGTACTAGGTTCGCGAGGGTAGGCTCTTATGCGGCGGATGCGGCCACCGCAGAGGATCGACTTGCGTGCGACCCTCTAATCGCTCCTTCCGGAGTATTGGAGCTCTTTGTATCAGATTGTCGGCTGAGCCAGTTGGCAACGACGCTAGCAACTACGCCGGCGTGTACGGCATTTCCAAAGCATGCAAACGCTCGCTCCCTGGCAGCCGGAATTGCCCAATTTGGCGGAAAACCCTGCAACTGCAGAGCCTCAGAACGCATTAGGTGGCGCCCCATCGCGCCTGGCGCCGCACCCGGCGAAGGTTCGAGCAGGTTTATTCGTGGAACAATAGGGATCTGCGTCGTCGTCATTGCAACCAGAGCAGGCACGTGAACCAGGCGCTTTACTCGAAGTCCTGAAGGACGAAACTGGAGGATCTGCTTCCAGAGACTTAGTTCTTCGCCCTTGCAGTTCCACTCTAGCTTTTGGTTCGATGGCGCCGGGATTCGCAGATACAACTCGTCTAGCCATTCACGCATCCAGGCGCTTCCGGTAGAAGCCCATACCTGCAAGGCCCACGCTCGATTTTGCTCGATAAAACGCCGCTTCCAAGATGGCCATTCGGTGCGCTTCGAAGCATATGCTGGCCAGGTACTAACCCACTTGTCGACGGTCTCGCCGTCCAACGTGGACAGCCATGCGCGATGCCCCGCGGGAGGGTGGGCGGAGATGTCCACGCTGCCGTTAGAGGTCTCAAGGACCTGAGCACGCGAACGTTCTAGATTCGCAGTCCTCGCGGCACGCCGTTGAGCGGGCGAAGTATTGGTGGTCGCGGGATTTGACGTGCAGTCGTACCAGTTCCACGGATCGAGTTCGTACCCCCATATAGGGAACGAGGGCATGGAGTCCCGCCACTTTTTAGTTCCTGCTTCGTCGTCGATCGAAGCGAGTTTGTCCAGCAATCTTTGCCAGTGGGATATACAGGCCACTCTTTCAGGGGAGACCTGAGCTTGCTTTAAGTCCCCGAGCTCTGATAGTTCCTTGTTCGCTGCTACGATCTTCTTCAACTCATTCCGAGCTCGGTCGTCAGCCGATACGACCCAATGCATTGCCTTCTGACGAGAAGGGAAGCAGTCAGCGGTCAACGTTTTGCTCAGCAATTCGCGGACCACGGTTGGGTCAGAGAGGGCGGTTTCGCGTCGTTGCGCCACAATGAAGAACCGTTCGCGATGATGTGGAAACCCGATGTAGTGAGGCGATAAAAGCCCGACGCCACCCGAATTTTTAGCCAGGTGCTCCGAAGCGACTACGTCGTATCCGAGTTCAACGTCTAGAATTTCTCTCACGCGGCGCCAGGTATTTCCGCCGTCGTGCTTCTCAAAGTTTCCTACGTTCTCAAGCAAAACAAATGCTGGTCGATGAAAGCGGAGCATCGTCGCGATCATGTGAAACACTGTTCCCCGAGTGTCGTCGAAGCCACGCTGCGCGCCAGATTTTGAGAAAGGCTGACAAGGAAATCCTGCACATAGCAAGTCGTGTGGAGGTAGAACCGTTGAACCATTCGGATATCTGCGTAGGGCCTTCTCATCATCGGTCAAAAAGCAAGCCATGTCGCCATGAATTGCCAGCAAGTTACCGGTACGGTCATATTGAGGAAAGGCTTTGCCTAAGGAGGTCTTATGCTCTCCGAGTTCGGTTCTCAGAATATCTGTTTGCTGGACCGGATGGAGGTCGCCGTACACGCGATTCAGATCAGGAAAGTTCTTTACGTAGCACTCTCGAAGATCGGCCTGCAGCTCAGACGCTGCCACGCAGGTAAAGGTTAAGTTCTGCCCAGACTGTTCGCGAAGAAAGTCAGACACGACCGACAGCGCTACGTGGAATCCGCCGAGGCCCGCGCATAAGTCAACAAATTTTATCTCGTCTGCGCGTGGATCTTGAAGCATGCTCAAAAGTGCTCTCCGGCCCCGGGTTGGGCCTCCCAATTGACGTGGTGTCGGTGCTTTCAGCGGTCTAAGTTGCCGCTATTTATCAATATTACTGTGTAATCGCAGAACCTGCGACCAGCCTGCTTTCGCGTTGCGGACGGCGGCGATTTTCGACCCCATTGCCTTAGCCGGGGCCTAGGACGCTGCAGCACGGGGGCCGACTTGCATACGCGTGGCTACTAGATGCGCGCACGTAACGCCGACGGCTAAGTTCTGGTGCGCCGTTAGAGCAGTTCGATGGCCTAGGATGGACGCGGTGCGCCTTACCCAGTAACGGGCCTCTCGTAAACATGGCGGGATCTGCGGAATAGCGCTTGATAAGACAGCCTTGCACTGTATCCAGTTGATCAATCGAGAGTTCGACCGCCCCGAGCGATTTCATCGAGGTCGTCGGCCTCTAATGACGCTCTCTCGCATTGATTGAAGGGTTGGCATACCATTCTCGCGAAGAACATGCCTGGATATCGAATGCCATCGCACCCCGTCGCGCTGCCAATTTGACAGGATTTTGTTGTTAGAGATTCGGATATGGGGGCGCCGCGTGTAGCGGACGAACGGTGGCAGTCAAGGGGTTCTTAGTGAGGCGTCGAATCTGACGATCAAGGGGGCTATTGATTGCCGCGAGCGATAGGCGCCAGCTTTCCAAAGTAGTTACATGACAATTGAAGGAATATGGTCTTGGAAGATCTAGATTTTGATCAGATTGCTACGTTGCTTTCCGAGTTATCGCTGCCAGGCACCACGCCGAAGCTTGACGGGCGCCGAAAGGCCCCCGGCGCCTTCGATGCGAGCGAGATCGACTTCCGAACAAGTGCGTGGCTCGCGCGTGTTGTCGAGGTGGCCATCTGGTTGAATCTCGATGCCCGATTCGAGGCACAAGAGTCGCCGAAATCGGTTGCTCTTAAACTCTTCGACGAACTCTCTCCCGGGAAAGCAGAAGCTAGTTTCGAAGTTATGGATGGGCACATCGGTTTGACGGAGATAGGGGCTCAGACGCTCGAGGAGCGCCTGAGCCGGGCTGTCAGCCATCGAGCGGTCTTCCTGAATATGCTGGAGGAGGAGTTCTCGGTTGCGGCCGCAACGGAGGCTTGGATCGATGCTTGGAATGAAGCTCCTCCGTCAGAGCCAATTTCAATTAATGCAAAAGTAGACAAGTGGCGCATCAATGAAGTTGCCGGTATAGCGGAACTCAATCAACTCGACTTGAACCCGCCATATCAGCGCGACTTCGTCTGGTCGAACTCAGACTCGCAAATGCTCATCGAGTCGATTCTTCGGGGCATCCCTCTCCCATCGATCATCCTCGCCCGAGTTTCGAATAGTTCGAGCTTTCAGATTGTGGACGGAAAACAGCGGCTCACCGCGATCTTGCGATTTATGGGAAAACATCCCGATGGAATGAAGAATACCGAAAGGATGAAGAACCCCGAACTCGCGTCGACGGACTTTGCCCTGTTCGCGCGGCGGAACAGTCTTCGGGCGACTGACATTCGTGAGAACTATTTCCCATTTAAGACCAAGAAATACGGTGCGGGCGATCCGCTCGAGGCTGTTGGCGGTAAGTACTACTGTGAGATAAGGGATCAGCTCGTGCGAATCGCGGGTGAGTCAGTTTCAGTCGGGCACCTGTTTGAACGATCAGCCGTGGAGTACTTCATTCCCGTGCTCATCTATAAAGACACCCCAGTTCGCGATATCCACAAAGTTTTTCGTCTCTATAATCAGCAGGGAATCAAGCTGAACGCAGAAGAGATTCGCAACGCCGTATTCAACCACTTGATGATCTCGCGGCTCGTGCTTTACGTTGGGGGCGATCGCCCTGAGCCAGAGATAGCGCCCGAACTGGTCAAGGCCGGCATCGATCCGACAACTGCGCACGAAAATATCAAGGCGCTTGGCTTTGGAATCACGCGTTTCCGTCGGACGAAGGTGCTTCTTTGGACAATTGCTACGTTGATACTTAAGCCCGGTCAGGGGCCCGACGGCGCTTATCGGACGCCCTCTACGGCCAGCCATATCGACGAATTTCTTAGGTCTGTCGACGACAAGCTCCTGGCGCAGTTCCGGGCGAAAGCAGTCCTGGAGAATCTGGCCAAAGATCTAATTTCTGCCCTCGAACTTCATCAACTCTCATCCGATGCGTGGCATCCAAAGTTTCGTAGGAAAGGAAAGAGCGAGATGGCTTCCCGGTGGGAGGAGTTGCCAGTAGTTGCGAGTCTGCTGGCTTGTCTGATCCTAGTCATTACGGGACAGGAGGCAAAACTTGAAGGTGGAATTGAAGACGTGCGCGACCTCACTGCAAAAATGGTAGGTCCCCAAAGTACACAGAACAAGACTCAGTGGGCTCATATTGCAAATGCGTCGATCAGCATTATTGAGGCGCTTGGCGTTGATATCGCAGAGGCGGATGTTGCGGTGAGAGACAGGTACGGCGAGAACGCACTTGGAGCGCTCCTCGAAATTCGCAAGATTCCCATTAACTAAGATGGGGACCGGCGAACTTAGCAATGGTCCCGTTGCGATCGTCCCTGTCGACGTGAAAAAGGAGAAGTTCGATTCGACCGCCGCTGCACCTAGCGACGAATCTTGGTGGTTACGATACCTAACAAGTGTCGAACATCAGCTTTCCACTACGGCGCTTTCGGTGCTGGAGGCGGATGCCCGCTACATTGTCGATAAGGCGCTACCACGGGACGTGACCGGATTTCGGCGTTCCGAATGGCCGGCGTCACGTGTGCGAACCGGCCTAGTGGTCGGTTCAGTGCAATCGGGCAAAACGGCAAGCATGCTCGCTGTGGCAGCGATGGCGCTGGACGCCAGTGTAGATCTTCTCATTCTCCTTGCGGGGACACGGGTCAGCTTGTGGCTTCAGACTTACGAACGTCTACTGGCACAACTGGACGGTTCAGGCTCCGAAGACGCCCATCGTAGGCGTGCTAAGAGGCTTATCTTGCCCCAACCCGCAGATATCCTTCATGAGCAGCGTGCCGATCCCGCCAGGTATCTACAGCGTCCACTCGCTCGCCAAGCATTGAAGGCGGGGCGTCCAATAATTTGTGTTGTGCCGAAAGAAGATGACCACCTTCTTGCAATGCGTCGCTTTCTCGCCGACGTGATCAATGTGGAGTACCTTGATGGGCGAGATTCTCCGTACTCAATCCTTGTGCTTGATGACGAGGCGGACGACGCTAGCGTGCTTGACAGTGATCGTTCACAAAAGATCACCCCCCGTCTAATCACAGCGTTGTGGAGCGGAGATCCGGACGAGCCAGCCTCGCGACATCCAAATTTACTCGCGACGTACGTCGCCTACACAGCCACCCCGCAAGCCAACTTCCTCCAAGCGACGCATAATCCATTGAGTCCTCGCGACTTCAGCGCTGCACTTCGCATCCCTGGCGCGGTAGGCACGGTTCAAAGCCGATCAATCTCTTACGGCGAACCTATTGGTGTTCGATCCTATTACTGCGGTGGCGAGATGTTCTACGAGCGCCTTCGCAATGCGGGGGACGGCGCTCTGTGCAAGGCGTTGCCGTTTCCGGATCTCCAACATGGAGAGACGGAAACCGAACTCGTGAGCAGGCGCCAATCGTTGCGTTGGCAGATGCTTTCTGATGCGTTGCGCTGCTACTTCGTTGGCGCCGCAGTCAGGAGCCTGGCCCCGGGATGGGAGCAAGCATTTGACCACGCGAGGCGATACAACTCGTTGGAAGATGCCGTCATGTTTGGTGTTCGCACTCACACGATGCTAATTCACCCTTCGGCCCGAAAGGAAGATCACTTCAATACTGCTGCGGACGTGCTGCGCTGGGCTCGCACGACACCGGGGCGCGAAGACGAAAGCTACCTCGATGAAGTGGATGAAGACTCACTGCGAATTTCGCCTGACAGCCTGGCCCGTCGACTCGCGCTCGAAGAAGACGAGTGGTCTGCATGGCTTGGCCGCTTCGAAACATCGCGAATTGCGCTGGCGACGCTCCCCTTAGCCCCTTACGCTTCGATCTCCGCCAGCATTTGGCCTGAAGTCCGCACGGCATTACTTGAGCGTGTCTTTCCGAACGTTCACCTGAGAGTATTGAACAGTGACCCTGCATCTGACGATCGGCCGCGATTCAATGTAACAGAGGAGAATGGGGCGTTTCGCATCCCCGCGGACAGCCTGTCGATCTTCGTAGCAGGGAACGTCTTGTCACGGGGTCTCACTCTGGAAGGTCTCACTACTAGCCTGTTTCTCCGTGGTGCTGCTGAGCCTGCGGCCGACACACAAATGCAAATGCAGCGGTGGTTTGGATATCGCGGCGACCTTCTCCCATTTTGTCGGGTCTTCACCTATGAAGACCAGTTGGAGCTTTTTAGGCGGTATCACGTAAATGACAACGCGCTAAAGACTGAGATAATGGTTTCGATGGACGCGGACGATGGGCTGACCGGCCCGGCGCTCGTCCTGCAGGGTGCGGCCTTTGTAGCGACGAGCAAGATCGAGACGCGAAAAGTGCCACTCTCTCCCGGACCGAGGCCTTCCATCCGGCTGGTAGAATTCGAAGATGACAACTTGGCCAGGCACAATATTGATGTTGTGGTGGACGTTTTAGATGACGGTGGTTGGGTTGGTTTGAGAGACGACAACGGGTTGGAGCGTGGCTTAATCCGATCCGAGCCTGTCAGTCTGACGAAACTCGCAGACGTGCTTGATCGCCTGCGCTACTCGCACCACGATCCTGACCCTGCTAGCGAGTTGAGCAAACGGTGGGCGCACTATGCGCGACTCTTGGAAATCGGCGGACCCTTGTTCACTCCGCCCTTGCGGCACCCACAGGCCTATGGCGCTGAGCCACAATCGTGCCCTTACTCGATAGCGGCATACCTGCGGCTTTGGTCCGAGCTCATTGGAGGCCGCCTGGCGCCAGGGTTTTATCCCACGGACAGATCCGATGTGCCCTGGAACTATGCGGATACGGCGTCGGAGCCAGAGTTCTATCTCGCATTCCGACATGGGCCGAATGAGGTTCGGGACGCACGTTTAGGGGCAAAGGGCGTTAAGGCCGTAACACGTGATCGGACCACATCCGGGCGAGCGCTTCAGACGCTATGGGGGACCCGCGGTTACGGTGGTACTTACTTTGGCGACGAGTTGATTGACTATTACTTTCACCGAACCCAGCCCGTGCCGAACATTCAAGGCGGCGCCAGTTGGAGGCCCCGCGGACATCCAGGGCTAGCGCTGTTTCATATTGTTAGTGCCCCAGATCTACCAACTGACCTTGTTGCCGTGGGGCTCGGCCTGCCCCACGGTGGTCCCGACCACATAGCGGCGCTTAGGACATGACCAGCATAGAGTTCGAGACATTGCGCGACGACCTGGAAGCGTTGAGTGTGCCAACGGGGCACACTCGCCACCTGCGCTGGCTGGCCAACGTTCTGGCCGTCGGTCGCGCGGCCTCGGGTGACTTTGAGATATTCATCCGTGGTCCTGAGATGCATTCAGCCTCTTCGCTAGTCCGTCGGCACGTGCAACACGGCGAATGGCGACCTGAAGAGGGAGGCGCGTCATTCTCGGCTAGCAGAATAATTCTTCCGGCCGCGTCTTATTTTGCTTCGATCGCATCCCTAATCGGGATTGAGTTGCTCCGCGCTGGCATCGCTGGGCCGAGGGGGACTCAGGCTGCGTTTACTGACGTAGAACCGATTATCGAGATGGCCATCCGGCGCGGCGCGCTATCGGAAGGCGAGATAATCGGCCTTATTGGTGAATTGGCTGCACTGCGTCAGCTGATTCTTGTAAGTCGAGGTCGACCGGAATCGACGATGCGGGTTATCGATTCCTGGCAGGGATGGCAGGCGAGCGGGGGTCGAGATTTCCGAATCGGTGATCACTCTATCGAGGTTAAGACGACCCAATCGATTACATCGATTCACGAGTTCAGTGGACTGCATCAACTTGAGGCGCAACGCCTTCCGTCGGGTGAGGTTGAGGTACTCCACTTGCTCAGCGTCGGACTTACTTCTTCCACGACGATGGGAGAGAGCCTTTCATCAATCGTCGATAGCATCGAAGCGCTCCTTAACGACGGGTCCGCAAGCCCGGGTCTAGCTCAAGAATTCCTACGACGTGTCTCTCTCTATGGCCGGTCGGATGGCGGTTATGCACACGAAACTATGAAGGCTTGGAGCGTGTACGCCACAAGGTACGTGCACACGTTCATGCCTAGGCTTTATAGAATTGATGATCCGGCGATGCTTTTGTTAACCCGAAACATGCTTTCCGAGACGTTTGTTGAAGCCGAGGGACTTTCGTTCACGATGCATATTCCAGAGCGCGTATCGGCATTTAACCCCGCGCCGAGTTGGGAAGCCGAATTGGACGCGATGCAGCGGTCAGTGGCCTGATGGAAGCGCCGTAGGAGGTTCTTCATAAGGTCGAATCAAAGTTGTTCGTCGCTCAAATTGGTGAACTAGGCCGGGAATAATTCTTCAAGCCGCCCCGAGATCCAAGCAAATGCGTCCGCAGCCATCTCGTGCTTAGGTGGCACAGTTTCCGGATCTAAGACGGCTTTAAGCAAGTATGTAGCGTTCTCCAGTCCTACGCTCCTCTCTCCCGCATTAAATTTATCTGCCGCCTCCCTGAAACGAAGTATGGTCGCAGGATGGTTTGGGCCCTTACCACGCTCGGACTCACACAGAAATAGCCATGTAAGCGCGACCGTAATCATCAGGATACGAAACTCTCGCTTGAGCCCGGCACCTGCGCAGTCCAGAATCCAGCTGGTAGCGAAGCCGTCCGCCAAGTACTCCTGTCTTATGCGTATGTCTGCGGGAACAAGTGCCTGATCTCTGTGAGACACGTGGGCTATCTCGTGAAGCATGATCCAGCTAAGTGCACCTAGATATATATTGTTTATCAGCCAACCGTCAGAGTTCTCGCGGGGCCGCTCCACAGGCGTTTCCAGTCCGTCGGGCCAATGGCGGTCAGCATGAAAAAGTGACCTCGAGTAGCCAATGTAGTCGTTGAGACCTCGCTCATGGAAATAGCGACCAAGGTCCAAGACGGCTTGTTCGTCGTAGTCAGCTTCGCGCTGACTCTGTGACGCGACATGCATGATGTGAAACGCCACGTAAGCTAGGCACCAGAGGCTACCCTGCCCGGAAGATGAAAGGTAAAGGGCCTTATCTTCTGGAATTGCATAAAAATTGGCGGGCTCCTTACTTTCGGCGATCGTCCATTTTTCTTGACCAAAGATTTCCGTTGCGAGTTGCCTTCCCCGCTCTGGTGCAATATTCATTGGCGCCCGCTGAGCTATTTTGAACAGCCACTTCATCGCTGTACTAGTCGTAACAGATGTCATCGAGCAGCCCCTTAGCACAATGATGGTCGGTGAATCCGGTTCGCATGGATCATCGTGGCCGGACCCTGTTGGTCCATCTCCGAAAACACATATCTTGTAAGCCCTACAGACAACCTAGTGTTGTTTTGATACGGTCGTTCCGTTGTCCGCATCATCGCCAACAAAGCATCGCAGACAACCATCGCTCAAAGCGGTGAAAAGCGCAGACCAAGGGTGCTACCAACACCCTCAGTCTGCTGACCATGACCAACTACGAGACAGTCGACTATGGCTACCCCCGATCATACGGCACCCGCTCGCCCGCCGAACCCCCTCGGCGACACCCCCAACGGTTACCGGCCCGTCTGCGTCCCTCGCAGACACGGTTGAAGAACCGCGGCGGCGGCCGCTTTCAGTAAGAATTTTCTTGGCCGTCCTACCCGGCACGTAGCCGCTTGGGTCGGAGGTCAGGGCTGACGCCGCGATCCACTTCGTCAATCACGCCACCGGTGCCCGGACACGGGCAGTCGTTGAACCCGCGAGTCCTATGGTCCGCGGCACGCCGTGCTTTGCCCGGCGTGCCGCAACTTGGACGTGCGGAGGCCATCCGAAAGGAAGAAGACCATGAGTGACATCAGTGAAGCCGAAACCACCACCCACGATCTGTTGAACCAGGCCACTCAGTGGCTGCAGTACGCCCGAGGCCTTACCGAGCTATTGGCCGAACTCGTGCACGAGTCCGATACGGTCGACTGCAACCGTATGGCGATGGGACTTGAAGCCATCAGTGCGCTGACGCGATTGGGTGTGCGCTGTACGGCGGAGGCGCATGCGCGGTTGTCGTGGGAGCAGGCAGGGCAGGTGTAGGAGGTGTGTCCCTGACGAGAGGTGCGGCTCACGGAAGAATCCAGTAGTTGTTTGAGCTTTCTTCTATTGCCGGGTGGCGACACGAAAAATAGAGTCGGCGCCTGCAACCAGATCTTGCCGGACATCGCCACGACGGGCGGGCGGCACAGCGCTCAAGGACAAGAACATGTCATCAAACAAGCGCCTGGTCATTTCGACCGCAATCGCCTACGAGGAGAGCCAGATATGAGGCAGCCGGGAGGGAGCGGATTTGCATGAATAGGCTAAACGCACACCTTGAGGCGATGCTTCGCGGCTCCGTGCTTCGCTCGCCGAAAGGCCCACAAGTTCTCATTCTGGCCACGGCAGCCCTAGCTATATCGGCGACGTCGGCACGGGCGTCAGATCTCTGTGGCGAAGACCAGCATCCGGTTTCCGCGAAAAGCACACTCGCGCCCGTCAGCGCTGCGTCGACCGAGGGCGCCAATCAGCTCGTGATGGGTTACCTCAAATACATCGAAGCATTGAAAGCTCGTTCGGATCTGTCTTTCGAGCGGATGCAGTCTTCAGTAGGAATCTCCTTGCAGCGGATTTCGCCCGCCAGCGTTGAGGTCACATCGACGTACCCAGATGGTGGCTCGGCAACGCTTAGCTTCTGGAACGAGGGACATCCTAAGTCACGTTCGGCGAGCCTGGAGCTCGTCAACGATCGGAGCCCCAACCTGATGGCGCCGCAATGTCGTCTCTCTTTCGACAGCCTTCGGGAAAGGCTTCTTCGAGCCGGCTATGACGAGATGCGGGAATGGAGTCACCTAGAGGAGGCCGGGGGTTGGCTGTATTTCAAGGGCGATATATGGATCGAAGTTGGCACGGGATGGATTAGCACGAGTCCGCTGGATCGTAAGTGCGTCTCGACGATCGACGCACATGAGAGGTTTCAAGCAGGGGACGGATCAATATGAAAAGGCCTAACTTCCAGCTCGAAACGATACTTCGTGACTTCGCAACAGGCTCATCGGCAGACCCTCATCGAGCTCGGCAGCTTCGTGCTGCGGTGGAAGCCAGTGAGCTCTCCGTGAGAACGTTAAACGCCGCTGCGGCGGCGGGGATCATTCGCTCATTCGACATAGATACTTCAGGGCTGCAGGCAAACTACGTCGGTCGATTCAATCCGGAACGAGGGTCGGTGAGTATTCCTCACAGTGCCTTCCTGAGGAGCGGTGCATCACCGTCCGTGGATCTCGTAGCGATCTGCAGGGTTCAGTCGATGCTCGTGTCATTCGCCTCGGGTGTCGTCACGGACAGGGGAAAGCGAGTAGGGGGTGCGTCGCCCGAGATGGTAACGAATCTGCAGAGAGTATTGAACGAGTCACCTCGTCTCGCAAACGAGATCAAGCGGGCCTCAACGACTGAGGACGCAGCTGATACCCGTCATTTCGGTCTGGAAAAATTCGAGCTTCTACCGTCTGGTGCCAACCTCGGTGGGGCCTATGTCGGTACCAAGCACGCGATGCTTCTGCCAGGCGATGACCTCGTTGCGCATCCGCGGAAGCCATTTCATTCCGGGGCACTCACCTTTGTCGTCGGTCATGAAATTGAGCATGCCTTCAATCGCGCGGAGACCCTCCGAGCGGAACGGGCATTCAGCGAGGATCTAAGGCGTCTGTCTCAGAGCTCCTCACCAATCCACGACTACACGCCTGTGCTTGCCCAGTACCTCGGCGCTGTTCGAAGGGACGAAGCTCTGGGGCAGATCGCGGGTTGGAATGCGGTGCACAGCAAACTCGAGGCTACCGGGCATCCGGTGACCGTTAAGGCCATGGGCGATGTTCATCATCGGATGCGCGACTTCGTTCCGTTTTCTGTAGATGGTGGTCCCGCCACCGTCCATCCCGACATCGTGCTGAATGCCGATATCACGATGAGCCCGACGCCTGGAAACATCGAGGCCATGGGCAAGCACTACTTCGATCGGCCGCCGCGAGACCACATGCCCCCAGGCGGCAAGGAAGGAGCCATGGGGCTGAACTACGACCACGTATCCAACTATCCGAACCATTACGGGAAGAACGCCATTGAGCGTATTCTCGCGGCGGAAGAGGGGGCGCCCTTGTTCCACGGGAGTAAGCCCGAGGTTCCGTTCGACATGGCCAAGCTTGGTCTATATGAGGATGTGCTGGAGCGTCAGGGCCTCGATTTGACCAAGAGCTACGGGAACGGCCTGTACTTCGACAGCAGCCAGCTGCCGTCGGCTCCGCGTCGTTTCGATCACACCGTAGAAGGCAAGGACGAGCACAAGTACGTGCCGATCGCGCCCGATTCGATCTCTCTGCCAACCCAGCTCAATCATCCCGCTCACCCCGACCACGAGTTCTTCCAACAGATCAGGGCGCACGTCGTCGAACTGGACAGAAGCCTCGGTCGGGGTCCTGACCACCACACCGACAACATCTCGTCAGCGCTAGCGGTGCAGGCGCGTACGGACGGCATCAAGCGAGTCGACAGGATCGAGTTATCGCATCGCGGCGACACGCTGTCTGCGATTCAGGAGGTGCGGGGTGAACCCGGGCAGTTCTTCGACCTTACTAGCCACGTGCCTACCGCCGAAGCGAATACATCCATGGAACAAAGCGCGGCCAAATGGCCCGAGGCGATGCAGCAGTTCGAGGGGCGCGAGAAGATCAGGGCGGAGAGTCAGCAGCGCCCGGCGGATAGGGAGGAAACTGTTTCGGTGGGTTTATCGCAATCGATGGCTGAGCCGGAGCGCCGCACGCACCCGATCCACGACCCGCGCAATCCTGATAACCGCCACCACGCGCTATACAAAGAACTGGAGCGCCGTCTGCCCGAATCTAGCGACGCCCGCATGATGCAGTTCACCGCCGCGTGTCACCGGCACAGGATCAAGGCTAACGACCTGAGCGGAGTCCATATGGACTACGACAGCATGACTCTGACCCTCGACTCCGTCGGCTTCATGGCGACGCCTGCGCAAGTGGATATGAGCCTACCTCCGCCGGAACCCGAGCAGTCCGTTCAGCAGATGCGGCAATTCGATCAGTGGATGGAGCAGATGCAGCAGCAGAGCCAGCAGCATGCTCAGGCGATACAGCAAGGGCCGGCAATGTGACGGGATTTCGCGCCACTCGCACGATTTGATACAGCCGGGCATCACGATCGGCCGCATGACGACCGCTGCCCCCTCCGACTCTTTGACCGACGATGACGTCCGCTGGCTGGCCGTCCGCACCGCTTCGTCCCTAGCACGACTATGGGCAAGGATGAAACGCTTCGCCATTCAGCCGGGACGGCATCCCATGCGGGTCCTCGAGGCTCGGGAAGTCAGCCTTGGGGAACCCTGGTTGAGCGACGTGCCGCCGGGGACGTCTTTCGACGGGATCCTGTTCGCCGTCCAGTTGGCCCAGGGCCTGTTGCTTCGCGAGGCCGCCAGTCAAAGGCCGCCCGACCGGCGGCAACTGTGTTTGATTGTGCAACATGTGAGCTGTGAAGCTACGCAGTGGTCAGCGAATACGCTTCGTCTGGCTGAAGTGCTCGGCGTAGGTCTGGCGGCCCGTCCACGTGATGAGCCGGCTTCGAATCTCCATCGTGAGATCTATTCCCTGGACGGCACGTTTGCGGAGACGAAGGTCGCCATGGCCGCAGGCAAGAGTGGCCGTTAGCGCGGGGGTCTGCATTAGGGCTACACACAAATGGCAGAGCAGATGACTGGGCGAGGCTCAGGCCACCTCGTGTATGCCTTGGGCCTCACCAAATTGTTAGAGTAAGCGTCGTACCTATAGGGAAGCCCATGAGCACACTGATCGCTCGTAGCGTCGACCTCCGTGCCCGTTGGCTCGTGGTAATCCTGACGGGCTGTATGGCCACTCCCACTATCGCCAATGACTTTCCCATCCTTGCCCAGACGCAGGCCACCACCCGGACTGCCGAGGAAGCAGGGCTGCATCCGCCACCGGACCTTGAAGACCTCTGGCTCACCGTCCTGCTCAAGATGGCGCCAAGCACGCCACCTTCCCCAGAAGGCTATGGAAGCACCTGGTACGTCAGCGTCAACACGGGCGGCGACAAACCTGTAGATATCCCGGCAACCGCCATCGCCAAGACCCAGATCTCGGGCGTTACGATCCTTCCAGCAAGTGCCGCGCCGGATGCCACAGCGAGCAACAAGACCATGCAGGGCGACTATCGCATCAGCATCGGGATGCCGCAGAAGCGGCCGGACGGCAATTACGACGTCACGTACGGTTACTACTGCGGCGTGCTGTGCGCAGGTTCGATGACGTCCGTCGTATCTCACGACCAGTGGGGCTGGCATATCGTTTCGAGTCGGAGTAACTGGGTGTCCTGACCCGCTCGCCAGCCGAACCTAGGCGGCGCGGACCGAGGGGGCGCTATCGACCACTGTCCGCTCGACCGCCTTCTCCACCACTTTGTTCGCGAGTGGGGATACGGCAGCGATCAGCGCGAGGAGCGCGAAGCAAACGTAGCCCAGCCTGGTCAACACGCCGCGGCCGAAAAGAAGAGGCGAAGCTGCTCTCGCAATGAAGGCCTGCGCCAGAGTCGCGGCTGCGAAACAGATAAAGAACACAAGGAATCTTTCAGGCCACTCGCGTATGTCGCCGCCAAGAGTCGAGTCAAGAGCAAAAATGGACCCACCGATGGCGATGGTTTGCGTATATATGCCGACGAATGCGGCGGCATAGAAGTCGCCCGAAGGTTTCTCCTTCCGGCCGCTCAGCAGGATGCGGAAGGCGACGAGCATCATGAATGCCAGCGACGCGAGTACGCCAGGAACATTCGACTCAACGCCGCATGCAGCGGGCAGGCCGCTGAGGATGATCCAGGCGACGAGCAGAAAGGAGCTGACTTTCATCCACGTCCTGACGCCGTCATGTTTATCTTCGACATGGGTGCCACGTACCCAGGCGGTCACAACCGGGTCAGATTCCTTGTTGACACGAATCATGAGCGTCATTGCCGGCATAAAGAGCATTCCGGCGAGTGCCAGTACCATCATGGCTACGCTTCCGGTAAGCGCAGCAAAGAATGCCGGACTATGTGGCATGTTGCCGTCGATACGGTGATATAGGGCGTATTGACCGTAGATGACACCGTACAAGCCGGGAATCAGGACTGTAAGCAATTTCCAATGTCGACGTGCGTTCTTGAACGCTAAAGCGATTTCAGCGAGTACTCGATCGCAAAGATGCAGAGGCTCCATGAGATTTCCGGGGCGTGAGGTCGCGGCATTGATCGGTTGCTTGTCCATCTCAAGTTGTCCCTGATTGCGCGCGAGCCGCGCGTGGCAGATCGGAGCACGAGGCAATCTCAGGGACTGCGACTCAAAAAAGAATGTGATCTACATCACCTTCCTTTTGCACCGCAGCGTGCGTCCCTGATCCGACAGCGATAGAGTTTGCAGTGTCGGTTTAGATCGATCTAAACCGAAACTGAGTGCTGCAGCGCTCCGCATCCCAACCAGCAAGAAATCACGACACGCCATCTGCGGGGTAACGCGGAACATCGCTCCGATAGCGAAGGATTCGGAGTGCGCGTTGGGTAGTGGCGTCAGCTCATACACGACCATCGGAGCAGGTTAATGAGTCTCAAGTCTCGGTTTACGCGCACACGCATCACGACAGCTTTGCTTTGTTCGATCGTCGGACTGGCGGCCTCCTCGGCAGCATTCGCCGACACCACTGGCTACATAGGCATTTTCGGTGGCGGCCCGATTTACAAGAACGCCAACAACAACATCAAGGAGCTGAGTCAGTCCGGTTTCACCGAAGTCATCGTCTGGAGCGTCGAGGTCAAGGCGAACGGCGACCTCAACCTCAATGGTGAATTCCCGATCGTTTCCAACGGGTCGTACATCGGCAACAACACGTATCCCGGCTTCGTCTCCAACCTCGCTGCCCTGAAGGCTGCGGGCGTCAAACGCATTACCTTCAGCATCGGCTCGTCCAACGTCGGCGACTTCCAGGACATCAAGGCCCTGGTGAACAGCACGGGCGCTGGCGGTGGCACGGGTACGCAGAGCACGCTCTATCGCAACTTCCAGGCGCTCAAGCAGGCCATCCCCTCGATCGATGCCATCGACCTGGATGACGAGAACAGCTACGACGCTGCTTCGACCGTCGCTTTCTCCGTGATGCTCGGCAAGCTCGGCTACCACGTCATGCCTGATGCCTATACGAACGCTTCGTACTGGAAGTCCGTGGTGACGCAGATCAACAGCCAGCGCGCCGGTACGGTCGATGGCGTGCATCTGCAGGCGTATGCGGGCGGCGGGGGCAATAGCCCGTGTTCGGGGTGGGACTTCGGCGGTGTGCCTGTCTATCCGGGTCTTGGCGATTCGTCGATTGGCGGCGACACCGTGCCGAGCGCGCAGAGCAAGATTGCGGGATGGGCGGGGCAGTGCAATATCACGGGGGCCTTCCTCTGGCTCTACGACGATGTGGCGGGGAAGACGTACCAGGGTAAGACGCTGTCTGCGGCGTATGCCGGGGCGCTTGATGCGGGTCTGACTCCCTGAGTGACAGTGAGGACGTACCATTCCGATGGGATGGTGCGTCCTCACGCTTTTGTTTAACTGTGGCCGACTCGGATAATTGGTGCACGTCAATCGCTGGTCCCTCGCTGTGGAGCGACCGGTTCGCCAGGTCGGCTCGCTTGCTGCGCAGGACCCTCGGGCCGGATGGCAAAGTAGATAGCGCCCATGACGAGAAACGTGCCGAGCGCCTGACGGACACTGATCTGCTCGTTCGCAAACAGCGCCCCTACACCTAGCGCAACCACGGGCGGTATGTAGTACACCGACGCCGCCCTAAGTGCTCCGAGCCTGGCTATCAGGAAGTAATAGATGACGAAGGCGACGCCCGTCCCGAGAAACCCCAGTCCGAGGGCCATGTCGAGAAAGGCCATCGGGTGCGCTGCCAGGATGGCCCAATGCCCTGGCGCTGCGAAGGGTGTCAGGACGGCGGACGCAAGCAGCATTTGGTAAGCCGCCAGGCGTACCGCGCTCAATCCGAGTGGAGCGATAAAGCGTTTCGCGTAGACCAGGGCCAGGGAGTAGCTGATGGCGCCGCCGAGAACGCATGCGGCACCGACGAAACTTGCCTGCGCACCAGCCTGAGTCGCGGCCGCTCCGATCGGCGTGACGAGAACAACGCCGACGAAACCCGTGAGAACACCGATTGCCTTCCACCGGGTGATCCGCTCCGCCGGTAACGCGACGGCAACGACGATGGCCGTGATACAGGGGATGGCACCACTGATGACGCCAGCAATGCCGGACGGAAGATTCTTCGTGCCGAGGATGAAGAAGACATACGGCCCGACATTGGCGAGGACAGCCATGACAAGAAAATGATGGGCACGGCGCCAGTCTCGCCAGTCGATGGCCTTGGTCACCAAGGCGAGCGCAACGATCGGCAGCGCGCCAAACAGGGTCCTCATCCATGCCACTTCCAGGGCAGGCAATACGCCGACCGCCACCTTCATGAAGAGGAAATTGGTGCCCCAGATGATGCCCAGGACGCAAAGGAGAAGCCACGGCAGGAGTCGATTCATGAGACGACTCTAAAGTCGTGTCGCGTCCAGGGCGAACGATGAATATTGGCAGGGGTTGTGAATATAAGTAACAATCCATCCATGTATCGCCCGCCTTCATTGCAGACCCTGAGGGCTCTCGAGGCCGCGGCCCGATTGCGCAGTTTTTCCCGCGCGGCGAAGGAGCTCGGAGTAACCCACGGGGCCATCAGCCACCGCGTCCGCGAGATCGAAGAGCGGATGGGAACGCCCATGTTCGAACGGCGGGGCAACACCATGGAGCCGACATCGGCGGCCAATCAGATGCTGGCTGTGATCCGCCAGGCGCTGGAACTCATTGGCAGCGTATTTCCGCATCCGGCCGCGAGCGGGACGCAGACATTGCGGATTGGCATTCTTCCGTCCTTCGCTCGATGGCTCGTGCCACGGCTGGACGAGTTTCATTCGGCCCATCCCGACATCGCAGTGTCCCTGGATGCTCGCATCGAAGTCAGTGACTTCACGGCCGCTCGTCTAGATGCAGCGATACGGTACGGACAGGGATCATGGCCCGGGTTGGCGTCGGAACGACTCATGACCGACCCGCTTTTTCCCGCGTGCTCGCCTGCCTATAAGCAACGGATGAAGATTCAGGGCATCGCTGATTTCATGCGTTGCCGTCTGCTTCGCAATAGCTGGCAACCGTGGACGCCTTGGTTCCAGGCCGTCGGTCTGAAGATGCCCGAACCATCGGACTCCATGCCCTTTGACGATTCTGGACTGATGATGGACGCGGCCGTCGCCGGTCACGGCATCGGTCTGGTCCGCCGCGTTGTCTCCTACGACGCGGTTCGCGCGGGCGAGCTCGTGCGTCTGCATCCGATGGATTTTCCGTTCTCCGGTTACTACCACTACGCTCATAGGCCGGGCGCTAGCGAGAGCTCTCCCGCCGTGTCGTCGTTCGGTCAATGGCTCGCGGCTCGTCTTCTGGAGGATTTCCCAGAGCCGTCGGACGATGTCCGATAGATTGGTGTAGTAGAAACACGTTCGGTCCCATCGAACATGTTCGCCGAAACCCCGGCACGTCTTATCCCCCTAGCCAGCGCAGCATGATCTCCAGTCCCTCGCTGGAGTTCTCCCATGAAGCGCTTCATCTACGCCGCCGCCCTTTTCCTCGGCACCTCGGCGCTATTCTCCCCGGTGTCATCGCACGCCCAGGCCGCACCCCTCCCGTCGGCCGCCGACCAGGCGCTGGTCCACGAGGGCAAGCAGGAAGTCAACGGCGTTCGCTATCACTACCTGATCGCCCGGGGCGGTCCCCAGGTGATCGTGCTGCTTCATGGCTGGGGCTCGACCTCGTACATGTGGCGCTACGTCATGCCGGCGCTGGCCCATCGCGGTTACACCGTTCTCGCCCCGGATCTTCGCGGCCTGGGTGACACCAGCCGTCCTGCGACCGGTTACGAGAAGGCCACCATCGCCCAGGACATCCACGCTCTGGTCGCTGCGCTGAAGCTCGGCCCGGACGTGAGCGTGGTCGGGCACGACATGGGCGGCATGGTGGCGTATGCCTATGCAAGCCAGTACCCGACGGAAACGCGTACGTTCACCATCATGGACGTGCCGCTGCCCGGTATCGATCCCTGGGACAAGCTCGTCGGCACCGATCGCGTCTGGCACTTCCACTTCTTCGGTCAGCGCGATGTGGCCGAGCTGCTGGTCCAGGATCACGTCGCCGAGTTCCTGCCGTGGTTCCACAACAACGAGGCGGTCAATGCGGGCGCGTTCACCAAGGAAGTCGACGACTACTACGTTCGCAAGTACAGCATGCCGGGTGCCCTGCGCGCCGGGTTCGAGTACTACCGCGCCTTTGGCCAGGATGCGAAGGACAACGCCGTCTTCTCGCGTACCCCGTTGACCATGCCGGTGCTTGCCCTGGGTGGCACCGGCAGCTTCGGTCCCCTGATCGGTGACCAGATGAGCCATGTGGCGACGAACGTCCGCACTGTCCAGATCGAGAACGCCGGCCATTGGATTGCCGAAGAACAGCCGGACCAGGTCATCGCCGCCTTAGTCAGTTTCCTTCCTTCCGCTCGTAAGTAATTATCACCATCCCTCTCGGAGTAACGTCATGAACCGTTTTACTGGTAAGAACGTGGTCGTCACCGGTGGCACCAGCGGCATCGGCCTCGCCGTCGCCAAGGCTTTTATCGACGAGGGCGCTACCGTGCTTGTCACCGGTCGCGATCCCGCCGGCATCGAGCGCACCGCGGCTCTGCTCGGCGACAAGGCCATCGTCATCCGCAACGACGCCGGTGTCCTCAGCGATGCCCGCGCCCTTGCCGCCAAGGTCAGTGAACTGGGTCTGCGTCTGGACGCCGTGTTTATCAACGCCGGTGTGGCCAAGTTCGCCCCTCTGGCGCAGGTCGACGAGGCGCTGTGGGACCTCAGCTTCGACACCAACGTCAAGGGTGCGTACTTCCAGCTGCAGGCGCTGGCGCCGCTGCTCAACAAGGGCGCGTCGATCGTCTTGAACGGCTCGATCAATGCGCACATCGGCATGCCGGGTTCGTCGGTGTATGCCGCGACCAAGGCCGCGCTGATCTCGTTCGCCCGCACCTTGTCGGCCGAACTGATTCCGCAGGGTGCTCGCGTCAACGTGGTCAGCCCGGGCCCGATCGAGACTCCGCTCTACGGCAAGCTCGGCATGGACGAAGCCACCTTGAAGGAAACGGCGGCAGGCATCCTGGCGCAGGTTCCGGTCGGTCGCTTCGGTCGCTCGGAAGAAGTCGCCGCGGCCGTGCTGCACCTGGCGTCGCCGGAGTCGGCCTTCATCGTCGGCACCGAGATCATCATCGACGGCGGCATGAGCCAGCTGTAAGGCGTCGCGCTAGACGGTAGTCGGCAGCCCCTGGATCAGGCGTTTGGCCAGACGGGGCTGCCGGAACTGTTCGACCCACCAGGCAAGGGCGCGGCCTTCCGAGTCACCGCGCCAGGCGACGTACAAGGTGTTGGGCTCACGCGGATCGGCCACGCGTTTTTCGATGAGATGGCCGGCAGCGATCAACGCCTGAGCCCGATGCTTGGGCACCCAGCCCACGCCGAGTCCGTCACGCTGGGCGAGGATCTTTGCCCGCATGCTGGGCACGGCCAGCCGGCCTTGCCCACCGACGGTGCCGTAGCCACGCGAGGCGGTCCGGGATGAATCGGCGACGACGATCGCGCGATGCTTCGCCACGGTATCGGCGTCCAGCGGTTCGACCACCTTCGCCAAGGGATGTCGCGGCGAGACGGCGAACACCCATTCCATGACACCGAGCTCATGCCAGCGAAGCTTGGGAATGGCCGGCGGCTCATTGGTCGCTCCGACGACCAGATCGGCACGACCTTCCCGCAAGGCTTCCCAGGTACCGCCGAGCACCTCGTGCGTCAGGCGCAACTGCACGCCGGAGTTGAGTGCATCGAAGGCGCGCATCGACGGGAACAGCAGCTCGAACTCGAGGATATCGTCGGTGACGATCGAGAGCCGATCCTCCCACCCACTGGCGACCTGTTTGACGCGCTGGGTGAGCCGCGCGTGGTCGGCCATGAGGCGGGCGGCCTCGTTGGTGAGAAGCTGGCCGGCCGGGGTGAGCTGGAGCCGATAGCGCCGGCGATCGAAGAGCAGGGCGTCGAAGCGCTCCTCCAGATGACGTGCCGCGTTCGAGAGCGTCGAGGGGGCTTTGCCCAGCCGTGCCGCCGCGCGGGAGAGGCTGCCGGTTTCGCGGATCGCCTCGAGGAGAGCCAGTTCATCTTCCGACAGCATGGCGGTCCTTGGGGCCGATGGATGGGATATGGTAAATCACACCGCGACGGTACGTATGCGCCGTTGGCTCGTGCCCGGTCATCAGTGAATTCGGCGCGCATGATGTGGCATACCCACCGACGGGGGCGAGATGACAATACGTGGCTTCTTCGCTTCACTGACGTTTCTGGCGCTCGCCAGTGCGTCTCCCGGACTGCTTGCCAGCGCGACGAAAGTCGAGACCAAGGTCATATCGACAGACGTGTGTAGTGTCTTGAGACGTCCCGAACTATTTGTTGGTCGAGTCATTCGTCTCCGGGGGTTCGTCTATCTCGGTGTGGATCACATGAACGTGGCGGACAGGGCCTGCGCCGGACGCGGTATCGAGCTCGCTATTCCGTCGCAGCGCGTGTTTAACCAACGGGACGTTTCTCACTTTTACAAACAGATGAACCATCAGAACCGCAGGGGAGCGGCAACCCTGACGGGATTGCTTCGGTCGGATCCAGATCCGCTAACACCTTATGTGCTGAACATTCAGCACGCCGCAGATGTTGGACCGGCAGAGTGATGGACCTCAGTGATGACAAGTAAAGATAGGCGTCGGAGGACTCTTTGGCTCGCGGCTTTCTTCTTTCCGCTAAGTCTCTGGATCGCACCAGCCATGGCGAGCTGTGGCCAAGGGCAGCTGGACGAAAGTCTGCAGAAGTCCTTTCCGGGGTGGCGGATTGTCAGCCTGGAGGACTTGCGGCTGGACGACCAGGGCTTATGGGCTAAAGCGCATTCTGCCGATTGCCCGGGCGTCGCCTCGGGCCACTTTCAGTCCAGAACGTCACAGGCCTTGGCGGTGACGGCTTTCAGGGCATCGGATGGTGGCCTTCAGCAAATGCTGCTTGTCGCGAATACGAACGATGGCAAGTACACGCTTCGGGTGCTGGACGGTCCGCGGAAGGTCGCCTATCTCTCTGTGGTTTCGAGAGTTCCTCCTGGCGACTATTCGGGGTCAACGGGGAAGAAGATCAACGTGCAAGGTGATTCGATTCTGTACGAGGCTATCGAGGCGGGCTCTGTGCTTTATTATTTCGAGCAAGGGAAATACAGATCTGAAAGTCTTGCTGAGTGAAGCGAGGTTCCGCTCATGCCTGCTGCTCAACTTAGCTTGCTCGCCGTCGGGTACGCCTTTATTCAGTACTTCCTCGCCCGTGGCACAGTTTCCAGGATCATGGAGGTCGATCCTTCCTATGCTGGTAGGTGGGCGAAACCCGACTGGTTTGCGAGCGGCGGTAACTCGGCTGCGGTCCTGTACATCATGTTCAACATGAATTTGCCCAAGCCCGACTACCCAGGTCCCTTGCAGGCACGCATATGGGTTGCCCGGGTCATGCTTTGGTTGTGGCCGTTTGTGATTGTTGCGGTACTCGTCTTTTCCACATGATCGCGAGCAGTCAATACCTCAGGTCAGCGCCGTCTCTTCTTTTTCTTTCACATTCTCATCGTCCTTGTCTGGCGGTGGAAAGTGATACCAGGCCTCATGGGGTGACGACTTCTTGCAGGAGTGGCAAGCCGTCATGATCCAGTAGTGGCCGCAACCAGGACAGCAGCCTGCGGTCCAGAAGGTGTGCCATGACGTGAGGCAGCCCGAGCCCGGCTCGCCGGGTGCACATATCCAGCGGCTTTCGGGCTTGGGTTCCCAGGTGCAACGCGGGCAGTGGATGTGAGGTTCGCGGCTCATCGTGGTTTACTTCGTCCGGTGATCATCCATCCACGGAATCACTTCATATCTAAGGAGGACGCGATGGCGCTTACGGAAGAGGGGCGAGCGAAGCGTGCGGCACTGGACGCGAGAATAGAAGCGCGCATGCGCATCTGCAAGATCGAGCAGCAGGAGATCCTCGGCGAGCTCCGTGCCGAGGGGCTGGCCTTTGACATGCTGAACAACCTCGCGCTGCTCGGGGTATCGGCCAGCGAATACAAGCGCGCTTTGCCGATTCTCTTGAAGCATCTGAATCGTACGTATTCGAAAGCCACGCTCGAATCGATTGCCTATTCCATGGCAAGGAAAGAGGCCGCGCCGTGCTGGGATGACCTCGTGGCCATTTACAGGAATCACCACGAGCGGAAGCAGGCAGGGGAGGGAGACGCCACGATGGCCATCGCGTTCGCCGTATCCGCCAGTTGTCCGTCGGCACGCCTGGACGATCTCATCGCACTTTTGCGTGACAGGACGTTGCCTCATCGGTTGCTCCTGTTGATCCCGCTCAAGAGGCGACGAGGTCGCAACGCCGCTATCGCTCAGGTAATCGAAGAGCTCCGGGAAGACCCTGACCTGGTCACGGAAATTTGTTCGTGGAAGGCGCTCAAGGGATGACGCTCAGGCGCCCACCACCTCGCCATCTTCCTTGGTAAACGGACCCGGCAACGGCGGGATGACCTCGAGCACTACCTCGGACGGACGACACAGCCGCGTGCCTTTCTCGGTCACCACGAACGGCCGCTCGATCAGGATCGGGTTGGCCAGCATGGCGTCGAGAATCGCTTCGTCGCTGACGGACGGATCGCGCAGGCCGAGCTCCTCGAATAGCTTTTCTTTCTGCCGCGCGCCCTCGCGCGGCGTACGCCCCGCGTCGACCAGCAGGCGGAGCAGGGCAGCCCGATCCGGTGGTGTCTTCAGGTATTCGATGATGGTCGGCTCGATGCCGGCGTGACGGAGGATAGCCAGCGTGTTGCGCGAGGTGCCGCACCGGGGGTTGTGATAGATCGTCGCTTTCATGGTCATGAGGTAGGTTCCACAACAGCCGCCGCGGCGGCCAGTGCTCGTGCTTCGGTAGCGCCTTTGCGCTCGCTGTAGCGATCGACCAGGTAGTCGCTTCGCCCGCGAACCAGAAGGGTGAATTTCATCAGCTCTTCCATCACGTCGACCACGCGATCGTAATACGGTGAGGGCTTCATCCGGCCAGCGGCGTCGAACTCGTTCCAGGCCTTCGCCACGGAGGACTGGTTCGGGATGGTGACCATGCGCATCCAGCGGCCCAGCACGCGCAGGGCGTTGACCACGTTGAACGATTGCGAGCCGCCAGAGACCTGCATCACCGCCAGGGTCCTTCCCTGGGTCGGGCGAACACTGCCGTCCTCAAGAGGTAGCCAGTCGATCTGGTTCTTGAAGACGCCTGTGATGCTGCCGTGGCGCTCGGGGCTGATCCACACCTGGCCTTCGGACCATAAGGAAAGCGCGCGCAGCTCCTGCACCTTGGGATGGTCGGCGGGCACGCTGTCGAGCATGGGCAGTTCCGCGGGATCGAACACGCGGGTCTCGGCGCCAAGATGCTGAAGGATCCGTTCCGCCTCGTAGGCAAGCTTGCGACTGAACGACTGCGGACGAAGCGACCCGTACAGGATCAGGATGCGCGGCGGATGGCCGGCGTCTCCGGCGACGGCGAGGCGCTCCCACTCGGGTGGCGGCAGGTCGCCGGTGAGGTGGGGAATATCGACTGGCGTCACGATGCGCTCCGGGGCTTGCTTGAGGTGGACGGCGTCGTCCTTGCGACGAGTGTAAATGCGTCTGGATGACGGGGCGACGTCTGCGGCTATGATTCATCGCGGACCCGGTGTCCGCCTCCGTCCCCACCCACTCATTCGCCGAGCCTTTCATGCATCCAGTGTCCTTCGCCGGTCTGCCGGCCGCTTCACGTCGCAAGTTCTCGCGCCTCTCCCTGGCCCTTGCCCTGGCGTTCGCCGCCGGCACGGCCGCGGCCGACGTACCGACCGACCAGGTTCCGCCGCCGCAGGACACGCCGTACGTCGGCACGGTGGCACTCCATGTCGATGCCGACGACACGGCGCAGGGCATTTTCCGCGTTCGCGAATCGATTCCGGTAAAGGCTGGCGCCTTGACCCTGCTGTACCCGCAATGGATTCCGGGCGACCACTCGCCGACCGGTCCGATCGCGATGCTCGCCGGCCTGAAGATCGGTGCGAACGGCAAGCCGGTCCAGTGGAAGCGTGACGAGTACAACGTCTACGCCTTCCATCTCGATGTGCCGGCTGGCGTCCCGGCGATCGACGTGGAGTTCCAGTATCTGTCCGAGCGTGCGGATGATGCGGACTTCGAGATCACCGATCGCATGCTCTACATGGAGTGGAGCAAGGTGGCGCTCTACCCGGCGGGTTACTACACGCGCGGCATCACCTTCGCGCCGAGCGTGACACTGCCGAAGGGCTGGCAGCTCGGGACCGCCCTGGAGACGGGGTCGAAGTCGGGCGACACCACCACGTTCAAGTCGGTGAGCTTCGAGAACCTGGTCGATTCGCCGATCTACGCGGGCCAGTACTTCAAGCGCGTCCCGCTCAACCCGGGTGACAAGGCGCCGGTGTTCCTCGACGTGGTGGCCGACGAGCCGAAGTTCCTGGAGATCACGCCCGAGCAGCTGACGGCGCACCGCAACCTGGTGACCCAGGCGACGAAGCTGTTCGGCTCGCATCACTACGACCACTACGACTTCCTGTTCTCGCTGTC